>Ga0307518_10000871_pt1 | contig 22548 bp, 12 predicted proteins | sample 25_EM_MG_FD_203889 | JGI IMG/M metagenome (GOLD analysis project Ga0307518, IMG submission 203889) | Populus trichocarpa ectomycorrhiza microbial communities from riparian zone in the Pacific Northwest, United States - 25_EM | ecosystem: Host-associated > Plants > Roots > Unclassified | place...
TAATTATGGTTGTTTATTATTTAAAAATATATTAAAATAATTTTTTTTTTATTTTTTATTTTTTTTTTAATATTAACACATCAAAATAATCTAAAAACTCTAAAAATTATTAATTTAAAACAAAAAAAAATAAAAACAAATTCAAAATAATCTAAAAACGTATTTACCTGACCAAGTTCATTCAATAAATTGAAGTTGTTGGATTTTTTTTTAATATTTCTTTGCGTGAGGATATATATAATTGTTGAAATATGCAAATTTTAGTTTTCATGATGGTTAGGCTGTGCATGTTTACATGGGGCTTACCTTTAACTTTCTGGTTTTGACGAAGATTGATACAGATCTCATTATATTGTTTTCTTTGAAGAAATTATGTTTTTCTTAGTAAATAAGACCATAGATTTCAAAAGATTTATTGAAAAATTTTAAGAAATCATTTTTTAAAAATGATTATGTTCTTATATTTTAAAATTAGAGGTATAAATCTGTTTAGTTTGTAAAAAGCTGAGGAAATTGAGTACATTAGAGTTTTTTTTTTTGCTTAGCAAGTTTCATTTTACTTCTGATTGAATTTTAATTTGAATAAATTATTATTTAACAATTAAAATTTTTATTTATTTGATCAAATATGTTCTATATATATATATATATATATATATATATATAATGTAAAGTTGACATTTCTTGTTTCTAAAATTAAAAACACTTAATTAATAATTTTTTGAGAATATATAAACTCAAATAACAAACAAATAATAAAACCACTTAATTAGAGAGATTTAAGAATAATAAAAATAAAAGCACTCCAATAAAAAATCGAAAACTGGACTCTCTAAAAATAAAATAATCTCAAAGTAGTGATAATATAATACACTAGCAACTTGATAATAAGAATAATGATAAAAAAACAAAAAACAAAAAATAAAGTAAAGGTTCCCACATGTTTGACAAGTTGCTTGTCACACTATACATTGCACAAGATTACAAAACAAAAAGGTCACCTCAGGCTCAGGTTCAGGCTCAGGCTCAGGCTCCGTAGGGTGACGCAACAACTAGTCTTTGGACATTTCCCGAACGAGCCAATCTCCTTCCTCGAAATCAAACTTTCCTTTCCCATATTATCCTCTCTCTCTCTCTCTAGATTTTTAACTACCATAGTTATTTTTAGCAGTAGCAGCCTACAGTAGAGTCGTGGGAAGAAGCCTGCGCAGCACGCATCATGTATCAACAACCGTCGTCGTCTTCTTCTTCACCGCAAAAATCCAATCTGCCAAGTGGGCTAACAAGGTATGGTTCGGCCCCGGGTTCTTTTTTAACCCGAGCAGTTGATTCAGTCATCGGGGCTGACCGTGAACTCTCTGGTCTTGGATCAACTCCCCTCGTGGGCCGTCAACAACACTTCTCTGGGGACTCATCCTCAATCACCTCGGAGTCGACCTGCAAAGTCAACTCATCCAGCTGCGATCGAAAAGCACCCAAAAGTGGCGGCGGCGGGGGGTTGCAGAGGTCGTACGGTTTGAATGAGATAGCACATGGTGCTGGATCTTTGGTGCGGCAGAGGAGCTCGCCTGCTGGATTTCTAAGCCATCTCGCCACTGAAAATGGTAAATATACATACATATTTTCCTTAAAATAAATACATAAATACCATCAGTCTTTATCTTTGTGGATTGGATTGATACGGTGGACAGGAGTAGATAGATTCTTGATTTTGGGATGTGTTGTTTTGGTTTCTTTCATTTTCATGACAACCTTGTAAAAAGCTAAGGATAGAAAATGGGAGGAATCTTTGGTTTTGGTGGATAGAGTAGACTAGACACTTTCAATAAGTTGCAATTACTTTTGTGTCCTTTTTTACTGGGTCAAATAAGGCATTTCCTCATTTCATGATTGCGTGTACTTTTCTTAAATAAATAGGTTTTTACTTCTTACCACCTATTTCTTTTTATGTTTATTGTTGAGGAAGAGTTTGTTCGGGAGTGTTGATGAATTCTATTTCGATTTTTTTAAAAAAAATTTGTTTAAACAATAAACAATATATTTCCTGGATTTATTTTTAAATAAACAATATTGACAGGAGTGCCTCACAAATTGGCCTGTAATTTTTACCATTATTTTACTGGGTTTTTTCTTTCTTTCTTTATTAGTAGTCTGGTTAACGAGCGTTGACAAAAATGTAAATTGCAATATATCCCAAAGACAAAACTACCTTCAGTTTGATTTGCTGAAGGTGAATGAATGCTTTCTGTCTCTACATTAATATCCACGTGTGCGCTTTGTGGGAATGGAGGGTGGTTAGGGTATCTGTGCCTTCTTGGCAGCGTATGGATGATTAATTATTTCATGGATTCATTTGATTGGAGCCATGGAGGAAAATGGCTTGCTATTTCCTAAGTTTACAGTTGGTGGAGGAGAGACTGTGTTTTCTTTTGTTTATTTCTCTTGCGTGCACCAAGACATTGATGGACGTTGTTTATGGCTGTGCATACACCGAGACAGAGGTTCAGAGCCCCTTCCCTTCATTAAAACATGCATTCCAAGAGTATATTTATAGAGTAGAATATTAGTGGATAGGTTCCATCAGAAAAAAACATCTCAAGTTAGTCCCTCAACTATGAATTGATTTACAATGTAGTCCCTCAAACCATCAGTCTTCTCATCTGGGTCTCCAAAGTAGCATGCATCTTTCAACTGGGTCTTCCTTTTTAACAGAGGATGTCGGGTTTTTTTTTTCCTTCATAAAATGGTGTGTCAATTTATTGTTGGCGTACCCAGTTGAGAATTGGTGGATAGCTGGCAACTGATCTGAGGTTTGCACAAAAGGTTAAAGTTGTATTAATTATTTGAGAGTGGGTAGATAGGTTGGCAACGAAACGGTTTTAATTTTTGAAACCAAAACCAAACCGAGTGGATTTTATGGTTTTTAAATTGGTTTAGTCGGTTTTTCCTCTCGATTTGGTGTTTTCAGTTGTTGTTCTTTTTCAATTTAGTTGATTTGTTTTTTCGAACACCTCTGATTGTTACAACAAGGAATTAACAAGGCTTTGAGATTGAATGTATTTCTCAATTATGGCCAAGACCATGTTCTATTTATTTCTTCTTTATGAAAAAAGAAAAAACAAAGGACAGAAATAAAACATCAAAGCCCGTGTTGCGAAGGAGCAACTTGGACAGACTGTCCTGGCTGGCAATGACTCGGTGCTGTCTAAAGGACGAAATATTATCAAGTACCAGGACTTGATAAAGATATGGTCTTATCCATAATTGAGGCGGCTACTTTTGTTTTTTGAAGGAAAAATAAAAGGAAGAACGAAGAAAATGATAGCTACTTTTGTATACGAAACCGTACTGCTAAGATAGTTGATTTAGGTGTGAATGATATTTGGGACTGTTCATCAACAGCCACAGGTTGTTGGAAGACATGTCGAAGTGGATTTGAGGGATGATGTTCTGGGATTATGATATGTAATCTCTGTTAGAATTTACCTATTTTCAATCTTGAGGCACCTCTTAAAGAAAAGCTTCATTTATAGGCTGAAAATTATGATGAAAGTAAAAAATAAATGAAGTTTTTGAATAAATATGTTCCCTGAAATCATGTCAGTTTATGGAGGGAGATTAAGAATCAGGTCACGAGCCTGCACTAAGTTTATTTATTTGATATATTATAAATGTATTTGTAACACTAGTCTAAACTCTTTATATGTCGGTTGAAGCAAGGATTGCAAAAACATACTCCGCAATGTGCCTATGGATCACAACCGCCGGCTCACAATAAATCTGTTTCTCTTTGGTGCTTCTGTGTGTAACTGCGCTGGTTTCATTTGTCCATTCATCTTGCCAATAACCAATTCACTAGATGAAGAAAAGGACTAGAAAAGAAAACGAAGTGTAATGAAATTGAAGTGCATATCTAATCAGAAGTTATCTGTTGTACATAATTTTGTTTCTTGAACTTTTAAAACATAAATGTTAACATGGTATAAGAGTTGTTTTAATCAAATGGTCTTGCATTCCATTTGCAAGATCTCGGTTTGGAAAGTCAAAAGTGATGCTGGAAATGTTTGGCTCTTGTGCAGAAAGAAGGATATGGTAAAAGCACATATAAAAAAAGTATTCCTACATCTGAAACTGTTGTCAATTTATTGTTCACATTTTGTTGCGGAAATAAGTGACTGTGTGAATTATTTTGTACAACTCATCCTAAGATTATATGCATCAGTTACAGTAGCCCTAGTTAATTTTCAATGCAGTTTATATCCAACAAAAAAACTCTATTTGTACATCTGAAAGTGAGGCCTAAGTTATATTGTTATTCTTATCTTTAGGATTGAGGCTTAGACTACCTGTGATGAGTTTATATTTTTGGTTTTGAATATCATCTGTCTGTTTTGCCAATCTAAATAGGAGGTTTCTCAATTACAAGGGGAACTGGAGGCTATAACTCTCGCAATGGCTCTGGTGGTGGCCCCTCAAGGTTGAAGTCTCAATTGAGCTTCACTAGACAAGACTCTCTTTCTCAGATATCTGAAGTTAGTGAGAATGTTGTTGAAGGCATCGGCTCTGACAATGGCAGTCAGAACTCCACTCATTCTTATTCTGCGGCTAGCTTTGGTATGGAATCTTGGGACACTCCAAATTCCATTGTATTTTCTGGCCATCCCTCGAAACAAGCTAGGACTGGAGATGGAGACATTTATAGCTGTTTCAATGCGTTAGAAACTCAGGTACTAAAACTCTTTTCTGAAGACTTGTATGTCAGGAAATTCATGGAAGTGTGGATGATTTAGTTTGTTCTCTGGCCTCCACATCCCATAAACATGTAAAACACATGCAATTGCAAGTCCATACCACGCCCCAGCATTTTCTGGTAACTTATATACATATAAATAAGCTAAGGGTAATTGTAAATACATACAATTAGATTTAGACAGTTGCAAACCTCGTACGAAAATATATTTTTGTTTAGTTGTGAGCAAATTGCTGCACGCACATGGCATATTTCAAATGGATACTTGTTTTCTCAAATCATTGTATGGCCTGCTACGCTCTCTGAACTCACACCTACTTGTAGCATATTTTACTAAGGTTGCATTAAAAGACTTGCTGGCCTCATTTTTTACAACAAGAAGTAACCTTAGCCTGACATTTGCATGACAAACCTTATTTCAGCTCGTATATTTTTATTTTTTTTATAACAGGCAATTCTCCTTGGCTGGTGTAAATTATGCTTAATTTTATATTTTGCAGTATTTCTTTTTGTTTTTTCTTCTAGTATACCATATATCTGAGTCACTCTGCTCATTCTGCATTCAGTTTAGCCTGCCCCAGACAAGTCTTGAGATGGCAACAGTGGAGAAGCTGCTACAAATTCCTGAAGACTCTGTTCCTTGCAAAATCCGTGCTAAACGTGGTTGTGCCACTCATCCTAGAAGCATTGCTGAAAGGGTTAGTAAAGTTTTTTCAACTTTTTTAGAGAGGATTTATAGAAGTTGCATAAAGATTCCTTTCGTGCATTATTTGTAATTTGAGTCCACTTTTCAAATGGGATCATGGTGAATTGAAGTGACTTTTTTCAATACAGTCCTAAACATCATCTTATAGCATACGTTTGTTAGTGAATGTCCAACTTCTGATACGTGCAACTGCATTCATGACCTGCACATGTGATTTCCTTGGTTTCATTTCTAACAGAATCAACATTTTAGAAATAATACTGTGATAGGAGTAAATATTTTCAGATGCTTACTAGCAGAATTGATCAACCTTGTTAAGATATCTAATTAATAGATGACGTAGCTTCGTACCATAACAGAAAGTGCATGCATTATTATTTTACCTGAACAGTGTTTAGTGTGCAGTCTATTTATTTGTTAATCTCATATTTGTCCAAAAAGCGGGATGTTGTTTTGAAACCATGATCTCTAACTCTTTCTGGACACGTTCTTGCTCCAATTTGCACAAGGGCTTGATACATAAATACTTTTCTCAAAGTGAGAGCAAGATTGTTCGAGAGAATTTTGGAAAAAAATTCAAATCACCCAATTGCGTAGTGTGATGCTTGTGGTGCAAGTAATGACAAGGAAAAACAAACACCTTGAAAGTGATGTTAATTTTGCATATTTCTCAAGGTGGATATTGGGCAGGCACCAACAAGGTTGTTTCGTGACAAATATACTAAGTAGGTTTGTTTCTAATTTGAGATATCATGCTGGCACAGTAACATGATTAACTAAGCTTTTCTTTTTAAGCCAAAGACTTTGTTTGGAAAAACCTTTTATAGCTCGCCTGCTAAATGCACTGTATTAAGAATAAAGGGACTGCTGTACATGATGCATACTCCTAGTCTCCTACAGCTTGCAACTTTCCTATTCAAGTTGCCAACACACCCACTTTGGTTCCACCCAAGAAGAACAAGGCCAATTTCTCATTTGATCAAACGGCAAAGACGTGGTTCTACATTCTTTGCATTCCCTTTACTCTAATAAAACCAACATATTGAGAAGATGAACTTTGCTTAAAAGATCATGAAGAGATGTACATTCTTGAAGATTCTCCCCAGAGGTTCATTAGAGTTTGTTTATAGAAAATATTTTACCATGAGATATGCAGTTATTTGCTGATGCAAAAGGGAAACTCATCGGCACAAAAGTGCGAGTAGCAGATTTGATTTGTGAGTGACCAATTTATGCAAAATACTGAAGAGGAAGACCATTTCTAGATTACCCTGTAACCAGAACCCTACTTTCGTCACAACAGATAATGCCCTTTACTGGAAGGCAGAAGAGGATAACCAATGAAACAAAGAATCATGTTGTAAAAGATAATCATAAACAACTAGGGGGTGACCTTCAAATTTGTAATTTTACATGTTAGTTTGAAAAGTGTATGCGGGGATAGAATTTCCGGGTCATAATATTTGTGCTTGGATGGTGCTGAAATATCTCATCTAGGAGTTGATCCAATCTGCCTGCATCATAACAAGAATATGGGTTACTTTGATTTGATGTCTACAAGACAACAATTCCTCGAATAATGCCCAAGAGTGAATGGCAGCAACCAAAAAACCGGATGCCATAACAGGAAGCGTGAGTGTGTATGTATCTCTGCTTGTACGTTCAAGAGAGAGAGGTAGTCAGTGTGTGCCACACCCTCTGATGGACTTTTAGATCAGCTGAATAACTAGCATATAATTATGTTATATTAGTCTGGTTATAATGCATGCATCACAGCTAAACCTTGCAACAATATACTAGTGCTTCTGTTCATTCATTTCATAATTGGTTTATGCTGTATTACTGTAGATGTTGGTACTAATTAATTGCTGTAGATAGAAGTCAAGAGGATATCCCCCCTCTTTTCTGGGGTCAGTGGGAAGTTTAAGGAACAAGGATGTCAATTTTTTTGTCTGTATGGGTGATAATGTTAGTTTGCAAAATGTGCTACCGAAACCATGTTTTACTGATAGTAAAATTTCATTGCTTACTTATCTTGAATTGTTGTTGCATTGGATTAAAACAAATACAGATAACCTGTCTTGCGAACTTACAATTTGCAACTCCATTTGTTAGGAGAGAAATGGGTCTGGGACTCTAGGTACTGGGTGCATCAGACTTAATTGAAAATACACTATTAATATGTGCACATAAAAGGCTATTTGAGTATGCATGCATGCATACGTTCAATCGTTCAATCGTCTTATGTTTCATCTAAATCAGGAGAGAAGAACCAGAATAAGTGGGAAGCTGAAGACACTACAAGACCTCGTTCCTAACATGGATAAGGTAATAATGTGTCATTCATTTCTTTTCACATCATGCAATCTGGCTTTGAATGAGGTGTGTGTTGATTTTTTTAACAACTTGCAGCAAACAAGTTATGCAGACATGTTGGAGTTGGCAGTGAAGCATATAAAGGGCCTTCAAAATGAAGTGGAGGTGAGTAGAACATTAAATGATAGCTAAACAAAAAGAAAATCTCAATTGCAAATGGTTGTATTTATTCTACTCATTGCTGTCTATCAAAAACTGATAGATGCTATGCTGTACTACTTATTGCTGGTCCTTTCCTAATCTTCACTTGATATTTGTTTGCCCATCTCTCACAGAAACTCCACAAAGAATTGGAAGGTTGTACTTGTGGATGCAAACAATCAACCCCATGATATTGCCAACAAAGGAGATCTAAATCGACCGGCAAAATCGATGCTTTTTGAATGAAAAATTTTCACTTCACGGTAAGGTTACATGGTCTCTTAAGAGTACCATGCTGTCAGGCTGAAATCTTCAAAACATTGACCTGACAAATTCATGAAACAAGATTGTGATTCAAGGATCTTGAAGGCATGGAATCAGGCAGGCTGATGTTGTCTTAACAAATTTCAGTTTAACAATTGCACCGTTGGGGAATCAAACTCTAAGCTGTATATAGTGAAGTAATACCGTTGACTTGTAGTCCATCAGAAATCATGCATGTAAAATGCTGTTTAATTTCCCTCTTAGTTTTGCCTGGTATTAATTCGAGGATTGAGAGAATATTTGAACCTGGCCATTTCTATCTTCTAGAGTTCTACCTTTAGTGTCCTTAGCCGTAGACTTAAATTTATAATTTATGGTTTGGCATTAATTTTGTACCTTGTGTAACACGCTTTGATTTTGAAACTAGTCCATTGACCCACGACAATCAAGTTGCTGGTGCACTGAACAGGCTTGAGGTGCTTGCTGGTTTGATTGCATTGGTTCATGTTGGTCAGATATGTTGGATAGGTTAAGGGAGGCTGCTGCCGAAGAAGTAGCTTATGCCAAGTTTTTTGATCTCGTAAGAGATGAGATCGTACATAGATACTAGTTGGATAATGGCCTTCATTATGCAAAAAGGGGTTGCGGCAGGCCCAATGGGCGTCATGCCAGCACTCCCCTGGGTGTTAGGCTAGGGTGCCCATAGCCAAGTAAGCAGGTCCCTACAAAGCAATAAATGTTATTATAATTCTGGTAGGGATAGACTTTACCACATCTTAGATTCTCTTTGATCTGAGTCATCTACCACAGCTTTGTGTCACCACGCAAATATATTGTTGTGATGTTTTCTTGAGCATCAACTTCAATCTTAGTCATACTGAAATATTGCTCCATGTCTCACATAAGTTTTCCAATTCCTTGGAACATCTTGCGCCACTGAATGGTGAGGTTCAAGTAATTTGAGTTTAGAAATTTAATGTCACGCACATGTCGGTATAGAGCTCTCCTCGGAATACCTGAACATGTCGGTTAGGCCTTCAACTTGCGGACATGGGCAACAACCATGGTCGTCGTGACGTCATGCTAAACAGATGGGCGCCCAGCAACTGCCTGCATCCTGGCACGAGCACAAAAAATGAATACCATGTTAAGATAGGAACATATAAAATCTCGTTAATCCATTAATGCATGTCATTAATTAGATGACGAGGCATTTGGCTACCTTAGAAAAGTTATAGTTACTCGCGTTGTTTACCCATGCTTAGTTGAATTTCTTCATTTTGACATTCAGAGCACTAGGCAAAAATCACATCTCACAAACCAATTGCTAAACTGCCAACACCCTTGCTACCAATCTTACTATGTCTCAGCATGTCTTGGACTATTTGTCATCCAAGTTAGAGTTCGTGTCAAACATCAACCCATGTCTTGCTGAATTGTTAGACATACACTACTACGAAATCTATCACTGTCAATGCACGCTACTGTTGTCTATGCATGTTGCCATTCATGCTAGTATGCCTAAAAAACTTCCACCAAGACAGATTGTAGATCACAAAATCAAACTTGTGCCTAGTGTGACACCACTGTCATAGGTTCACAGCCCTCATATCGTATGTCCCTAAAGGAATTGGGTTAGTTGAGAAAATAATTGACTAAATTGATTGATGCTAACGTGAAAACCAATTTTTAAAAAACTTTAAAAAGAATGTCAAGAGTGCATGGAATTTTTTAGTAGTAGCATTAAACCTCACAAAGTAGATTAATTTGGAAACCTCCAGTCTCAACTTTGTCTAGCTCAAGTTTTCAATAAAACCACAGGAGGAGCTGATCTAACATGAATGACCGGTAAAAACATGACTTTACTTTTAAAAAAAATTTAAAGAGACAATTTTTTTAAAAAACAAATATCAAGACTACACCTTTTTAGATTGACGTTGGTTACCTTGTGACCCAGATCTTGAATTTCATTAGGTTTAATAACTTTATTATTTTTATAAATTATTTTTATTTAATTTTATAAAAAAAATAGATGCTTGTAAAATTAAATATCAACTCTAAAATAGATATTTATCTAAGATTGTGATAACCCTAAAGTAAACATAAGTAAATCATGAAATTCATTTCTCAACTATTTTTATATTGAAGAAGGATGAAATAAAAAAACCAATTAAAAAAAATAAAAGACCAAAAACTAAAAACAAAAACATATTGGATTTGATGAGTAAACCTGTCAAATCTATTAATCAGGTAACTTGAATCAACATGTCAAACCCGTGAACTGAATCATGAACTCTACTAGGATTAATAACTTGTTTTTTTAAAACTATTGTTTATTCAACTACATAATAACAAACATAAAAGATTGCAAAATCGAGCACAAATCTAATATTGGGATTATTTTTTAGACAACAATAACCTTATAAAAACAAAAATGAAACAAATTATGAAATTTAATTTTCAATTAGCTCAATATTGAAGGATGAATTAAAAAAAAATTAAACCTGCCAAACCCGCGAACATGTCCATGAACTTTCTAAGATTTAATAAAATGGTTTTTTTAACTATATGATAAAAAAATAGATAAACACAAAATCAAATTCACTTGAGAAAAAATAAAGTACCATGTCAAACCCATGAGTCAGGGCAATTCAGGTTACCCCGTCAAACTCGTAAATCAGGTCATTGACTCCACAAAGTTTAATAATTTAATTTTAAAAAAAATATTTTTTATTTAACTTTATTTTAAACAAAATAAATCACATCGCGATGTTGAAATATTTTTCTGATACCAATCTAATACTAAGATATTTTTTTAATAAAATTAGAAGGGCATTTATGAGAGAGACGAAAGAAGATCTAAAAATTAAAAAAAATAAAATTAAAATGCAAACAAATAAATAAATTAACAAAACATTGTAGATTACTATTGTATTTTTATTTATGTTTATATGCATGAGGAATAATATTTTCCTGATATTTTTTAGTTTTTGTTGTAAATATAAAAAATAAAATAAAATAAAATATTAATTCTAAATCCTAATAAACACATAATATAATATAAGAACTAAATAAAAAAATTCAATAACCAAAGAAAAAAAGTATTAAAATGCAAAAAGAAAAAACTATTATAATCTATATTATTTATGGGTGCAGGAAAAATTGTATTTTCGCGGAACATGAAATTGAAATTGAAATGTTTTTGAGGCAAAAATGTGAAGGGGAAACAAACAGTATCTATCATGGGCCAATAATGACTCACAACCACACACCTCCCAAGGCCCCAAACCATAAGTAGTAGTCGCGTTTTTTTTGTTTTGAAAATAGCTTTTAATAAATAAATAATATTAATATTAATATTAATAATTGGTAATATTAATAAAGAAAAAAAATAAAAAGCATGGTAAATGAAAATCTTGAAAACGATTTTATTTTATTTTATTTATTTATTAAGATTAATGTATTATAAAATTAATATATCAATTGAAATTAAGGTTTTTCTTGAATAATCTTAATATTTTTATATTTATTTAGTGAATAATTTGTTTTCTTGAGATTTGAATTCATAAAAAAAAAAAACAGATTATTACTTGATAGCTTATGTGATAAATTAAATATTTTTTTTAATTTGAATCATTATACTCTTTAAACCAAATTAAGTTTATTTTTCAAATAATCTTAAAATCCTAACATAAAATTAATATATTTAAAATAAAAAAAAATTAAATACTGGTCTAAAAGTTTAAATTCAAAAAATTAAATAAGTTGTATATTAGGTAGCTTTTCTCTAATTAAACATTGATAGAGAAAAAACTCTCCTTAAACATCTCAAATAAATCTGAACTTGTTTTTTTTATATGAGAAAGGTAAAATAATTTACATGGGAGTATTTGATTTTTTTAAAAAAGTTGGATAAATGATATCATTAAATATTTGATTTAATTTATTACAAAGAAACATGAAAAAAAAAAAAGTCCCTAAAAAAATATAAATAAATGATATGATGAGTCCACAACATGCGCAGTCTGTCTGTGCCAGCTTTAGCTTAGACTGAAAACGCACATTCAGACGCCTCTATCACAGAAACGGCAAGCAAACATGTCATCAGACGAGGAAGGAGGAGAGGAGTACTTGTTCAAGATCGTGATAATTGGGGATTCTGCAGTGGGAAAATCAAATCTACTTTCTCGATATGCAAGAAATGAGTTCAATTTGCATTCAAAAGCCACAATAGGAGTGGAGTTTCAGACCCAGAGCATGGAAATTGATGGAAAAGAAGTTAAGGCTCAGATTTGGGACACTGCCGGTCAAGAGAGGTTTAGGGCTGTTACTTCCGCTTACTATAGAGGTGCTGTCGGTGCTCTCATTGTTTATGATATCAGTCGCCGTACTACTTTTGATAGTGTCGGTCGATGGCTTGATGAGCTTAAAAGTAAGTTTTTCTTTTTTCTTTTTTTGTGAATTTGATGACTGCCCATTTTTTGTTGGTTCAAAAGTATTCAGTGGTGTAAAAGGTTTGGTTTTTTGGCTAGTTGTAGTTAGATCTGAAGTTGGAATGATGGATTTTTCAACAAGACTTAAGTTAGAAGAAAGCTATAAATTGATCTCCTTTAGAAAAGTTACTAAAGATGGTTGTTTTTTAGCTCAGAACTTGTTGCCATATCTTTATATTGTGCTTTTTTTTGTTTGGGTTTTCATAGTTGCATACTTTATGGATGGTATTGGCATGACATGAACTTCTTGAATGCTATTAGTTTGCTATTTTGTTGCTAAAAATTGGAAAATATATTCCTTGTTATGCTGACTAGCGATTTGGAAGTGCAAGATCTCAAATTATGATGACTATAATTTCCCCCCCCCCTTTTGGAGGGCAGGGTTAATGAGTATAAAGTATATACTTACACACTTAAATATAAAAGCAGCTTATTACGATTTCTATGTTGAGTTGCTGTGATTAATAGTTCGGTTCAGTTTAACAAAAAATATGGCCTGGTGAAAGAATACAGTGGGACCTCATTAGTGATTTTATACACTATGCATCTGTTTCTATGTTCACATATGATGACTCGCATCTTGCATTGTAGTGCAATTGGCTGAACTTGGTATATACATTTGGCCCTACAATCATAAAATGTCTATGATTAGCTTTTTTGGTGATGCCATGCCAAATTCTGGGATTGCATCCAAATTGGTCTTACTGTGTTTAATCCTTTTGCACAGTTAATCTTATCTCACGAATTGTTTAGTTCTATGTAATTTTGACGAGAAAGTTGAAGTTGATTTCATATTACTTAGGAACCGAATTACTATGATCATCATTTGCTTAAATTTGTATGCTTTAACCTGACCAGGTTGCCATGGGTGCATGCCAACCAAGCCCAGCCTTTAATCTTAACTGGGTTTGCTTACTTTTTTTTGAGGTTATATTGGGGGAAGTATTTTTCATGCAAAAGAACTTGTAAATACTCAAGTTCAAACAGAGGGATGGCAATGGGTACCTGGGGTTAGATTTCTTGATATCTATACCCTGCCCATTATTCATCAGGTAAGAAATTTAGATATCCATGAACTATTCATCAGAGGTTTTTGGTATCCATTTTCTACTATTATTTATTATCAAATAAAAAATAAATTTGTTAATATATATATTTGAAGTATGTATATGTATGTTAAATGATAAATATTATACATATATATGGGATTTATATTAATATTGAAATATTTATATATAAAAATATATATTTCGGGTTAGGTTTGGGCGGGTTTCGGGTTGAGTTTGACAATATCTATACCTTATCCATTATCCATCAGGTAAGGATCCAAAAAATACCCACCCATTCGGGTCGGGTCGGTATCCATTAGGTTTGGATTAAATTGTCATCCCTATTCAAACACAGTACCTTTGTTTATAAGAAGCTCGATTCTTCCTTTAGTCCTTACATATGAGTATGACCAAAATCATCATGTCTTTGAGTGATGTATTGGATAATGTACACATCATGAAATCTACCACATGAATAGCACACAAACACTCACAATGGCACACTTGTAAATATATACAATGTTTTAATATTATGTCAGTGTTTGCAAATCACGTGCTTTGTTGAATGTGTCATTTCTCTCTGTACTTTCATGGGGAGTATCATGAGAATGAAATGCTTAAGTACCGAAGCCATGTTCTGCAGCCATATGATTTGGTGATTGGATGAACTTGACTTCAATTTTAGTGTGTTTGGTATTAGGTACGAGGTGCTTTTCAAAAGTATTTTTCTCTTGAATCAATATAATTTTTTTAAAGATTATTTTTAAATTTTTGACATCAACACATTAAAACCATTTGAAAGCACTTAAAAAACATCAATTTAATGTTTTTTCATGTCAAACACACTTTTGAAACACAATCAAATGCAGGTTGAAATGCAATGCCAAACAACCTACTGAGTCCATATGTTAGAGTAGTGCTATCCATCCTCAAATATTCATCTCAAATGAGTATGGTGAATAAATCGGATGGACTTAACTAGTGACTCTCATATAACTCCAACTATTAAGTGGTTGATATTGTTTAGGGACTCATTCTAGATGAATATTTTGGGATGAATAGCATTCCTCTTGTGCAGTCTACATTGCATTTAAGTGGCGTGTAGAAATAGCGTATGTCCCCAAGTGTGCTGGAGTTCATATCATACCCTATTTGTTCTTTGAAATAATGAATAAACATGCAGTGCTTTGAGCATTGAGCTTCTAAGTGGTGGGAATAATTGAGCGAGAAACAATTAGTCATCCGAGATTCTCAAAAGGTCAATGCACCTTTCCAATGTCTGCATTTTTTTAAGCAGTTCCATTACTGTTTAGTTCCCCTATCGTTGTTCATGTTGAGCACTCTGTTATAATCTGAGAACTGATCTGTTATTATCAATCGTTCTCTGTGCATGGCAACAAAATGATGTTTTTAGCTTGGGCTGGGATTGTTTAGAAATGGCAGAGTTAATATGATTGATTGTTAATGGTTTCTAGATGTCTCAAGATTCAGCAGTATTCCTTATCCTTTGCATGTATACCTTGCATATCTATTTGCTTCCAAGGAATCACTTTCCTCCTGATCGTGGCCCTAGATTTTCACAAATGCCTTTTGGTTTAAAAATCACCTTTTGAACTTAACTGAAACAATTCTGCAGCCCATTCAGATACAACTGTAGCAATGATGCTGGTTGGAAACAAATGTGATTTGGAGAATATCAGGGATGTTAGTGTGGAGGAAGCCAAATGCCTCGCAGAAGCAGAAGGCTTATTCTTCATGGAAACATCTGCCCTTGACTCAACAAATGTTAAGAAGGCTTTTGAGATTGTTATTCGAGAGATATACAACAATGTGAGCAGGAAGGTCTTGAATTCTGATACATACAAAGCTGAATTGTCTCTGAATAGGGTAACCCTTGTTAATAATGGGAATGATTCCAAGCAAGCTCAGAGCTACTTTTCCTGCTGCTCCAGGTGATCTCAGTTCTTCTCATCTCCAACAAGTGTACAAGTTACGGGATTTTACATGGTTGGTTTGATTCAATTTGGATGGTTGGTTTGTTTTATTTAATTGTTATGACATCAGGGCTTTATTAATTGCCAAATAACTTGATATTTATAGAAATGAAATTGTTTAATTCAAGATAAAAGAAAGGGGTCAAGCTCTTTGTGCTCTAGATAGTAGTCATGTAATTGCACAAAAGAAAGCGAACGGTCATAATCCTTTGTGAGCTTGTTTTTTAGTGGAAGTTTTACACGTAGCTCTTGAAATCTTTTCATTCTATTTACCATCATAAGAGGAGCAGCAGGGATGCATCCTGATCCATTTGCTTTTCGTTTCTTTCTTTTCTTCCTAAAGTCCCATTAAATTATGGATTACTTGTAGTTGGTCTGTGGAAGGAGGTGGACCCTGGCTCAGAGGGACAGCCAGCCAGTTTAAATTAAGAAACCCTTTTTGGGTGGTAAAGGTCTTGCAACTATTGTTCCCTTCCAAGTGATCATAAATAATATGTGCCCAACCTTTCCTTGTTAATTGCTTTATCATGGCAGACTCTGCTCGGATGTAAGATGACAACGCTCGGGAGCTGAGAAAAATGAACTTTGGTTTCTGCTTGAGTTTGGTATTGCGATAGTTTGATAGTTTTTATGGTTACGATTTGAAAAAAATTATTTTATAAAAAGTACTTTTAGTTAAGGTTGGTTTGGTATTTATATATGTTTGGTTAAAACTGTGGTTGGATTTAAAGTTGAATAAAAAGTAGTTTAATGTATTTGGTTAAAAAATTGCTTTTCAAATTGAGGTTATAAAATAATTAAAAAATATATATATTAATATTGAAATACATCCGACGAGAACTACGGTTTCCTTGGTTTCTTAAGCGCACAACAACATCAGGTAACATATAATCATGAACAAAATTGAAATTGCGATTAAATTCTGTAAATGTTATGTCATCAATAAAACACAATTAAAAATAAAATTTAATTTTTTTTACTGGATCGGACCCGGTTTAATATATTTAGCTTTGGACCGGATCTGGTCCGGCTGGAATCATGCACCGCTGTTCACGTGAACAGTGGAGTTGAACGCTAAGAGCTGCTTTCCGCGAAACTGCTATTTTTAAAAAAAAAATCTACATGGGTCCCTCATATATAATAAATTATGTTTTGGAGTTACCTGCACCCTGCATTTGATTTCAAACATAGACGCAACTAAACAAACCGCCTGTAAGTGACTTGAGAAAGCAATAAGCAGCATTGCAGGTTGCTCTCAAGACAGTTGTGAACTTCTTTGGTTGCTCTCAAGACAGTTGTGAACTTCTATGGTTGCCTGGCAACCAAATATCACAGCCATAACGTGACCATGTAATTAACAAATTGTTGGCCCAGCTATCCAACACCCAAGGTTGGGTCTCAATCATTACTACATCAAGCTTTGCTGAATTATCTTGTAGTGTTTGTTTTTATAATTCAATTATATTTTTAAAAGAAATTGATTTTTTTATTTTAAATTTTATTTTAAATATTTTTAAATTGTTTTGATGTGCTAGTATAAAAATAAATTTAAAAAAAAATAATAAAAAATTATTATTGGAATATTAACGCACAAGAAAAATTCAATCCTAGTACCACTGTCACAACACCTAAAAAAACAAAAGAAATAAAAAATTCATTGTGATCTTAGATACATTTCGCCCTTCCCAAACAAAATAAAATATTTTTGTGTTGGGGTTATTTTATATTTTGATGCGGCTTGTTAGTCATTAAAAAATTAACTAGAACTATAAGTATTTTTTTTTAATTTTTAAAAACAATAAAATTATCTAATTACTCTACAAATCATCATTTTCAAAACAAGAATACATGGCTGTTTATGTCTTTTTATTTTTTAAAAATGTAGTAAAATAACAAGTTTACTTTTTAAATAAAAAGAGATAAATCATGCATCTAGGGGTTTTTTGGTCCTCCTATTTTTTTATAATTACCAGATTCATCGAGGAAATTTTTATCTTTTAAGAATGATTAATTATTATCTAAATGTAAAAAACTGCAAGCACGTACTATGCCTGTGCATTTTAGGAGAGCCTTTTGTCTTGTCACTGGAAAAGCCTCTGCATCATTTTCCAGCTGGTATGGCATGTGATGATGATGGAGCAGTTTATCATCGATGAAGTTTTTTTTTTCCTTTTTTAAAAATTACAATTTAATTCTTTTTATTGTTAATATTTCAAATTCAAACCTTATTCTTTTAATTTTAAATTTTTATTTTTGATAAAAATTTTATTTATTTTCAATTTCATCCTTCAATTCTAATTTGTCATATATTATATTTTTCAATTTAGTTTTTATTCTTTTGGTTCTTAATTTTTTTTCTTGTCTTTTTTGTAAAGGTTTTATTGGTTTTCAATTTCACCCTTTAATCCAAAATTATTGTATATTATGTTTTTCAATTCAGTCCTTATTTTTTTATTTGTTTTTGTCTTTTTGTTAAAGTTATTTTTCTTCTCAATTTCACCTTCCAATAAAAAATTCATAGTTGTCCTTTAATTTATTTTTTTATTTTGATTTTTATCCTTATTTTTTTATTACTATTTTTTTATCATTTTGTGTGATTATTTTTCTTTTCCGATTTCATCCTTCAATGTTTAATTTTTTGAAGATTGGACTTCACGATTTTTTCATGTATAGTTTTTCTGGTTTGCTGATCCATGTCACAGATTTGAAAAGTTAACTAGGTTTATATCTTTTCTTTGGCTTATTTTCTTTTCTGATTTCATCATTAGACTTTTTTTAAAAAAAAATTGTTTTGTGATTCTTGTTTTTTCTTTTCTATCATGTTATCCCACCTTCATGATCTAAAACATAATTTTGACAGGTTGACTCGCTCTTTATTACACAAGTTACATGTCTATCATGCTAACTCAAAATAACTTGCGCCATTTTTTCTCTCTTTTTTTTTCAAATTTTTTCCTTTCATATTTAAGCAGCTAAAATTTTAACAACATTATTTTTCTGCTCTTGAAAAAAAAATATCAAGTTGTCGTGGTAAAAAAAAAAAATTGTTTATTTACTATCGTTACCTATTTTTTTATCTAATTAAAATAAAATTAATTTATTTAACCATTTAATTTTTTGATTTATTTAAAACATGCTTACAACACATACACGTTGTTTTTTATGGAAAAAAATAAATAGTGTCCCAAGGTGTATCGCGAGTCCATGTCTAGTCATAAACTAACGTGGAAAGAGAGAGAAAAAAACTCAAGAGATCAAAGTACCACTATAAAATGTAATTAAAAGGGAAAAATCAAATTTGAAAAAAGATTAATAATAACGAGATCAACTAAGATAAGCTGACCCATCACGACTTCAGCGATAGCAATCTCTGCTTCTTCAGCTGCACTTTCCATTCTGCTAGAAGCTTTTTTTTTTTTTTTTTTTTTTGCTCCCAATGAGAAAAGAGAGCATCATTTTCAGGTTCCATGTATGATTGCTGCGTGTAAATGGAGATATTGAAAGATAGAGACAGATAAAGATGATGTCCTTCATTTATTCCAACTTTTTTTTTTTCTTTTAACAGTAGCAATGTGCTTCCATGGTTTGCAGAACCCACTCATCATTGGGATCTCCAATACTTGGCCATTTCAAACCCATTTTTGCTATAGTGGTAGTCCTCAATGGTTTGATCAATTTCTGCCTCTGTGTTCATCACAAAAGGTCCATACTGAACCACAGGCTCGTTAATTGGCTGTCCGGCAATCAGCACAAATCGCAATGGCTTAGAAGATCTGTTCCACACACTCAAACCATCTCCAGGACCTAAAACCAGGACATGATGAGCAGTTGAGGGTGAAGAATTTGGCTTGCCGAAGACCCCTTCACCTTCAATAACATACACAAATCCATTCCATGATTCTGGGATATTTTGATGCACTTGAGCTCTGGGTTTCAGAGTGAAATCCAAATACATTGTTGGTGTCCTGGTATAAACTGGAGATCGCACTCCCATCGATTCCCCTGCTATAATTCTCACTTCAGCCCCGTCTTTCTCTGCTCTTTTTATGTCATCGCTTAAAAGTTCTTGATACCTAGGTTCAATCCTGCCAAATAGGTTTCGGATTATTAGCATCCTCTGCATGGTGAATCTAGAAAATAAATTCTGAACACTATTGTTTTTCAAGATGAACATTAGAAATATATGGAAAACTTTAAATTGCTTGATGGTAGGGGGGAGGCTGGCCTGTCTCAAGGCTCAATGAAAGTAGACATGCTTGAAAGTATTAAAAGAATTATCCTGGGACAATGACACATGCATACACACACACAAAAAAAAGTGCAGCTAAATTCTCAAAAATATAATTTAATTTTTCGAAACATAGGAGAATTTGACTGAGAATTTGTAACTAATAGATGATTAAGGGTTTAGGGGTCAGCTGTTTCTAGTCTTGCCCTTACAACCTTAAAAACCCAGGAAAAGAAAAGAGAGTAATTTAGAGATTTCTTACATTTTGTCTTGGGAAGATAGATTTATCCACAGCTGCAGACCCTTTTGAGCACCTTCTCCGGCAGGCATTTCCGAGTGGATGATGCCTCTTCCTGCTGTCATCCACTGCAAAGTGAAGAGAAAAAGAAGAAGAAGTTAAGAATCAAATGAAACAAAGAAGAAGAAAACCTAGAATTTATAACGGCATGAAATGCACTGATTCATTGCCCCATCTGAAATCCTTCACCTGCACATCTCCGGTATGGATTGTACCCTTGTGCCCTGCAAAGTCCTGATGAGTGATGCTTCCCTGATATCCACAATAACCAAACATTAGTTTCTTAAATATTCAGTCTTCCAACATTCTGGTTTTTTAACCGAAAACAATTTTACCTGCAGCATGTATGTAACAGTCTCAAAACCTGCAATTCACATTAAGAAAAAATTACTGAAGGTATAAAAAAAACCCAGAGAAAGAAAACATTAAAAGTGATGGAATAATTCAAGAACCTCTGTGTGGATGATCAGGAAATCCAGCAGGAGGAGACACTACAACAACAACAACAACAACCAAACACCTTATAATTTCAATACCATACAAAATTTCTTAAACCGATTAGACATTGACATAAAACTAACCTGAAAAATCATCCAGCATGAGAAAAGGATCCAAGAACTTCTGTTCACTCCTGAAAATCAATTTCCCAAAACAAAGAGAACCAAGAAATGCATCAAGAAACCAGCAAACCAAAACTGGAATAAATCAAGAACAAGAAGCCATGCATGATTTAAGATTGATATTAAAAAAAAAAAATACCAAGAAGAAGAAGGAAGTACCTTCCAATGCCTCTTCTAACAACAGCACCATCACCTTCATGTTGGAGCTTGGCCAGGATCTTCTTGGTCACCAATCTGGGTGTGTCGAAACCAATGGATTGATCTGATTCAGACATGATATTTCTGATACGGTGTATACTGTTACTAGCCTTGGTAGTAGTTGGTGGATATAATCTCTTCAGAAAATTTCGATAAAAAGCTCTCATATACTACAAGCAATCGAAAAAACAAAAAGAAACACTAAAAGAAAATCAGTTTGTATTTTCTTGTTCGTGTCTTTGGATTTATTTGTAAGCTTCTTTAGGAATTAGAACCTGCTCTGCATCCATATATATAGCAAGAGCAGGTGGCTTTGTTTGCTTTCGGACACGCCACAAATAGATTATTCTTTCTTCCTTGGGTTTTGAACATGATTACAATTTAGTCCTCAAGCTTGAAAACTTATAATCTAGTCCCTTAACTCTTGTTAAAGCATCTCCGTTTTCCTCTACACCTTGGTTTTCTGTTAAGAATTTAACTAAGAAAAAATCCGAAAATTGTTTTAATGCGAAAAGGGTCAGCAAGAGTCGAGGAGTTAAGTTGTAGGTTTTCAAAGGTGAAGGACTGAGTTATGATTCTCGTAAAATCCAGGGACTATAATATTCAAACACGTGCTGTTTTGCTGGGGTTGTTTGGTTTCTGTGACCCGAAGGAGGATGGAGGCGTGGGGATATCCTTCTTCTACTCTCTCCTTGGACCAAATATGATGATGATGTCAAGCTCTTGTCATCGTGATGTTCTTGCGATTTGCACATAGGCTGCTTTACAGAATTTCCTTCTTTTTTCTTACAAAAATAAATAAATAAATAAATAAAAAGCACTTCGCTTTTCCATTTCTTTTTCCTACGCAGCTTTATTCTATAACCTAAAAAATAAAGGTCCTTTTTATAGTTAACTAACTAGCTGTGGACCACGCGTGGACCACGCGATGCAATGAGTTTAAATTTTTTATGTATAAAAATATATTTAGGTGTTGCAAATTTTTTTTCAAGCTTGAAAAAATTATGAATAGGATGATAAACTTGACTAAATTAAATAGATTAATTTTATTTTAATTATATGATAGAAAAGATAGGCGACGAATGAGATCAGAATAACTAGATAGAAAAAAAATTGAAGAAAATCATTTGCGTTAATTTTTTAAACACAAGGTCCAAGTCATTAGACCGGAAACATCTTATTTAATAAAATCACAAAACCCAATTCCTAACTAATCAAATGTTGAAAGTTGAAATTGAAAAAAGAACTTCAATTATACAAAAAGAAACAAAAAATAGCAATTGAAAGAATATGGATCAAAATCAACATAAAAATAAATTTTATTTTTTATTGAAGGGTGAAATTAAAAGGAAAATTCAATTTTATAAAAAGATAAAAAAAACAATCAAATGAATAAGAATCAAAATTGAAATAAAAAATAAAAACCAATTT
>Ga0307518_10000872_pt1 | contig 22544 bp, 10 predicted proteins | sample 25_EM_MG_FD_203889 | JGI IMG/M metagenome (GOLD analysis project Ga0307518, IMG submission 203889) | Populus trichocarpa ectomycorrhiza microbial communities from riparian zone in the Pacific Northwest, United States - 25_EM | ecosystem: Host-associated > Plants > Roots > Unclassified | place...
TCATTGATTGCTAATGTGAAACTATTGCAACTGAAAAAACAGAGAGACAGAAGCTTGATGCTGGCCTGAGATATTAGCGACAGGTATATCATGTCCATATTCTCGTCTGTTAAAGGTATAAGGATCCAAAAAGTTAAAACTCCTTTAAACAGAGTAATCTCTCCAAAGCTTCTTGAATGGATGATGTGGCTGCTTCATGGTATGAACCTGAGTTCGGTTATGTTTTGGCTGATACAAATTATGAAACTAAACCAATCCGAGTTATCCCCATCTCCCAAAAATCTCAAAGTTTCCGACAAAATAGTTTGCAGTATATGTAATTTGTTCAACAATGTCATCGGTGAAATTTACGAGTCTAGTCAATAAAAAACCAATGGGGAAACGGGGACCATAATGGTGAAGAAAATGACTACCAATATGGGTGACCATTAAAATATGACCCATCTCATGTTGGTGGCTGCCACGTCCCTGGCTTGAAGGTTGAACCAGATCCGGTTGGTTCTGAATGCCTACAAAAAAAATATTTAAGCAACAGATGTATGAGCGTCACTGTGGTGGCAACCATTTGAAAGAAAGAATCATGAAAGCAATGGAAATTTTAACACATTGCATAGTATTGACATTCATTTGTATATATTAAACATATTTCATAGGCAGTTCCCAGAACTTTGGCACTTTACCATACCTCATGGATGCAACCTTCAACAAATAGTCAGTTGTGATAAAGCTAACCCAAGATATATATGACTAATTATATTGATGTGCATTACAGATATGTGTGCTTACTCTGACAAAGGTTCTTTTGCTTTCTGTGCCCCAGCTTCATCTTCTCTGCAAAATTTAATAACTGGTGTCATGGCATGAAAAGAAAACCATGTCCACTTTCAAGTATGCAATTGTAGGTAAAATTAATCAATTGCTAGAAATATTTCAAGGAACAGTACAACAGAAGCTTCAAAGTACAAGATATAATGATACTGTACAAGCTTGAATGATTTATCAGAAGCACAGTAAGTTCTCACAATTAAATAAAACAGTATAAGCCCAGGTGGTCAATAAGGTTGTCAGTTTCAAACCATCACAAATCCATGCATCCATGCATGGGTGCAAAGTGGGAGCACCAAGTCTTGGAGCAGACCCAAGAGGGGAACATAATTGGTTGAAGGAGCTAAAGGAACAATTGACTTGAGCGGTGTTGGCTTAGAAAAAGAAATCATAGCCAAGACAGGACCGTTAAGATGAGAGAAGTTGTATTTTGACCAGCAACATAATGTGTGGTCTCCGACCTCACAATCAAGGTAAGCAGTAAAACGAAATTATCTCAAAAGCCAAAGATAACTGACCCGCTTCCTCTATCAACTGCATCTGATTCTTCCTCAAGCTTGTTACCTTTGAGAACAAGCACCATAATACCAAATCATGATTAGAACAGAAGTCAGCAGAGTAAAAAAGTACGCACGTGAACATGCTTGTTATATTCAAAGTCAGTTGGCATGACATAACAAAACCTTAGGAAAATCCTTCACATGCAATGACATGTTTTGCTGTCAAGAAATACAATTCTCTAGTAATATTTCATTGAAAGAATGTAATACCTTCAGTAGGAAATTGGTGAATGAAACTTTTCAAGTCTGGACCTCCAGTTTTACCTGTAGAAATGGTAGATGAATATCAACAATTACATAAGTATGATGATGCTGTTAAAAAAAGTAGAGCTTGCCTTTAGCAACTTACCAGTGCTCTTGGCTTTGTGAGAACTGCCTTCTTTGGCTCTCCTTTCCTCTTCTTCTTGCTTGAGAACTTTGGCAGTCAAGAAAAAACATTCATTAAGATACTTGACAAAGCTAATAAAGTCATGTGAAGTGGTGCAGAAAATGAAAATGGTATCTCAATAGTCAACATTTTTAGAGCAAGGGCCTTCAAGAACGAAGAAAAAATTGTTTTGTCAAATTATGCAGAAGATAGGAAAAGAAAAGAAACAGTGAAAGATATCAAGGGTCTTCAACATACCAGTTATAAAACATATATATATACAGTGTCATGAAGAGACTACATTCAACAAACAAGTATTTGCTATGTAGTTAAAATTAAGGGTTAATGTAATGATTCGAGGGCTAGTTTAGTTTTGCTTAGGGTGTTGTGAGCAGTATGGGGGTTGTGGTAATGCAGCTACTGAGGTTGGAGACAATAAGCAATATTATAGTCACCAAGCCAACAATAAAACACATCAATGGTATTATTAACCAGAAAATAGAAGCAGGAAGAAACATAAATATCTATATAATTTTACAAGTGACTTACGTGCCACATTTTGCTTCACAAGTTCTCGCCTTGCCTCCAACTCCATCTGTTCCTAAAGAAAATCGAGTATATTTACAGTAGAATAACACAATTCCAACATTGTAGCTCACTGAAATGAAAAACAGTAACAAACTTAATCCTCCCATGTGTCTTTTCAAAACTGAATTGTCCAACCACAAAAATAGATATTCAAAAAGGGACAACACAATAATGGTGCATGTAACTCATCATTGTTAACTTGTACAGAGAGACCAAGAAAGGCATGATGAAATCAATTCAGCCTCTGAGATAGTGCTCTTAATTTTTCATCAAGTTACTTAAGGGTAGAAAGAAGATGCCTTAAATTTATTTGAAAACCATGAAGACCAAATTCACTATATGGAATTCATCTTTAAAATTCGAAAACACCTTTGGTACAGCACAAAAATATAGAATGTTCCTGATTCTCTGAAAGAATGTATTCTAAATCCAAACAATGCTTGGAGTTTCTAATGGTTTTTAAAATAAAAATCACCGGAGGCCCATTGGGATGATACTGCCCCAAACAAGAGTGGATCAATTCCCAGTAACTTAGGATGACACCAAGAGTTGTGGCGTGATGAATACATCATTCAAACCTTTTATAATAGCAATCATTGAATTGTCAAGAGGTGAGGAAGTGAACAAACCCAAACAATAGTTTTCGTGACATGCAAAATTCCAAACTCAATGTCTAACATAAAAACCATAAATCACACACGCATACTGTTAAATATGTTTGAGCTGGAGAGGCGTTTTTCTTCTAGCTCCCATTTTTCTTTATGGCATATGCGAAGGAAAAGGATAGTGTCTATAATATACCTCAGGAGTTGGAGCCCTTTTACGCTGTCCGTTCAGCCAGCATATCCATTCAACTACAATAGCCAAATTATAGACAAGCATTTAGAGTAAGGAATAAACCATGCAGAAGAAGCAAGTTGCACAGCAAGTCCCTTCAGCATGTCTACAAGTTGAAATAACATCTATTTTAACAATCATGCTTGGACTTGACCGCTGATTAGAGAAAACCAATTGATCAGAAAAGGTTCATTGAAAACTAATGATACTCAGAAACTTAGGACACAGTGTTGTGGTAGGGCATAATGGAATGCAACATTGTAACAGAGAGGGGAAGTTTTCCAAACTTCAAAATTGTACCTGATAGTGAGGTTGGATCCCCCTCCCCTTTGAATATTACGCATCTTTTCTCTTTCACTGAAACATCAACAAATATACAAACTGATAAGAAGTTCAAGGAGGAAAAATTTTACAGGAAAGACAGAGACCCACTTACTAATACCATCGATCTCTTCTGTTCTGGTGAAATAACGGTTCCCTACTTTGTCTACACCCACCAAAGTTCGGTTGCTCAAGTAGCCAGCAATCCGTGCCAACAGCTTTGACATCTCTTTCTTTCCTTTTTACTACTCTTTTCTTGTTTTACTTGTTCTGGATGAAAGGATATCAATAATTCAATACTTAACAATCAAATTTTGCTAACATTTGGTCTCCTATGATTCTGTTGTTTGCAATTATCCATAATTAAAAAAGAAACAAACCATACGAGTATACCACTAAAAAAAAACAGTGGACGTTCTTGAGCATTTGTGGTAGGAGGTGAATAGCTAAATTAAGAACTGTAAATACGTTTTGAAGCGAGGAGTTATGTGTGAGAAGAAGGAATGGTCGTGGAAATGATCGAAGGTGGAGATTTGCAGTGGCGTGAGAGACTGAGGAGTGGTTGCGGCGGAGAGAGATCTGCGGTGAAAGCGGTGGTTTTGATGTTGGCTTCTAGGCAGCTTTTGATTACTGTCGAGACAGAAAACGTACACCGTGAAGAGGGCAGAGACTAAAGAGACGAGAAAGACAGGGATGAGGTTAATGAATCGAAGGAAACTTAAAATATGAGTTGGTTTTTGGTAACTACAAATCAGTCCCCAATCTATATGATTATTGAAATACCAGTCCCCTGATTTATTAAATTCATTTTTATGGATAGATATAATAATCTATCTATCGATCTATGAAAACAGAGGAAGTTAGCATTATCGAATATGATGGTGACAACTCAGCACTGCTTGTATGGAATTTTTTACACAATTATTATTAAAATTAAAATTAAAAAAAAAAAACTCTAAAACATGGGGAAAAAAACATTGTCGAAATCTATGGTGAACTCACCTTGTTTTTTTTTTCTGCCCCTCTCAACACAAAAATATAAGTTAGCAATAAGAGGTATTTTGGTTTTTTTTCAAGGTCACATGTATCTTTTAAAAATCATTGGGGGCATAGAGGTTTTTTTTGTGTTTTTGTAAACAATAAATTATTAAAATAACCTTTCATGAAAAAAAAAAAAACGCATTTATCCAGGGTCTATGAGGTCATTTTCTTTTTCAATGAACATTAAAAAGACACTTAATGACCTCAGGATCAAGTAATTTTAAAAATTTCTTAGATGGGTACTTTTGTCATTGTGTCTTGTTTTTTTTTTGGTTATATCCAAGTTGGCTCATGGACATTTTTATCTTTTAATAATATAAAGTTATTGGTGTATAACATGTACTGCCCGCACTACTTGGGCAATGTGAGCAACAATGCCCAGCTATCAAATATTTTTTTTTATTATATTATTGAAAGCATTATTATATTATTATTTTTATTAACGTGGGTGTTCGGGTCAGTTTGTATGTACCTTAACTAATTTTACGGACCCTGAAATTAATAACTATGTAAGCTTTTAATCACTCTGAGATTTGTAGGATTCAAATTGGTGATTTCTAAAAAGCAAATTTAAAATCTAGCAAGTTTTCATATTATTTTTCTCTTGATATGACACATGTGAGCGGAGAATGGATAATTTATCGTCTGTGACCCTTTTATCGTCACTAAGACCCTCTCTGATACTCTCAAAAACTTCTTTAATAGGGACATTCTCCACCCTATAAACCAGTCATAGATTATCAGAGCACTATCCTTAAAACCCCGTTTGTTTGCTGGAAAGTAGTTTCCTTTTGAAAAGTGAATTATTTTTCGATATTTGGTAGTGTAATGGAAAATAAGTTGGAAAACATTTTCCAGTGTCTGGTTATGTCATGGAAAATGAGCTGGAAAATAACTTATTAATGTTTTATTTTTTTCAAATTTATTAAATAATAAGGAACAAATCTTACAAGTTAAAAAGTTGAATGAGAAATTAAAAAAAATATATAATTTCATAAATTATCTCAAATAAAATAAATAATAATCAAAATAATAGAGATTAAATCTAAAAAATAAAAAAATTGAAAGATGAAGAAATTAAAATAATAATAATTAACTTTTCATAAATTATTTCAAATAAAATAAGTAACAATCAAAAGAATGAGGACCAAATTTGATAGATAAAAAATTTCAATTAAAAAATAATAAGAGAAAAGCAAATAACAATTATAAAAATGAGGACCAAACTTAATATAAAAATTAAATTCTAAGGGATGAAATTGAAAAACAAATATTCAAAACAAAATATATATAGCGATCAAAAGTTTGAGGACCAAATTTGATATAATTAGCAAATAATATAACATTTCTAAATTTTTCACAACTTTCGAAAAGTGTTTTCCGCCCAAAATAAAAGAAAAACACTTTTCTGGAAACCAAACCAAATTTTTCTTTGACCGGAAAATATTTTTCATTGACCAACTTTCCTAATAACAAATAAATACAGATTTTTTAGAAATCACTTTCTAGAAAATAAAACCTCCTTAAAGACCTTTCAGCTTTCAAGTTTCAACTGATCTATACTTGTTTATAGACGGTTGATATATATGAGATGAATGATTTGTATCTGGACTATTGTTATTTTATTCCATGGCAAAGTTTATGACCTTTTATGTGACTGAATCCATATGAGAAGTAAAATTTTATGTTAGAAACATAGATGAAAAATACTTTTCTCCTCTGTTGTTTACCTTCTCAGCAAAATATCTTCGTATATATATTTATCCCCAACACAAAATCTTCATACCAAAAAATACTTAAATATCTAACTCTTAATTAATATTGTTAATTGTTCATTAATTTTAAAAAAATCAATTTGAGGTAACAAGTTTATATGTCAATAATATTATATTTAAAATATTTATATTTTATAAAATAAACTCTATATAAATATATGATATAATAAATTATTTTCTTTAACAATTACACTTTTTATATCTCATTCTTTTACTGTAAGTGATTAAATAGTTGCATTCAATATTATATACATGTTAGATAATCATGACAAAAAAAATTAAAACTTTTATAAGTTATTTTTTAGTTTATTTTTTACAGGATAGCTAAATATCAGAAATTGTTTTTTAACTAATTTTCTATAACACTGTCAAACATAAAAAATAATTTATTTTTTAGACATTTATTTTTTATAAAAAATTACTTTTTAAAAAAATACTTTTTAACAAACAAGCAGAAAAAGAAAAGGCATGCATTAAGTGCCCTCTTATGGTTTAATGTGTTTGGGAGTGTGGTAGTGATTGTCTTTCAAAGTGTTTTTCATTCCAAAATACATCAAAATAATATTTTTTAAAAAAATTTTATTTTTAACATCAACATATCAAAATGATCTAAAAACATCAAAAAAATATTGATTTAAAACAAAGAAAAAAATAAAAATAATAATTTTTTTCAAAAATATTTTCAAAACATAATGCAAAACATACCATTAAAAGAAAACGGAGAAGCTATTTTTACCCCTTGGTTAATGTTGGGACTTTCAAACTTAGGATGATTAATCGGACAACTAATTAAATCATAGAATGATAAGTTATTATTGCCTCTCTAGGATTCGACTTATATAAGAATTTATTGCTACTAATTTCCAATCACTTTTTATTTATGATTTAGTAATTCCCAATTAAGAACATTCAATGTTCTTTTTTAGAAAATTTTTAACTTTCAGTATATTTGATGCACGTGAATGAACATTAATAATAATCACCGGGCGCCTAGGCAATAATTAACAGGGAAAACCACGCTTTTGCCTCTTACGTTTGTAGAAAATGATGGTTTCACCCTTTATGTTTCAAATTTGGTCGACCAACACCTAAATTGGCTTTGGCAGGTGGCACTAATCAATAACTATCATCAAATTTAGGTGTTGAAAAGAGACCCAATTGCACTTTTATAAATACAAGGACTGAATTAAACTATTTACAATGAATTCTAAGTGCATCTCTCAAAAGAAAAAAGAAAAAACAAGTTTTTTAGCTTTTCTCCCCCCATTTCACAGCTTTCAACGAGAGAGTCAAATAAAGAGCCAACTATCAAACTATCAAAAAAGCCAAAATGTTTAAATAGATTATTTAAATATTCTCCCTTTCATGGATTAAATTTTTTAAATAGCTTTTATTGGAATGCATATAAAAAATATTCAATAAGTTGTTAAAATATTTTTTTTATTGGAATGCATATAAAAAAACACTTTATCTATACTATTAAAATAATTAAAACTCAAGGAACATGATAAATATTTACCGAAAACATGGAGGGTAAAAGGATAATTTCTTCTAATTAATATACAGTATTATACATAATCATGAAAATTGAAAAGTTATTGGTCCCGTTTATTTGCTGGAAAGTAGTTTTTTTTTGGAAAGTGAATTCAGAAAAAGTGAATTATTTTCTGATATTTGGTAGTGTAATTGAAAATAAATTGGAAAATATTTTCCAGTGTTTGATTATATCATGGAAAATAAGCTGGAAAATAATTTATTAATAATTTTTTTTTCAAGTTTATTAAAATAGTGAGGAACAAATCTTACAAATTAAAAAGTTGAATGATAATGAAATTGAAAAAAATATAATTTCATAAGCTATATCAAGTAAAATAAATAATAATCAAAATAATAGAGATCAAATTTAACAAATTAAAAAATTAAAAGATGAAGAAATTAAAATAATAATAATTAACATTTCATAAATTATTTCAAATAAAATAAGTAACAATAAAAAAAAAGGACCAAATTTGATAGATAAAAAATTTCAATTAAAAAATGATAAGGGAAAAGCTAATAACAATTATAAAAATAAGGACCAAAGTTGATATAAAATTAAATTCTAAGAGATGAAATTGAAAAAAAAAATATTCAAAACAAAATATATATAACAATCAAAAGTTTGAGGACCAAATTTGATATAATCAACAAATAATATGATATTTCTAATTTTTTCATAACTTTCAAAAAGTATTTTTTATCCAAAATAAAAGAAAAATACTTTCTTGAAAACCAAACCAATTTTTTTTTTAACTGAAAAGTATTTATGTTAATCAATTTTTCTAACAACAAATAACCACATAAAAATTTAAAAATTAATTTTTAAAAAATCACTTTTCATCAAACAAACTCCCCTTACACCAGTTTGAATATGAAAAGAATTGTCATAAAAACTCTCTATGAAAACATAAGCACAATTCCCATCTGAATTTCGAATATATATACCATATAATAATATTTTACTTTGCCACTGCAAACTCTTCTTAACCCACTAAATTGTCCCAGTCCCTAAAGCTTCGCACATTATATAATTTGGGATGCTTGCAAGGTGTTTTTTAAAATGATTTTAAATTAGAAATGTATTAAAATAGTATATTTTTTTATTTTTTAAAATTAATTTTTAATATCAACATATTAAAAATAATTTTAAAATATATAAAAAATAATTAAAAATAATAATTTAGTTAACCTCCTTAAGACTATACTCCCAAGCATAGCAAAATTAGACAACACCAGACACACTCTTTTTTTTTTTTTTTTAAAAGTAAAAATAAAAACCCAGCCCATAACTCCCCAAAGCCACAATAAGGCAAAGGACGCTACATTTCTTCGTCCCAGATCCAAGAGAAGGAAAGGCAGCCTTTTATAGAGAGAAAGGAAACTAGGTACTGGGTAGAGACCAGACCAGAGTAAACTCAACCAGAAGCATAGAATAAAAAATAAAAACACCAAACCCCTCCTTCTTTCCTCACCAAGCAAACAATCCCTTCTCTTCGGATTCCTTCCAACCCATAAATTTCTACCACTTCTCCTTCTCCTCTTTCCAATTTAGAAACTTATATTAAAAACACGACTGTGAAAATTAATCAAAATCAAAGAAGATGGCCAGACCTAATCAAGAAGCAATCGACACATTCATCAGCATCACAGGCGTCGCCGAAGATGCAGCGGTGCTAAAACTCGAGGTTACTCTTTTTTTCGGTCTTCAATTGCTAATCGGATTGTAACCTTGAAAAAACTGAGTGAAATTGCGAGTTAATTTTAGGCTCTGATTGCTGGATTTTGTAATCGGTGTGTAATTAGGGCTAGCATTGTTGGTTAAGTTGTTAATAAAGCTCGCTGGAGTTCGTTGATTGCTAATTATTTCTAATTCAAGCTAATAAGGGGTTTCTTTTTGGTTAATTTAACTGATGATAATCAGACTATTTGATGCAGTAGATGCTCAGAATTTCGAAGGGTATATTTAGATTTTGCTATAATATGTTTAATTATGCGGATTTTAGACTCAGTTGTAAGTTTTTGTGCTTCTAATTTACTTTTCTTTTTCTTTAAAATTCTTGATTGCAATTAGGAGCATGGTGGTGACCTCAATGCAGCTGTCAATGCGCATTTCAGTGAAGGAGACAGAAGCGCGTTAGTCACTTCCTCCATCTTGCCATCCTTTGTTTATTAGTTGTTGCTTTCACTTCTTCCATTTTGTCATCCTTTGTTTATTAGTCGTTGCTTTCCAATACTCTGGTAGAAAATATATATTCTGTGCAGTTCTCGTGACATGTTTTTGAACACTCATGTTGCAAATTTTTTTCCCAGCATAAGACGACCTTCTATTCATGCTCCTCAAGATGATCTCATGGATATAGATGATGATCCAATTGAAGTTGCACCACCTCCTAGAAGAAATCCTCAACCACTTCTATCTGAGAGTGTTGCTATGAATCGATTCCCACTTCTTGATCCACGTTTTCAAAGAGGTGTACTTGGTACTGGTTCTGATTTTACGAATCAGGCACCATTTGTTTCTCAACCAAGAGAAGTAAGGGAGATACCTATAGAGGTCAAGGATGGTAGTGAAGCATCTGGCCATTCTGGTCATGCTCCAATCATTGAAGATGTAACTGGAACTGAACATGCACAAGGTCCTGATATTCAGGGAACCGTCATAATTGAGGATGATGACAATGATGATATTTCGACTTACTTAAATGCACGGGCTACCCAACGGGATAGTTCTCGTGCGGGGCATCTTAGACCTAGTGCTCCTGAATTTGATAACTTGCCTTACTATAGCAATGACATAGAAGAAGAAATGGTTCGAGCTGCCATTGAGGCTTCAAAAAGAGAGGTTCAGGTAAGCTAACCAAGCCAATGGTTGGTGCATGCATTATCTGATTTGTTCTTCTGGGTAGTTTCTGTTACTTTACTCATGATATGGGTACCGTTAAAACTGGGAACCAATTTGAAGCAGACCTCGTGAACCTCAGAACTTTGATTTGGAGCCCCTCATAGCATTGGATCATTTGATTTGGATGCCTTCTTTTCATTTGTAAATTTAATTTGAGTTACGTGACATAAACTTCTAAAAACAGGGTTCTTCTGCCATTTTGCATCTTTTTGGAAGCAAAAGAGTTCGAGATATTATTTTTTTAATAATTTGATCAGCTACAATCTAAAATCATAACTTTTAAAGGTTGGACTAGCTTTTTGTTAAGGTGGTCTCTTTATGTTTTTTAAGTTTAAAATGCTTATATTTTTAATTGATTGTACGCATTATGATGTAGGAGTTAACTGAAACTGGACCTCAGCAAAGGCAACCTCAGGTGGAGGATGCTGAACTTGAACATGTGGTTTCATTATCCTTAAGGGTTTGTGTTTCTTTTACACTTTGCTTTGCTTATAGGCATATCTTGATCTTGTTTAACACAAACTGAATCCAGGCAGCATTGCAAGAGAAAGCTTTGCGTGAGCAGAGGGGGAAAGCTTTGCGTGAGCAAGAGAAAGCTTCAGAAGTAGGAAGTGATGCTGTTGAGGCAGAGAAGGGGGGAATAGCTTTATTAAATGGAAGGTAAGCATTCTTGATTGCTCATTAATAGATATAATCATATGATGTTGGTCTTTATCTGCGACTGTTGTGATGTTCTTCTGACATAATGGTCAAACAAAGGACTATAAAGTATTGTGCTGTCTATGATAACCGTGATCATTTGGCCCACCAAGAATGTATAATCTTAGGAAAAACTCGAAATGCATCCTAAAACATCATTGAACAACCATAAAGGACAACATAGTGTGTGTTAGATTATGCTTCCGGGATTATAGTTAGGAAATCTTACAATGGTCTGTTGACTCAATATAGGCCGGAGGCAGGAAGCTCATCCATACACGATGAAGCAGAAGATGTGGAAGAGCAGCCTCTCATTAGGCATAGATCTAGACAAACATCTTCTGGCTCTATGGAATCTGCTAGAGAAGCTGGAGTTGTGGAGGCTAGCCCGCCATCAAGTCCTGGACGGAGTAATATAGGAAGTCATCCCCTGCACAATGTAGATGCCTTTTCAGATGAGGTATCTTCCACCATTCTACTCTACAATTTATCAACTCTAATTTCAGAATTGAGAACACCTAACATTCTTTAGGTAAACTAACCTGTTTGACACTTGAAATTTGACAAATTGAAGTGGGGAGGCATCTCTTCTGAGGAGCATGATGAAGCAGTCATGCTTGAGGCTGCAATGTTTGGTGGAATTCCTGAAGGGACTGGATATCGCCTTCCATATGCACCTCATCATTTTATGCAAAATGAGAATAATTATCCTCGACCAGTTCCTCGTCCTCCATCACCTTCTTTACAAGCTCAGCGCATTATCCGCGAACAACAGGTTTGACATTTGGGCTTTGACTGGGAGAAAAAAATTCAATTTTTGGGCCATAAACATGATGCAGTGGGCATGCATTGTCTGGTGGATGCAGGACGATGAGTATCTTGCGTCATTGGCAGCCGACAGAGAAAAAGAGATGAAGGCCATTGAGGAAGCTGAAGCTCATCGTTTACAAGAAGAAGTGGCTAGGAAAGCTGCTCTTGAAGAAGAAAGGAGAAAAGAGGAAGAATCTCGTAGACAATTGGAGGAAGCGCAGGTATTGTTTTTCATTTATTTTTTATTCTGAAGGTGGACATGGAACTGGTGACAAATTAAAGTCCTTTTCCAAACTTTTAATGTTAATATATGTGTTTGTTTGGGCAAATGGTAACAGTGGAATTGAGATTTTGATGCTCATTAAAGGTAGCCAGTCACCTTGTTTGCTACTTTTTCTTCATTGTCTTTGGTTTTACCCTTTGGCAGCTGTAAATATGGTTGCAAGTCTCTCAAAGTCATTGATCAGTTCCTTGCTTGTTTAGGAAGGGACAAGACTAATGACTTTAACAAACCTTTTGGTAATTGTTAATAGCAGCTTGTGTAATCCTTTCTAGGAGTTTGAGAGACTGTTGGCAGAAAAAGAAGCTTCTCTGCCTCATGAACCTGCATCTGATGATGAAAATGCTGTAACGCTTTTGGTGCGGATGCCTGACGGCAGCCGACGTGGCCGTCGATTTCTCAAGTCTGACAACTTACAGGTGAGTTTTTCCAGCAAAGTAATGTGCTTGAGCATTTATCTCCGCTCATTATCCTGGTTTCACTATGTTGTTTATTGTACTTTGCAGGCTTTCTTCGATTTCATAGATATTGGCAGAGTGGTCAAGCCTGGCACTTACAGACTGGTAATCATTCATCTAAATTTTCAATAGTTTTGGTGAACATGTCCATATATACATTTGATTTAGTTATTTGGTTGAAACTTTACACCATTTCTATTTTGATGCTAGAATTTCTGGTGAAAAATTGTAATTAAATTTACATCTTGGCATCTCTGATGTGTTGTTACTTGAGCAGGTGAGGCCATACCCAAGGCGTGCTTTCAGTGATGGAGAGAGTGCATTGACTCTCAATGAACTTGGCCTGGCCAGCAAACAGGAAGCCTTGTTTCTAGAGTCGATCTAAGAATGAACATCTTACAAATTGTAGAAAGATACTTGGAAGTTTTAAATTTGTTTGCAAGAAAAATGAATGAATACGGGTCGATGAAAATTGTATGGACATCTGGGGGGGGGGGGGGGTGGGTTTACTCAGATCCAAACTGTATGGACATATTTCATGGAATTTGGGTCGATGAAAACGTTCAACCTGGCTCAACAGGCCGCTTGTTTGTGGCTGCAATTTGTTGTTTTGGGTCTTGAAAATGATTCAGCATCGGAGGAAATGTTTTTGTATATATTATTTATATTGGATGGATAGAACCTCGTTCTAGAGTGCGGTCGTCGGTATTCATGAGCTTTACTTTATTTGATTTACATATGTTGGCACTTGGAAGTGTTTTGCAAGCTTGTTCTGTTGGTTGGGTCTCGGACGTGGAAGATTCTACACCTCATTTCCACTCCCATCAGAGCTATCTATGGTTTCACTCTACTCTAGCTGTCAGCTATTAAAGATACCGTTGGCAGCGGCGCATTTTAGTTTTGGCTACACTGTCAAATTGCAATTTGTGCAGTGTCTCCAACGATCTTACCGTTTTATGGCAGATATTCATTCATAAATTAGGCAATTAGCAAATAAAATTAAACAAAAAAGAGCAAAAGTCTTGTAGCTTAGAAATAATAATGTTTAGTAAATATCGCAGGGTTAAATTATGTTATGTTTTACTTAATCGGTTAACTAATTTATAATAATTAGTAAAACCAGTCGATTAGTTTTAAAAATAGTAAGGAAAATCTTAAAATTACTAAAATCAAAGTTTTAATGAGATTTTTTATATCTTATAGCTACTATAGGAAAAAGATATTTGAAAACTCCTATAAAAAATTGAATGTAATCCAAATGTCGGATCAAAAGTCATTATCTTTTTGAGTTGTTATTCTTGTTTTACACAATTAGATCTTCTCTGACTTGTCTCATTGTCCATAAATATATCTTCTAGGTCTCCACATAATATGTTTGAGATAGATCCGCAGACCCACACTCGACTGCTCAGAATTACCTACTACTTTGTGAACAATAATTTTTTGAGATTTTAATTAGAGTCTATTTTTGAGTTTACAAGTTGAATAAAGACAATTTTAATTCATAAAATTATAGTTTTTATGTGAAATGATCGGCAGGTTGAGCCAGAAATAGCACGGTTTAACGATGTCGCGCTTTAGAAGCACAATATTTACTAAATATCGCTCTTTTGAAGCACAAAAATTATTTTATTATGCTTAGAAATAGTGATATTTAGTAAATATCACGTTTCTAAAGTGAATATAGTCAAACTGTATTATTTCATCAATTTTTTTTAAAATAGTGTTACTCTTCCAAATTTTTATATTTACCTTGGTAATTTTACATAAAATCCAGTAATTGCCAACAAGTTCAAACTACCGTGTCAAATAATGACACCGAATCAACTTTTACTGTGTTCAGGTATTGATCTTTAAAATGATTCTTTCACCTTTCATTGGGGATGGGCGTCGCTTCTGTCGTTAACTGCTGGTGTTAAAAGTAAAAGACCAAAGGGGTGGAGTCGATCATTTGATGAATATCCCTCCTGCTTAGAAAAGAAGTTAATCGGACTCAGAATACTCGCGCAGGCTGGATTCCAAGTTAAAATACACAAAAGACGAAAATTTTTTTTTTTTTTTTATCAGCACTATGATTTATTGAATAAAAAATAAAGACAATTAAAATAAATATTTAAAAAATTATAATGATTTGAAGTAAAGATAAAAAAATGCATCTCTTTAACTAAAATTACATATCCTTGTTAACGAGTTTCTTTTTTTGTTGACAAAAATACCTTTTTTATCATATTTTTTATGATAATATTAAAAACAAGTTTAAATAAATAATAATAAATAATTTTTACACGAATATACCAAAAACAAAATAAAAATAGTAAATTTGAGAAAAATTATATAAAATATACAATAGAAAATAACAAAATAGATATTTATTTACTTTGACTATTCATGTGCAATTTGTTTTTTTAAAAAAAAAATTGCATATTAGATTCATATATAATTATCTACAAAATAATTGTTAGTATTACTATAAAAAAGCTCTAATATTATTAAAAACTATGGCAAATTGGATTATTATTTAAATATTATTTTTATAAATTTATTTAAATAAAATCTTACTGTAAAATATAAGAAAGAATAATCAAATAAAAATTTAATGACAATTAAAAATAATATCAGGTGCGTCTGGGCTAGAAGGATGGACATGTGTGCCTTGTCTAAAATTAAAAAGTCCATGTACGTTTGGGTATGGAAAGTCAAGTCCGCATATTTTTTTAAATGTAAATGATTTTTTAAAAAAATAAAATGAACGACGTATCATCTTACGAGACAGGTGGTGCATCATCCACTTGCAACAATTTTAGATAATTGAGTGACTTTGGTGCCTAGAAGATTGGGATCTACGTTTTTCTTACCCCAAAAACCTAAATCTCAACTTTTTTTTAACCCAAAATATGAAAAAAAAAAATCATTTGGCCCTCTAAAACCTTATTTATAACTACTAAATACATTTTAATCGGACTAAAACTCATATTAAACTAAAATAAATTATTGAGTTTTGATCTATCTTTTCAAATAATATTAAAAATAAAAATCACCTTCATTGAATTTCTTTCTTAAAATAAATCCATAGATATTAAAATCATAGCTATTGATGATTGGAATTTAAGGACCAAATACATGCAAATGATGAAACTTAAGAGACCAAACTAAGCTTCTTTGTGCTTTTTAGGAATATAAGTGGAAAAGGCTTTGTTTTTTCTTATGTTAATCTTGTCCTTGGTCTTTTAATTTTTTTAAAAAAACAACCTAAAATTCTACTATGTTAATTTGACACATCAAATACATTAGATGATGCAAATCAAAACAAATCCCAAACACATAAAATCATGCAGACATAATAAAATTAAAATAAATAGTTTAATGATCAAAGTATTAAAAATAAAAATTTTAAGATTCTATAAGGAATAAATTAGCTATCAATAACGGATGACTATACAATATGAAAGGATGAGTAATGTTTATACATCAAAACACCTTCATGTTTTAGTTGTTAGTATTAACTCGAGAGGCTTTGTTTTCTCATCTATTAATAATTTTGGTCTCTAATCTTTTAATTGTTTTAACAACAAAACCTAAGACTTTGTCTTGTTAAATCAATCTTTAATTTAACGTTTAATTGTTTTCACAACAAAACCTAAGACTTTGTCTTCTTAAATCAATCTTTAATTTAATGTTTAATTGTTTTAACAATAAAACCTAAGGCTTTGTCTTGTTAAATCAATCTTTAATTTAATGTTTAATTGTTATATGACACTTTGAAATACTGGAGCAAGCAAATAAAAACAAAACATGAAACCATGTATACGTATCTTGAGAGGAAAAAAACAAAATAAAAAAATCTCAAATTACCAAATTGTAAAAAGTAAAAAATTAAGGGATATAAAATTAAAAAATATAGCTATGAGCACTTGAGTGAATAGGAGGCAAATGTGAGAGGGTGAATAATATTTAGATAATAGAACACCATTCTGCTTTATTTGTTATTATTAATAATATTAATATTAATTAATGTATTTTTATTTGGAGTTTTTTTAGGATATTTGGAATTGCGTTCTAAAAAGAGTTTTTTTAAAAATTAATTAATTTTTTATCATTTTAAAATATTAATATTAAAATAATTTTTTAAAACAAAAAATATTATTTTAATATATTTTCAATAAAAAATATTTTACTGTAATTATAAAACTGCCGGAGCTGACAAATTTCCTTGCAACTTCATTTAGCTTTACCTGGCCCAATAATGGGCCCAAGTCAGAGTTAGACTACTATCTTTCAAAGTTCACTTAGACTACATAATTAAACTCTAATTATGGCTGACAGTGCACCACGTGTGTTAATGACATTGGAGGTTATGGGAAGTTGATGATAATCACACAAAAAAGCCCCACCAAAGTTGAACAAAGATGAGCCGGTTATAACCCAACGGTCGAGTGAAGTGGTATCAACTATCAAGGGGACAGGCACGTGCATCCTACGTGACAGTCACAGAGTAAAATACCAAAAAGTAAAGAAAAATAAACATATTCGCACGTCTTCACGACTTCACGTACCCTCCGTACACACCACCTCCTCCAACGGTCATATTTCACCGACATACTCCAACGGTCACTTGAACTGCATTCTTCACCATCCGATCAAAATCCAACGACCAGAAATCAGTTTCCCAAGTCTTCTCGAACACCCCTTTCGACAGTAATCATATTTTTTCCCTAGTGCTGGTAAAAACCAAGCCAGTCTTAGAAAAAGCAATGACTGAGACAGCTATGGAAGTTATACCACTAGTAGCATAGTAGTAGTATAGTACTAGGACTGGGAGTAGTGGAGAGTGAAGAAGGGAGACAGGGAGAAACAAGAAGCAAAAGTTTTAGTATATAAAAACACAACCTTTTTATGGTTTATGGTTTCTTCGGTTAGTGAGTGAATGCTAAAAGAGTTAGATCACATCATGCTGCATGGTTGAAGAAGTGGGGTTTCTTGATTTTGGCTTCAATTTAGCTACTGTGATGGAAACTTCAAATGCTGATCTGGGTTTAAAGAGTTGTTTTGATTTCAGCAAGCAGTTTGTGCAAGTATGTTTCTGCATTTCCTTTCATGAAGTGAATAGAGTTGATAGTTTGTTTCAATGACTTTGTTTTAAATGTGTTGGAATCCGATGATTGTTTTCTTATACTTGGATTGTATGATTGATTAGTTTTACAAATTCTTTCATTCTTTTATTGGGGTTGGGGGATTTTGTTTGCATATTCTTTTGTTAAACAGTTGCATACTCACATTGTTCATATAGGAACACTTACACAATTTACAAAATCTTTTGTTTGATTTTCGTTCTTACTCATCGGATTCCTATTTATTGGTTTCTTCACAAAAAAGAAAAAAGAAAAATTCACACACTCACGTTAGCTGTCTCTCTTGATTTCTCTTTTCAAATATACATGCAAAGTTGTAGAACTTGCACACAATAAAGTAAACCACACATTTCATAGTTGAAGATTTGTTATAGAAACAAAGAGAGATAGGGAGAGAAAAAATAGAAGAAAATAGGGTGGGAGAATCACACAAAATCAAAGAAAAGAAAATTGGAAGGGCATAGAGAATGTTGGCCGGTTGTTCTAGTTCAACATTGCTGTCACCAAGGCATAGATTGAGGAGTGAATCACCTGCGCAGTTTCAAGCTTGCCATTTTCAGTTACCTTCAATGAGCACACAGAGATTGGACTTGCCGTGTACTTTCTCTCGCAAAGAATCATCGCGGTCGCAGCCCATTAGGCCTGTTGGTGTTGGCCTGTCAGTGGATAAACCACTTGAGTCCAAGACCAGCAGTTGCTCTCTCAAGCAGAATATCAGGCTCCCCCCATTGGCAACAAGCAATCAATCAGTGAAAGATGAGTTTTGGGAGAAGGGTAAGAGCTTGAAGAGGTTTGCGGAGCAATCAGTTGATGAGTCTTGCATTAATAGGGCTAAGAGAAAAAGGGGTAACAATGATAATGTTAAACCTGATGATTTTTGTGAAGGTGGTGATAGTTTGAGTTTAGGTCAGTTGGGGAGCGGCAATTTTTGGTTTCAACCAAGTTTGGAGGTGCCTAGAGGCCTTAACCCTCAACAATTTCCTTTCTCCTTGACATGTTCAGGAGATGAGGAGAGGGTTTACTTTGTGCCTAGTGAAGTGATTTCCCCGCCTTTGCCATTGTCTAACAATCCATGGGTGGGCTCTGTTATAACTGAGATCACTGACCTAGGTGAAAAGGATGGAGAGAGTAGCCAAAGGCCAGTAAAAGAAGCCTCGGGTTCAAGTACTTCATCAGAGAGTCAAAGCTTAGGCCTCAGGCTAAGCGAGAATGTAGTGGAGCAGGAAGTGGGTAATGGCTCTAGGAATCCTCATCCTCAAGAAGGTGCTGCGATGGAGGCTGCAGAAACGGACCAGAGAGAGTTTCAGGGGTTTGAGCTAGTTAGCTTACTTACAGCTTGTGTTGAAGCAATTACGTTGAAGAATATCGCTGGGATCAACCATTTTCTAGCTGAATTGGGGGGGCTTGCTTCTCCGAAAGGAATTCCTATTAGCCGCCTTGCTGCTTATTATACTGAGGCCTTAGCTCTTAGAGTCACAAGGCTTTGGCCTCACATCTTTCATATAACTGCTCCTCGGGAACTTGATCGTGTTGACGATGATTCAGGGACTGCATTGAGGCTTCTGAATCAGGTGAGCCCAATTCCAAAATTCATTCATTTCACTGCGAATGAGATGTTGTTGAGGGCTTTTGAAGGGAAAGATAGGGTTCATATTATAGACTTTGACATTAAGCAAGGGCTTCAATGGCCTACTTTGTTTCAGAGTTTGGCCTCCAGGACTAATCCTCCTAGCCATGTTAGAATCACTGGTATAGGCGAGTCTAAGCAAGAGCTTAATGAGACAGGAGATAGGCTTGCTGGATTTGCTGAGGCATTGAACCTGCCTTTCGAGTTCCATCCAGTTGTGGACAGGTTAGAAGATGTGAGGTTGTGGATGCTCCATGTGAAGGAGAGGGAGTGTGTGGCTATTAATTGTGTTTTCCAGATGCACAAGACACTATATGATGGGAGTGGAGGAGCACTGAGGGATTTCCTGGGACTTATCCGAAGCACAAACCCCGCAATAGTCATTGTGGCAGAGCAAGAAGCAGAACACAATGCCCCTAATTTGGAAACAAGAGTTTGCAATTCGTTGAAGTACTACTCTGCCCTATTTGACTCGATTGATTCTAGCCTTCCCTTTGACAGCCCGGTTAGGATCAAAATAGAGGAGATGTATGCTCGAGAAATTAGGAACATTGTTGCTTGTGAAGGAAGTGACCGGCATGAAAGGCATGAAATGCTTGACAATTGGAAGAAGTTGATGGAGCAAGGAGGCCTCCGGTGCTTGGTAATCAGTGAGAGGGAAATGCTTCAGAGCCAAATTCTATTGAAGATGTACTCTTGTGATAGTTACCAAGTTAAGAAGCACGGGCAGGAGGGAGCGGCGCTTACTCTGAGTTGGTTAGATCAGCCTCTCTACACAGTCTCAGCGTGGACACCTTTAGACATTGCAGGGAGTTCATCCTCTTTTTCTCAGCCAAGTTGAAGATTTTTTCATACATAACCAACACAATTCTTTCCATTCTTGCATACAGAAAGGGACACTAAATTCTTTGTAGGTAGAAGAAGCTGTGATTATTCTTTCATTCTTTTGTTGCAGATAAGATTCGTCAGTCTAATAGCACAAGATCCATTGCATGAATACAGTAGTTTCATACCGATTTCAGTTCTTTTCAGGGCAGGTTTCTAGGTTTCGGTCCATAGAATTCAGAGTCAGTTTTATGTTTATTCTTTGATTCTTTATGTATTGATGAATTCTTTGTCGTCCTGTTATTATTATCTTGTTCGTTTTATTTGTTGAAGGATTAGTAGAAATGCAAAAATCATGTATTTGGGAATTAAATTGCCATATGTGGTAATATTTTATTGATCTGTTACTATGGATTTTCCTTGCTAATAATAATCCTAACTCTAAACAACACCAGCTGGCTAATGAAGCCAGTTGTCCCGGATTGTGATAACAATTGTTTTTTATTTGAAAATTTATCAAAATAAATAGATTAATAATGCAAAAATAGCAGGCAACCTGCTCTGCAGCCATGAATAGTATTCTCCTTCACGAACCAAAGGGCAAGAGTTCAAACCATTTTCATTAAAATTCAATGCTAAGTTGAGAAACTGCTCTGATTTGAATGTAACAAAGTTGAAAAAACTTCAAATAATTTTGAACCTCTCCACATTTATTTGATGGGATTTAAGAATTTGTTTTGAACTTGGGTTGGAAGGGGGTTCATGTCTTCATATAAAACAAGTCTGATTTATGAAATAGAAAACCCTAACATACTAAGCAAAGTACAAATAGCAATGCAATGAATAGAAAGGAATGAAATACATGAGAAAGTTATTTTTAGGTAGTTATGTATAGATATGTTTGTTATTCATACCTCGTGATCCTTGAATGTTTATACATGTATGAATCACATGTATTTGTATTGTAGACAGTAGGGTCACAAACATTATGCATGGCCTACCATTTAAATAATTGCTTTATTGTGAACAATAGCAAAATTATCATGTGAACAATTGTTTTCATGGAGACACCCACCCCTGTTAACCTGTAAAATAAGATATTCAGGTAAGACAATGTGAGCGTATTTTAACATCGTTTAGTGTATTATTATCAAAAAAAAAATTATCTTAATCTAAAAATTTAAACTGTTATGTAGGATTTTAATATATAATTTATATTATTTTTAAACACGCTCTTTTAAATAAAAATATTTTGAGCTTGAAATTTGTAAAGATTCATTTTACCTTATGTTTATTTTTTATTAAATTAAATAGAGTGGTGAGAAATACACTCGTGATCATTTGGTTAATAAGATGCTTTAATATTATATTAAAAATTATTTTAATTTAAAAATTTAAATTGTTATGTGAAATATAAAAAATTATTTTATTCTTTAAAAAAACCTAGAGAGATTTGCTCGAAGCACCAAATGATCATACATGAGCTCTGATTTGAACCCATTTTCTAGCTATTGGACTTGGACTCGGTTTTGCAGCCAAATTTTTTCCCGGTACTGGGCTCGGTTTTGCCCCTTTTCTTCTTCTCCATGGATGGGCTCGGTGGGCTAGGTTTTACCCTTTTTCTTATCCTCCTCGGTTGGACTTGGTGGGCCCTACTTCTGCTCTCCTTAGCTGCCCGGTTTTGGTAACTTGTTGGGCCTCACCTCTCCTTAGCTGCCAAGTTTTGGCAACTTACTGGACCTGGTTGGGTCCCTTCTTCTCCTCTCTCTTGCTGCTTGGTTTTGGCAGCTTTGTTTGTCATGTTATCCAGCCCAGCTCGGTTTTGCGCCCAGATTTAATTCGCATTCAGTCCGATTGCCCACACGTTGACTAGTACTTGAGAGTTATTGGGATCCTATAATTCATCGCTTGGCATGTCTCTATACGGAAATGGGGCAGGAGAGTGCTGCCTTTCATTTTTC
>Ga0307518_10000873_pt1 | contig 22521 bp, 6 predicted proteins | sample 25_EM_MG_FD_203889 | JGI IMG/M metagenome (GOLD analysis project Ga0307518, IMG submission 203889) | Populus trichocarpa ectomycorrhiza microbial communities from riparian zone in the Pacific Northwest, United States - 25_EM | ecosystem: Host-associated > Plants > Roots > Unclassified | place...
ATTAACCAAGCCTCTCACCACATGACCACTTCTTCCCTCTGAACTAGTTGCCTCAGTGCCTTCTGCATTAAGTTCACTAAGAATACTGCCTCTTCCAATCCAAACATCCACGGCATCCACTGATGACGGTTCAAATGATTGCGCCTTGATCGTCTTTACAACCTCAAATACTGAATCTTTTTTCTCACCATTTCCCTCTGTTTTCTCAACTGGAATTAGTGTATTACATGGGAAGCACCATTGAAGTTGAGGGTTTTCCCATTGGAAGACCAAAGGATGACGACTCTGCTTGGAATGACGAACTGCATGGCTCTGAGCAGTCGTTGGCAAACCAACCCCTCCACAGGCTAAATGCCCACATTCTAAACAGACCCAAATGGCTTTCGACTGGGATTTTGAATCAACCGAACCACTTCCTTTCTTCTTAGCTTGTTTACCCCTTCCCTTAGCCCCCTTCCTATCACCAACACCTTCTCGACAATCCTCACACCTAAGAGAATCCAAAGACCTAATTTTGTCCGACAATTTGTTCGCATCAAAACCCTTGTCAAAGTGAGAACACAATTTTCTCTCTTTCACTGCTGTAACTCCGTCAACAATTTCAACATTGGGATTTGCTTGTTCAGGCACAATATTGGGAGAATGGCCAGCGACCCGCTTCTCCTTCTGCGGTGGGCGAGCCTTTTTCTTATTAGCCCTTTTCCCCATTGGTCCTAAAAGCAACCCATTAAATAAAAAACATTGAACAGTACCAAAACAAACCAAGAAAAATACCACAGCATTCAACAACAACCCAAATTGAACCAAACATCTCTAGAAAACCAATCCATCAGTACCCCCGGACAACTTGAATAACAATTACGAACATTAAAGAAAAGAAAACAAGCACAGAGAGCCATCCATCCAAATACACTATCCACTAATAAAATTCTTAATTTCGAAGAGAACCCAGATGAGGAGTTGGATCATACAGTGCAAAGCAATAATCTTTTCAAGCAAAATCCTACAATTCAAGCAAGAGCTAATAATATCAAGCATAGTCAAATACAGCTTAAAAGCTAAAACACGGAAAAGAAAAGAAAGACAGATAGAGAAGTGGAGATTTACCTCAAAATCCGGTAGAGGGAGAAGAGGGCCAGAGATTCAAATAATAAATTATACAAAAGAGGGGTTTTTTAGGAAAATTGATAGGGATTCAATAGTAAAGAAGAGAGACGGAGCGCGAGAAAAAGAGAAGGGTTGGTGCTTGGTGCACCCTTAAGAAATGGTAGGAAAACTCTCACTGCTGCTTGGTGCTTCATAGAGAGAGAAGAGGAGTTGAGGGATGAAAGTGAAAAACAGAGATATATATTTTGGGGGGGAATTGAGAGACACTGGAATTTTTTTACCTTTCAAATCCGGTTAAAATAGAATAGTCCAACTAAATGCATATTTCTTTTCTGTTTTTACATGGAAGGATAATTTAAACTCGCGACATGACCCCACTAAATACACGTTTATGATATTTCTATTGTACTCTAGCTTAGATTTGCATGGTTGTTTTTATATTTTAAAAATATTTTAAAAAAAATAAATTTTTTATTTTAAATTAATTTTTTTATATTTTTAGATCGTTTTGATGTACTGATATTAAAAATTATTTTTTAAAAAAATATTATTTTAATGTATTTTTAAATAAAAATCACTTTGAAAAGCAACCGTTACCAAACTCTCAGACACCTCTTAAGTTCTTTGATTGCGATGAATATCATGTTAACTTCTATTATATTTATATTTTCTCTATTAAGTAATAATTATTAAAAAAAAACACACTTGATTAGATTAGTATTCATCATAGTGGTAAAATTATATTATTGATATTGATTATTGTATAAGGAAAACAAATTATTTTTATTGATTAGATTTGAGAAAGCTTACGGAGCTTCACTATTTATATGAATCATGAATCTTTTTCTCTCTCTTTTCTTTTTAATTTAATTTTTTTTTAATTTAATTTTTTTTCTCTTAATGTCATTCTCATATTTTTTTTAATCATTATTTAGGTTGTCTTAATTTGGACCGATCAAGTCCATCGAATCACGTCGAGATAACTCTTACGTGATTTAATTTTAAACTCAGGTTAGATAAAGAGTTAGGTTAATAGGTTTTTCCTATTAATTTCATTCTTTTTTTTTTCTTAATTTCATCTTTATATTTTTTTTAGGGGTTGGTCAAGTTGATTGGGTTGTGTCGGAGTAACTCTCACACAATTTAATTTTAAATCTAGGTTAGGAAAGAAGTTGGGTCGAGAAGCAATTTTTTTTCTGTTAGTTTTATATTTTTTCCTCTCAATTTCATCCTTATACTTTTTTTTTGTTTACCATTCAACTAGGATGTCTTTTGACCAACCAAGTCGACTAGGTCGCATCAAGCCGCCTACCGCATGATTTAATTTTAAACTCGGACTAGATAAAAAGTTGGATCATGAGATTTTAAGATTGATCCACTAGATCATGTTCAATAATATTACCAAATAACTTTCTACAACCTAAATATTTTTTTATTATGGTAAAAAAAATTAATCCTACCCTAAACCAGTAAATAACTAAATGACTTTTACTAAATTTAAGATATTTTTACAAATAAGATTATAGCTGTCACCTATAAAAGCTTAAATGCAACGCCCAAACCCAAACTCTTTTGGAGGGCAGAAGAGGTGAAGTATAATGAATAATTTGATTTTCAATATCGTGATATAACTTAACTTTAGAGATTGGGCACTTATGTAGTATTGTGAGACTTTTTATATTTTGATCTTTTCATACATAAAAAAAATTTGTCTGTGAATATGTTATGTAGCCAATTAATTATGTTATATAGCTAATTAGTTGGTTATATGTAGCATTGATTTTCTTCATGAAAAAAGGATTTTTATTTTATTTTATTTTTAATATTTATTTATATTTTATTAATGAATCTAATATTTAATTAATGAATCTAGAGTAAAGATAAAGTTTATGAAACAAAAATGATTTGTAAGAAATTATAAAGTTGTTATAATTATGAGATTTTTATTGCATCAAAGCATTGTTCCTAAATGATCCTAGTCAATGTTCTATTAAGATTGAACATTAATTAGAACTGTTGAGATCGATACATATTATATTCAGTTTTTTATGAAAGGAAGCAGTTGCTCTTATAAACTGAGGTATGAGTGATACTTGTAACTAATACGTGAATGTTTGTCATATGTTCATTCTTTAAGGCTCTCATGATAGTTGTGTAAATAATCATTAAACTTAAAATCATTAAGTGATCTCCTATAAGAAGTATTATGCTTTGATCCTGATCACATATTGTCATAATCAATGATAGTAAACAAGCAAATACTAAGTATAACATAAACAATATAAATGTATTTAAGTGATCAATAAAGAATTCATCACCTTATATGAATTAGGAAAAATGATCTATCTGTTCTCAAATAGTATTAATTATGAAATCATTGGCCAAGGTGGAATAAGTCTTAAAAAGAGTTTGAAAATCTTATTCAGATAATAAATGACTATAACATTGAGAATTAAAACGATATAACAAAGCAGACATACTTCATACTAAATGTGTAAATTTGAACATTCATGATGAAAAGATAATAATTAAACCAAGAAAATAGTCACAAAAAGATTAAGTCAAACTATTTATGATTTTTTCTAATGTTTAGGATATCATGATAGGTTGTTAGACATTGTACTTGATCTTCAAATATAAATCAATCAATTATTGAATTGATAATAAATTAAATTGTTTATTTTATTTTATTTAGGATTATGATTTATATTTGATCTAATTTATTAAGGAACCTAATGGGTCATACATATAAGAACCATTTATCAAAAATTAAAATGAGATAATTAATTAAGTGTGACTTAATTGTAAATAAATTTTAGAAATTAAGGACTATAATGTAATTAATACAGTGAATTACAATTCTAGACCTAGAAAAATCAAGTACATACTTGATTGAATAAATTTCTAAAATTATCTTAAAATAACATATATGATATTATTTAAAGAGTAAATTGTTATTTTGCTATTTAAAAGTTTTTTCTTTTAGATTTTTATATAAATAGAATGCTATATCTTTTATCTCTTATGAAAAAAAAAGGTGAAAAATATATAGTATGTAAATGCCTAAAACATAACAAAAAAACACTAACACTATAAGGATACATTCATCCACAAATTTTAAAACCATAGTTATTAAACTGGATATAGCCGGGTTGTTGTACCGGCTAATTTTTTAACAAACTCAAATCAATTCAGATTCTGAATTAACCTACCAGACCAATCCGGATTTAATAACATGGTTTATACACGCGTATCGTCCTACTCTATACATAAATAAATTTAAAGATCTCGAGAAATTGCCCGGTAGAGATCAATGGCCATAGTGTCTGCTGTTGGATTTTAGCTTATCACTCACTGCCTCTTCTCGGAATGTTAACGTAGAAATCAATCTAGTAAACTTTAGTATCTTAAGTATTTATTTTTCATTTTACACGAAAATGCTTTACAACTTGTGTTTATTTGTTATAAATCATTTAATAGAAAAGTTACTAATAAAATACTTTTTATTTAATGAAGATCAGTAAAATATTTTATAAAGAGTAGTTAAATTTATAATTTTTCACTTATAATACTTTTTATTTAATTATTTATAATATTTTACAAAGAAATTCAAGATCTTTTAAAAACACGTGGTTAGACTGCAAAAACAAATACTAAATTAATCATAATTTAGTCATGTAGCTGATCAAAACTAATTAAATTTTAATACTCATAGTATTAAAAATCATTAAATAATTGCTTGGTTAAATGTCTCCTTTCAAAATCAAATATTCTCATCTTACCTACTTCTCTTTTCCTTTTTAAGAAATAAATTCCAAAACAACATAAAAATAATGAAAGAATTGAGCTAGAAATGAATTTAGTAATAATTACTTTAAATTATAAGTAACTCTTTTGAAATGCGGAAAATTCTACATTTTATTTTTGATTAAATTATATGGGCCAATAATTTCATCTCTAGTGGTCATTGAAGAATAGGGTTAAAATCAAAATTTCCGCTCAGTTTTACTTGCTTTATCAATTAACTCGCAGGAGCAATTTTTAGCCAATTGACTCCTTGATATTTAATAGAATTGCAATTATATCCTTCTGATATCCAAGACCATAAATTAATTTTACACATATCTCGAATGTGCAAGCCAAGAAAAAACAAATCCTCAAGAATTTCTTAGTACAAATATTTCAAGAAATTTCATTACTAGATTTAATAGTTTTACCGAAAAAAATTTCTATCAGTATTTACACTCACAATCTATTTCATGCTTTAAGAATGTTTTGTTTTTTAAATTTATCATGATATCAAAATGTGTTTCCACTTGAACAACTTATTTGATTGTCGTTTATTATGATGGATGGATATTGTTTATATTTTAAAAATACATGATAGATTTATTTGGTTGTTGTTTTTATTATATTTTTATGTCGTTAATTTTCTTATTGATATGTAATTATTCATATTCATTAAGTTTGGGTAAAAGAGGTTGTTTGGAGTCGACAGCGCTGACCAATGACCAAGGTCTTATCCTGATTTGAAACCTAGATCAGATTTTATAACCATAATTAAATCAATTCTAGTGAAGAACCTATAATATTTAACAATTATTTTTTTATTTGAGTTTGCGCGTTACGATTTAATATATAAGGTGTTATCAACTATATTAATAGTAGTAAGTAAAGTGTGATTTTTTCAAATATAGAAAATAAATGAGCTTTAGGATGTTTACCATAAATTTCCATTTTTAACATTTTAGAATTTCTACTTAAAATGTTAAAATCTCCTTAAAAAGAAAAATTAATTTCTCGAACAAAATGATTATGCATATTTCTATATACGAAGAATTCAAAAAAGAAATTATGAGTTGGAGTACTAAATGAGATTTCGATAGAAGTGGAATCTTTACAGTTATTCACTTTGCTCAAACGATGTACTTCGCTTTTCAAGCCTATAGCCCTCGCTTATACAACGAAATTAATGCTTTTTAATTCTGGAGGTTCCTTTACAATAAAAACATATATAAAGCTTCCATATTTAGAAACGGCCAAGACATGCAAAATTATTTTAATTTATGCATGGAAATTATATTTTTTTAAAAAATTGAAGAACCTTAATAGAGTTTTTCAAAGTTTTCTGTGTTAATTGAGTTCCTAGATTTCTTAAACATTTTGAATTGTGGGTTTTCTATCAAAATTATTCAAAATATTCAAAATGATGTTTTTTTAATTTATAAACATATATGAGAATGAAATCCTACCTGTTTGTTTTTTTGTTTTAAAAATATTTTTAAAAATAATTAATTTTTTTATTTTTATCTTTGTTTTAAATTAATATTTTTCTGGTGTTTTTAAATCATTTTGATGTGCTGATGTCAAAAATAATTTTGATTAACAGATTGTTCATGAAAATTCAATTGAAATCATTTTTTTATTATTAACTTTTTAAATAGATTTTGAACATGATTTTATTATATTTATGGGTTATTTTAGCTTTCTATCATAATTGAATTAACAGATTGTTCATGAAAATTCAATTGAAATCATTTTTTTATTATTAACTTTTTAAATAGATTTTGAACATGATTTTATTATATTTATGGGTTATTTTAGCTTTCTATCATAAAAAATATAGATATACTATTTTAATTTTTTTGTTAACTTATTTTAATAATCATAATTTAAAAAAAAATAAAAATAATTATTCCAGTTAAAAAGATTGTGGTGGCTAGAATAAAAAAGAGATATATTAATATGAAAATTTATCTTAATAAAAAAAAATCAAAATGATATTATTTTTAAGTTTAATGATAATACTAAAAAAAATTTATTGAGATCTGAATATTTGTTTTTATGTTTAAAAAACTTAGATCTCCTAGCACGAACATACAAAATATCATTAATTATTTTAAGTAATGATTTATGAAAACAAAAGGCAATATAAGAAGAGAATGATTTAAGTTAGCCGAATTAAGTTGGCCCTATGAGTTTGGAAAAGTATTCAGCATACCGCATGAGCGAAGGATCTTAAAAGAATCAAATCTGCTATAAGAATGGAGTTTAGAGGGTGTTTGTTTACGTGATTACTTCTTGTTTTCAAGTAAATTACAGAAAATATATGTTTGGTAAAATACTCCAAGCTACTTTACAGGAAGTACAGAGTTAATTTCACTCTGCACTATTCATCTTGCAAAACTAAACAGTGCAAAGTGAATTAATTCACTTGCACAGTCACGTGAACAATGAATAACATCTCTACTGTTTATGGTTGGACCGGGTTCGGTCCGAACCTAAATATTTTGAACCGGGTCTGATCTAGTAAAAAAAATCTAATTTTTTTTTATTTTTAATTATGTTTTATTAAAAAAACTAGTATTTAACATTATTCAATGTCACTATATAAATTAAAAGGAGATTCCATGAAGGCGTAGCATTTTTAGAATTTGATCGTAATCCCAATTTTATTCCTGATGATATTTTACCTGATTTTGTTGCACACTAAAAAACCATGAAAATCGTAGTCCTTGTCGGATGAATTTCGTACGTGATAGAATTGTAAATAGTTTAATAGAATAATAAAAAATATTTTATATAAAGTATTATTTATTTCAAGATATAATAGCAATAGTTAAATTTACAATATTTAAATTAAAAACCGAATTGTAAATAGTTTAATGGAATAATAAAAAATATTTTATATAAAGTATTATTTATTTCAAGATATAATAGCAATAGTTAAATTTACAATATTTAAATTAAAAACCATCAATTTTAATATATATCTTTTTTAATTATTTTATAACCTCAATTTGAAAAGTATTCTTAACCAAACACTATTTTTTATTCAATCTCAATTTCAACCACAGTTTTAACCAAATATATATAAATATTAAACCAACCTCAACCAAAAATATTTTTTATAAAATAATTTTTTTCAAATCACAGTTATAAAAGCTATTATAATATCAAACACATCCTTATTAATTCCAGGGATATTGCTAGAAGGTTGGAGGAGGTAGGCTAGGAGAAGTTGTCTCAAATAAGAACACAGTTCGGGTCATTTACTTTTTAATTAGTTGAATAATTTGATTTAATTTATATTTTTAAAAATTTATCATGATATCATAACTTAGTTTATAAAATTGACAAGTTAACTAGGTTGATTTGGATCATTTTTTTTGTTTTTTTTTTAATTTTATTTTTTAATATTGAGTTGATAAGAGATTATATTTTATAATTTGTTATGATATGTTTTATATATATATAAGGTTATCATTGTTTTATGATTCAAATCGTGAATTTAGCAAATAAATCCAAGTTAGTCTAGGTTGATTCAATATATTGTTGTGTTAATATTTTTTAACCTGGGATATCGTTTTGAATTTCATTTTTTTGAGTCAAACTACTTTTAAATTATTTATATGGGTTGTTTTTTAACCAAGCAAATAGATCGGTTCATATTAAATGAACCTCAACATGATTTTATTTTTTTCTATTAAAAAATATTAACAATGTTTGCATATGTTTTTTATATTAAAAAAAATAAATTTAATCCTTATCATAACACAGATGAATAATGTAGAATGTATTTATAAACAGAGGCCAATCTCCATCAAAGTGGATATGATTGTCATCCATGAAGGTAAGCACACAAAAAGAATTCTTGCGTTTTTCACTCAATTTCCTCGAGTTCTATTCCTCTCACTTCCTCTCACTCAACCTTTTACCCAGGTAAAAGTACTTACTGGGTTTAATAATTTTATTTTTAATTTTTTTTTATTTAATTAAATAATTATAAAAATAAATATTTATTTAAAAAACAACAAATAAAATTATAGCAAAGAAATGTATTTCTTCAACCTAAACTCCATTTCTTTATTAATGTATCTTTTGATTGTTTGAACAAAAAAACATGTTTTTATTATAAGTATTGCTTTTTAAACCTATTATGATTTCAAAAGTAAATTTTTTCTGTAAAAAACATATTATTACAGGTCTCAATATTTTGCATGTGATTGAAAAAAACATACAATAAAATATGTAAAAAACCCATTAAAAAACTTAAAGAAAAGAAATTTTATCTTCATTGAATAACCATGAAAAATCTTTTATTTCTTATTTTTGCATATTACGTGTATATAGTAATTGATAAAAATGTTAACAATCCCATAATAATCTATAATATCATTTAAGAACCATGAAAAAATTAAAAAACTATTTAAATATCATGTTAAGTCTTTTATATATATATATTGAATTTCAATGAATTTTTTTAAATAAAATAAAACATATGAAGTAGCGTTTCTAGGCCAAAGGGATGGGCCGACAAAAATAAAAGGCTAGCATGAGTGGGCCTGCAAAGCAAAGTCCGCTTGCTTGGTATTCAATTTTTTTTTTCAAGGATGGATAACATGTTATCCGTTTTAAAAATAATAATAAAACATATAATGTGTCACTTTTATTATAAATGACTCATCATATCTTTTGACTTAGAAAAATCATTTTTAAATTTATTTTAATTTAAAACACCTAATAAATATTCTTAGAACTTTAATATATTGATTTGTAAATTCAAAACACTCCTAAATCAATTAAAAAAAACATGTTGAAAAAACAAATCTCTAATCTACTTTTTTCTGCAATACAGAAGTTTAAAAACATCTCAATAGTAACCCTCTCATCAATAGAAACATTTTAATACTAAATTTAGCTTTAATAGTAACCCTCTCATCAATACGAATACCTTAATACTAAATTTAACTATTTTTTTTTCATTGAATCTAAGGACTCAATCACTTTCTTTTTCTTTCAATGAGGTTACCTTAATATTATAACCAAGTTGTATATTTAATGTGTTAACTCGAATGGACTAAGTTTTTTAAATATTTTTTTATTAGTTTTTTATTTTTTTATTATCTTTTTTTATTATTAAATTACTCGAGTTTATTAAAAATAATAAAAATCTTAAATATTTTGCTTTTATAAAAATATTTACATCACTTTAACATTTATTTTACATTGAAAAAACCAAAATAAATCGTTCAATGATTTTGGTCATGCCACCTATTACTCTCGAGTCTCAAACCACTCCATTAAAAAAAGACTTTAAAAGAAAAAAGAAAAAGAAAAACCACTCTATTAGCTTTGAGTTGCAAGTCTCCCTCTCCCTCTCGCTCTCCTCCTCCAACAAATCGCAAAACAGAGTCTCTCTGTCTCTGCTCAGCAGCAGCTACAACAATGGCTCATATCCTTTTCTATTTTTTCTTTGCTAATTCTAGATCTCCCAATTTTTATTTAATCTTTTAATTTATGCAATTTTATTTTTATTATTTTGTTTCCTTTAATTCATTTTTCACGCGGAAATCAAAGAGAGAAAGATCGTGAGAGAGCTCAAGCTCGTAACGGTGGCAAAGGAAAAAATAAAGACGATGGTTTGACTCCTGAACAGCGTCGTGAAAGGTATCGGCTCTTTTTTCTTCTTCAGTTTTTTCGAATTTAATTTTGATTTTTTTCTTTGTTAAATTTGGAAGTTTTCTTTTTGGATCTGATTTTGTAGAGACGCCAAAGCGCTGCAAGAAAAGACGGCCAAGAAGGCAGCACAGGCAGCGGGAGGGGAATCCTCGGGCGGAGATAAAGGGAATAATAAGAAATAAAGAGAAGTTTGTTATGTTTAATCAAGTCAGTCCTTTTGTGTTAATTACTCATGCTTAATGATTTGAAGTTAATTTGATATTTTTTTATGAATTATTATGTTTTGTTTAAGAATATCTGTTGATTTGAGTTTTTATTTAATTTGAGTTTTTTCTCATTTAGATTTAGAGTGTTGAAGGTCATGTTTTGATTCCTTGATTGGATCCGTGATTGTTTGTTTATATTGAGTTAAATTTTATGCATTTTATGTACTGGTTTATGCAATTTTGGAGAGATCGATAAATATGCACATAAATCTGTATATCTATTGACTGTCTCAGGGTGTCAATTAGAGCTGAAGGATTTGGAATTTAGATAAGCTGATGGTCACTAGCCATGACATTGTTAGAGTTGAGTAACGAAAATGATAGATTTATTATGTGGTGCATGGATGATATTGGATATGCTTTTAGGAAGGTCTAGGCTATGGAAGTCAGCTGGAAAGGGAGTTAGGGATTAGGTGAGGTAAACATGGGTTTCTTTTGCTATTGAAAACTCGCCTTTAGTCATTTAGTGTTTGGTTTGCTTATTACTGAAAATCACCACACTGCCTGTTTACAAAAGCATTCAATAGTCTTTGTATTGCCTGCAACATAGTGGATTAGATTTCATTACTGAAAATAGTTAATATTGTTCAAGCATCAGCAGAATTCGCTGTTGAACAGCAATTTGATGGTTTCAGTTGCATCCTTGGTTTTTATATACTTGGATGTACTACCAAGGCTTTCTGATATCTATGCATGACCTAGGCATGCAGTTATGTTACTTTGTGAAATTGGATACATGCAATGAGTTTTCTATATGAAATGGTTGCAGTATGTTGTAATCTTAACCGTAAGTGCTCCCTTTTCCTTTTAAATTTGAGCCAGGATTATAACCTAGAAGATGCATTCCCCAAAGACCTTCGAAATTGTACATGTTACCAATTTCACAAAGTAAATAACCTATTAAATTGCTACTAACAGATTGCAAGATCCAAAGTATCTAGCTGGAATCTCAATACTTTTTTCCAGACCATGGATTGACATTATGGGGTAGCAAGTCTTTTTGTAGACATGCAGGATATGGAGTCAACTTGGTGGGTTAATATGGAGCCATAGAAGCAAAAGGCATTCATGAGGTCAGTAAAAAGTCTGACGAGGGTTATGTTATTCATCATTGATGGCCAGTCTAGTCTTAAAGGTATTAGGTAGAGTGTTGCTGGTTGGTTTGAATGGTTCCTGAAAGATGACTCATTCTTCAAGTTGACTGCCTGTAATACCCTTTTGATTTGTTTGGAATTATTAAGAGGAATATTTTATTTGGAAAGAAAATAACAGTATGAATGTCTATATTCTTAGAATGTCTGCTAAAACAGCGTCTATAATTAGTGGTAATTTACTAGTGTTGGGGCAATTCAATTTGAGGATTTTTGAAATTACTTTCTGCTTCAGAGCAGTTAAGACCCTCACCCCACCTGACTCACTCCCTCCCTCCCTCCCTCCCTCCGATACAATCATTGACATAAACTATTAAGGGAATGACATTATTTCCTGGTTATGAGAATTAAAAAGTGGCAACGAGTCACGTATCCTCTTTAAGTATGAGTAGTGTGGAGGTGGAATCCGCTGCTGAGTACTTCAAGTCCCAATGTGCATAAAGTTGGAAAGATATGTTGAGGGTGTTAAGCTTAATAAACTTTGGGCAATTACTTCACTCAAGGTGTAAGTTAGACTCTTAGGCATTGGCTTCTCAGACATCATATGAATATGAGAGATGGAAACTGGCCATTTGTTTTTAGGACTGAGACTGGATTCTGCTGTCTGGTGGAGGATAGGGACACCGGATTTTCTGTGCAGGTAGGCTATGAAGTTTAGAGAGCACATATTTAGCAGTGACTAGAGGAAGATATAGTTGCTAAGTAGCATCCCTAATAATCACTGTCAGTGTATGTGCTTGTAATGCCTAAACTAGTGAGATGGCACTTCACGTTTTGGTCATTTTGCTGATAACTATTTACGCTTTTACCTTGGTAAGTTATGAATCACCATGTCTATTTAGGAAAAGGGAATCTAGTGGGAGTTAATGAAATGATTTTTAGGAAATGTATTAAAATAATAATATTTTATTTTTAAAAATTTATTAACATATTAAAATGATTTAAAATAAAAAAATTGAAGAAAAAAAATTAAATTATTTGAAAAGTGTTTTTAAAATGTACACATAATTAGACTTTTACTTGGATAACCACTGAATCACGTTTGGATAAATGGAGTAGTATTATAGGGGTGTTTAAAAGTAGGATAATGATTATTTTTCATATGGGATTGTATTAAAATAATGTTTAATTTTTTTAAATATTATTTTTAATATTAACACATTAAAATGATTTGAAAATATATAAAAAATTAATTTAAAATAAAGAAAAAAAAATAAAAAATAAATTTTTTTAAAAGATTTTTTTAAAACTAAAGAACAAACTTCAAACACTATTAATTGGTGTTGAGTCTGTTGACATTAGCACATAATTTTTTTTTTTTTTTGGGGTTTTAGGTCTTGCCTTTTCAGCCAAGACTCTATCCGATTATCCGTGTTCCTGAGATGGCATCATATAGTAGCTGCTAGTCATTTTACCCCGCTATACTATCAAAAGTTAATTCTTAACTAAAAAAACAAACATGTAGCCGCTATAAGAAAAAAATTAATTGTTAAATAAAAAAGTTAATGCTGAAGTTTAATCAAATGAATTGTATAAATAAACATAAAAAGTTAATTTTAATTAAAGATTAAATTAGGAATCTGATATATAAGATATCTAAATATCTAATCTTGTTATGTGAGGAGTTAAACAACTTATTTTTATTTAATTATATGTCATTAACATTTTTATAAAAAGAGTAATAATTTAAATTTTATTAAAATAGAATAATTTGCTATTTTTCAATACTATTGTAATTGTGCATTGTGAGGAAGTAAGTACTTACAGTTTTGGTTTTAGAAATCAAAATAAAAAAAATCTTTCTAAAATAAAAAAATCAAAGAAAACCTAATCGAATAAAACCAAAAAGATTCACTTATATTAAATGCTCATTAAATCACAGCGAATAAGAAATAATTCAACTAATTAAAGGTTTGGTTCAATATTTGTTTTTTTTAAATAAAAATACCTTATGAATTAAATTAGATTTACCTAGGTTTTTAAAATGTAAAACCAAACTGAACTAATTGATTTGACTAATTTATGAAAATCAATTTAAAAAAAGAAAAAGAAAAATCAAGTTAGGTCCCTTGCATTATTGGCATTATTACATATATAGAACCTATTTGGACCAATAATGTATCCTCCCTGTCTTTCAATGCTTTACATCTACGTGTTGAATAACGCAACCAGTAGAGTATAAAAAGTTTATTGTAAATTATAGCGTGATGAAAAAGTAATATTGAATATTGGCCCTTTTCTTTTTGTTCTTTTCTTCTGAGAATAAACATGGATTATCTCTTTAATTTTTTTTTAAAAATCACTTAAATATTCCATCTGATTTGTCTTTGATAGGGTAGAATAAGAATTTATTCCTTTCTTGAGTACCTAAAACCGAACCTCTGCTCTGATTGCTTCCACATATATACCAATAATTTCCCAACGTCATGTTCATAAGAAATTAATGTGTTAGTCAATCATGCAAGTTGCAATTTATCGAAAAAGCTTGAGTTATATATTATTATTTTATTTGATTTATATATATATATATATAAAAACATTCATGTTAGTACATGTGCTTGTCTTATAAATAAATTTATAAATATATGCTTACACCTAAGTAGGTTATAGTTTGGTGTCATTAAGGAAAAATGTATGCAATAATTAATTTAAAAAATTTCACATTTCTAATTCCTTTTTTTAATTCTTTTAATTTCCCTTGACTTCATTATCATTTTTTAATAAATATATTGATTTATGTGTGTAAGGAATGTTTAAAATGAATTTAGAAAATACTTTTTTTTTTTTTTTTATGGTGGAGTTTTGATGAATTTAACTCGCGATGACCTTCACGCCACTTCTCAAGAGCATCACAATTGATCAAATCAGCCTCAACTCATGCCTTGCGTCTCTATTCTCCTCCACTGAAGGCAACAGCTACAGACTTCATTCCCTTCATCTTCTTCGTTCATGCCCTCCTTGACCTAGCTATCTATTTTGGAAGATGCTATTTTCAGTTCCAAAAACACTCCCTACAGACACATCCCTTTCCATCTACATGCATCACTGTCTTAAAAAAAAATAAAAAAATAATAATAATAATTAAAAAACCTTCTGATCATAAGTCCACATTCATTTTGGTTGCCTCCACTAAGTGATTGTCTAACTTGTCTTGTGTGGTCCTTAGAACACGAAGGAACAAACTTATATATAAAAAAATCCCAGAAAAACAAGTCAATGCTATAAAGAAGTGCTTAAAACATACATTTCCTTCCATTGATGGGAGTTGTTGCGACGGCTGCTGCTGCATTATATTAAAGGATGACTTTTAGTCATTAGTTTGGAGAGACATGGCTGAGTTAAACAAACTTATCCTATAACTGCACATCGTGTCAATGGAGAATGAATATGCCCACATAAATACAGCTCCAGCAGGCCATCCAAACAAGCCCTCTCTAAAGAACATAAAAAAGTTTTTAAGCACTTTCTAACTTTTGATTTAATTTTTTCATTAGAGACCAGGCCCACAAAACCATGAATCACCTAATGGGGGTATAGCCTAATCCTCTCATTTTCTAAATTTCTATTTTACTTGATTAATTTGGAACTTCAATTCGAGATCTTTGGTTTAAAAGTCTCAGATTCATCATCTTTTTTTTTTTTTAATTATTATTTAGATTTTCTAATTAATAGTATATTATCAAGATCCCCATTTATGAAATAGCAATTCATCCCTTGGATCACCACTCTTTCGTGTGTGTTGAAATTAAGATAATTCCATTTCTTAATTTAGTTTCAAGCTCATTTTCAAGACCATTATAGTGAAGGCTATTTTGTTTAATCAAGTGAAATTAGATTAGTGGTCTGAAATGGATTAACACAAACATTTTGGCGCATGTAGCCTTCCCATTTGCAAGCCTGTTGCTCTATACACACGATTCCGGGCGACTTTGCCCACAATTTTTGGTGATAATTAACACCATTAACTTTTTCTACTCTAGATTTATCACTAAGTTAATCAGCTGATGATTAACAGAAGGGTAATGGCATTGATAATCATGTTTGATATTTAATTTGAGATAGTAGCTAAAAAGTGCATATATTAGGGTCTAGCTAGGCGTCTAAATTTTATTGAACTTGCTTGTTCATTGGTGGATGTCATGATGGTACTCGTGAGGAGATGGGCAAGTACAACATAGTTTTCTCAGCAGATGATAACATTTTCTATTCTATCTTGCTCAAGGGTTTGCTGGCAGCATACGTATAACAAATCATTTTGTGTATTATAGAAAGATTCATACATTGCACATACAGGACCTGCCACGTTGAATGTTTGTGCAGAAATTGTCTGTGGTTTTTAATGGATGAAATCAATTAGCCAGCCAATTAATAACGTTATTATTCTGATTTTTCTGTTTAATTTGTTTTCTTGGGATTAGCATCAATGATGAGGAGTGTATATAGTTGTAAATATGGGGATTGGCAGAAGAGAGATTCTTAATATAAAAGATAGATTCTCTTCCTAGACAGGTTAGGGCTTCTATTCAAGGTAAGAAAGAAAGGGAGGAGCGAGTGGTGTAAAACAAAAGAGAGAATGATTTGTACAAGAAGATACACACAACGCACACAACTTTGATCATGCAGTGGTTTTTATCTCTTACACCCATATCCTTTTCTGTGTGTTATTCGTAACTAGCTAGCTTTAATCTGTGGGTCATGTTAGAATATTTATGTATGATCTGTGGGCTGTTTTAACATGACTAGAAGGGATATGGCCTAAAAGAGTGGTGATCCAAGGGATGATGAATTGCTTGGTGAAAGAAACGTAAAAAGATAAAGTAGAAAAGATAAAAAGCAAAAGGGAAGTTATCTAGTCAAGGTTTGAGATAGAGTGGTTGCACCAGACATGAAGATGTTGATTCATTTTTTCTATGGTCAGCTTGAGCTCCTAGCTAAAAGTGCAATTCGTTATTTGATAAATGTCATGAAACTTAACCCACAAGGCTTTTGAGAGAAGCCGTGAAGATTAAAGGCCAGAATTTTAGAAACTGCCAATTAACCAGGGACAAATCTCTCTCTGATCTCTCCTACATCAGACCACGTATGTAGAATATTCACCTAATTAATTGTATAAAGGGAGGCTGGAAGCTAGTGCCATTAACGACACTTGCATGTGTGTGTACAGTAAATTAACATATCTGACAGACATAGGCCTGTTAATTGCCGCCATAGCCTCAGCTTTGAATTCATTCTTTATTTAGAAAACATGCAGGAGTACAAGACTTGTGTGAGTTGGCAATTCCAGTCATGTTATCACCAGTCACTGCCGAATCAAGAACTTTAGTTTGGCTGTGAAATTAGACGAGGGATCGAGGAGTGGTGGAAGGGAAGTAGAACAAGGAAGGTCATTACAAGAGTCTCATCGTTAGGTATTTTAGACCCCATCACGATTTGTCATGCACCAGGCGGTCATGTCTGTTCCACATGCATGCCCGAATTTTCTCTTGAGACCATAAGGTACAGTGATGTGTGCTACAAGATGCCTGCTTTCATTCCCGTTTTGTTTTATTGTTTTGAGGCCCAAAATGCAGGAAGCAATAAACAAGTCTGCTTGACAGGGATGGCAACGGAAAAGGGAAAAGGAAACATTGGAGAAACATGGTTTAATGTATCTAGCTAGCTACTGACCGATGATCAATCACACAGACTAAACAAAGGTTTGTTTAGCCTAAGGACCATGTGCTTGCTCTATAAAATAACAACGACACTATTTGGAAGAACCTGGACACAAAATAATTAAATCGAAACTTCCAAAAAGTGATAAACAACAAACCCTTTGGAATCTCTTCCTTTCTTTCTAATTAATAGGTGTTAATGTTTCCTTCCTTACAATAGCTACTCCAAGTGGCATTGACTGGAGGTGGTAGCTTGAGATGGCTGCAAGCAAGCACCGCCCAGCAGTGATTCTAATCATTCAAGGCACACGATTTGGAGGTGTGGAGATGGCACCCTTGTCTCACAATCGGTGAGGTGCTTATTTAAGTGGCTCCAAACACACCCCAAAAGACAGGTGGTGATGCTTCAAGAAAAGCCATATATATATAATGTATGCCTGTGTGTTCACAAGGCTTCGGACATTGTCTAGTATTTATTTGTAAGAAAGACGACCACGGAATTCATGAAAAACTGAGAAATTAAAGAGTACATCCATGTTGATTTCCTGATTTATAATTCTTCCATTTTGAAAGTAAGGCCTGTTCAAAGCTTATGATGTGTTGATGACAGTGAAGCTAGCTTTAATTTTCCAGAATACATCAGTGGTGGTTTTCTATCATTATCTTGGAATTAGCTTGGCCACCTTTGACAATCCATAAAGGGTAGACTATGCCACAAGCTGAAGTGGGCAGGCATCTAATACTGTTTCATCTTGATTTTGCCTAATATATACTAGTGTCGTGATTATTCATCGGAGTTTCTTGCTTAACAACGAGTACTAATCTCTCACTTTCAAATTCCATGAAGAAAGTGAAAGGGGGAGAAAAAAAACAACATGTGGATGATTGAGAAAATCACATGATCACTGCTAAGAAATACACAAACATATATGCCTTCAGGAAATAAAGGTTTAAGGCTCTTCAGAGTCACTGTCATGTTAGAATATTCATCCATACCAGAAACCCTTGAAGACAGGTGACCAAGTAACACTGAGCTGTCGGGTTTTGATTGGATATTGACAAAACATAGGGAATGGGAAGCACTAAATGGAAGGTGGTGAGCTTATTCTTTCTGAACAAGTAGAGATCTGGCTCAGGCTGTTAACCTCCCTTTATATAAAGTAAAAGTTCCTCTGATTAATTAATTTTTTCTTAACGAGACTTGGCAAAATACCTATTACAGTCTCACATGATGGTTGCTTTAGCATAAATATATATATATACTGGAGTAGCTCTCCCTTTGCATCATTTCTCCATCTCTTGATCTGGGGTTCTCAACAAACAGAAAATAATTACTGGTATGGAGGATCAGTTCCCAAAAATAGAAACCTTCATGCACAAGGAATTGGTGGCAGCTTATTGTAGTTTTCATGGAATGGCAACAGGCTCAAAATATTTTGGTGATCCAACCATTTGGGGTGCTCTATCTGGGGCAACTTGTCGCGTCGAGGATGGAAATAGTGGCATGAAATCGCCGTCGCAATCGTCTTCTGAGAGATTATTTTCGAGTTCGGAATCTAGTTCTTCGGCAGATGATCAGGTTTCAGGTACCGATTTGATCGGTAACATCCCTGGGTTTGGTAAACAGGATGTTGTCAAACAAGATCATGAAAGTTGTTTCATGTCAGGAATGAATTCTATCAACGCTCTTGGAGCTAATTCAATATCTGATCAAACTATCAAAGAAAGCTCCATTCCTGTGAATTTCTTGGAACCTTTTCCAACATTAAAAAACCAAGCTCAAGTTCCTGAACCTCCTTCTCCATCTTCGTTATCAAAATCCCCAAATTTAACCTTGTTTTTGCAGGAACCAGCGGCAGCTTCATTGTTACATCCATCCAAACGAGTTCTCGATCCACCTGGCAAGGATCAAAGATGTGAACCTGCCATGTCATTGTTTCCAAACACTTCATTTTCCATGCCTCAACTTGGCCAAGTTCATTGCCAACCGAGTAATGAATGGCTCAAAATCAATCAAACTTTGGCAAATTATTCTACCAAAGGATTTAATGACTATTGGCTTAGCACTACGAAGACACAGCCGATGAAATACTCGGGCAGAAAATTGCAGAACCACCATCAAAAGCCTTCTTTTTCATCGGCATCAACATCGCCAGGAAAGCTGTTTAGAGGAGTGCGGCAAAGGCACTGGGGAAAATGGGTTGCAGAGATTAGGTTACCAAGAAACCGGACGAGGGTCTGGTTAGGGACCTTCGACACAGCGGAAGATGCTGCTATCGCTTATGACACTGCAGCTTACATGTTACGAGGAGATTATGCGCATTTGAATTTCCCAGATCTTAAGCATCAACTCAAGTCTAGTTCATTGAATAGAACCATAACTGCCCTTCTTGAAGCGAAGCTACAAGCGATATCATCACAAGGCAACAACATTTCTGGTCAAAATAAGCATATTAGTGATCCACCACCACCATCGCCAAGCAAGATTAATGTGCATGCTACAGATGCTACAAAACTCAAAGGTTTGAGCCAAAATACAACAAGAAAAGAGTGGCAATTTGAGTTAAGAGGCAAAAGTGGAGGTGAAGTGATTGAGAACAAGAAAGGTCAAGAGGTTGTAGCATCGGATATTGATGCTATTCAGTTAAGTAGAATGCCTTCCTTGGACATGGACATGATCTGGGATGCTCTTTTAGTCTCTGACTCGTGAACTTTTTCTTACCTATTTTCGCATTTAATTAGTATGATATGTGAAGATTGTCAAGATAAAGAGTTTTTTTTTTAATTTCTTTCATTCGAGATTTTAGGATCTACCATGCAATCTTCTTGAAATCTGTATTTTGCTTAATCATTGATGTTCTCTATACAGGGTTTGTTTTTCTTCTTCCTTAATTAATTTTATTGTTCCATTGTTCCTTCTCTTGCATGATTTTCCCAGTTTATGTTTTCCTCGTATTTTAGAAATGGGCCTACACACACCCCATCATCACCATCACCATCACCATCACCATTAAATTTATGCAGACTAAATGTTCTTTTTATATAATTTTAAAAAACATATTTTTGATATATTTAAATGAATTATTTCTCTCATGAATTTTGGAATTAGAGATGGTGAAGACAGTTTTTTGGCCGCTAGATTAGCTGCCAAATTTGGAATGTGAAGCTCGGTTTTTATTACAAAGTCAGAAGCTCATTCAAAAGAAGGAAAAATACAGGGTCATTTGTGGGACAATCCTTTTATAAGCATGGCCTTTTATATTTTTAGTCGGGCATTGTATATTCAGAGAATTCCATGTGATAATGAGGTTTATAGTGTCGAATAACAAAGTAGCAAACATAATATATAATTAGCTAGCTATCTAATCCTTGCTCTGCTGTGGATTATAAATATTTTTTTCAAAAAAATATCTGGCATGTAGGCTACCTCAATGGAAAAATCAATGTAAGTATCTAATTAAATAAATCGATAACTATTTATGTAAATAAAAAAATAATAATAACTATAAGAGATTAAAAAAATTAAGAGATAGATGTAGATCAAGATATTCAATAACATAAAATGAGACATTCATTCGACTATATATGTTCATAAAACTTGTTTATTTAAATCAATAAAAGATAGACACAAATAAAACTGACTGAATGAACCCACATACTAAAAATATATTCCGCAAGGCCAAACACATAAGAAATACTATTTAAAAAAGAATATTTTTTATTTTAAAAAATAAACTTCATTTGTATATAAAAAAAAGATGAGTTAGAATAATATCTTGAAAAATCAAACACACACAAAACAATTAAAAAAAAACTTATTTTATAAAAAGACATGCAAAATTGGTGATTTTGGTCATGAGACCGAGATAAACTCAGAGAAAAGAAATTGAAAAAAAAATAAAAAACTAATATTAAAAAAAACTAATGCAGAACGATAAGATCGCATGAAGTCAAAATCCCTAACAAATCAAACGTCAAAAGAAGAAACCAGAGAAAAAAATCAATCACACAAAAAGATCTAAAAGAAATGAGGGTGAAAATTAAAAAAACAATTAATCAGATGGCAAACAAAAGTTTTTATAGGAGAGTTAAATTGAATTGAGAAATAGCTTTAACAAAAGAAAAAACAAATCAAAAGAACGAGGGTAAAATTAAAAAAAACAAGACAACAAAAGCTTTGATTGAATGATGAAATTGAAAGCAAAAAAAACTTTAATAAAAGGTCAAGGAAAAAAATTATAAATCAATAGAATAAAAACCAAATATTACATTCTCCATATATGAGAAATTATAATTGAAAGACTAAATTAAAAAAAAAACAAAAGTTCTATAATTGGAATATAAACGAAATAAAAAGTTAAAAGAATGAGGACTGAAATTGAAAAAAAAAAGACAATCGTGCACTTTACTTGGCAGGAAAGAGAAAACACTACCAGAAAACCGGAGAAAAGCAACGGAATTACCGACGGAAATATTCCGTCGGTAATTTATACCGACGGACATAAGTCCGTCTCAAAATCTGTCGGTATTTACCGACGAAATCATTCCGTCGGTAATTCTGTCGGTAGATACCGACGGAATATGTCCGTCGGTATATACCGTCGATTTCACCGACGGCATATACAGTTCGTCTGGAAATACGCAACGGCATGGTGACGTCAGACGATTTTACCGACGGAAAGTACCGAGGGATTCAAAATGTGATAGCCGTACAGTGACGTGGCGATTTCACCGACGGCATCACCGACGGAAGTAATCCGTCGGTGATTCCGTCGGAAAAAACCATTATATGCACCCATCTGCCGACACTCTCATCCTCTGTTTCTCCTTCTTCTTCTTTCCCATCCCACCTCTCCCCTCCCAAACTCCTCCCAAACTGCA
>Ga0307518_10000874_pt1 | contig 22507 bp, 20 predicted proteins | sample 25_EM_MG_FD_203889 | JGI IMG/M metagenome (GOLD analysis project Ga0307518, IMG submission 203889) | Populus trichocarpa ectomycorrhiza microbial communities from riparian zone in the Pacific Northwest, United States - 25_EM | ecosystem: Host-associated > Plants > Roots > Unclassified | place...
GTCGACACCGAGTTCCGCGAACGGCTTTTCCGCCGCGGGCAGGACTTTCACCGCGCGGTTGCCCTCACGGGACAACCAGCCGGCGCTCACCCCGTGAGACAGTAACGCCGCGGCGACCCGGCCCGCCAGATGATCACGGCGCACTGTCCAATCCAGACAGTCACGCAGCATCGGGCGGCGGCCGCCGTCGATCTCCACCCCGAGCGCGTCGAGCACCTCGCGCCCACGGCCGGTCAGCGTCAGTCCGCCGGCGTCGTCGATCAGCCCGGTGGTGAGCATCCCGTCCCGCAGCGCGACCCCGACCGTCCCGGCGAGGTGGTCGTAGCAGGTCCTGGCGAACTCGAGCCGCTTCACCCGCACCGAAGACCGCAGTCCTTTCACCGGCCGGTGCTCGGCGTGCTGCGCCAGATGCTCGATCAGCTCCGCCACCCGGGGGTCGGCTATGCGGACGTAACTGTGCCTCCCCTGTTTCACCCGCACGACGAACCCGGCCTCGGTCAGCTTCGTCACGTGCTCGCTCGCCGTCGACGCGGCCACCTCGGCCGCACCCGCCAGCTCGGTCACCGTCCAGGCGCGCCCGTCGAGCAGCGCGAGGCACATCGACGCGCGGCTCGGATCGGCGAGCACGGCCGCGACCTCGGCCAGTGCGATCGTTTCCATGCCTTCACCGTAGAAGACGCACGGTTCGGCGACGGCCGAAACGTCAGCCCGCCAGGAACTTCGCCGCCAGCTGGACCGCGGGCTTGGAGTCGTTGGAACCTTCGAGCATGACGGCGAAGGCGACGTCACCGCGATAGCCGACGAACCAGCCGTTGGCGTCCGCGCCCGAGCCGAACTGCGCCGTGCCGGTCTTGCCGAAGACGGCCCCGCTCCCCTTCAACGCTTTCGCGGTCCCGGTCGTGCAGACCTCGCGCATCATCGCGCGGACCTGGTTCAGCACCCCCGCCGGCGGAGCCTGGTAACCGGCGTTGACCTTGGTCTCCAGCCCCTGCCACAGCTTCGGCACCACCGGCTTCCCCGTCGCGACCGTCGCGGCCATGAGGGCCGCGCCCAGCGGGCTGACCTGCACCCTGCCCTGGCCGATCCCGGCCTCGACCTGCTCGTCACCGCTGCCCGACGGCTCCACCTTCCCGGCCTCCGTCGACAGCCCCGGGATCTCGAAGTCGGCGTTGATACCGAGCTGGCTCGCGGCCTTCGCGAGGCCGTCCGCGGGCAGTTGCCCGGCGAGCCGCCCGAAGGTCGTGTTGCACGACGCGGCGAACGCCGTCTTCAGCGAAACGGTCCCCAGGTCGAACCCGTTGTCGTTCTTGAGCGTGCGGGTCCCGATCTGCTCACTGCCCGGGCACGCCACCTGCGAATCGGCGGAGACGCCGCCCTGCTGCAGCGCCGCGGTCGCCGTGGCGATCTTGAAGGCAGAACCCGGCGAGTACAGGCCGTTGAGCGCCTTCGGCTGGTTCCCGGCGGCACCGTTCTGCGCGACCGCGAGGAGTTCGCCCGAAGTCTTCATCGCGACGATGATCGCCGATCCCTGGAAGCCGTCGACGGCTTTCTGGGCGGCGTTCTGGGACGCCACGCTCAGGGTCGAAACGAGTGGCTTGTCGGTCTCTGCGGCCTGTCCGAAAAGGGTCTCGACCGGTTTGCCGGAGACGTCGACGCGCGACACGGTGACGGTCGTCGCGGTGCCGGTGTTCTCCCCGGAGGCGACCTTGGCCAACGCTCCCTGCAGGATCGGCGCGACACCTGTCGCGTCACCGCCGACCAGCGCCTTGCCGTCGCGGTCGGCCACGACCGGTTTGGCCGAAACGGGGGCGACCGAAAGCCTCTGCCCGGCTTCGAGCTTCGGGTGGATCACCGACATCGCCCAGCGGACCACCCATTTCCCGGCGTTGCGCACCAGTTCGAGCTTGCCCTCGTATTTCCAGACGCCGGCGCCCGGGAACGTCCACGCGACGTGGAAGGTGGCCGACGTCGTGGTCGCGTTGCCCGGCGTCGTCGGGACCTCGCCGAGGGACGTCCTGACCGACGCCCCGTTGAGCGTGTTGCGCGTCCCGGTCAGCGCGGTCGTGGCCGCCGCCGGATCGTCGACCGGGGCGGTGGTCAGGTCGCCGGTGTCGAACAGCCGCAGGAACCGGCCGGCGACCTGCGCCGGGCTGTCCTGCACGCTCTCGGTGGAGTCCCCCGGCCCGGAAGCCGCGGGCGCCCGGTCCTCCTTGACCAGCAGCACCACCCCGGCCACCACGATGGCGACCACCGCCAGCGCGGCGCCGATCAGGATCCCTCTTTTCCGGGCAGGACTCATGGATTCGCTCTCCCCCCATACGGCGCGCACGCTTGCGCGCCCCCGGGCGCCAGCCTGCCGATTTCCCCCGCGCAAGGCTGCCGGGCGGCGAGAAAGCGACGGTTCCGAATCCGTTTCGTGATCCCGGTGATCGGCACCCGCGAGGGTCAGGCCTTGGTGACCGCCACGGTCACCTTCGTGCCCTCACCGACCGTCCCGGCCGAGCCGTCGGCGACGTCGCCGTACGCCACCGAAGTCGCCAACGTCTCCGAAGCGATGAACTCCTCGTGCGTCTTCGCGGCCGTGACCACCTCTTCCGGCGCGTCGACCGTCAGCGCGATCCGGTCGGCGACGTCGAGCCCGGCGTCACGGCGGGCCTGCTGCACGACCCGGACCAGGTCGCGGGCCAGGCCCTCGGCCGCCAGCTCGTCGGTCACCTCGGTGTCGAGCAGCACCAGCCCGGCGCCGCCGGGCAGTTCCGCGGCCGCGCCGCCGCCCTTGGCGACCAGACGCCGGTCGTACTCGCCTTCGACGAGCTCGATCCCGGCCGCCACGACGGCACCGCTCTCGGACGTCGTCCACTCACCGGCCTTGACGGCCTTGATCACCGTCTGGACGTCCTTGCCCAGCCGCGGCCCGGCCGCGCGGGCGTTCACCGCGACCTCGAAACCGCCGTGCGCGGCGACATCCGCGGTCAGCTCGACGGATTTGACGTTGACCTCGTCGCGCAGGATGTCGGTGAAGTCGCGCAGCGAGTCGGCCTCGTGCGCGGCGACCACCAGCTTGGCCAGCGGCAGCCGCACCCGCAGCTTGTTCGACTTCCGCAGCGAAAGCGCCGAAGACGCCACCTGGCGCACCCGGTCCATCGCCGTCACCAGCGCCGCGTCGGCGGGCAGGTCGAGCGCGTTCGGCCAGTCGGTCAGGTGCACCGAACGGCCGCCGGTCAGCCCGCGCCAAACGACCTCCGTGGTCAGCGGCAGCAGCGGCGCCACCACCCGCGAGGTCACCTCCAGCACGGTGTGCAGGGTGTCGATCGCGTCCTGCTCGCCCGCCCAGAACCGGTCGCGCGACCGGCGCACGTACCAGTTCGTCAGCACCTCGAGGAAATCGCGGACCGTCGAGCAGGCACCGGCGACGTCGTAGGTGTCGAGCGCGTGCTCGACGTCGGTCACCAGTTCGTGCGTCTTCGCCAGCACGTACCGGTCGAGGATGTGCTTCGAATCCGTACGCCACTTGCCTTCCACGCCCTCGGCGTTCGCGTAGAGCGCGAGGAAGTAGTACGAGTTCCACAGCGGCAGCACGGCCTGGCGGACAGCGTCGCGGATGCCCTTGTCGGTGACGACCAGGTTCCCGCCGCGCAGGATCGGGCTCGCCATCAGGTACCAGCGCATCGCGTCGGAGCCGTCGCGGTCGAAGACCTCGTTGACGTCCGGGTAGTTGCGCAGCGACTTGGACATCTTCTGGCCGTCCGAGCCGAGCACGATCCCGTGCGAGATGCAGGTGCGGAACGCCGGCCGGTCGAACAGCGCGGTCGCCAGCACGTGCAGGACGTAGAACCAGCCTCGGGTCTGACCGATGTACTCGACGATGAAGTCGCCCGGGTAGTGGTGCTCGAACCACTCGGTGTTCTCGAACGGGTAGTGCACCTGTGCGTAAGGCATCGAACCCGAGTCGAACCAGACGTCCAGCACGTCCTCGATCCGGCGCATGGTGGACTTCCCGGTCGGGTCGTCCGGGTTGGGCCGGGTCAGCTCGTCGATGAACGGCCGGTGCAGGTTCTCCAGGCGCACGCCGAAGTCACGCTCGAGTTCGTCGAGGGAGCCGTAGACGTCCGTGCGCGGGTACGCCGGGTCGTCCGACTGCCACACCGGGATCGGCGTGCCGAAGTACCGGTTGCGGGAGACCGACCAGTCGCGGGCGTTCTCCAGCCACTTGCCGAACTGGCCGTCCTTGACGTTCTCCGGGTACCAGGTGATCTGCTGGTTCAGCTCGACCATCCGGTCCTTGAACTCGGTCACCGCGACGAACCACGACGAGACGGCGCGGTAGATCAGAGGGTTCCGGCAGCGCCAGCAGTGCGGGTACGGGTGCTCGTAGGTCTCGTGGCGCAGCAGCACCGCGCCCTGACGGCCGGCCGAACCGGTGCCGTTCTTGAGGTCCTTGATGATGTTCGGGTTGGCGTCGAACACCTGCTGGCCCGCGTAGTCCGAGACGGTCGCGTCGAACTTGCCCTGCGCGTCCACCGGGGTGACCGGGACGATACCCGCCGCGTCGGTGACGACCTTGTCCTCTTCACCGTAGGCGGGCGCGATGTGGACGACACCGGTGCCGTCCTCGGTGGTGACGTAGTCCGCGGACAGCACGCGGTGCGCGTTCTCGTGTCCGGCGAAGTACGGGAACGGTGGGGCGTAACGGGTTCCGAGCAGCTCGGTGCCGGTGTAGTGCCCGACGACGGCCGGCTCTTCACCGAGCTCGCGGGCGTACGCGGCGACGCGGGCTTCGGCGAGCAGGAACCGCTTGCCGTCGCTTTCCACCACGACGTACCGCACGTCCGGGTGGACGGCGGTCGCGAGGTTGGACGGCAGCGTCCACGGCGTCGTGGTCCAGATCAGGAGGTACGTGCCGTCGAGCTCGTTGTCGTTGCCCTCCAAGCGGAACCCGACCGTTACGGCCGGGTCCTGGCGGCTGGCGTAGACGTCGTCGTCCATCCGCAGCTCGTGGTTGGACAGCGGGGTCTCGTCGCGCCAGCAGTAGGGCAGGACGCGGTAGCCCTCGTAGACCAGGCCCTTGTCCCACAGCTGCTTGAACGCCCAGATGACCGACTCCATGTAGGACAGGTCGAGCGTCTTGTAGTCGTTGTCGAAGTCGACCCAGCGGGCCTGACGGGTGACGTAGTCCTGCCATTCGCCGGTGTAGCGCAGCACGGACTCGCGGCACGCCTCGTTGAAGACGTCGATGCCCATCGCGTCGATCTCGGACTTCTCGGTGATCCCGAGCTGGCGCATGGCCTCGAGTTCGGCGGGCAGGCCGTGGGTGTCCCAGCCGAAGCGGCGCTCGACGCGCTTGCCCTTCATGGTCTGGTAACGCGGCACCAGGTCCTTCACGTACCCGGTGAGCAGGTGACCGTAGTGCGGGAGACCGTTGGCGAACGGCGGGCCGTCGTAGAAGACGTACTCGTTCGAACCGTTGACGCCGGGATCGCGGGCGTCGATCGAAGCCTGGAAGGTCCGATCGGCTTCCCAGTACGCGAGGACGCGCTTCTCCGACTCGGGGAACGAAGGCTGGGACGGGACGCCGGTCTCGCCGTCCAGCTGTGCCTTGGGATACATCTTCGGTGCTCCTCGCGGTTCGTCTCTCGTACGGGCTTTCACCCACACGGGGACGAGACGGCCTTCCGGCGCGTTCCGCGGTACCACCCCGCTTGCCCGGCCGGTTGGTGTTCCGGCTGGGCCGCTCATTCGACGGCTGTGACGGGCCGTACCCGTCCGGTTCTACTGAGGGCGCGGGCCCTGTTCTTCCGGAGGCTCCCCGGTGATGGCCGGATCGGTGCCAGTTGGTTCAAGGGTAGCGCGCGGGCGCAACCGGGTTCTCACCCGGTCATCTGGACAAGGCCGACGCCCCGGGCGTGGACGGCCCGGATCGCGAAACTCCCCCTTCCGATGTCGACATGCTCCTCCTGCGGCTTCCCGCCGGCGGGATATTCGGTGCCCAGCTCCGTGCCCGCCGTCACCGAGTCCATGAGAATCGCGGGGCCGTCGGTCTGCCAGTGACCACAGTCCTCCCATTGTGTGAGGGGATCGGCGAGGAGCCGCTCGGCCTCGGCGAGCAACTCGTCCTCGGAGTCGGCGGCGAGCCAGCGGAGGAACGCACGGTGCTCCGGGAGGTAACAGGTGGCGGCGGGTTCGTCGCCGAGGACCAGGCCCGTCGTCCCGCCGATGGGCAGCGTGCCCGCGAGCGCGTTCACCGCGCAGGCACGGTCGTAATCGTCCTCGCCTCCTTCCAGACTTCCTTTCCAGTGCGCCAAGGCGGAAACGGGCACGACGATGAGCGGGCCGCCGAGGGATTCGACCCAGGATTGAGTCCGCGTGATGGTCACGGCGGCAGTGTGCCGTGAGGGACCGACAGTTTCGGCGATAATGCGGCCATGGGGCGGAACGAGTGGTTGGCCGGGCAAGCACGGACCTTCACGGCGCTGCAGGGCAAGCGAGTCGACAAGTGGGTCGGCGTGGAGATGGCGCTGCGGGAGGACCTGGCGGGGACCGGCCCGCAGTTCGGCAAGTCGTACGACGACGGACGGTGGGACGGGATCTATCGTTGGCGGTCCTTTCCTGAGTTGCCAACCGGTTCGGTCGATCACGTGGCTCTCTTCCTCGACCAGCACCTCCTGGCCGAAGTGCATTTCCGGATCGGAGCTCGGCCGCTGGCGCTGGTCGCGGGCGAACTGGAGGAAAGGCACGACGGCGGGCTGACCTTCCAGCGACTCGACGAATCCGTCCTCGCCTTCACTGATTCTGTTGCTGTCGAACGCGTCCCGTGGAACACGGCGCGACAAATCCGCCGCTTTCTGAAAGCGTGAGCGTGTAGGTCGTTATACAGTGTTTGCGCCTTGGAGTGTTGCTGGGTCGCAGTAAGCGGGTCCAGGTCCCGAGCTGCACGGTGTTGCGTCTCGCCCACGGGCGGGCCGATCACAGCTGCGAGTTCTCACAGCCGTGCTACGGCTCGGTTCCCGAAGGCCGACGGGGTTGGTTATGTACGCAGGTGCATGGTGTTTGCGCCATGGTGTTCCAGTGGGGTCGTGGTGGGCGGGTGAATGCGGGTAGGCCGTCTTGGGCGATCTGCGGGCAAGGGTGATTACGGCCGAAGGCTTCGCGACCGGTTGTGGATTTGGCTTCGGAGGGGTCGACCTATGTCCGCAGGTGCATGGTGTTGCGTCTTGGTGCCCCGGTGGCGTCGAGGTAGGTGGGCGGGGTGAATTCGGGGAGTCCGTCTTGGGCGATCTGGACTTTCCATTCACTGCGGTGGACCACCCATGATGCCGAGTGCACAACAGGACGAGGTTGTCTATTTTCGTTTCGCCGTGGTGTCGCCAGAAAACAATGTGATGAGCCGTGCAACGCAGGACTGGCATGTCGCAGCCAGGGAAGGCGCAGCCTCCGTCGCGGATGGTGAGCGCGTACTTCTGCGCCAACGACACAGTGCGTTTGGAGCGCCCGATGTCGAGCGGTTCGCCCGCCGTGCCGAGGACGCCGGGGCGGACGCGGGCATCGCAGGCAAGGATCCTCGCGTCCGTCGCACTGATGGGCCCGACCAGATCCAAGTGGGCTTCACCGAGATCGTTCATCAGGTCGTCGTAGGACATGGTGATGAGGATGTGGGTGGCCTCGCCTGCCTGGCCGGGGAGATTGCGGCTGGTGGTCTTCAACCGCACGTAGTCGGTGAAGGCGTCCCCGTAGCGTTCATCCTGGGTACGAGAATCGCGCACGCCATCGATGGCCTTGTGCGGCTTCGCCATGGGATCCAGGTCGGATTTGAGGCGAGCGTAGGTTTCCAGGTCGAGTCTCGCCTTGAGGCCCAAGGTGCCGTCGCGGTGCTTCACAAACCGCAGCTCCGGGCGGGTGTCTTTAGGATCCTCGTTGCGGGGTTCTTTGCCATCCGGGTCGAGCTCGTCCAAGAGGCGGCGTCCGGCGCGAGCGATCTGCCGTGGCCCAGCACGCCGGGCCAGCTCGACCAGGATCTTCTCCCCGGCCCGCACGTCCGCCTCGGGCACGCTCGACGGGACGCGGGCGAGAGTCTTGATGATCGCGTCAATCTGGCCACCACCGATCGCACCCTCCGCAGCAGCTTCGGCCGTCAACGGCGCAAGCGCAGGTTCGGCCTCACCGCCGATGGCCGGGCCGGGGTGCAGGGCCAGGACGCGGTCGGCACGGGCGGCGGCTTCTTTATCCGACACCAGGAAGTCCTCGAAGATCAGGCCCGCCAGCGTCGAATGACCGCTACACCCGCGCACCCCGCGGGAATTGATTTCCGCGAGGATCGCGTTCTGCTCCGCATCCGCCCGACGCTTCAGGATTTCGAGTTCCTGCTTGCGGGCATGCAGGGTCGCGGTATCGACGCGCCACCACTCGGCGGACGTCCCCTGAAGTGCATCGTTGCTGGTCACGACACCGACATTACTCCGAATCGAACACATGAGCTAGCTCAAACGGCCCAAGAGGGAAAATTGCCGATAAATGGAAGTTGCGAAGCAGCTTTAAAGGCGCGAAGCGCTTTAAAGCTACGAAGACGCCATAAGTGCCTAGATAGGCGTAGAGCGCGATTGCACGCATGGCCAACACCGCATGCCCAGGGGCCCGAGTTGCCGTCCCCGCCACCGCCTCTAGGTTGACGGGTATGCCGATCTGCGTGGCCCGATGAAAGGGCCCGGACTCCTCGTCGTCCTGCTGGTCGTCCTCGGTGGCGTCAGCGGGCTCGGATTCCTGCTGGGACTGGGCAACGCGGCCGTCCTGGCGGCCCTCACCGCGCTCTTCTGTCTCATCGCGGCGGTCGGCGGGCCGCTCTGGGCGGATCTGCGGTTGCTGGCGTGGTTCGCGCCCGCGCTGATCCTCGCGGTGGGGGTGCCGCGGTTGCTGGGCGCGGTGTCGCAATGGGCGGCGATCGGGCTGCTGGTCGCGATCGTCGTCGTCTCCGGTCTGCTGCCCGTGCTTGGGCCGCGGTTCGTGACGGTCGGGCTGGGGCTCGGGATGGCCTCGCTGTTCGGGTACGGCTTCCAGTTGACGGGGACGGCGTCGGCGGGGCAGATCCTGGGCGCGCCCGCGCTCGCGGTGGGGGTCGTGATCCTGTTGCGGGTGCTGATGGGCGCGAAGGATCCCGCCAAGCCGACACGGGACGCGCTGGCCGACGCGCTCTCGACGGGTACTTCCGAGACTCAGGAGCGTGCGGCGAGGCTTTGGCTCGCGGACCGGCCCCGTCGCTGGACCGGCGGGGTCCTCGGCGGCCTGTTCCGGTATCGCGCGGCCACCGGGTTGCTGGAGATCCGCCGGAAACGGCTGAACAGCACAAAGATCAGCGAAACTCTCGACGCCGCCAAGGAAGAAGCCGCCAGGCTGGCCGAAGCAGTCCGAAGCCCCACAGCTCCGAACGACGTCGAACCGGTGCGGCGCAACGAACCCGGCGATCTGCCCGGAGCCACGGCGAGGCTCGTCACCGCGCTTTGGGAAGCACTCGAAACCATCCGGACCGCGGCGACCGAACGCGACGAGTCCCGTGTGGACGTTCCGAAGGGACTCCGCAAGGAGCTGCGCCGGATCGAGCTGAGTGGCGCGTTTTCCTGGCAGTCGGCGCAGTTCCGGCACGCGCTCCGCTGCGGGCTCGGCGTCGGATCGGCCTTGGTGGTCGCGAGTTTCCGGCCCGGCGACCCGCTCACCGTGTCGTTCCTGCTCGCCACCTTCGCCATCCTGCAACCGGAATGGCGGGACAGCCTCGGCAAGGCCTGGCAGCGGATCGGCGGCTCACTCGGCGGCGCCGTCGTGCTCAGTCTCGTTCTTTGGCTTCTGCCGCAAGGATTTCTGCTGCCGATCGGGCTCGTCGCGCTCCTCGGCGGGTTTTCGTTCATGCAGACGCGGCCGGCGGTGTTCAACGGCTGCATGGTCCTGATGTCGGTCGGCATGAACGCGACCACCCGACATCTCGACCCACGCTATGTCCTCGTCGAGTATCTGCTTCTGATGGTCCTCGCCGGCGCCATCGCGCTGCTGTTCGGTTTCGCGGCGATCCCCGGGGTGCCGAAACCCGGTCCGGCGGAACGGTTCGAGAACGCCGTCGGCACCACCCGGCAACTGCTCGGCTCGGTGGCGCGGAAACTCCGCGGCGAGGACGTCGACCCGCGGACGCTCGGCCGCGAGTTCCGCGCCGCCACGATCGCCCACCATGGTCTGCTCGCGGCGGAGCCGGGCACGAAGGAACCCGCGCCCGGTCAACAGGACGCGATGGAGAAGGCCGCCGAAGCCTTGCGCGGCCTGTCCGTCACGGCATCATCGCTCTTGCTGCGGCCTGGATCGGCCGAAGCGGCGGACGCCGTCGACGAGGCGGCACGCACGCTCGGCACCGAAGAAGCCGCCGAGATCGCCGTGCCACGCGACGCGGACGAGGAACAGCGTCTGGTACTCGACACGATCGCCGCCGACGTCGTAGCGGTCGGCGAAGCGGCTCAGAAGCTTTAAGCCTTCTCGCGGTGCTTCCCGGCGATCTCGGCGTCGGGTGTGCACAGCGCGCACGGGGTGAACCCGAGCTGCCGCGCCTCACCGATGCCGAGCGGGATGGTGTCCCGGGTTTCGAGCCACTCGCACGAAGTCACGTGATAGCGCGGGTACTCGTCGACGACGACGACCTCGACCTCGAGTTCGGAGACGACCGCCACATCCTCGGGGTCGCTCTTCTCCTCGCCCGGGTCGCCGCTTTGCTGAGGCTCCGGGGTGTCCTCCGCGTCGCCCAGCTCACCCGCGGCGGGCATCAGAACGGTCTGCTCGACGTCCTCGGGCTTCTTTTCCTCGGCCTCGGCGGGCTCGTCGTCTTCAGCCGGGTCCTCCGCTGCTTCCTCAGCGGGAGCCGCGCGCTTCTTCCGGCGGCGCAGCAGGTCGAAGAGGAGCAGCAACCCCGCGACGACGGAGAGGCCGATGGAGATCCAGGCCCACAGGGAGTTCGCGGTGATGAGCGCCGCGACGAGCAGCCCCAGAGCCGCCAGTACCAGTACCAGGACGATGAAGAGCACGGTGAATTACAACACGAGCGCACAGCGAAACGGCCCCGACCCTCCGGAGAGTGCCGAGGCCGTTCCACTGTGTAGAAATCAGCCCGCTTCGGCCCGCGGACCGAACGAGTAGCCCTGTCCGCTACCGGAGGACGACGACTGCCCCGAGTTCGACGAGGACGCCGAGGCGGGAGCGGCCGAACCGCGGTCGTCGAGCTCACGCAGCTGGGACTCGAGGAACCCGCGCAGCCTCGTGCGGTACTCCCGCTCGATCGTGCGCAGCTCTTCGATCTTCTTGCCCAGCGAGCCCTTCTCCGCGTTCATGTTGTTCATGGTCTCGGTGTACTTGCGCTGAGCCTCGCGCTCCATGGTCGTCGCCTTGTCGCGCGCCTGGCGCTCCAAGGTCTCGGCACGGGTCCGCGCGTCGTTCAGCATCGTCTCGGCACGCGTGCGCGCCTCGTTCACCATCGAGTCCGACTTGGACCGCGCGTCCGACAGCAGCTGCTCGGACTTGGTCCTGGCCTCTGCCAGCATGCCGTCCGACTCGGTCTTGGCCTCGGCGGTGAGCCGGTCGGCCATTTCCTGCGCCAGCCCGAGCACCTTCGCGGCCTGGACGTTGGGCTCCCCGTTGTCCGGCACCATCGAGTGGGCCTGGGTCTGCTCCATCGCCGACTGCGGCGGCGGCACCGGCGCCAGGCGGCGCGACGGCTCGTCGCGTACCTGCGGCGGCGGGCCGACGGCGCCGGCCTTGGCGTTCTCGAGCTCACCACGGGTGGTCTCGAGCTCGTTGTCGAGCTGCTCGACCTGCTGCCGCAGCTCGTTGTTGTCCTCGATCAACCGGGCAAGCTCGGTCTCCACCAGGTCGAGGAACGCGTCCACCTCGTCCTCGTTGTAGCCCCTTTTGCCAATGGGCGGCTTGCTGAACGCGACGTTATGCACGTCAGCGGGGGTCAACGACATCAGATCACCTCACGCACTCCATGGCCTGCAGGTCCACCGGGGCTTCCCCGAAAATCACCCTGGCGTTGCCAGCTGCATCGCGAAGAACACAACCAACAGCAGCACCATAATCGATAAGTCCAGTCCGACGCCGCCGATTCGTACGGTCGGGATGATTCGTCTGAACAGACGAACCGGTGGGTCGGTCACTGTGTAGATGGTCTCGAGCGTTACCGCAACCCCTCCGGCAGGACGCCACTCGCGAGCGAAAGCACGCACGAGCTCGACGACGATCCGTGCCGTCAGCAGGAGCCAGAAGGCGAACAGCACGTACCAGACGACCAGCAACACAGCATTCACGTAACCACTCTGCCATGCCTCGCGTCAAAAGACGCAGCTGACGGGCCGCGGATGCCGATGAGTCGACAAAATCACATCCGGCTGCGCTCAGCGGTCACCGGGTGATCAGCCGCGCAGGAACAATCCGCCTTCGGCAATCCGCCGACGGTCCTCCGCGGTGACATCCACATCGGGCGGTGAGAGAAGGAACACCTTGTTGGTGACCTTGTCCATCGATCCGCGCAACGCGAAAGCGAGCCCCGCGGCGAAGTCGACGAGACGCTTCGCGTCCGCGTTCTCCATCTCCGTGAGGTTCATGATCACCGGGATGCCCTCCCGGTAGTGCTCCCCGATCGCCCGCGCTTCCGCGTAGCTCGTCGGGTGCAGCGTCGTGATCCGGCTCAACGGGTCACGCACCGCCGGACGGACCGGCTCGGTGACCGGCCGCAGCCGCGCGACCGGCTCCGGCTGACGGTCCATCGCCAGTGCTCCGTGGACGGCCGGCTCCGGGCTGGCCACGGAGCGTGACCGAGGCCGAGGCGCGGGCTCGTCATAAGTGTCAACTTCGTCCCGGTAACGTCCACCCCGTGACCGGGCCGGCGGCTCGTCGTCGTAGTCGTACTCGTCGTCGGCATACCCTCGCCGGTAGTCATCCTCGACGTCATAGCCGTCTTCGTCCGCGGGCACCATCCCGAAGTAGGCCTTCAGCTTCTGCAGCGCGCTCATGCCTCTCCCTAGCCTTAGCCGCGTCCCGCACCGTACTCCCCCGCCCTCGCCACCACTCCCCGTAACGACGAGACGGTATTCCCTAGGGCGAGGCTAAACCGCGCCCACCGAGCAACGCGGTTCCGACACGCACACAGGTCGAGCCGTGCGCGATCGCCTGCTCGAGATCATTGCTCATTCCGGCGGAGATCTCACGGGCATTTGGGTGTTCTTCCCGTAGACGCTCCGACGCACGAGCGAGTTTCCCGAACGCCTCCGCGGGATCAGTACCCAGCGGCGCGACCGCCATAAGCCCCCGGAGGCGAATATCACCCACATGGGCTATCCGCTCCGCCAAATGGCTCACTTCGCTCAACCGAATGCCCCCGCGCTTCGGATCGTCATCGAGACTTACTTGAATGAGGACGTCCAACGGGTGATCGCGTTGCCCGGAATCGAGCGCCGACTTGGTCGCCTTCGCGAGTGCCTCGGCGAGCCGTTCGGAGTCGACGGACTGGACCTCGTCGGCCCAGCGCACGACCGATTTGGCCTTGTTCCGCTGCAGGCTGCCGACCATATGCCAGCGGATCCGGGCGTCCGGCCGCAGACCGGCGACCTCTTCGGCCTTCGCGCCCGCTTCCTGATCGCGGTTCTCGGCGAGGTCGAGCGCGCCGAGGTCGGCGAGCAGCGCGGCGTCGAGCGCCGGGAAGGTCTTGGTGACCGCGAGCAGTTTGACCTCGTCACGTGCCCGGCCCGCGGCCTTGCACGCGGCGCCGATCCGTTCTTCCACTTCGGCAAGGGAGGCGGCGAGTTCCGCTTTTCGTGCGTCACTCACGACGCGTCCAGCCAGGTGATCCCCGCGATCCGGCCGGTGGTGCCGTCGCGACGGAAGCTGAAGAGGGTCTTGTCTTCGTTGGTACAGCGCGGATCCACGCCGATCTTGCCGACGCCGAGGTCGGCCAGCTGCCGCCAGAGCCCGGCTCGCAGGTCGAGCCCCGGCGTGCCCTTGCGGGTTTTGCAGGCACTGCCCGGCACATGCTTTTCGACGTCGGCGGCCATGTCGGCGGGGACTTCGTAGCAGTCGCCGCAGATCGCGGGACCGAGCAGCGCTTCGGTCCTGGACGGTTCGGCGCCGAGCGAACGCATCGCCTCGACCGCGGCGGGGACGACGCCGATCCTGGCGCCGACGCGGCCGGCGTGGACGGCGGCGACGACACCGGCTTCCGCGTCGGCCAGCAGAAGGGGTACGCAGTCGGCGACGAGCACCACGAGCGCGAGGCCGGGCTCGGCCGTCACGAGCGCGTCGGTCGCTTCGGCGGCGGAGGTCTCCGAGCCGTCGACGACGGTCGCGGTCCGGCCGTGGACCTGCTCCATCCAGGCCAGCCTGTCCTCGGCGAGGCCGAGTTCGGTGGCGAGGCGTTTGCGGTTGGCGTAGACGTCGCCCGCGTCGTCGCCGACGTGATCACCGAGGTTGAAGGTGTCGTAAGGCGCGCGGGAAGCCCCGCCCGCCCTGGTCGTGACGACCCGCCGTACCCGCACGCTTTTCCTCCTAGACCTGAGTGAAGGCCCCCTCGACTGTAGTCAAGGAGGCCTTCACGGAACGTACTGGCGAACTACCGGCGCATGAACGGCGGCACGTCGACCTCGTCGTCCGACGGGTCGTCGTGCACCGGGGTGGCGCGGCCGGGCAGGCTCCCGTGGTTCGTGTTCGACCCGATCGGCGAGTAACCGCGCGAGCCGCCGCCGGGCTGCGGGAGCCCGCCGCTCAGCGAACCGTTGCCCTCGTTGCGGGCGGACGGCATCGGCGTGTGCGTGCGCGGCGGCGCGACCGGGTAGCCGTTCGAACCGGTCGACGGCACCGGCGTGGCACCCGAAGGCGGGCTCTGCACCGGGGTCGCCCCGCCGCCGTTGACCTGACCGGCCTGCGCGGACGCGGTCGAGCTGGTGCGGGAGCCGAACGCCGGCGGGTCGAGCTTCTTGTGGGTCGGGGTGCCGGCGTCGAAACCGGCCGCGATCACGGTGACCCGGACCTCGTCGCCGAGCGAGTCGTCGATGATCGTCCCGAAGATGATGTTGGCGTCGGGGTGCGCGGACTCCTGCACCAGCGACGCGGCTTCGTTGATCTCGAACAGGCCGAGGTCCGATCCGCCCGCGATCGACAGCAGCGCGCCGTGCGCCCCGTCCATCGACGCTTCCAGCAGCGGCGAGTTGATCGCCTTCTCCGCCGCCTGGATCGCCCGGCCCTCGCCGCGCGCCGAGCCGATGCCCATCAGCGCTGAACCCGCTCCGGACATGACGCTCTTGACGTCGGCGAAGTCCAGGTTGATCAGACCCGGCGTGGTGATCAGGTCGGTGATGCCCTGGACACCGGAGAGCAGCACCTCGTCGGCCGAGCGGAAGGCGTCCATCAGCGAGACGCCGATGTCGCCCAGCTGCAGCAGCCGGTCGTTCGGGATCACGATGAGCGTGTCGCATTCGTTGCGCAGCTGCTGGATGCCCTCTTCGGCCTGCTTGCTGCGGCGCTTGCCCTCGAAGGTGAACGGGCGGGTGACGACGCCGATGGTCAGCGCGCCGAGTTTGCGGGCGATCTGGGCGACGACCGGCGCGCCACCGGTGCCGGTGCCACCGCCCTCGCCCGCGGTCACGAACACCATGTCGGCGCCCTTGATGACCTCTTCGATCTCTTCGCGGTGGTCCTCGGCGGCCTTCTGCCCCACCTCGGGGGCGGCGCCGGCACCGAGGCCGCGGGTCAGTTCCCGGCCGATGTCGAGCTTGACGTCGGCGTCGGACATGAGCAGTGCCTGAGCGTCGGTGTTCACCGCGATGAACTCGACACCCTTGAGGCCGACCTCGATCATGCGGTTCACGGCGTTCACTCCGCCGCCGCCGATACCGACGACCTTGATCACCGCAAGGTAGTTGTGCGGGGGCGTCATCGGAGCCGCCTTCCTGATCGTGTGTGCTCGTGCTGCCCGCCGGTCGCTGAGCCTGAGCCGAACCCTCGAGCTGAAGTTCAGATTGAGAGTTATGTCAACTGCCGACGTTGAAGCAGGACGGTATGCACCAGGCTGGCTCGAATCCAGTAGCCACGCCGTGTGTCGCAAAGGTGTTTTGCCACAACATGTTCGCGGGCGCAAGAGCGAGACCCGGTCGCGGCGGCGAACGGCGGCCTGGTAAAGGCGAAGATCAGGAGGGCATGGACATGACCATGACGACGTCCTTCGACGGTGTCCCGGTCGGTGATCCGCCGGCCTGTTCGACGCTGAGCGCGAACTTCTCGGCGCCGCCGAGCCCGTCGGCGACCAGCAGCGCACCGTCCTGACCACCGGAAATGAGCCCGGCGGGTTTGGGCGCGGCGCCCGGGTACATGAGCCAGGCCTGGTAGATCCGGCCCGGTTCGTTCGCCGGCAGTTGCGCCGCCATGAACACCAGCCGGTCCTTCGCGCGCGACATCATCACAGTGCCGCCACCGCCCGCCGAGGTTTCGGCGTGCCCGGTCCGGAGGTCGGCGGCCGAAAGGACGTCGGCGACCGGCGCGTACCGGTCCGCGTACTGCGCCGCCCGCTCCCGCGCGGCCGTCAGCTGCGAGTGGTTGTCGTAGGCGATCCCGCCGAACACGGCGGTGCCCGCGAGCCCGACGACGGCCGCCGCGACCGCGGCGATCGCCCAGCGCGGGGTGCGGCGGCGGTCCTTGACGCGCTCCCCCGTCTCGAAGCGTGTCTTCGGCGGCTGCTGCCTGGTCGCCATCGCCTCGGCGAGCACGCGGCGTTTGAGTTCGGGCGGCGGGTCTTCGGCCAGCGCGGCACCGAGCCGGGTCGCGGTCATCTGCAGTTCGAGGACCTCCTGCGCGCACGAAGCGCACTCGGCGAGGTGCCGCTGGAACTGGGCACGCTCCACTTCGGACAGCGCGTCGACGGCGTAGGCCCCGGTGAGCGTGTGCATTTCGGGCATGGTCATGCCGTCACCCCCAAACAGTCCCGGAGCCTGATCAGGCCGTCCCGGAGACGGGTCTTGATGGTCCCGTGCGGTGTCTGCAGCACCTCGGAGACCTCGCGATAGGTATAGCCCTGGTAGTAGGCGAGCAGGACGGATTCCCGTTGCAGCTCGGTGAGCGTGGTCAGGCAGCGGCGAACCTGCGAACGCTCCCAGCGGACCGCGACGGCCTCGGCCACCTCGTCGAAGGGCCGCGCGCGGGCGGCCTCGAAGGTCGCCTTGACCTCGCGATCCGAACTGGCCCGTGCGGAGCGGACGCGGTCGACGGCGCGGCGGTGCGCGAGCGTCATGGCCCAGTTCAGCGCGCTCCCCCGGTCCGGCGAGTAGCGCGTGGCCGTGCGCCACAGCTCCACCATGACCTCCTGCGTGACCTCTTCGGACTGCGCGGCGTCACGGAGGATCCGCCGCACGAGGCCGAGTACCGGCCCGGCGAGCCGGTCGTACAAGGCGTCGAAGGCCCGCTCGTCGCCCTTCGCGACCCGGACGAGCAGTTCCTCGGCCGTCGGACCGGCCGGTTCACCGCTGCCGGGAACGGGCGCCATCCGGCGCGGGCGTGCCGATTCATCCATCAAGCCTGCCTCCGGCCGTCTGCGGCGTCCGCTGGGTGATCGGCGCCTTCTTCAACCACAGTTTGACCCCGTGCCGCCGGATCAGCGCGGAGACCCGGTGCGGCATGAGCGGACGGGTGATCAGCATGTGCGCCAGCCACCTGGCGGTGGCGGGGCGTCGCACGCCACGCAGCGACGCGGTCAACGGCGTCTTCCCGTCCTGGTGGAGGGCGATCTTGACCGAAAGCAGCGACTCCGGCCGGGGTACCGCCATCCGGTACTCGCCGTCCATCGACTGGAACGGCGAGACGTAGAACTCCTTGTCCGCGAAGGCGTTCCCGTCCGCGTCGGGGCGAAGGAGGTACGCGTGCCTGCCCCCGTAGGTGTTGTGCACCTCGGCGACGACGCATTCGAGTTCCCCGTCGGGCCGGTGGCACCAGTACAGGGTGATCGGGTTGAAGTTGTGGCCGAGCATCCGCGCCCCGGCCAGCATCAGCACCCGGCCGCCGCCGAGGTCGACGCCACGCGCCGCGAGCCAGCGGTCCACTTTGGACCGGATGCTGGAGGTGTCCTCGGGAGCGAAGTGGTCTCGCGAATCGAAGCGGGCGAAGGGGCGAAGCCACCACGGCAGCTTCGGCGGCACATCGAGGTCTACGAACCACAGATAGATCCGGTGGGCGAACGAGATCGGCGGATCGATACGCCGGACATGCGCCACCGTGGAGTCGTAGAGCACGGCCATGACGGTCACCATCGCACCCCGAAGTTCTCGGCCGCGCGGACACCGGACGCGCAGCCATCCTCGTGGAAACCCCAGCCGTGGTACGCGCCGGCGAAGGCGACCGTGCCGTCGTTCAGTTCGGGCAGACGGCGCTGAGCCGCCACGGATTCCGGCGTGTAGACGGGGTGTTCGTAGGTCATCTTGGCGAGCACCGAGCCGTCGGCCGGGCCGGTGCCCGGGTTGAGCGTGACGACGTAGCCGGTCGGTTCGTCGAGCCGCATCAGGCGGTTCATGTCGTAGGAGACCTGGACCGCGCCGTGGTGGGCACCGCAGTACGGGGTGGCGTAGTTCCAGCCGGCCCGCGCCGATTCCGCCGTCGGGAGCACGCCGGTGTCGGTGTGCAGCCACGCCTCGTTGCTGGAGTACCGGAAGGCACCGAGGAGGTCGCGCTCGGCCGCGGTCGGCGACGCGAGCAGCTTCAGCGCCTGGTCGGCGTGCGTGGCCAGGACGACCTTGTCGAGACGGTGCCGCGTGTCGGCGTCGTCGCGGACCTCGATCCCCCGCGCGGTGCGCTTGACCGTGCGGACCGGGGTCGACAGGTGCACCGCGGTCAGCTGTTTGGCGGCCCGCTCGACGTACTCGCGAGAGCCGCCGACGACGGTGCGCCACCTCGGGGACCCGCCGACCGACAGCATCCCGTGGTTGCGAAGGAACTCGAACAGGTAGCGCGCCGGGTAGGAGAGCGTGTCAGTGCGGTCGGCGGACCAGACGGTCGACACGACCGGGAGCATGAAGTGGTCGACGAAGTACTTCGTGTACCCGCCGATCGCGAGGAACGCGCCGAGGGTGACGTCTCCGGCTTCGGGCGCTTCGAGGACGCGCTTCGCGTGCCGGTGGAAGCGCTTGACGTCGGCGAGCATCCGCAGGTAGCGGCCCCGTGCGACGTTGCGCGGCTGCGCGAACAGGCCTTTCAGCCCCTTCGCGCCGGCGTACTGGAGCCCGCAGCCGTCGCAGCGGATGCTCATCGACATCTCGGTGTCGCGGGTGGCGACGCCCAGTTCGGCGAACAGGCGGAGCAGGTTCGGGTAGGTACGCTCGTTGTGCACGATGAATCCGGAGTCGACGCCGACGGTGCCGCCGTGCGCGCTCGGGACGTCGTGGGTGTGCGCGTGCCCGCCCAGCCTGTCTTCGGCCTCGAACAGCAGTACCTCGTAGCGGCGTTGCAGGAGATACGCGGCCGTGAGGCCGGCGACGCCGCTGCCGATGACTCCGATGCGTTGCCCCTTGGTGTGCACGTGAAGCATTCGGAGCCGGATCGGGCGAGGATTGGATCTCGTGAACCGGCTCGGCATCCGACCCATCCCTTTCCGGTCCGGGAGCGAATGACGACTATGCCGAACAGTCCCGCGTCTCGCCTAGCCCCGTTCGTCGAGCGGCTCCTCGGTGGTGCCCTTCCGGTCGGTCTCCGTACCTGGGATGGCGTACGCGCCGGTCCGCCGGATGCCCCGACCGTGGTACTCCGCAACCGGCGGGCCCTGCGCCGTCTCCTGTACGCCCCCGGTGAATTGGGCCTGGCCAGGGCGTACGTCTCGGGTGATCTCGAAGTCGAGGGCGACCTCGCCGACGGATTCCGCCGGATCTGGGCGCTGACCCGTTCGGGCGCCGTGCGCGGCGCGAAGCTCGGCCCGCGCGAATGGGCCGAAGCGCTGCGGCTCGCGGTGAGCCTCGGCGTCGTCGGGCCGCCGCCCAAACCGCCCGCCGAGGAGGCCCGGCTGTCCGGGAAGCTGCACACCCTGCTCCGCGACAAGTCGGCCATCGCGCACCACTACGACCTCAGCAACGCCTTCTACCAGCTGTTGATGGACGAATCGATGGCCTACTCGTCGGCGTACTGGACATCCGAGGACGAGGGGTACGACCTCGAACAGGCGCAGTGGGACAAGCTCGAACTGATCTGCCGCAAACTCGGCCTGCGCCCGGGGATGCGGCTGCTCGACGTCGGCTGCGGCTGGGGCTCGCTCCTGGTGCACGCGGCGAAACATCACGGCGTGACCGCCGTCGGGATCACACTGTCGGCGGAACAGCTGCAGCACGTCCGCGGCCGCCTCGTCCAGCACGATCTGGAGGATCGCGTCGAGGTCCGGCGGCAGGACTATCGCGAGCTGCGTGATGAGCCGTTCGACGCCGTCGCCACCATCGAGATGGGTGAGCACGTCGGCGAGGAGAACTACCCGGAGTACACGCGGACGCTGTACCGGATGCTCAAGCCCACCGGACGGCTGGTCCTGCAGCAGATGTCCCGCGGCGCGGTGGCGCCCGGCGGCGGCGCGTTCATCGAGCGCTACATCGCCCCCGACATGACGATGCGGCCGCTGAGCCGCACGCTCGGGCATCTGGAGACGGCCGGGTTCGAGATCCGCGACGTCCACGCGCTGCGGGAGCACTACGTGCGCACGGTCCGGGCCTGGGAGAAGACGCTCGAAAGCAACTGGGAGGACGTCGTCGCGCTGATCGGCGAATCCGGCGCGCGGGTCTGGCGGCTGTACCTGGTCGGCGGGGCGCTCGCGTTCGAGGAGAACCGGATGGGCGTGGACCAGATCCTCGCGGTCCGTACCTCCGACGAGGGGCTGAGCGCGGTGCCAGCCACCCGGGAGTGGTCCTGATGCCCCTCGGCGGAACCCTCGCGGTCACGGCGGGCACGACGCTGCTGGCCTTCGTCGTCACCTTCGGTATCGCGCGGTGGCGCAAGCGGTACGACACCGTCGACACGCTGTGGGGGCCGGGCTTCGCGCTCGTCGCACTGGTCGCGGCCCCGCTCGGGGACGGGTCGGTCGCGCTGCGTGTGGTGACCGCGCTGCTGACCGCGATCTGGGGTGTGCGCCTCGGCGTCCACCTCCACCTGCGCAACCACAAGCTGCCCGAAGACCCGCGCTACGTGCGGATGGCGGAGAACGCCGGGGAGAATCCGGCGCTCAAGCTGTTCGTCCGCGTGTACCTGCTGCAGGCGGTGGTGCTCTGGTTCGTCTCGCTGCCGGTCCAGTTCGCGATGTACGGCGACACCTTCGGGGTGACGGCGTGGCTGGGCGTCGCGGTGTGGCTGGTCGGCTTCGGGTTCGAGACGATCGGCGACGAGCAGCTGCGCCGCTTCAAGGCCGACCCGGCCAACAAGGGGAAGGTCCTCGACAGCGGGCTGTGGCGCTACACCCGGCATCCCAACTACTTCGGGGACGCGTGCGTGTGGTGGGGCCTGTACCTGCTGGCGTGTTCGAGCTGGGTGGGGGCGGCGACCGTGCTGGCGCCGGTCGCGATGACGTACACGCTGGCCAAGGGGACCGGAAAACCTTTGCTGGAGAAGGGTTTGCGGCGTTCGCGGCCGGGATACGCGACGTACGTCGAGCGGACCAGCGGGTTCGTCCCGCTACCCCCTCGCAGCGCTACTCCCCGGTGAGCCCGTCCGTCAGCTCGCGCAACAGGTCGAGGTGGCCGGCGTGCCTGCCGGTCTCCTCGATCATGTGCGTGACCACGAACCGGACGTTGACCTTGCGGTCGCCGCGGAAGGGGACCTCGTCGTCCAGCCCCATCGCTTCGACGACCTTGCGGCTGCGCTCGCACTCGGCCTCGTAGGCGGCGATCAGCTGCTCGATCGGGGTCTGCATGGCGACCCGGAACTCGGCGTCCGGATCGGCTTCCAGCGCCTCCTTCCAGACGTCCTCCTGCCCGTTGAGCACCACGTTGAACCAGTACTGCTCGACGAGGGTCAGATGCCCGAGCAGACCGGCGACGGTGGTCAGTTCGCTGGGGACGAGCGGCCGCCGGGCCTGCTCGTCGGTGAGGCCGGAGCACTTCCACACGACGGTGGCGCGGAGGAAGTCGAGGAAGCCGTTCAGCTGGGTGCGCTCGTCGCCGGTGAGCGGCGGTTCGGGGCGCTTCGGTTCGTCGGTCATGGTCGTGCAGTCTGCCGGTTTCCTCGGATGATCCGCTAACGAGTTACCCGGGGAGGCACTGTCCACCATCTGTCGCAGAGCCGTGGTCCATGTCCGAACGTGATCCCATCGTTCGAGTGAACCCAGCGGTAGTTAGCGCCGAGGAAACATGACGACCACCCGCCCGTCATGTCAGGCTGGTGCAGTTGTGTCCCTAGCCGGAGTACCGAGAAAGGTCACTGATGCCAGGCCTGCAGCTGAGCGCACTCGATGTCGCTTTCCTTTGCCTGGAAAGCGAAACGACGCCCATGCACA
>Ga0307518_10000876_pt1 | contig 22437 bp, 15 predicted proteins | sample 25_EM_MG_FD_203889 | JGI IMG/M metagenome (GOLD analysis project Ga0307518, IMG submission 203889) | Populus trichocarpa ectomycorrhiza microbial communities from riparian zone in the Pacific Northwest, United States - 25_EM | ecosystem: Host-associated > Plants > Roots > Unclassified | place...
AATAAATAAAAGCATTAAATGGAGCTCAAGCCATCATAATTACCTTTTCTTGGAGAGATCTGCAGATATGTTCTCTAGCAGCAAGCCTCAATTGCAATGATTGCAAGCTATCCTGCCACTTCTTTGTTTCCTTCTCGTCATGCTTTAACTTTTCAACTTGATTATTTGTAATTAAAAAAGGAAAGAAAAAAGAAAGAAAATATGAATCAAGATAAAAGAAACTGAGACAAAAGAAATTTCATCAAATACGAGCAGTATGTATTTACCCCATTTGCTTGTATTTGAAAAGTTCAGTGAGATCAGCCTGTTTGCGGGCATGACCACTTTCAGTTCCTCGCACTCGACTCGCAAAATTTTAGTGAGCAAAGAGTCTCTCCAAGGTCAGTAACACTTGGACTTATTTGGACAAACATCAAGGTCTTACATACAATCTCCTCCTGCATTCATGTTTCACTTAGCATCATTTACTGACAAACAAGACAATAAGAATGACTGGTAACCATAAAAAATAGTAAACTTAATACTCACCGAGAGAGCTCTGTAGCAAATGGGTTAGCTTTGAGTTCCTAATCGGAAGAAAACAAATATCTTCATTAATATGGTAATTGGATAGCATGGTACAAGAGTGACTGTGTGAGAGAAAGACCTGTAAGGACTGTGGCCAGTTTTAGATGCTGAAAGAGAATTATTAATGAATTGCGATTCCTTCCATCTTCACCATCAACATCAATCTTTCCCACACGTTCACTTCCAGCCAAATCGACCATCCATAGGTGACTCCTTGTCTTTTGTCCATCAATTAAATTCTCCCCTTTCACTGTTACTCGCAAAAAACTACAGACCAACAATGTTGTGGTCATTAGTACTACCACTTTAATTAATCGGTATATTTCTTGAATAGTTTGGATTCACAGATCCAAAAAACTATTCACTTGCTATTATATGTGGTATAACATAAAGTATATTCTTAGAAAGAATAAACCAAGAAAAGAAAGCAGAGTTCATTTTTACCAATGAGAACGGCTGCTAAGCTCATTAGCGCTGATTGATCCAACAGACCTGGCCCGACTTCCAGACTTGAGTAAATCCAACACATCCTCTGTGCCAGTCACCCGAGTTTCAACAAGTCCTGGGACTTCTTGTGTTCCTTCAGCTGTTTGTTTTATCTCCAACCTTCATGCATGTAAGAAAACTAAAATTTCATCAAACTTCATTCATGTAACTCAATTTCTTACCGTTAGACTATAAATCTTTCATACCAGTGGGCTTCCAAATAGGAGTCTTGTACATAATCTTTTAAACCCTAAACCCAATTAGATGTCGTGCTTATCTACACTAGAGAGGAACAAGGTATTTATTATCATTTGCAGATAGAGTGCTCAAATGAAAATTGGGCTAATACAGAACTTCCATGATCCACTTTTCTTGTCAAATAGCCACAGGCATGATGTTTGTACTAACCAATAGTTAATTATCATCAAGTAACAAAATGATATAAATCAGAGCTACAGAAAATTATTAATATAAAATTTTTGCAACCAAAAAATTTGACATAAATGACTATATTTTGATTATCATACCGAATATTAGTCTTGTACATAGTCTTGTACATAATCTTTCATACCGAATATTTCCGTCGGTAAAACTGTGAAATCTTGTAGTGGATAAAATTAAAAAATAAAATTAAAAGAAGACACAAAAAACTATTAGTCAACTTGAGTTAACTTGTTAAACATGATTCTCCGATCATAAGGCAAATAACACAATAGAAAGTAAACAAAACAGATCATGAAATCTAATTTCCTATCAAATCAATATTAAATGATGAAATTGAAGAAAAATTTGAGTCAACTAGGTTAACTCGTCAAGCCAGCAATCCGTGTCATGAGAATGAAATAACTCAATAAAAACAAATCTAATATTAAAAGATGAAATTAAAAAAAAGATTGATTAAACAAAAAAAGCATGGAAAATAAGAAGCAAATCATAATTCCAATGAATACTGCTTTGTGACGAGGGGTACAGTAAAAACCTCTCCTCTTTTAGTTTATAGTTAATACTAAATAATTTTCCACGCTACACTGCCAGTCAAATTAAAATTAGAAAACTTAATTCTCAATCAATCCAATATTGAAAAACAAAATTGTAAAAAAAAAAATTAACAAAAAAACATAAAAAAACAACTCGATTCAACCCAAGTTCACAAACCAAACCCGTGACTCGAGTTATGAGGTCAAGATATCTTCATAGAAAGCAAACCAAAATGAATTATGAAACCTAATTTACAATTAACCCAATATTAATAGAAGAAATTGAAAAACAAATACATTTAAAAAGAACACAAAACAACTCGAGGCAACCGAGCTAACCATCGACCCGGGTCATGAGATCATGGTAACCCTATAGAAAAAAATTACAAAGCATAATTTTCAATCAACCCAATGTTGAAGGATTCAATTGAAAAAAAATCAATTAAAAAAATATCTTGAGTCAACCCGGGTTAATATGATAAACTCGAATCATGAGACTAGGACAAATCTATAGATTAAAATAAAATAAAATAAAAATATGAAGTTAAATTCTCAATCAACCCAATGTTGAGGGATGAAAATAAAAAAAAATAAAAAAAAAAGGACAAAAAAAAAAACTTTAGCCAACCTTGCTAACTCGTAAAACTTGTGACCTGGATCTTAAGATCACGATAAACTCATAGAAAACTAAAAAAACATATGAAGCCAAATTCTCAATTAACTCAGTGTTGAAATATGAAATTGAGAAAAAAATATATTAAAAAAAACAAAAAATGACCCGAGTTAACCTGCGAAACTAATTTTTTTTTTTTTTTATCAAGACCTTAGAACCATGTACCCCTTAAAATGATATCATTTATACCATAAATTTTAATGGTGGGGTTAATTGGTAATATGTGATAGACTGGATCCAATTTTAATGGTGGGGTTAAGAATCATGTTAAAGTAGGAGGATAAATATATCCTTTTCATCTCTAATTCATAAGACTGTTTGGTTTCATTTTAATTGAGTTGTTTCATATTTGTATAGAAAAAGAAGAGGAGAAGACGAGTTACCAATGCCACAAGTTTGTCCATTTTAGCGTATGGTTGCTCCTACTTTAACACTGGATGGACTCTACACCTAACCACCACATCAGTAGCTCCGCACAGTGGTTTGAAATGAAACGAGGCCTCCTTCAAAAAGCACTTAAGAGTTGACACTCCAAATGAACACATGCTCCCTTTTCCATATAGTACTCCTATCCTCTCTTTCATATTCGTTGTAGTTGTAGGAACTGAGATCCATCTGGGTTCCATCTTTGATTATCAAATGGCATTCACATTCAATATTAACCGGACGCCTTTCCCCTCTTTGGCCAAATGAAACAACAGCGCATAAAGTGAAACCATGATGCCAATGAGCTGGTTGCCGGATTTTTACTGAAGATCCTTCTCTATTTTTATAACTGAAACACTCCGGGACTTCCAACCCAGGAATACACAACCGAACTCTAAAGTGCTGACAATGACATTCCTACACCGAAGAGAGTGAGAATGTGAGATACATATAAAAAATTATTGTGATTTTTTTCTTTAAATAAATCAAGATCGAGGGAGGAATTCACCTTATAAAACAATGATGTTGCTATGCGTTGAATTCGTAAACGGGCATCACCCATAATTCTAGTGCGTGAATTCTGATCCAGTTGGAGGCATGCAGAGAAATTGAATTCCTGAGAAGCATCTTCATATTCTCTATCACCTTGCATGGATATACTTGCTACAGATTTTAGAGAGATGCAACCTGATGCGATTAAAACTTGTAGAGTCGATGGAAGCTCTGGTAAACATTGAAGCCGCTTGCAGTCATCTAAATAGAGTTCACGTAGCTTAGTAAGGTGCTTGATGCTTGCAGGTATCCTCTCAAAATCAATCTTAGATAATCTCAATCGTGTTAGCGACACCAAAGAGCCTAAGCTCTCTAGAGCTTTTAACACACGAGAATTTCCCAAATTTAAAAATTCATGGCAGCCCAATTTATAGGTGGATGATGCAATTTCTTCTACTTTCTGGAATCCTCTCAGCATATAACAACGCTTTTTGTCAAGTCCTCTAATTCAAGATCAATGAAGTTGTCTAGAAGACTTGCTAGTTTTAAGCAACCACTGAGAAAGAGCATAGTAAGATGTTTCAACTCGTCAATGTTTTCCGGTAGACTTTTTAGTCCGAGCAATCACTAAGATCAAGCCATTCAAGACATTTCAACTCGTAAATGCTGTCTGGTAGACTTGCTAGTCCTGAGCAACCACAAAGTTCAAGCGATTCAAGACATTTCAACTCGCCAATTCTGTCCGGTAGACTTGCTAGTCCTGAGCAACCACTAAGATCAAGCAATTTAAGAGATTTCAACACGCAAATGTTGTCTGGTAGACTTGCTAGTCCTGAGCAACCACTAAGATCAAGCCGTTTAAGAGATTTCATCGCACCAATACTGTCTGGTAGACTTGCTAGTCCTGAGCAACCACTAAGATCAAGTTGTTTAAGAGATTTCATCGCACCAATACTGTCTGGTAGACTTGCTAGTCCTGAGCAACAAATAAGATCAAGGCGTTGAAGTGATTTCAACGCACCAATACTATCTGGTAGACTTACTAGTCCTGAGCAACAAGGAAGATCAAGGCATTCAAGTGATTTCAACGCACCAATACTGTCTGGTAGACTTGCTAGTCCTGGGGAATCACTAAGATCAAGCACTTTGAGAGATTTCAACCCGTCAATGGTGTCTGGTAGACTTGATAGTCCTGAGCAATAAGTAATATAAAGACAATGAAGAGATCTCAACTCGCCAATGCTGTCCGGTAGACTTGCTAGTCCTAAGCAAGAAAAAACATTAAGCGCTCCAAGAGATCTCAACTCACCAATGCTGTCTGGTAGACTTGCTAGTTTTGAGCAAGAATAAACATTAAGCTCTGCAAGAGATCTCAATTCCCCAATGTTGTCTGGTAAATTTGCTAGTTTTGGCTGACCACCAAGATTAAGCTTAGCAAGACATTTCAACTTGCAAATGCTATTTGGAAGCCTTACTAGTTTTGAGCAAGAATAAAGATCAAGCTCTACAAGAGATTTCAACTCATCAATGTTGTCTGGTAGACTAGCAAGACTTTCACAAAAAGATAAGTTTAATCTTAGAATTGATGATGGCAAAGTACAGAAACTCTCGAATCTGGGAAGCTCTAATGTGGTAAGTCTGGTGCTGTATTTAATCGAGGAAGGTATACCTGGATGTAGAACCTCAAGGTGTGGGACTTTAGACAGGTCTGAATCAATTGAGCTCAGCTTTGAGGAAGGGGGGTTCGTTAATTCTAAATTCTCAAGTGGCTGTAAATAAAAAAAAAAGTAATGTAAGACAAGATAAATGTTATGAATAATTTCAAAAATGTCCTATATTTGAAAAAGAAGGGTGATAAAGCATATATACCTGGCCTTCATTCCAAAGTTGTTCAAGCTGGCTACAGGGCATTTCAAGTTGAAAAGGTTTCTCAGGGAAAAAATTTGATGGCAAGGATTTCAAAGGGTAATTATACCAGTAGAGAAACCTTAGCTCACTTGAAAGAAAGTGAAGCCCTCCTGGAAGGTGGATTCCGACCCTCTTTCCATTCATAATTTGCTTCTTTGAACGATCCTCTAAGAACGGTGGGTAGTAGATTTTGAGCAGTCTTAAATTATACATCCCTTCAAATGCTGTAGGACTTAATCTCAATTGATCTTTTGCATCCAAGATGAGGGATATGCTTTCCACTTTTGATCTAGTCCCCTATTTAACAAATTAAAGCAAACTGTAAATCAGTATATATATAACAAATAAAGAAGAAGAAGAAGAAGAAGAAGAAGCTGGCCTTGATATTTATTCTTGTCCAAGGCTACATCTCTTAGCTATAAACAAGAAAGTCAAGAAACAGTCAATTAAATCACTTGGAAACGTTACCTGAGTTGTTAATACACGATAGATATCATCAGCCTCCCACAACCTGCTACGTTCTCTAGGGTCATCATTTTCTCGGAGGACGATTTCTCGCCCTAGAAGTAGTAGTACATCATGCATCCAGATCTTGTCTTGAACAATTTTTATGAGACACATATCAGCGAGACGATCGATCCCACTTTTTTCTTTCAGATCTAGTGTTTGTTGGAGGATATCCCTTTCGCACAGTCCAAAGAAACATGCTATATCAAGAAATATTTTCTTTTCTGTCTGATTTAATTCATGATAACACATTTCCAAATGTTTCTTAATGTCCTCGCTACCATTTGTTCTTAGCTGTGCCACCTTACTTTCCCAGTATTCAACACTCCTTTTATTGTATAGATTGGCACCTAAAACCTTGAGAACTAATGGAATGCCCTTAACACAGCTTACCACAGTTTTTGATAGCCCAGTATATCCTTCCATGGGACGATCTTGTTTAAAAGCATGTAAGCTGAAGAGTCGAAGTGCATCGTCTTCATCTAAAATTTCAACCTCGTAAATTTTGTCTTCATCACATGCATTTATAAGCGCTTGCCTATCTCTACTTGTCACAATGATTCTACTTCCTTGGCCAAACAAACCATCCTCTCCTAGTAAATATTTTAAATCTTGTGGATCATTGACATCATCAAGAACTATGAGGACTTTTTTTCTTTGAAGCATTCGCTTAATGTCCGGGGGTAACCCTATTGGGCGTATAGTCATATCTTTTTTCTCTAATACTTCACCAAGAATTTCCTGTCTTACATGATTTACTCCATGCTTCTTTGATTCTTCCCTCACATTTTGGAAAAAGCAATGGCCTTCAAATTTACTACGGTTTCGATGATACACAACATCAGCCGTCGTTGACTTGCCTATACCACCCATCCCCCAGATTCCCACAATGAGCACACCCGTTGATCCAAAGGATAGTAATGATTCGATGTCTTTAACGCGTGATTTCATTCCAACAAGGCCTTCTGCATCGAATGAGAGTGACAGCTCATGGCTAAATTTCTTTTGAATGTCGGAAACAATTTCCTCAATTAGCTTGGTCTCATCCCTGCAGTGCATAATAAATAAAGAACAAAGACATGCTGTCATAACCTAAGAAATTTTATCATAACATCAAACACAACATTGATTCTCGAACAAAATGGTTTAAATAAGTTGGGGTTTAATATGCTGTAACTAGATTAATAACTTACTTAATGACGTTTGAATCCCAGCCCTTGAGATTAGCTATTTCTTTCAAAGCATGTCTCCAACTCTCTACTTCTTCAGAACTGCAATCTCTTTCATGCTTGCAAAGTGCGTCTCCATAGCTCCCAGTCAGATTTTGAACATGGCTTGGATCAAGTCGGTAAAAAACTGGTAAGACCATCTGTTGTTTGGTCTCCATGCACTCAAGAATCTTGGAGAGTTCCCTCAAACAGAAGGTAGAATCAGCATAATTTTCAGAGAAAATGACTAGCGAAATACATGACTCTTCAATCCTTTCCAAGAGGGCAGGCTTGATCTTTTCTCCTCCATCAAGTTTATTATCGATGTAAGCATCAATTTGGTTTCGCTGCAAAGCATCATAAAGATGACTGGTGAAACTATTGCGGGTGTCTGTGCCTCTAAAACTGAGGAACACTTCGTGCTTCAAATATGGAGTAGTGGGAGAAGAAGAGGAAGCCATATTTGTATATGCTTGATATATGTAGAAGTAAGCTCAACTTATGATAATTATTCCCTGTAACAAGCAATAAGAAAACAAACGATATAATTATAATGATCAGTAATATAACTAGTAAGAGCCATGTCGATGAATATTCGTTAAAACCAAAACCATATTATTTAACACGAACTGGAAAATTCAAATGGAGAAGTGAGATCAGAAGGCAGATGGCAAAAATTGATTCACAATCCATATTTTTATTCTTTCAGATTCACTATTAGTCAAAGACTAGCTAGTTGAGATCTTAATTACACCTGATAAATAAAGAGAGAAGCTAGTTGGGAGATTATTTTAAAAAAGTTGTTGGGCAAGATCAAAATGTCAGAAAACTTTGACTAAAAACCAATTGGGTTCTCATTTAATTAGTCGTTGTTGGTTCAGAGATAATGAGATAGAAAGAACAGATCATTTTGAGCCCAGCAAAGAAGAGCAATGAAAGTTATAAAGAGAGGAGCCAGTGGGAAATTAGCTGAGATCTTAATTACAGAGTCATTTTGAGCTAAAAGGGAAAACTCAATAACATATATAAACAGCATGAATGATGCTACAGCAATTGCCAAACAAGTGGAATCTAACCCAAAACAGAGAGAAATTAATGGACGAACAGGAAGAAAGTTTTACCAGTTATTAATCAAGGGCAGCTTGTTGATCTTTAACCCTCTGTGTGCCACAACGAGGATATATCGTCTTCTTTCTCTTGTTTCCTTAATGTGCCATGGAAGAGACGTTGAGGTCAGTTTCCTGGAAGGAATGTGTATAACATCAAACTACTATATATTGTTTACTACCATACGCTGAGCAAATGGAGATTATCTAATTAACCAATTATAAGTTGGGAATGAAAATTAATAATTTAATAGAGTACTCACCAGACAAAGACTCTAACATTTTTTTTGTAATTAATTATTTTAAAAAGTTGAATTAATGGAGGAATACATATATGGTGCATTAGATTTTATTAATATTTTTATATTTTTTAAAATTTATTTTTTACATCATTATATCAAAACAATCTAAAATTATTAAAATAAATTAATTTAAAATAAAAAAGAAATAATTTTTTTAAAAAATACTTTTAAAATACAATAACAAACAAACTTTAAATTAAAAAAAAAATGATTGTGAAGATGATCAGTTAAAATTCCTTGCTTCATACCACGAATTATGTGGATGAGGGATTGTTTAGGAGAAAAAGATTGTTCACTCCCTTTTTGTAACATTAAACTCTACAATAATCTCTCTATTTCACTTTCTATTTCATCTAGTTGAGCTAAGTTCACTTCCTTGTCTAAAATCACAAACACCTGATAATGTTAATAGAAATTTAGAACAAAAAATTGAGAGAAAATATGACTATTTGTCATAGTTTTTGGATCCCAACCCGGATCATTAATAATCATGTCAGCCAAATGGTTTATAACATTCCGGAATCATTTAAAGTTTGATTTTCAATTAAAGTATTTATTCAAAAATATATTAAAATATTATTTTTTATTTTTTAAAAAATTATTTTTGATATTCATAAATAAAAATGATATAAAAATACTAAAAAAAATAAATAAATTTTAACGAAAAAAGAAATTTCAACCTCAATTCAAAACTGAATTAGTCATCAATCTTCTTTTCCTTTTCTTTACTTTTGTCGGTGAGGAAAAGTTGAGGTCGGTTTCCGGGAAGGAATGTTTATGGTTTTAAAATATCAATCATTATTGATTTAGAGCTCTATCTTGTGTTTAACGCTAGCTGGGTGTCTAAACTAGTCAAAAAGGAGTTAAAGCGTCGTGTACGCGGATGCTTGACTTGCTGTGTGCCCTTTTGATTTTTGAAGACAACCCTTGATGCATAGATAGTGGAATTACCGACTAATGATATACCAACAAAAGCATTCCATCGGTGAATTAGTTAGTAAAATTTTCACTGACAGAGCAGTATTAAAATACCAAAACCTGCAACCTTGATATATCTATAAAAAGCAAATATTTTTTTATATAAAAATCAATTTTCAATTGACTTAGTGTTGAAAGATAAAATTAAAAAAAAATAATTAAAAAAAACATAAAAAACTATTTGAGTCAACTCGGGTTAACTCGTTAAGCACGATTCTCCGGCCATGAGGCTAAAATAACACAATAGAAAGTTAACAAAACAAATCATAATGTCTAATTTCAGATCAACCCAATATTAAATGATGAAATTGAAGAAAAAAATTGAGTCAACCGAGTTAACCGTTATACCAGTAATCTGTATCGCATGAAAGTGAAATAATTCAATAAAAAAAAATCTTATATTAAATGATGAAATTAAAAAAAAACATTGATTGAAAAAAAAAACATAGAAAAAAAGAAGCAAATCATTATTTCAATGAATAGTGTTTAGTGACGTAGGGTACAGTAAAAACCTCTCCTCTTTTAATTTAAAGCTAATACTAGATAATTATCTTATATTGAAAACTCAATTCCTAATCAACCTAATATTAAAAAAAAATATATAAAAAAATTAATTAACAAAAAACATGAAAAAACCACTCGAGTCAACCTGAGTTAACCAACCAAACTTGTAATTTGAGTCATGAAGTCGGAACATCTTCATAGAAGACAAATCAAAATGAATTATAAAGTCTGATTTTTAATTAACCCAGTTTTAATGGATGTAAATGAAAAACACTTGCATTTAAAAAGAATAAATAAAAAAAAAAAAACTCACTATATACATCCATACATAGCCGATAATGTTCAAAATTCACAATTAATTTTCTAGTAAGGAGGAGCTAGTGTTTGATATAAAAGATAGTAGTAATTAATGAGGGAGAATAACCCATTTCTCAAGACATGTGAGAAGCACAATACAAAAAAGGACAATTTCTTCTGTAGGGATTGCCCAGGAGAAGAAGAAACTGAAATTTCCAGCTCATCTAGTTTATTTACAAAAATACCATTAATAAGTTTACATGTTATTTTTTTGTCCGAATGCTGCTGACATTCTTGTACAATTTTTCTGAACTTGATCTAAAATTTTAACTTATAATAAAATAATATGTTAGATGATTTCATAAAATTTTATTTTTATATTAAAAGTTATGTTAATTAAAATAAAACTAATTTATAAATGATTTTATATTAAAATCTGAGTTTTTCTTGTGTCATCGCATAGATTGTATTATTCTACTAAATTTTTAAGATCATTTTTTTATTCCGAAATATATCTATTTTACCTCTTTATTATTTAGTTTATATAAAGATTTATTGTTGTTTCATATTAACGTTATTAATTTTTAATTGAAGTTTACATCAACATTGTTTTATAATAATAAAAATTTCTTATGAATTCATCACATATTTTAAATTATTTTAAATTTTTATTTTATTTTCAAAATTTCCTCATAATTTATCATTTTTAAATTAAAAACTACATTATTTATGACTGATTAGGCACGTCAAGGAGTATGGTCAAACTCGTATAATTGTACGTGTCCTTTAATAACATTGACACTCTTTAATCTCGTTACTAATTAACATGTCCTTTTTACGACTGAGTCTTAAATCATATAAGATGTTGCGTTTTGGTTTAAAATAAGATTTTGTGGCTTGAAGTTATTGACAGGTAGCGATACATCCACTCACGCTCTAGCCTTTGTTATATTATTGTTTACGAACAGATAAAAAAACAATAATTGTTGATACTTAAAAACAATAATATTAATTAAATTTAAAGTGTGTCTTAAATAATTAGGAGAACTCGAAAGCAGTTGATTGGATTACTGGGAATTAACATGACTTTTGCTTAAACTATTTTTAGTTGAGACAGAGACTGGAGAGGAAGACTGTCGATAATAGCAATCGTTTTCTTATCTCCTCTATCATATCTTGAATAATTGATGAGAGAGTGGCATGCCAATTTCTTATCAATTGTTGATGTAGAGCTCTATCTTGTGTTAAACGCTAGCTGGGTGTATAAATCAGACAAAAAGTAGGATGTCCCACTGGCAAAGATGAGTTAAAGCATCGAAAAAATCCCAGGCGTTAGGATGAACTTGCCACCAGCCCGTCCGAAGCTGTTGTGGATTGAATCACACCAAATTTATTGTGGAAACAACTTCCACACAAGTGAATGGTGTTTTAGTTTTTCACTGAAAAACTTGTTGAGACGATGGCTTCTATTCTTTGCTCTTTCCTTTGTTAAAATCAGTATATGGAACTGATGCTTTGCAGGTAGCAGAGAGAGCATGTTGTTCTTGTGGAACAATGATCCCATTGAGAACTTGATCATTCAAAATCAGTTCTTATTTCTTTTCCATTTTTCCTAAGCAGCAAGAAAGAGACGAATTCCTAGTTAAAAAAGATTTAATGCTGCCACCTAACTGTTTAGAGAGAGAGAGAGAAGAACACATTATAAAAACAAAACCATCAAACATTTTTTAGCAAAACTTGCAAGTTTTGATCATACTCCATTATGGAAGTTATGACAAATAAGAAAGTTTTTACACGCAACTATCTATGCCATAACTCAATTCTTAATTTAAAAAAGTAGTGATAAAAAAAAATAAAGTTTTGAATAATGATATGACAGACATTTAAATTATAGCTGGTTAGAACGTACGGTAGACTGAACAAATCGGAGGTTTGAGGATCAACATGGACAATGTTGCCAAGTTTGGCGGTTCAATTTTGATAGATAAAGGCTTCATTAGGAAGAAAGCTGAAGATAAAGGCTTCATTAAGAAGAAAGCTGAAGATAGGTAAAGGTATCTCAGCTGTGAGAGGTTACCAAGTGAACATCGGATTGACCCGGTTATGGAATTATTGGCAAGATCAAGTAAGCCAAGGTTTTCCATCTGCCCCATTTCATCTGGAATGGAACCTTGCAGCTTGTTTCTCCCCAAATATAGTCTTTGCAACAGCTTCAGTATAAGAAAACTGAGAGAAGAATTGCTGACCAGGTTGTTGCTATGGAGGTCAAGGATCTCAAGGTTCTTCAACACATACATACATTGAAAATATTACTTGGCTGTGAAGAGCATTTAACAGAAAAATTCAGTAAATCAAATTCTCTGGTCCAGCTTTGCTCTCTCTGTCACAAATCTACTTTAAATAAGATCTCTTCATCAAAAAAGCAAAACGTCACGCAGGGATACAAAAAAACTCATGTGTGTTTTTTTTCTGTGTTTCTCACTGTTGAATGGAGCTGTTGACTCATGTAGGAAAGCAAATAACATACAACGGCGAATGAGTAGGCAAGTAGCATACAATTGCGATTAATATCCAGAGGAGAAATTATAAAATCCATGTAAGAAAAATGGGAAGATGGGAATCAAGAAAAAAAAAGTATACTCCTACTATTTATCATGACAATGAAGACTAAGTTTTATTGCACCTCATTAGTTGATGATGATCGATAGGGCAACAAAGATGGTCTCCTGTTTTGAAAGCTCCTTAACTTTAGCGGGCTCCACACCAGAGATTTTCGTTGCAGTGCAACAACTGTTGGGTGCTTTGGCTTCCAAGAACCTGCTTGTGGTGGAGGACTCCCCATGAATTTACTACTGGTTCTCATAACAGTAGGTGTGGTCTCCGATGCAGTCCTGAACTCTGGCAATGGAGAGAACAGCTTTGAATTCCTTGGCTTTCTTGGGTCCCTGACAAATGACTGCCTGCCAACTACATTCCCATTTTTATATCGCGAGGTTTGAAGTGGTGTCATGTTTGAGGTTGGCTCTGAACGATAGGTAGCAATGGATACCCGTCTCTTAGGCTGAAAAACCTGTGCTGACATTGGAGGAGGAGGTCTGACTGCAACAGACATACGTCTGGGTTTCATAAGGCTTTTTGTATTTGTTCCTGCAGTTGTGGTTCTTGGATTGTTTTCTTTGTCATGCATCGAAGATAAACCAGAACCGGTTTTCTGTTTTTGTAGAGGAGATGGTGGAGGCATGAAATTGGTGATTTTTCGCAACGGCATCCTCAACTTTGAAGGGGACAGAGGTGGCTTCTTATCTACTTTTCTCATCTCTACTAGCAGCAACTGCAAAAGCTCGTGTTTCCTGCTTTAGAACCAACTGATGAGAAAGTGGCACGCAATTTCTTATCAATTATTGATGTTGAGCTCCTTTTTGTGTTAAACGTTGGGTGTATAAATTAGTCAAAAAGTAGGATATCCCACTAGCCAAAAGGAGTTAAAGCATCGGAAAGTACGCGGATGCTTGACTTGCTGTGTGCCCTTTTGATTTTTGAACACAACCAAGCAGTGATTTCCTTATGGATACCCTTGTTAGACCCTTGTTAGACCATGATTCAAGTTCCCACTGAAGAATTTACTACTTTTCTCTTAACATATGATGAAGAGTTTTTCATACAGGCTTGGGGTTCGACCTGAGCAATTCTAGTGTCACGGGTTTTAACTGGCCACAAGGATTTTTTTCCCCCTCCCTGTTTTTTTCTTAAACCCAAAATAAAAGTGTGTTTTTTTCTTAAACCCAAAATAAAAGTGTGTTCTATTCTGCTTGAATGAAAGATCCTGAATGGCCAAATGTCCTTGATGGTAATCATTCGGTTGGTTCTAAATCTGAGTATGGCAACCTGCATTTTCATGTATGATGACATTCTGTTTCAATTTGCTGCTGCATTGTTGTTAATTATATCAACAAGTAATATGTCATGTTTAGTTCTTCATTACTAGACATGAAATGTTGAATTAAAACCATGGCCTGATCTTTTGAAAAAAATCACCAAATTTATTGCGGAAACATCTTCCATACAAGTGAATGGTGTTTTAGTTTTTCACTGAAAAACTTGTTGGGACGATGGCTTCTATTCTTTGCTCTTTCCTTTGTTAAAATCAGTATATGGAACTGATGCTTTGCACGTAGCAGAGAGAGCATTGTTCTTGTGGAACAATGAATCCCATTGAGAACTTGATCATTCAAAATCAGTTCTTATTTCTTTTCTTTCACCTTTTCCATTTTTCCTAAGCAGCAAGAAAGAGACCAATTCCTAGTTAACTGCCACAACTGTTTAGAGAGAGAAAGAGAGAGAGAGAGAGAAGAACACATTATAAAAACAAAACCATCAAACATTTTTTTAGCAAAACTTGCAATAAATACTAAAAGTTTTGATCATACTCCATTATGGACGTTACGACAAAATTTGGATTTTAGTCGCACTATTGCCAGATCACATTCCATAGAGGACGGCAAGATTACAGTTTGCATGTAACTATTTGTGTCATAATACAATTCTGGATTAAACAAAAATAACAATAACAAAAAATAAAACTTTGAATTATGATCGGACAAATATTTAATTCTTAGCTAGTCAGAACAGAAAGTGGATAGATAATTCCAAGTCTTGTTAAAGAAATTTAGAAAGCAGATTGAAAATATGGTTAAGACCTAACAAATTAGAGATTTGAGAACCAACATGAACAAGGTTGCAAAGTTTGGCGGTCCAATTTTAATAGATGAAGGTTTAATTAAGAAGAAAACTGAAGATGGGGGCAAAATGGCAAAAAACAAAGAAGCCAAGGACCTAATTGTACTTTGGATGGGCTTAATCAGGTGCCCAAATGAAAGAGTAATAAGGTTTGGAAGTCAATTTAATTAAAAGCAGACGAATTAATAAATCCAGGGACTTATTTGAATTTTAAATTGGTTTAATTAATGTAATAGGGATTTAATTAGAAACATATCAAAAAAATTTCAACCCCATAAATGTTTCCAGGTGGAACTCTTAATTCCTCAACTTCAGTTTCTAGACGATGAAACCGCAAAAGCATAACATAGATATTATTTTTGTTAAAGCAAGCAAGGGAGAGAAATAAACGATGTAAACCTTGATAACTATGCCTCAAACATCTTATATGTGCAATTGCAGGCTGATTATCTGATAACATCTCACCAAACTCAGTCAACATCTTATTTTTCACTGACATAATCATCACCATCTCACGAAACACTAACACAAACCAGTGAACAGATGCATACCTGAAGGAATATAGCCAACAGATCCTCGCAGGCCACTTGCTGTAGAAGAATATTCAGTTGGTTTAGCAGCAAAAAAGACCTTTCCAATTCCAAAGTCCGCAACACGGGCCACCATGTAATCATCAAGAAGAACATTTTGTGGTTTCAGATCACAGTGCACAACACTTGAGTTGAGCAACCCGATTGAAGATACTCCCAAGGCATTTGCAATATCTATTTCTATTCCTAATCTCTCACTCAACGTCAATCGACAGTTTCCTCCCTCGGACTCAGGATAAAGATGCTGTTCCAAGTTTCCATTTCCTACAAACTCAAGGATGAGAGCCTTGAACTGTGAATTCCAGATTGATCCCATCATTTGAACCAGATTCCAATGCTTAATTCCTGAAAGTATTTGGCACTCCCTTTCTAGGCTTTGGTAACTCTGCCTACTGTCTTCATTTAGAACCTTAACCGCGACAAAAGATTTTCTATCATCAATCCAAGCTTTATAAACAGATCCAAAGCTTCCTCTCCCCAAGAGATTGGCATCACTGAACCAGTTCGTTGCAATTCCGAAGCGCTATTCGTCTCCTCTAACTGATACTTCATCACTCTGTCCATATTCGGTTTACAAGCAACAAAGCACTGTTAGCAAAATGAAAAAAGAAAATAATCATTTTGGTCAAATGATATTAATGCACTGCAAGGTGAATCAAACATGCGATCTTTCTTGCCGAAGAATTTAGAGGAGGGCAATTAAACATTAACACAAACCAAACAGATGCATACCTGGAGGAATATAGCCAACAATCCTCGCAGGCCACTTGCTGTAGAAGAATATTCAGTTTGTTTATCAGCAAAAAAGACCTTTCCAATTCCAAAATCCGCAACATGGGCCACCATGTCATCATCAAGAAGAACATTTTGTGGTTTCAGATCACAGTCACAACTTGAGTTGAGCAACCCGATTGAAGATACTCCAAGGTATTTGCAATATCTATTGCTATTCCTAATCTCTCACTCAACATCAATCGACAGTTTCCTCCCTCGGACTCAGGATAAAGATGCTGTTCCAAGTTTCCATTTCCTACAAACTCAAGGATGAGATCCTTGAACTGTGAATTCCAGATTGATCCCATCATATGAACCAGATTCCGATGCTTAATTCCTGACAGTATTTGGCACTCCCTTTTTAGGCTTTTGTAACTCTGCCTCCTGTCTTCATTTAGAACCTTAACCGCGACAAAAGATTTTCTATCATCAATCCACGCTTTATAAACAGATCCAAAGCAATTTTGAGCTCGCTAAGAGATTGGCATCACTGAACCCGTCCGTTGCAATTTTGAGCTCGCTAAGAGTGAAATTTCGTCCTCTGAAAGCCATCAGAATTGCCTCTTCAGATTCTGCATCACTTTTCCTTTTAAAGAATTTTCTAAGACGGACCCCGACATATACCAAGAGCAGTAAAAAGCAGCTAATAGTAATTGCCAACAAGTAATAGGTCCATTTCCTTAACTTCCTCTTCTTTTGAACTGCACATGGCTGGAGTCTCATTAGCGCAGAACCACCACACAAGCCTGCATTTCCTATCAATGTGCTTCCACTAAGATTTTTAAACTTTCCCATACTTGAAACTTCTCCAGTTAATCTATTATAGGACAGGTCGAAATTCTTCATCACTGAGTCATTGGCAAGCCAGATTGGAACGCTGCCTGTTAATTGATTAAAAGCCACATCCAGTACTTTTAAATATGCAATTTGTTTCAATGACTCTGGAATTGTACCTTCAATCATGTTCTTGGATAGGTTCAATTACTCCAAAGCCGTACATCTTCCAACTGAACTTGGTATAATGCCAGAAAATCTGTTCACTGATAAGTCAATAGCTTGTACAGATACCAGATTTCCAATAGTTGCAGGTATTTCCCCGTCTAGATTGTTATTTGAAAGGTTGAGGGAGAGCCCCAAGGTAGCAAAAACTCCAATTTCTGGTGGAAGAGGCCCCTGCAAGCTGTTAAAAGATAAATCCAGCTGCATCATGAGAGAGCACTGGCTGAGTTTGATGGGAATATTTCCTGATAAGCTGTTATTTTTATTAGGACCTTAGAACCACCCCTTAAAATGATGTCATTTATATCATAAATTTTAATGGTGGGGTTAATTGGTAATATGTGATAGATGGGAGCCAATTTATGATTATTTTTTTGGTTCGGGACTGGCTGAGTTAAGAATCATGTTATAATAGGAGGATAAATATATCCTTTTCATCTCTAATTCATAAGACTATTTGGTTTCATGTTTGATTCAATCCAATTGAGTTGCTTCATATTCGTATAGAAAAAGAAGAGGAGAAGACGAGTTACCAGTGTCAAAAAGCGAAACCATGCATCCATAGCATTAAGTTACCAGTGTCAAGCATTTTCCATCAATTTTAAAACTCGTTGACAAACAGTGGATGGACTCCACACGCAACCATCACATCAGTAGCTCCCCACAGTGGTTTGAAATGAAACGAGGCCTCCTTGAAAAAGCCCTTAGAGTGGACACTCCAAATGAACACATGCTGATCCCTTTTCCATAAACTCCTCACCTGTCTTTCATATTTATCGTAGTAGTAGGAACTGAGATCAATCTGGGTTCCATCTTTGATTATCAAATGGCATTCACATTCAATATTAACCGGACGCCTTTCCCCGTTTTGGCCAAATGAAACAACAGCGCAAAAAGTGAAACCACGATAAGAATGAGCTGGTTGCCGGATTTTTACTGAAGATCCTTCTCTATTTTTATAACTGAAACCCTCCGGGACTTCCGACCCAGGAATACACAACCGAACTCTAATGAACTGACCATGATATTCCTGCACCGAAGAGATTGAGAATGTGAGATACATGTAAAATATTATCGTGATTTTTTTTCAAAATAAATCAAGATCGAGGGAGGAAGAATTCACCTGATAAAACAATGATGTTGCCGTGCGTTGAATTCGTAAACGGGCATCACCCATAATTCTAGTGCGTTGATTCTGATCCAGTTGGAGGCATCCAGAGAAATTGAATTCCTGAGAAGCAGCTTTATATTCTCTATCACCTTGCATGAACATACTTGCTATAGATTTTAGAGAGATGCAACCTGATGCGATTAAAACTTGTAGAGTCGATGGAAGCTCTGGTAAACATTGAAGCCGCTTGCAGTCATCTAAATAGAGTTCACTTAGCTTAGTAAGGTGCTTGATGCTTGCAGGTATCCTCTCAAAATCAATCTTAGATAATCTCAATCGTGTTAGCGACAACAAAGAGCCTAAGCTCTCTGGAGCTTTTAACACACGAGAATTTTCCAAATTTAAAAGTTCATGGCAGCCCAATTGATAGGTGGATGCGGCAATTTCTTCTACTTTCTGGAATCCTCTCAGCATATAACAACGTTGTTTGTCAAGTCCACTAAATTCAAGATCAATGAAGTTGTCTGGAAGACTCGCTAGTTTTAAGCAACCACTGAGAATGAGCGTAGTAAGATGTTTCAACTCCACAATGTTGTCGGGTAGGCTTTTTAGTCCTGAGCAATCAGAAAGATTAAGCCACGTAAGAGATTTCAACCCGCCAATTATGTCCGATAAACTTGCTAGTCCTGAACAACCACAAAGACTAAGTGATTCAAGAGATTTCAACGCGCCAATGCTGTCCGGTAAACTTGCTAGTCTTGAGAAACCACTAAGACAAAGCGATTTGAGAGATTTCAACCCGCCAATTATGTCTGGTAAACTTGCTAGTCCTGAGCAACCACAAAGACTAAGTGATTCAAGAGATTTCAACTCGACAATGTTGTTCGGTAGACTTGCTAGTCTTGAGAAACCACTAAGACGAAGCGATTTGAGAGATTTCAACACGCCAATGTTGTCCGGTAGACTTGCTAATCCTGAACAACCATAAAGACTAAGCGATTCAAGAGATTTCAACTCTCTAATGTTGTCCGGTAGACTTGCTAGTCTTGAGAAACCACTAAGATGAAGCGATTTGAGATATTTCAACTCGCCAATGTTGTCTGGTAGACTTGCTAGTCTTGAGCAACCACTAAGTATAAGAGATTCAAGAGATTTCAACGCGCCAATGTTGTCCCGTAGACTTGTTAGTCCTGAGCAACCACTAAGATTAAGCGATTTTAGAGATTTTAACGCGCCAATGTTGTTCGGTAGACTTGCTAGTCCGGAGCAATCATAAAGATCAAGTCGTTCAAGAGATTTCAACTCGCCAATGCTGTCCGGTAGACTTTTTAGTCCTGAGCAACCAGAAAGATTAAGCCACGTAAGAGATTTCAACCTGCCAATTCTGTCCGGTAAACTTGCTAGTCTTGAGCAACCACAAAGATGAAGCGATTTGAGGGATTTCAACGCACCAATGCTATCCGGTAGATTTGCTAGTCCTGAGCAACCACTAAGATTAATGTTGTTAAGAGATTTCAATACGCCAATACTGTCTGGTAGACTTGCTAGTCCTGAGCAACCACTAAGATCAATGTTGTTAAGAGATTTCAACGCCCCAATCTTGTCTGATAGACTTGTTAGTGCTGACCAACCATTAAGATTAAGCGATTTGAGAGATTTCAATGAGCCAATGTTGTCTGGTAGACTTGCTAGTCCTGAGCAACCACTAAGATCAAGGTTTTCAAGAGATTTCAACGCACCAATATTGTCTGGTAGACTTGTTAGTCCTGAGCGGCCACTAAGATCAAGCAATTTGAGAGATTTCAACCCGTCAATGGTGTCCGTTAGACTTGCTAGTCCTGAGCGACCACTATGATAAAACAATTTGAGAGATTTCAACTCGTTAATGTTGTCCGGTAGACTTGTTAGTCTTGATAAAAGCGATTTGAGAGATTCCAACCCGCCAATGTTGTTTGGTAGACTTGCTAATCCTGAGCATCCATTAAGATAAAGCCATTGAAGAGATTTCAACGCACCAATGTTGTCCGGTAGACTTGCTAGTCCAAAGCAACCATTAAGATCAAACCATTGAAGAGATTTCAATCCGCCAATGCTGTCTGGTAGACTTGCTAGTCCCGAGCAAGAAGAAAGACGAAGCTCTACAAGAGATCTCAACTCACCAATGCTGTCTGGGAGACTTGCTAGTTTTGAGCAAGAAGAAAGACGAAGCTCTACAAGAGATTTCAACTGGCCAATGCTATCTGGGAGACTTGCTAGTTTTGAGCAAGAAGAAAGACTAAGCTCTACAAGAGATCTTAACTCGCCAATGCTGTCGGGTAGACTAGCTAGTTTTGAGCAAGAAAAAAGACTAAGCTTTACAAGAGATCTCAACTCCCCAATGTTGTCTGGTAGACTTACTAGTTTTGGCTGATGACCAAGATTAAGCTTAGTAAGACATTTCAACTTGCAAATGCTATTTGGAAGACTTGCTAGTTTTGAGCAAGAATAAAGATCAAGTTCTACAAGAGATTTCAACTCATCAATGTTGTCCGGTAGACTAGCAAGACTTTCACATAAAGATAAGTTTAATCTAACAAGTTGAGAGAGGCACCCAATTGATGATGGCAAAGTACAGAAACTCTCGAATCTAGGAAGCTCTAATGTGGCAAGACTGGTGCTGTATTTAATCGAGGAAGGTATACCAGCCAAGCTACTATAATGTCCCGGATGTAGAACCTCAAGGTTTGGGATTTTAGACAGGTCTGAATCAATTAAGCTCAGCTTTGAGGAAGGGGGGTTCATTAATTTTAAATTCTCAAGTGGCTGTAAATAAAAAAAAAAGTAATGTAAGAAAAGATAAATGTTATGAATAATTTCAAAATTGTCCTATATTTGAAAAAGAAGGGGATAAAGCATATATACCTGGCCTTCATTCCAAAGTTGTTCAAGCTGGCTACAGGGCATTTCAAGTTGAAAAGGTTTCTCAGGGAAAAAATTTGATGGCAAGGATTTCAAAGGGTAATTATACCAGTAGAGAAACCTTAGCTCACTTGAAAGAAAGTGAAGCCCTCCTGGAAGGTGGATTCCGACCCTCTTTCGATTCATAATTTGCTCCTTTGAGGGATTCTTTAAGAAAGGTGGGTAGTAGATTTTGAGCAATCTTAAATTATACATCCCTTCAAATGCTGTAGGACTTAATCTCAATTGATCTTTAGTTGCATCCAAGATGAGGGATATGCTTTCCACTTTTGATCTAGTCCCCTATTTAACAAATTAAAGCAAAGTGTAAATCAGTATATATATATAACAAATAAAGAAGAAGAAGAAGAAGAAGCTGGCCTTGATATTTATTCTTGTCCAAGGCGACATCTCTTAGCTAAACAAGAAAGTCAAGCAACAGTCAATTAAATCACTTGGAAACGTTACCTGAGTTGTTAATACACGACAGACATCCTCATCCTCCCACAACCTGCTACGTTCTCTAGGGTCATCATTTTCTCGGAGGACAATTTCTCGCCCTAGAAGTAGTAGCACATCATGCATCCAGATCTTGTCTTGAACAATTTTTATGAGACACATATCAGCGAGACGATCGATCCCACTTCTTTCTTTCAGATCTAGTGTTTGTTGGAGGATATCCCTTTCGCACAGCCCAAAGAAACATGCTATATCAAGAAATATTTTCTTTTCTGTCTGATTTAATTCATGATAACACATTTCCAAATATTTCTTAATGTCCTCGCTACCATTTGTTCTTAGCTGTGCCACCTTACTTTCCCAGTATTCAACACTCCTTTTATTGTATAGATTGGCACC
>Ga0307518_10000878_pt1 | contig 22395 bp, 15 predicted proteins | sample 25_EM_MG_FD_203889 | JGI IMG/M metagenome (GOLD analysis project Ga0307518, IMG submission 203889) | Populus trichocarpa ectomycorrhiza microbial communities from riparian zone in the Pacific Northwest, United States - 25_EM | ecosystem: Host-associated > Plants > Roots > Unclassified | place...
TTTGATTTCAAGTTTTTATTTATTTATTATTATACCTTGTCAGCATCATTGAAACTTTCCATGAATAAAGTTAACAAGCAATTATTTGAGGGGACATAGATAGTACACATTATATGAAAAAAAAAAACGTGTGTGAACATTCAAGCTAAACAAGTGGCCACCATGTGCAAAGCTCTATGACCTTTTTTTTCTTGTGGATTGGAAAGGAATGGTTTTCAGGAGAAAATTCTATATATAGCAACTAAATCTACTTAGGTAAGTATTACTTTGAATATTTTAAGTAATTAATGTGATTTAATCATTAATTTACTCCATTAATTATCAACTCAAAACTGCCACCCGCCGGAGAACAAAATAAGCTAGCACCATCTTCTTTGAGGGTTGAGTTAAAAAAATTCAATCAATTATGAAAAGATAAAGAAAAATATTTGTAAGTGATAATATTATTTTCAGATATAATTAAAAAAGAAGAAAGTAAGAATATTCATAATTCGTTTCATACATGTAAATTAACCCCTAATTAATAAGTTAATTGTAAAGTGAGAACTAGTATAAAAATCTTTCACAAAGTATTTGGGCTTTTTGGATTAAACAAAAATAAACTTCCTTTTACACGTATTAATATATTAGCTAAATTTTTTTTGAATTATTTATAAAAGTCATATAAAAAAGATGCTGCAGAAAGCATGGTAGTTAAATTTCCTGATGGTATTTATTCTTTTTTAATTAAAACTACGATAATAAGAATAAATTAGGGATTAAGTCTAACTTAGATGCTATTTTTCTTCTCTCGTCAATTAATTAGTTTTAGTTTTTTAGTTTTGTATATATAATTGTGTATTCTTTTTTATTCTAGTTCGTCTTTAGCTTTATGACACAAGCATCGATCAATAAAATTCCTCAATTATTATTAAAAAATATATAATGAAATTTTTATTAACTACTTTCACATAAAAAAATCCAATATAATTTTTTTTCTTCATCAAAATCCATTATATATACACTATATATATTCCTTCTTCTTTTTTTGCAATTTTTTAATAATTTAAATCTACCTATGATCACTTGAATCAATTAATCCCCATACACATTCCTCTCTTGATATCTATCCCCAAAAAGAATTCAAAAAGTAAAGTCCCAATAGAAATCAATACTATTCTCCAATTGACTTCAAAATATAAGTGAGTATTATATATATTAATATATGGATTGGTTGGTTTCCCAATCGCCACAAAACCGTGTGTGGATAATAATATGACATATTATTCCCTACCAGAGAAATATATATGTATATATTCCATGCACACTCATGTACACGTCCCCCTTTACAACTTCTGATCCTTTGCTTTTATATATATATATATATATTATATTCCTTTGAATTAATTAAAAGAAATTAAAAACAGGTTTTTCAATTTTACTTTATCCCTTTTTCTCCCTTCTAGGCTTGTACTACTCCCATCTTTCTTTCTCTCTCTCTCTGTCTCTCTTAAAATCCAAAATTCATACCTCTCTCATACACATGAAGAAAAAGGTTATACAGCTTTCTTCAATCTCTCCTCCTCCAAATTGCCAAATGACTTACTACCTCCTCCTCTACCATTAAACACTTGGATTTCTTGATATCAATCTAGGGTATCTTCTTGTTTCTTTTCTTGGATTTTCTCGCTTTCTTTATGGGAGCTGGCTCGTCTAGTTTGGCCTTGGAAAGTGAGGGAGGTTCTTCTCCATTAAGACCTAATCTTGATGATATCCCAGAAAGTAGTGTTGCTTCTATTCTTATGCACTTGGATCCTCCTGAGATATGCAAACTAGCCAAGGTGAACAAGACTTTTCATGGTGCTTCTTTGGCTGATTTTGTGTGGGAAACAAAGCTTCCATCAAACTATAAGTATCTTGTAGAGAAGATTTTAGGTCAGAGTCCTGAGAGTTTGAGCAAGAAAGAGATCTATGCAAGATTGTGTCAACCTAATTGCTTTGAAGATGGCACCAAGGTATATATATCTATATATCCCTCTGATCTCTTCTTTTATTCTTTTTTGTAGAAATGCAATAAAATAGATCGCAAGTGAGTTAATTAATTATATGCTATATCTCTTGTCTAATATTTAATGATAAATCTTCGCATGATTAATTTTCTACAGCAAGTTTGGTTGGATAAAAGTAGTGGCAAGATTTGTGTAGCTGTTTCTTATAAGGCATTAAGGATAACTGGGATAGATGATCGAAGATATTGGAATCATATTTCATCTGAGGAATCCAGGTTAAATATTTATATATTCTTTTTTTTTTCTTTTTGGAGTTTCTCTATATATATTAAGTAAGATTCATGATCTATCGAAGGCTTCATGATGCGCATCAGCAAGATTTATGGGATTTTGGATTTAAATTACTACATCAAAATCGAGTAAATTCAAAAGTGAAAAGAGATCTATGCAAGTTTGTGGTTATCTAGCTATGAACATATAAATTTATAATTTAAAAATAAAATAAAAATGGACCACAGTTTTCCCTGATCGAGAGAGTATTAAAATATACATCTGGCCAGTGGCAGGCCATTTCTTATGTCTACAATTAATCCCCAGAAAATAGTGCAAACAGTTGACTAAAAATAATGACTTTCAAGTACTAATTTGCAAGATGGAAAAATATTTATAATATTGAAGACTTTATGCCAATTATTTATTGGATTTCTTGCCCCTTGACTGCTGTGAGAAATTAAATACTTCTTTGGATGCCTTGTGTGCATGACTAAAATAATGATGGAACTTGGATGGTAAACTTTTCACTGTTTAAAAGTATGATAGAGTTTTTTTAAAAATATATTTTTTATTTAAAAATATATTAATATAATTATTTTTAAAATTTATTTTTGATATCAACATATCAAAAAAAATCTAAAAATACTAGAAAATAATAATTTAAAATTTAAAAAATTTAAAAATATAATTAAATCGCAATGCTAAATGGAGCCTAAAACTTATCATTCATCATGGTCCATGTATAAAATTGAATAAAATTCGTTAAATTTCTAGCTTCCAATGTTTCTAATTTGATGAACCCAAAAACACTTTTTTTTTTCAATGAATAGGGAAAATGTCTTCCAAAGTCTTGGGGTTTTCAGCCATAAAAAAAATTTTCTATTATTATTATAGTAAGAATTAATTCAAAGTTACAAAAATGCAAGAACTAATTTAGAACTAATTAAATATTGTTGCCGTGTAGGTTCAACACAATTGCGTATCTTCAACAAATATGGTGGCTTGAAGTAGTGGGAGAATTAGAGTTTGAATTTCCAGCAGGAACTTATAGCCTATTCTTCAAGCTCCAACTGGGAAAAACCTCGAAAAAATTTGGCCGACGAGCCTGTAATGTCGATCAAGTTCATGGTTGGGGTGCTAAACCTGTCCGATTTCAGCTTTCAACATCGAATGGCCAGCAAGCCTCATCAGAATGTTACTTGCATCAACAAGGAAACTGGGGGCATTACCGTGTTGGTGATTTTGTTGTTGACAACAAAAATACCCCAATGAAGCTCAAATTTTCCATGATGCAGATTGATTGTACACATACTAAAGGTGGTGTGTGCTTAGATTCTGTGTTGATACGTCCTAGTGAATTTAGAGAAAAGTTGAAGCAATTTTAAGGCAAATGAAATCTTTGCAGGTAGGATTGGTCATGAGATGTTACATAGTAAAGAAATATATTAGGGGGGCAGCTTTAGCTGAAAAATGAAAATGGTGGGTTAGTTTTTTGTGGTCCACAAATATTGTATTCTTGCAAATCAATGTAAATTTTGGATTGATCATGTTCATGTGTTTGTGAAACAATAATGAAGGATGATTATAATATTGTAGATCTGTATGTTAAACTCTCGCCTGTATTATTGGCATCTAATTATGGTCTGAAGAACAAATACAGAGTATAAGTAACATTTGGTTTATATTCCAGTATAGAAAAGATAAAAATAATAGAAATAAAACCAGATAAACACTAATTCAACGGACAGTGTAAGATGGAGTTCAAGATGTTAAAATCAATCGTATTACAGGAATCCATTACAAGCATCAACCAACTGGAGAGACAGATCACATACTCAGTTCAAATGCCACAATCTTTTCTCTCTCGCAATCTTGTTGTGAAAAGATTCACAGGACAATAAATTGGAGAGACAGAATCCTTGACTAGAGAAAGTGAAACTCTTTGAAGAAATATATAGTTTCTTTACTTGAGAGATTGTTGTTCTCATGGGGATTTCACTAAACTGGCGGTCTTCTAGGCCCAGTGGGTCCTGTTGTGTCTTCGAGTTTGGGCATAATAGCAATGGGGACGGGGTGGCGACCGACTGATTTGGAAGATAGTTCTTCTGTCACTTTATGCTACTTTGGCATTCTTATCCACTGGCATTCTACTGATTACGAAGATTAGGGCTTCGCCAGTTGGCCCACCATTTTTTGCCACGTCAGTCATTAGCGTTAATCTTAATTTTGAAACACCGAGGAACATTAATCAAACAAAACCTGAATGAGTGGGAGTGCCACGACTTTGGTTCCAATCCTTTTGACGAGGCAGATAAGGTGACTTGCAGGCCGCTGCGTCAAACCCTAGAAAGAGGGCAAGATGCTGCCCAACAAATGAGAGGTAGGGGAAGCATTTATCTGGTTTCGGTAAAGATAGGAGGAGCTTGAATGGGATAAGATTGACGTGGATTTCGGTGACAAATCCCATCAGCCATACCCTAAAACTGGCAGTCACTTTCCAATACTCTACAAATGAATCATAGGCATAGTACTAGCCATCTTATTTTGAAGCGAGTTGGGAGTATTTCAGCACAGAGTAGTAAGAATATGGCAATCCACCCAAGACAGGATAAGTGGCTCAAAGCCATAAAGGATGTGGCCCAAAATTCTTATAGATTACATTCTAGACAAGCTTAAATACAATATTGGAGAACTCATTTAGATATCATATTTCCTGTTCCAGTTTTGTCCAATAGATTACACTTGCAAGACTTGATTAAAAAAATCCCTAAAAAGACAAGTTGATGAGAAGGCAAAAGAAGAAGAACAAAAATAGAGAAAACCTAAGTACCTACTGAAGTGCAAGTGCCTGATGCCACAACAAATTCCATAATTAGAAAAAGCTTGGGAGGTAGGGGAGAAAGCAGATATCTGAATATTCTGTACAAATACAGATGGCCAACACTCGCTCATTTGAGAGCAAATAACTGGTCCACCTCTGTTAGTCATGCCTTCCAACCATAACCCATGTTATCATCAAGGTCACTGTTAAAAAACCCATTTTCAGTGAACTCGTGGGCAATATCACTAACAATGTCGTCCTGCAGATGAAGATTCTGAGGCAAATCTGGTACTTTCTGGTTAAACCCACTGTTGCCACCAGCTGCCGAAGAATCACTGTTTGCAGGAGCTTTAAAACTGTTGCTCTGGCTTGGTGCAGGTCCTCCTGCACTTACTGACACAGTGGAAGCAGTTGGTGCTGTTGCCATACTGTTGCTTCCAAAACCGAGTCCCATCCTTGCCACACCACCATTCCCACTCTGCCGAGAAATGGAATGTTGTTGGACTCCTCCCCCACTGTTATTGGACATTTCCTGCAGCAGTTGGTGGATCATCTGTGGTTGCAATGTCTGGTTGCCATGGGAGGATCGTGGAAGGCTCTGTTGGAGTAAGCTATTAGAGCTCAATGAGCGCTGCTGCAGCTGCTGGGGCTGTTGGGGAGGTCGATGTGGACTTGAAAAGCCACTCACAGGTAAGTTCTGCATGGATCCTTGTATGAAATTAGCAGCTCCTTGGAAGTTTGAGGATGGACTCTGATTAGAATTACTGAATGGTGAAGCAGCCTCCTGTTGAAGTGAACAGGAGTTTGAATTCATCGAGTTCTGTCTCATGAGCAGATTTTGGTAGTTTGTTAATGCCAAAGCAGCCTGCGCCGAACCACTCAAAGCACCTCGACCAACCATTTGATTGTTGCTATTGACATGATTGTTTATTCCTGGATGTAATGCCATCAGCTTATTGATGGTGTTCCTATCAGTTGGCAGACCTTGAACACTTGCTAACTGCTCCATTTCCTGCATTTTCTGCATCTGGAGCTTAGCTGCAGTGGCATGTCGAGGATAACTTTTCAAGCCCTCTGCAGACATGGATTCACATCAGGTCTTTATGCAGTCTATGATTGAAACAACATTTTCTCTCATGACCAAAATTAGCAGGCAACAAAAAAACAAAGCAGAATAGTCAAAATGAACAAAAATGAACCGCAAAATTGTTAGCTGTCTAAGAACTAAAATAATAAGGATTGTATAAAAGAAATGAAACCAAACAGGGCCAGTTTCTGATAAAATTCATCCGAGGTAGTGACCTTCATGTTGAATGCAAACATCAGAAAAATCTTAATAAGAAAATTCCTAGCAGCAGATAAGGCAAATATATCAACACGAGACACCCTTTCAGTCTAAAGAAAATTAGAACACAGATCATTGCAAATAATAAAGGAAGAAAGAAAAGTAGAAGCCAAAACACTCCAATTTTTCTCAACCACAAGATATTAAACTTGAGAAAGCACTGAACTGCATAACAAAATTTTATTCTAAAGAAACCTTCTAGGATAGGGTAAAACACACAAATTGGAATAACACCAGCCACAAAAGGATTTTACCAATAGGCCCAGCTTTTTGCTCCCGACAGAAATCAATCAGATCCTTCATGCTGTTGACAACCTCAGATATCTGTCACACATTGAAGTAAAAATCATAAAACAAAGTAAATTGTAATTCTTCTATCAGTATAGAAATTCAGATCCAGAAAGTGTGAAAGTTATACCTGCAGGCACCGGACATATCTTTTGGAAAAACCCAAATCATTCAGTGACTGCAACTCTAAACTCTTTGCAAGCTGGCGACCAGCTGTCAGAACCCTTTATAAAAGATCAATGTTGGATCAGTATTTAACTGCTAGCCATAATTATAATCCATTCCTTTGCAAACCAAATATTATTTGATAAAGCCTTCAATTAAAATTTTAAAGCTCATTCAAGAGTTGAGACACTGTTTTGTGAATGTCATGCCTGAGGAAAGCTATATGGTTTAATGCTCCACTAGAACATAAAAGATTTATGAGGACCACTGTCTAGAAAGGTAACAGTCTCAGCTGCAAGTTCTAGTCTACAGATTCAAATCTTGAGAGACTTCATCCAAAATGCTCAAGGACACCCAAATTCTCTCTCCACAACTTTCATTTATGCAGGATCAACACTAGATACCTCAAGCACTCATTGCATCATATGAATAGGGGAGCTTGAGTTAGCAAAACAACATAATTATGTCCATCAAAACAACAGGAACATGTCAAATGCTTTTTATTTCAGGAAATATAGCCTCAAGGACGGGGTCTGTGTGGACCTAAGCTCATTAACATAGGAGTGTATTAACTTTATGAGTCAAGAAGCTTCAGCCAGAAAGCTTGCATAAGCAGCACCAAATTGTATTAAGAAAGAATTAAGAGAATGCTCATTTTACTTACATATTGCTGTTTGTTTGCAGATCCTGTTGAGAAACCCCATCAGATCCGCTTTCAGCAATAGTGCTCTGGCATTTCTGCGCAACCTGGAGCAACTGATTCACCTGCAAAAGCACTCACTAGGTTGAAGTTAAAAATGTATCTACAACATTCAAAATTGAAGAGGGCTCACATCACAGTGACGAATGATGTGCAATCCAGTAATTGCTATCTAGAACTGCATAGGTGTTATTGAAGATCCACCACGCTTATCCTTGAATGCTTTGGATTAAGAGCATTCACAACCAAACAAAGAGATGACTATTTCAGCCTCTATTTCTCTATTCGTTTTCTCATGTTTTTCTTTGGTTAGGGTAACTGTGATGGATCATCTCTAGGAAGCATCACTCCAGAAAAACAAAGAACTAGAGGAACTTTCCAATGAACACAATGTTTCAAACATAGTACCTGTGGTGCAACCACCCTCCGTGGAAGAAGTTCTTCATGGCGCCGAGCACAAAATTCCCACGACAATATCTAAAAATGAATAGAAGTACTAGCCAGTTATTAAGAAATTTAGAAATTATCAATACTTGTATCAGAAACAGTGTTCATATTGACCTTTAAGTCAGGGGTGAATATAATACGAAGCTGACCCTCACGAACAACACGAAGTTGCTCATATACACTCTCTTGGACTGCTTTTGCATACTCCAGCATCATTATTCCAGAATGCAATCTAAATTCACGCGGCAAGTCCAAAAACAGAAGCTCATCAATGACACCACTTCCAAACTTGATTTCATTAAGCCTAGGGAGTACTTCAAAAGTTGCCTCTGCAAAAAATAACCCATAACAAGCTCGGAGTTAAATCTCCAGAATAAATGAATCACAAGGATGTTCCAAGTTACACTGGTTACGTCTAAGTTGAGGGTTGAACAGGAGCTAGATAGTGGCCCTATGAGTATTTTATGACGAGCAAGAAATATGGAATCATCATGTTATCATGTTAACATTCCAAAAAACAAAGAAGAAAAGAACCAAAGCACGCATTTTAGCTTTTTAGCTAATGAGCTGCAGATGGCTCTTTGATGATGTTCATATTTTGTTTCATCTACTAAAATGTAGATATTTGAATTTAATAGCCTCAAAAAAGGTGGCTTGTGGAGAGCGCAACAAACCACCATAAACGCTTGTAAACAAGTCAACTTAAAATAGGCAGAAGAAATCTGAGGAAAAAATAACCACCGGTGAGAATTTAAACTCGGGGCTCATCCTGAACAACCCACCTCAGCTAATGCCCAAGGAAAATAAATTAACCAGAAAATCAAAGCACCCAGATATGTCCCTTTCCTTTTTATGAATGACCCTCATAGCAGATAACATAGATACTACACAAGTGCACAAAAAACATACCAAGAGAATGATTATAGATGCAAATTAGGGCCAAAAAGTTGAGTAACCAAAATACTGAGCCAGAAACAACCATTAAACATCAAAAGAGAAACAAAAAAAAAGAGGAAAAAAAAAACTTTTATCAGTCCTGTCATATCCCAATTTTTCACCCCATGCAATCCAGATTTGGAACCCATGCCTGTTTCATTTCATGTCAACAATTATGCTTGATAACCAATGGGAATATGAATTCTCAATTTGAATGTGAAAATAAATTGAAGTTAAGATTATACCATTTGTTTGCATCAACACTCCAATTGACAAGCAATAGTTCCATGAAAGAAAATTGAAGTCAAGATTATGCTTTGTTAATCTTGTCTCCCATAGATTTATGTATACATTACACTGTATTGACTTCCATAAAATCATGTAGGGTCAACTCCGAGAGTGACCAGAGTTTGACAGTGTTTACACAAGATACTCAAATTACAAAAATGATTGCACAGAGTAAAAGCATTCAGTAAACTTATGAAGCTAAATTATCTCACACTAACATGCAATTCTTTCCAAAATCAAACCAGTAATTTTCAATGTCATTTTTTACATGAAAAAAATTCCAGGAATTAGAGTATAGGAGTGATAATGTTGGGGCACATCATCCATTACTACAAAGCATCACAATTCCCTTACCAAAACCTCTTCCAGACTTGGAACCACAAAGGTCACACTGCCATGCCTCCTGAAAAAAGAAAAAAAGAACTGTTACATGCAGGTGATGACAACATGATGTCTACAAATAAACAAGTGATGACTGAAGCTACTAAATCTATTGCTTGCTCTTAACCAACATATGAAATCACCATGAGAAAATGGAAAAACTAAAGCTCAACATCAGGAAAAATAATAGAAATCTATTCACTTGTATCAGTAAGGACTCCAATGACTTGTCAGTTAAAATTAAATAGAAAAATTTTATTAACAGGAAAAGGACAAAAACACTGACCATAGCTGCCTGGGGGAAAACACCAAGTGCATGATGCCCAACATTCTCGTATAATGACAAGCACCACCTTTTCTTCGCGCGAGGAGAATAGTACTCTGAGACAAATTTACGCCAATATGCAATAGTGTTCTCCTGTTAAAATAATAAAAGTCCATGACAAGATTAAAAACACATTTGTGCTTTCAGGAACTGCTTAATTAAAATGAATTTATATATTGGGCAATAAGTATATGAGCATACATATTTACCCAGGGAAAACATGAATTTAGTACGACATCAGAATGCCACAAATATTAATAACGAGGAAAAGGTTATCTGCTATAGAGTTATCAAACAACAGCAAGAACTTACAGCAAGCCGTTGCCGCTGATGATATAGATATTGCATCAAACGACGGGCACAAATACCCCCATCAAAGGGACGCTTGAGGGCAGATGCTGGTTGCATGGCCTGTTGTTGCATTTGCTGCCTCAAATGCATTTGCTGTTGCTGCTGCTGCTGCTGTTGCTGCTGCTGCTGTTGCTGCTGCTGCTGCTGCTGCTGTAACTGGGCTCTCTGCAACGGTGGCATAGATTGGAGAAGTTGATGCTGCTGTTGCCTCAGTCTATGTTGATGAATCAAGTTTTGTAGCTGCGGGTTTCGGTTTTGCAGCTGCATGGAGTCCTGCCTTTGCAGCAGTTGCTGCAACAACTGCTGCTGCAGAATATCTTCCTGCTTGATATCCAATCTTGGCTTCTTTTGCACTTGCGATAGATTATTATGGTCTTGAAGAAAGGATCCCTGGCCTCGTGGACCCATGGGAAGTGAAACTTGCCCAATTTGTGATGTGGGCAAGGATGTAGCACTTGAAGCACCGTGTTGTTGCTGCTGATTCTGCAGAACCTGCTGGACATTTCGGTCCTGATGGTTGCCCTGCTGCACCACAGAGGACCCATCAACAACTGATGAGCCTGAAATGCTTATATTATTGGATGAAAAAGACATAGGCGATGCTGGCAAGCGCATATATGACTCTGTATTGATACTTGCGCTTCTCTGCAAATGAGGACCTCCAGAAAGCGCTGAATTTGCATCGGTCACCAAAGAACTCGCCCCAACACTCGGTCCGGAGTTTGCCACACTGTTCAAAACCGCATTATTCATGTCCCCAGAAACCGGACCCAAATTGGGTCGCCCGGTTCCAGGAATCGAATTTGATGAGTTGCCAAATGATGAGCTCAAGTGAGAGTTAACTAAACCCTGGGACTGCCCATCCCCTTGGAAGAAAATTCCAGAACTTGAGGAAGATTGGGCTAAAGCTCCAGCCACTCGAGAAGGTACCATACCAGGCACCGACCCTTGGTGGCCAGAATCTAAGTAGCTCTCCAGAGCCAGCCCTGACCAATTTTTTCAATACTAAATATCCTTAAACCCCTCAGTAATAATAAAATTATAAAACCAAAACCCAGATCAAAATTATAAAACCCACAAAAACCACACAATATAATCAACAATTCGGGCGTCACCAACCAAATTTGAACCCAATATTTTTGTGATCTGTTTCAGCTTTCAACAATTTCTTGTAGGGATCTAAAACAAACAATATAACTCTACATCAGCACTATCAAAAAGGAAGAACACCAAAAAGAAAACAACAATGAAGACTAATTTCAATTACCACAATTTCAAGAACCTGCTTATCCCTGAAAAAACCCTAATTACCTCACAAAAAACCTAATCCTTGGCTAAATTTAGTAACAATTACAACACTACCTAAGCCCCAAAAAAACCCAAATTTAATCATCTTTTATTAAACCCCCCTTCAACCACAACTCAGAAAACCTAATTTCCTAAATTATCCCCAAGAAAACCCTAACTTTTTTAGCTAAGCTTTAGCTACAACAACCACACTACCTAACTAAAACCCAAAAAGACTCTTAAATTTATCACGTAAAACCCCTATAATCACTAATTATATGTTATTAACAACTAATCAAGCTTAACCACGACTTAATTACTCACATTCAAAATCAAGAACTCAAAAAGATCCTCACTTTAATCAAAATCAAGCTCTTAATTGTCGCTTAAAAATCAAAAGATCAAAAAATAGAACAGACACAAAAAAAAGGTTGCTTTTTTTAGCTCAGAAGATCAAAAAAACAAAAAAAATCAAAAAAGAAATATACTTCAAATAATAATTTGTTTTCCAGGAAAATAAATACATAATAAAATCAAAAGATTACTTTTCTACTGACCTTGAAACAGCAATCTGGATAAAGCGAAACGCAGAATTTTTTTGGCTAATTCAGAAACCGAAAATCAGAGAGAGAGAGAGAGACAGAGAGGAGAAAAGGGAAGGAGCTGATTATATACCTAGCGGGAATTGAAGCACAGAGAATGACCGGCTGTACTGGTAAGGGAATGTGTTGACGGGTTTTGCCGGTGTTAATTGGACACGTGCTGGTTTTTGGAGTGGGGAACCGTGATCGATTTTGATAACGCGGGGCGACGCGAGGTTGGGGATGGTGTGGCGTGGTTTTATTGGGTTATCGTGGAGGTTCAGTATCGTCTATGATGAGGGCGTGTAGCTTTTTGGTACGTCTCTTCAAGGCAAATATCCAGTGTGGTCAAGTCGTGTGTCGAATTTAAACGTTTTTTTTTAACATTGGTAAGCATCTTCGACCATGTTCTTGACATAAGACGAAGAATTCGTGTGTAGTACGGTAGATTTAAAAAAACGTATATTTATTTTTAAAAAATATTAAATTAATATTTTTTATAATTTTAATATATTGATATAAAAAAATTGAAAAAAATATTTTAATTTATTTAAAATAAAAAATATTTTTAAAAGACATTTTACACCATGATATATACCAAACACCCATTGAGTTGAATCTAAGAAAATTGATAAAATACGGGATTTGTGAAAAAAAAATTAAAAATTTATCTAAATTGAAGATTGTAACATAACAAGTGGATTTATTTAGTAGCTTGTTCGAAAGTTTAAAAACTTTGAAAAGTTGTTATTTTAAATTTATTCTTCCTAAATACGTGTTAGTGATATTTAAATATTATTAGAGTTGATATGTTAAATGATACGGTATATTATATAAAAAAAATTATATAAATGCTATAAGATTATAAAGTGTGTGGTGTTTTTTTTTTATCCACTTTATTATTCATCCTCTCATATTTAACTTTAAATTTTAACATTGAGATTTTTTAGAGTTTTCAATTGGATTGTTAAACTTTTTTTTTTTTTTTGCATAATTAAGCCTTTTTTACATAGTTTTGAAACCCAACCCGGTGATCGACCCGGTCTAATAATCGGGTCATGGGTCAGAAGGGTTGACCCGGGTTGACAGGGGTCAACCTAAAAAAAATAAAAATCAAATAAAAAAATCACGACCAGAGACTCAGATGTTTTTGACAAATCAAATAAAGACTTCTATAGTACAATTCTCCTCTCTTATCCCTCTCTCGTCAATTCGCTTTCCAACCACAAATAGGTGCTTCTGCATATAACAAGAAAACAGCAGCAATGTAAAGAGGAAAAGAAAATCATAAAGAAAGAGAGAAAACACATGGGCATCGAAACATAAAGCAATAGCAATCGTGCATCAACAACAATGTTGATATTCACGTATGGAACTTTGAAGAGGGGCTTTTCCAATCATGTCTTGATGCAGGATCTGATCTAAATCGGGGATGTTGTCGTCAATGGAATCTACAGGACCGTTGACAACTACTCGCTTGTCTGTGGGCACTACAGGGTCCCATTCCTTCTCAACCTTCCATACGCCACCAGGTCTCACCTGGTCACCAGCGAGTTATACTTTGTGTTGAGGCAGGGGTTGTCCAGGCTCGATGAATTTGAGGGAACGAGTGGGATCACTACGAGAGGCTGCCGATAAGGGTAGAGCCCATTGACAGAGGGGACGTCGTGTTTGGGGTGGAGACGTATTACGGGCACAAGAGCTATGGATTGAAATTGATTTTCTTTAATTAGGTTATCTCTGTATGGCGTCTACAATTCTGCAGTGTTGGTCTTCATCGTTTTGGCCTTTTAATTAAAAGACCAAAACGACGTCGTTTCATGGCTATGTATATAAAAAAAAGAGGCCGGGTTTGCCCGGGTCGACCCGCCGGGCTGGTCCGGGTTTCAAAACCATGCTTTTTAGCCTAAATTTGAGATCAATTACATTTTTTTTAGGGATAAGGGTTGAATTGAAAAAGAAGAGTTTAAGTGAAAAACACGGATAACATTGGTGGTGGCTCTACAATTTGTTTGAAAAGTTCATTTTAGTCCATGCCTTTCTAAGCTATTAGGTACTTGATCCCTATAATTTTTAAATACTATATTTTGATACCATATTTTATTTTTTTTAATTCTTTTTCAGTGGAGGAGAAAGGAGGGGTCGTTGGATTTCGGTTTAAAAAGAGAAAGTTGCAGTTGATTATGATTTCAACCACTAAAACATATATGAGCTCTAGAAAATTTATGGGTTCAGATTGATTATGGGTTTGGGGGCGGTTTTTGTGTCTTTGAAGGCTATGGATTAATTAAACAAGATTCCGAGAGTGTTTCTAAGTGTTTCAAGTAAAAAGAGGTTGAAAATAAGTTTTTGGGTTAAATAAACAAGAGCTTTATTTTTTCAACCACCACACGGATTCCAGGCAATTATAGATTAGGCATTGTCTACCGAGACAAACGACGCGTCATCTATTTTTTCAGCAAAGAATGGTGCAAAAAACATGTCATTTGCCCTATTAACTTCAAAAAAATATAAATAAAGATCGGCGTGTAGGCCTTATCAATGTGGGCACCGTGGCTTACCATGCCCACAACACCTGGGCTCATAGTTTTTAGACCCGACCGAGTCCAAGGCCCGGGTTCCGGGTTTTGAACGGGTCGCCCGGGTCAATTTTTTTAAATCAAAACGACGTCGTTTTAGTAAAAAAACAAAAGTCAACGGGTTGCAAACGAGTTTTTGATCGGGTCAATCGAGTCACACCGAGTTTTTTCTTTCCCTGTTTTTTCTTCAACCCGGCCCGGTTCCAGCCTCGGGTCTCGGGTCGACCCGCCAGGCCGGGTTTCAAAACTATGCCTGGGGTCATTCTTTGATTTTTTCTTTTTTATATATTTTTCTTTTTCTTAAATTACTATTTGTTTTATATGTATTTTTAAAAATAATTTTTGCATTTATGTTTTGATTAATACCCCTTCATTTTTAATTGTTTTTGGCTTATTTAACCCTTTTGAAATAACAATTATTTTTTATTACATTGAGTGTATTTAATTATTTTTATGAGATTAGTGTGATTCATTTATAATTTTTTTTTATATATATTTTATATAGGTTAAAATTATTTTAAAAATGTTTTATTTTTTTACAATATTTTTAATATGTGCAGCCTTACATAGACTGTTTTTCCATTTATTTTATTCAATAAATTTTATGAATGTGTTAATTTATGTTACAAATTGATTTTTATAAATAAATTCATTAAATACAATGGGGTAAATGAACCATATTATGCTATTAAATATTTTGGTCTATATCCATATTTTAATTTTTTAGATTTTAATTTTGTTATTGTTAAAAAAATTTTATTTATTTATTTAAATAATTATTAATTTATTTGATTAGAAGTTTGGATGAGTTTTTTTATTTATACTTTATATTGTTTTTAGAAAATAACCTTCATACCAGGCTTTTTTAAAAGAAAAATTTATGACTTGCGGTGGCGCGAAGGTGAAATAGCTAGTGTGCATGTCCATGGTGTATTTAATGTTGAATTTAATGAAGCAATCCCATGTGTAGGATAAAAAAATTATTGATACACCAATCATTAAATGCAAAATCATTTTAGTGAAAATCTTTAACAATTTAGTTTTTTAAAAACAAAAACTAGAAAGACTAAAAATTAAACAAAATATATCCCATAAATTATTTTAAAATAATCATAGCAAGATAATCCTGTCATAAGAAAAAAAAACTTAAAATTTTTACGGGTAAAATTTTCTTTGGATTATTAAAATTTATATAATGTTTTTATATTATTTATTTTTAATTATCATTCATATTCACATATTAGTTTGGACATTAACTAAAACCAAATTCTTGTCTCATATATTTTAAAATTATACTTTTCACATTGATTTATTATTATGTTTAGAGAAATAAACTTCCTTGTATATGAATTCTAAGATTCAAACTCAATAAATCTAAAAAACATTAAACTAAATATTATTGACCACTTGGATCTTTTGCTTGCATGAAAATGACTGGGTGGTTGAAATCAACGCTTTATGTAGTGCTGAGATTATAGTGAATATTAGTTTTAAAAATATGTTTTACTTTAAAATATATTAAAATAATATTTTATTTATTTATTTTTAACATTAGTAAATAAAAAAATAAAAAAATACTAAAAATTGTTAATTGAAAACTGAAAAAATCAAAAAATTAAAAAATACGGTCTAACCGCACTCCCAAACCACACATTAAGCACAAGGATGTAGAATATCAAAGTTTAGTGGACCTGTTTGAGACTGTGGTAAATATTGTTTTTTAAAATAATTTTTATTTAGAAATGCATTAAAATAATTTTTTTATTTTTTAAATCAGTATATTAAAACGATATAAAAAAACTAATTTTTTTTAATATAAAATTAAAATAAATTAAAAAATTTTAAAAGTATAGTGTACCATTGAGGCCTTACTCCACGAGGTTAAAGGATGGAGATGGTCAGATTGACACGTGGGATCAAAAAGTAAAAGGTCATTTTAGTCCCCACTCCCTAATAATTATTATCTGGATTTCAAATCAGTACTTAAAAAGTTAGTTTTGCATAATTTAGCCTCCAAACCACCCTTAATTTGTAAGATTATTTTAAACAAATCATTAATGTTTGGGTTAATTTAAATTATTTCATTACGGACTTTATTTGAAATCTTGAACGACAACTTGAGAATATAATCACTTATCAACTAGAATATAAAGAATAATTATTTTTATGTTTTTATTAAGTAATTTAATTAATAAATTAGTTTCTCAAACTCACATGTTAAATCTTTGAAATGTGATTATATTAATAATATTATCACAAAATATACATCTTTTATTTTTATTTTGATGTGAAAATGTGTTTTAAAAATTGTTTAGAACGCAGATATAACCCCAAATTAATATGAAAACACCTCTCACTGTTAAGAGAGAAAAATCTAAATTATACTAAAAATGTTAACATTTTGATTAATAACTTCTTTCCTAAAAATGCTTAGGAAAGAAGTATATTAGAATATTCTATTTGATTAATATGATACATATATATTTTTTTTTTACCCGGGTATCTTCACACCTTTTTAAAGGGTGAGACTAATCTTGTTCGGGGTTCGTGGCTACCCCTCCCAATAAATACGCTTTCTAGGGATCGAACTTGTGTTTTTACCCTTATATGGATATAATAGTGTCTTAACCGCTAAACCAACACTTCATAGTACATACTTTAAACATTCAAAATGATACCTTTGAATATAAAATTTAATATGACAATTAATTTCATTGAAGTGTTTTTATGTTTGGTCAATATGCATGCATGGCCATGGGGAATAGTTGATTTATTCAACTGGTACACCAAAACAAAAACTCTAGAATAGGAATAATTATACTTATAAAATCTGACTGGATAGTTCATCTGGATGAGATCTGTTTTATAGGTAAGGACGTCAATTCTAATTTTTTTTTAAGATCACAACGATATTATTTTGATAAATAAAAAAAATATACGAATGAAAAACCTGGTTTTAATCGAGTTAGTAGTGTTAAAGTAATTCAGATCAAACATAAAAGGAGGCTAGAATTCTCAATAATATGTTTATTATGAGTGCTTAAGTTAACCTAAATACAAAGGAATTATATATAGGTTAAACTGAAAATACATTTCTACCCTTAATAAATAAAACTAGATAAATATTACTTAACATCTCCCCTCAAACTCACGATGCGGCATCTACAAGCATCGAGAGTTTGCCAACTAGAAAACAAAAACGAGATATGGAATGCGTCTTGGTAAAGAAATCTGCAAGGAAGAATGAACAAAAAGCAAAGTAACGGTGTCATGCTTGAGATGATGACGAGTAAGATGACAATCGATCTCAATGTGCTTAGTTCGCTTATAAAAATCGAGTTGTGAGCAATCTGAATAGAACTCTGGTTGTCACAATTCATAGGAGTAGGATGAGAAAAGAAAACTCTCATATCAGCAAGTAACCAACGTAACCAAACAATCTCTTTGGTAGTAAATGTCATGACAGAAGCTGAAGGAAAGTCGAAATACCAGATTTTGCAGAAGCGGAAGACAAAATATCACTCCAAATTTTTTATTTTATTTTTTGCAGAAACTTAACTCAAATACCAAATTGTAGAAATTGAAGAGAAGACGAAATACCAAAACAATTGCAGAGACAGAACATAAATACCAAATTGCAGAAGCTGATACCAAATTGCAGAAACTGAAGAGAAGATGAAATACCAAAACAATTACAGAGACAGACATAAATACCAAATTGCAGAAACTGAAGGACAGTCAAAATACCAGATTTTGCAGAAGCGGAAGACAAAATATCACTCTAATTTTTTTTTTTTTGCAGAAACTTAACTTAAATACCAAGTTGCAGAAACTGAAGAGAAGACGAAATACCAAAATAATTGCAGAGACAAAACAAAAATACCAAATTGCAGAAGCTGATACCAAATTGCAGAAACCGAAGAGAAGACGAAATACCAAAACAATTGCAGAGACAGAACAGAAATACCAAATTGCAGAAGCTGATACCAAATTGCAGAAACCGAAGAGAAGATGAAATACCAAAATAATTGCAGAGACAGAATAGAAATACCAAATTGCAGAAGCTGAAGAATCTAAAATAAAGTTTCAGATATTAATTCTTTAGCCGCAAGCACAAAACCTGATCTTCATCCTCCATCTTTTAATAGGTCAAACAACCCATGTTTGATGTTTTGAAAAATGGATCTGAAGTTAAGCTTCAAAGGAATACATTGAGCGTGTTGGAACATCCTACAGGGAATGAAGTGGATGATGATAATGATTTTGATATGAGCAGTGGCTCTGACATTGGTGAACATGATTTCTATAAGGGCAGCGAGTTCCATAAAATTAACAAGCCAAGGGTTCGATCAATTAGGCTCTGATACCATGTTAAAGTAATTCAGATCAAATATAAAAGGAGGCTAGAATTCTCAATAATATGTTTATTATGAGTGCTTAAGTTAACCTAAATACAAATGAATTATATATAGGTTAAACTGAAAATACTATTCTACCCTTAATAAATAAAACTAGATAAATATTACTTAACAAGTAGGTCTATCTAGATTTTTTACAGAGTCAACCTGATTTTTTTCTCCTATTCTTTCTTTGATTCAGGTTAGTCAGGTCCATATCGATATGTTCGCCGATCTATATTTTATCATTATTGGAATAGACAACTTATACATGAATAACCTAGAATACCATCTTTAGTTGATTTTTTCAAATGGTACACCTCACAAAAAAAAATGCAAAGAAATACAATAGCAATATTCATAGTTATAAAATTTAACTCGAGTATCGTCATGAAACAAAACTTGAGTTAAGGGTTGAGCTAAAAAAAAAATTAAAAAGTACAATGTTGTTTTGACAAAACTAAATCAATGAACTAAATGCTAGGTTTTGACTTCATCAACCCAAATTTTTAACCAAGTCATAGTTTTTCTTTTTTATTTTTTCTTTAATTTGTGTAATTAGATTTCAGATTAACCGGTTAGGCCAAACAAAGTTTTCCAACTATGGGAATAGCTGATTTTTTCAAGTTTAGAGGCAACTCATACATGAATAACCTTAGAATGCCAAATTTAATCCAAAACATATCAACTGCAAGGGAAGAATTATCTGGAACAGCTTCTGTTCACGGAGCTGAAATGAACTCCCGATGGTCTTTGTGTTCTAGAAATCTTTTCGCCTGGAACTGTACTCACTTCCCTCTCAATTAATGGACCACTCGGCACTGAAGTCTCACTTCTCCGTTTTCAATCACCCCGACATTTCCAAGTTTTACCATTGACGCTGCAAATCCTCTGAAGAACAAACTTTGATCCCTGGCAAATGATTCAACAATCCATCTTGTTGATCTGCTCCGAAGACACCTTTTCCTTCTATAACTCTCTTGTAATAATCATTATCGAAAGTTGATGAGGTCGAGCTAGTCTAGGAATTCTCCTGCATTATCATCCTTGTTTGGTTTAGGGCATTTCTTCTTTAGATTCTTGGCGAACTGAGTATTCATGCTTGGATCAACATCATGAACTGAACTAAAGTTTTGAAGTCGAGCTAGCTTCAAAAGAAGAGCAATCTGAGAATCCTAAAGTATGGCCTCCTGATAAAGCTACCAAGTCTTTGACTCCTAGACCTCTCTAGACAGAGCTTTGAATTAGCTGTGTAATTACATTGAAGTTTGGAGCTGGTAGGACGTTGATTGTATCATTAGCTTTTGACACCCTTCCATCTTTCCTTCCTGTCAGCACATTCCAAGAAGGTCCTACAGACTGATGAAAACATCACAAGTGAGATGATATTAGAAGAAAACTAAACAATATTTTTCCATTTAATCATATATGTATGGACATGCATGTAAGAAAGTGTTGGAAGCGTTTGTTTTCTTTTTACCATGGCTACTACATATCTCTCCCTGCCATGGCTATGATATCAGCACATGAAACCGCGCGTGGACAAGCCATCTCAAGCTTAGCTTTGGCATCATCATTAACGTAGAATGATCGAACTGATCAGACATTGGGAGGGCCATCTTTCTCTGCTTGGTTTCCAGGAGTAGAATCCAGCAAAATCGATGCATCACATCCCTGTATCAAGAAGTATTCCAGTAAGATCATATACTATGTACTGTTTTCTACATTGGCTACTCGGTGTAAAGACTACTATCATGCATTTGTTTACATGTGCCAAGAGAGGAATTACATACCCTTACGAAGCACTCATGGAAGAACATCCTAAGGATACGAGCTAGCTGCAGGGACTTTAGGATCATGCATGGAAGCATTAAGAACTGTCTCTAAAACTATTTTCTCTGCTTGTTGACATGTTTGATCATGGTGATGAGAATCAAGCGCAGCTTTTGAAGGTGAGATCAAGATTAAGCAACAATTGGCTTTAAGATATACAACGGCGTTTTATTCAAAAATAAATTTTGTTGGGGCGGGCTAAAATAAATTCAATTTTTATTTTTTTAATTGTGTTTTATTCAAAAAATTAGAAGGAGATCGTTTGATGACGTAGCATTTGCAGAATTTGATTGCAATCCCAATTTTGTTATTGCCGGGTCCGACCTAGTTAAAAAAAAATTCAGTTTTTATTTTTATTTTTATTTTTATTTTTAATTGTGTTTTATTCAAAAAATTAGAAGGAGATCGTTTGATGACGTAGCATTTGCAGAATTTGATTGCAATCCTAATTTTGTTTTTTATGATATTTTTACCTGATGTTGTTGCGCGCTTAATAAACCATGGAAAATATAGTACTTGTTGGATAGATTTCGAACGTGATGAATTGCACGTAGTTTAATGAAATAATAAAGAAATATTTGATATCAATATTATTTATTTCATGATGTAATAACAGTAGTTAAATCTACAATATTTAAATTAAAAACCATCAATATTAATATATATATTTTTTAATTATTTTATAACCTCAATTTGAAAAGCATTTTTTTAACCAAATACATTAAACAACTTTTTGTTTAACCACAGTTTTAACCAAACATATATTTTTTCAAACCAACCTCAACTAAAAATATTTTTTATAAAACAACTTTTTCAAATTACAACCACAATAACAACCGCAATACCAAACACGATTATATATTCTTTTGATTCTAAAGGTAGAAGAATGTATATCTAATCATGATTTGAACGTCCATGGAGGTAGAGCATATATATATATATATAGATATATATATATAGTAGTCAGCAGAAACAAACACATAAAAACAAGTTTTCATCTGGATTTTATACCCTTCCAAGTTACTCAAGAGCATTATTCAAGTCCTCCAATGAACAAAAGTGTTAACTTTAGATAAAAAAAACACAAAAAAAAATTTTTAAATAAAAAATAAATTAATTTTTTAAAAAAACACGGTCACACTATACTTATAACAAATAAATTAAGAAAGGGTAGTGTATGGGAGGTGTTTTGTTCTCAAGTCAAATCTGCTACCCATAATTGAACTATACAGAGAGTTTGGATCCATGGATGGTTGAATCTAAAGGAGCTATCATAAAGAAATTAAATTGCAATATATCAATTTAAATTTGTGTATGAACCAATGATCACTTAAGAAAAAATATTAATTCAATTTTTTTTTATAATACTGAAATGATAATATATTAGATCAACTCGAGTCATGAGATCAT
>Ga0307518_10000879_pt1 | contig 22358 bp, 32 predicted proteins | sample 25_EM_MG_FD_203889 | JGI IMG/M metagenome (GOLD analysis project Ga0307518, IMG submission 203889) | Populus trichocarpa ectomycorrhiza microbial communities from riparian zone in the Pacific Northwest, United States - 25_EM | ecosystem: Host-associated > Plants > Roots > Unclassified | place...
CTATTCGGTGTCCTCAGTTCACATGAATTTGGAAGCCTTCCATATTGATTCAGAAATAGCGAATACATAGATATGAAAACTCACCATGCTCATCAGACTTCCGACTCCACCACTGTCGCTTCCACCCACTGTACTCTTGAACTTGGACTGAACAACGAGTTTCATGACAGTCATAGCCGCGCCGTTAAGAGCATCCTGTTTTCCCCCGGAACTCGCACCGCTCTTATCGAAGAGCTTGCTTGCCTCAGCCATGGCCATGCTCATCAAGTCATTCTGGCTACTGCCACTTCCCTTTCCGCCACTGGTGAACTGCTTGAAGATCTGTAGTAAATGGAAGACACTGATTGAAGATACAGGTACAGGTAACAAATTGGCCATTCCTACCTGCATGGCAGCAGCACTGCCCAGCGAGTTAGCGCTCAGACCACTGCTTGATCCCTGGTTGTAAGCCCGATCGTGAGCGTCCCGGACTTGATTCTCATCGATGGGCTGCTCATGCTCATCCTGATAGTGGATGTAAATGGTAATCTGCGTTTTACAATATGGTGGATCAACGTACCCGACGCCCCTGAACATGACTCAGGACAGACGAAAACATGTCCGAATCACCAGCACCCCCACTTTGGTGGGCAGCCTGACGAGCTACCTCTTCGCGGTCGACTGCAGCCGAATAGTAGTGGCACCGATCAGTCGGGGCGCAATGGAAACCCCATGGGGGTAAAGGTAACTTACAGTCGGGTCTGTCGGACTGGGCTTGACGGTGGTGGGGGGTGTTGAGTTCTTCGCCACCCGTTCTGCGGACATCGGCTAGATCATGGATATCATTATCAGCTACGATGACTAGGTGATCGATGGGGAGCGTTACATCGAGATTCAGGCCGGGAGTGCGATTGCGATTGCGAGTAGGCGCTGTAGCCCTGCTTGGCGAGATTAACGAAGTTGTCCTACAGAGAATTAGCGGATGCCGTCACATTCTCGAGACTTGCACACGTACCATGGTGATGGTATTAGGGGAACGAGAACTTAGTCAAGGTCAAGTTGTTATACCCGTCAAAAGCACAGCATTCCCTCCAAAATACCATCGATAAACGTTTGAAGAATTGAGGTCCATTTCTAGTTGACACGACGTTCAGCTGACCTCGACTGTTCCATCAGACTGGGACAGTTGCTAACGGCTTTGGGGATCGGATGCCATGTTCGACGTCCGCTTTTGACAACACTCCAGGTCGTTATCTCTGACACGACCCTCATCAATATCAGATGCCATGGACTAGTCCACGATCAGCAAGTTGTTCCCTCCATCATATTCCTTGGTACATAGCCTTTTCTACTCACATAACGTACCAATCGCACAAGCATACCTTTTCGTCCTCGTATCGACAGCGTGATTCGTTCTCTGCTCCCCAGTCCCATCGTGCTGCAAACACCAAGGCTGGGAGGGTCCGTCATCGCACTGTCGCATGGTGGGTTACACTGACCATAGCTTGTCTGATTCGACGCGTTCTCGTTCATGCCAATCGGTCTGGCACTCATTCCCATTGAATTCTTCCACATGCCACACCCTCCAGAATGCCAAGCAACGGCAGCTCTCACTGCGAGATCTGGGCCTGTCACTGCCACTCCCGTAGTTTTCACTGCCCCGGCCCCTCCACCGGCTCATGCCTACCCATGGTGTCCAGTCTGCATCACTTGCATACGGAGCCACCAATTTACTGATGATGAGACCGAGCGTCGAAATCCACTTTAGGAAACGAAATACAACAACGCGATAAGTGATTACAAGGGTGGGTAGGACGCAGGAGGAACAAGATGAAACGGTTGGTTCCCGTAAATTATTCAGAGCAGATGGATGGATGGGTATGTAACCAAATGAGAGTTCCGCTACATACCGGATGAATTAATGGTTGTATATTGCATCGCTGCACAGTGCACACAGTCCTGCAAGAATTATGCAAGGAACTATTCCGATCCTTACTTGATGTCACCAGTGGGATTCTAAACGCGGAATGCTTTCTCTTCACGTGATAAGCCAACAGTTGTCGAAGCTTCAGGGTAATCCGGACTTGATGAAGCCGACAGGGGATAGGTCATATCTTGCTGTCTTGGCGTGACCGGCGGCGAAGGGACGAACAAAGAACGCGGAAAATCCACCAGTTTTAGCATTGGATTGCCACCATTACTCCAACGCCTTCGACGTCATCGACCATGGCGATGGAGACTGTAGTACATCGGTTTCAGTTACGGATGCATCTTCCACCGTGACAGAGTACAGTAGATAACATCCGAGAGCAGGTGACAAGAGCCGTAAAAGTGGTACTCACCTCCTGAGATGGGTTTCCAGAGATCAGCTCGACTTGCACACCTCCATCTTTTAAGTCCCTGGTATCATTGTGCACGCCAATAGAGCGGCATAGGACGCCCCGTCTAGTTGTCAGTTCGACGCTCTCGCCCGGAGATTGTACATGGTCATCCCGTTGATCCTTCATGCCTACTTCATCCTCAACGCCTCCCCCCTCGCTCTTCGCTTCCCGGTACTTCCGAGAGCTCTCCGATAGAAGTACAGATGACGGGGCCAAGGGCGAAGGAGGTATATGAGGACGCAACTTGCTGGAGTTCTTCCCGACACCACCCGAGTCATCCCGTGCATTAGCGTTGCAGAAGATATCATGGAAAGGAGATGGCAACACAGACAGATAGCCTGATGGTATTCTTTCTGGGGTAGACGGGACAGCGGTAGATGTGAATGGGACAGTGCCTGGAGTGCCAGGCAGTCCATCACCGGGGAACACTCGTCCAGGAGCGTGACGAGGGCGTGCCTCCCATGGGAAGACGGGCGTGACCGACAAGGGATCACGTCCCGGTGATCCCCTTCCTCGGTTGTTGTTGTAATATGAGCTTCGACGAAGAAGTAAATGCTGGACCTCATGGAGTGGATTGAAAGAGGCGGCGAGTTTATGCTGGCATTGTGGTGGCAAAACCTCTACATTGGTTGGTGAGATATCATCAGATATGGTGGAAGTTCCCGAAGGCGTGAACAAGGTTGATGGGGAAAGTTGGTCGCTGGTAAAGTATGCGTCCGCCTGACAAGTAAACGAAGGTGGAAGATTTGCAGGCGACTGGGTAGCCGCGTGCCGTTTCGAAAGAGGCGGACCAATATGTGATAGCGGCAAATTGGTGGTAATAGAAACGTCACGAGTAGGAGTCGGTTTAGGAGGTGTGGGATCATTTTGAAGCGGGGTAGATGGAAGAGACAATAGTTGCGTACGGGGTGCAGGAGGAAACTTATTGGGCTCAGGTGAGGACAACGTTGCCCACCGTCCAAAGGAAGTTGAACAGGGGAACACAGCCTGACTAATAGGTGTTGATGGACGTTCCGGTGATTGGGAAAGCTCAACAGAAGCTTCAGTTGAGGAAGGCGTAGACGACGCCTGTTGTTGTCGTTTCCTCTCAGCACGTGTCAAGGGAGGCATCAGGTCAAAGCGCCCCTCCAGAGGCATACTCCTGTACTCGCCCTCGTCACTTGGCGAAGTGCCCGAAAGGGTGCTTAGAGAGTTTACGCCTTCAAGTGCCGCACGATGGAGCTCAGCGAGGCTGAGAACCGACCCTGTGGGTTCTCCTTCGCTGGTGTCCGAGCTTCTCCGTTTATCCCATGCGGAAAGGTACTTGGGCACTTCAAAGTCTGAGTTGGATGCCCCAGACTGCGATCGACAATGGCGATCATATACATCATGCCAACGATCCTCGAGTGAGGCATAATCGTATATGCGTTGACATGGGGGAGTAGACTCCGCAGAGGATATCTGTTCGTTCATGCTGGTGGTTGTTTGGGAAGGGGCACGATGTGGAGGGGAATGCCAGGGCTTGTCAGGGCCTATAAAGTGGATGGCAGATATTTGAGAGCCGAATCGCTCGTAAGCAGGGGCGTAGCTGGGGTTGCGGCTTCAGCATCCCGTGACGACGTAAAAATAGTGGGGTAATTAAGAGCCACTGACGTATAAGCTGCTGTGGGTGTTGTATTGTACGTGAATCGGAGTCTGTGCCAGTTATCACCCCTCCATTCGTTGAGGAGTCCTTGGTCCCCACCGTCCCAACTACCTTGGGTGTTGAGGAGATCATGGAGTTGGTTGAACTTGTCCTCACCTGGAGAGAGGACCATCACGCCTGAATTGAAGATATCGGGCCATCCCACGTCAGGGACTGCGGCGAATTCGTGGTCTAGACCGAAGAGGTGCGAAAGGGGGCGGACGGGAAGTACGTCCGCATCGAGGAATATTACCTTTGAGTACTGCGTGAGGCGAAAGACGTGTAGTTTTGTGAGCACTGTATCGAGATCCGGACGACCTATGACGGCATCAGAACATCGACCTCGAGAGAAAGGGGAATGAAAACAACTGCATGCTGTCATGACGATGCAGAGAAACGAACATTCTGGCCACGAGACGTGAGAATGCACTCACCAAGCAAAGCTAATCTCTGGGCGTCAGGTTGGGCGATGACTTCCACCCCGATTACCACGTTGAAAGCCCTTCTGAGAAGTTTGATGGACCTTATATTGAGGGTGTGTGGGGTGACCAGGCAAACTGTTTCGTAAACAACCTGCTGGTCAGAGTGGTGCACATCCTCCAGTGCCCCTGCAAGGGCGAGTGCACCTGGGAGATACGAATCCGAGGTCAGCAGAGTCACAAACGCGTGCATTAACAAGGACGTGTGCGACGAAGGGTGGAAAACACGTGATCGATCCCCTCTGTATACTATCACCAGCATGCCAGACACGTTAAGTTTCAATCGTACGCACCCCCAATTCATATCCTTTGCGAGTCAGCATCTCAGACTGAGGGCCAGAGACCGTCAAAGCCGTCGCCGAGTTCAGTGAGTACCGCGTCGTGGCAGTCCCAACCCCATTCTGAACCTGCTCAGTCGAAGTTGCCATCCACACTATCCTCTATGTTCGCCAGATTTATCCCCCAGATCTATTCGTGAGACGGAAAAAGTATGATACACCAGTCTATTAGTCCAGACATCCCGCCCTGAACGAATACATCTCCGGCGCCGTTATGGCCATAACGGACGAACTCGTTCTGGTAGGCATGACCCCTCACATTATCGTGGAACCAACCGCAAGCGCGCCTTAGGGGAACCTTGACAAAGTTGTGGTCGTCATAAAGGACAAGGACCACCTCGCTCTCGAGCGCTTTATATTTTCCGTCAAGAGCATGATCCAGGTAGAATCTTATGACAAGGATGTCAGGTGAAGTGACACGCCTGTTGTGCAGTCTTGGATCTAGACCTTCGTGCTATCAGCGTCGAGGGTGCGATGACGCCCGCCACTCTTGGCCAGTACTTTCGATCATTTCTTATCAAGCTAACGATGGTCGAGTCCCAGCTCGGGATACTCGAGTCTCCAGGTCAGAACCCCCTCCCTACTCTCGGACTTCCCTAACAATCACTTGGGCACACACAGACGACGTTTCATTTGCCATAGCAATCGAACTGAACGACGATAAGCTGCCTTCTGCAGGTCGGGACGAGGTCCGTCAAGGTGCATACGGCGCGATGATATTGAGGTGACGAGTATGTCTCCTAGAATCCACCGCCTTGGGTTCCTGCAGACCGTCAACATACCACCGCTGGCGCGTCGGAGGACTCCCAGCTCCACTTGCTGCGCGCAGTAGATACCGGAATTATCAGTGTAGGTCCACTCCACTTGTCCAGCACGTTGTACCCAACGCTCCCCTTAGCTTTCCTTAGCAGTACAGGAATCAGGTGAGAAGATTCAGAAAGTAAGGGAGCAATATGAGAGTGGAGCTTTGGAGACAAAAGGAAAGGGAAAGGAAAAATCTGGATAGCATTCTGGGGCACTCCCCCGGATCTAGAGGTGAGATTACACGAGTCATTATGTAAATGACTCACCTGAGCCTCCCTCTCCTCATGTGTGGGCAAATCTTGCCATGCCACGACCGATATTTGCATTGTCGATACGGTCAGGACAACTATAATATCCTCCTGATTGCACAAAAGACAGGTCCTTTGAACTCCCACTTTTGACTTTTACGAATATGCCGGATAAGCTAAGTAGGTGGAGGGTCAGTAAGTGCGCACTTAAATTCTGAGTAATACAAAAGAAGATGAAAGAGAGCGAGAGCCTGCTCGTCTGCTGAGATGGATCAGTCAAAAGGTAAGGATATAGCTTCAATATCTGGTGTGCAGCTGGACTCCTGTAATTGTGAAGATACTATTGAAAGTTTGAACCTCTAGATAGGGGCTTAGTCACAGAGTACTTTCAACTGGTGGTCTCAAGCAAGCAGCGGTAGTCCCATCATAAATTTCTGCCACGAAAACATTGTGGCAGGTGTGGCTGCGTCAATCAATTCGACGGAAAATAAATGTATAAATCAAACCGTCATGTTTCGTATCTCATCGTACATGAATCGGAGAAGTCCGTGTGTCAGTAGTATCGTGACCTGGTGCAATAGCAATGATACTCAGCATTAAACATCCACTCGTATCCGTTGAATAATGGGTATGATCCGCTCCCACTCCTCCATTGCCTGTCCAACATCGCATCAGTCACCCTAAGCGAGATATAATGGCAGTAGACTCACGGATTGGTAAAACTCAATTTCTCCATCTGCAAGATTACCGAGCATCTCCTTCATCTCTGCTTCCTTCGCATATTGAAATATCCTTTGTTCTCGTAGAGTTTCGTCGCTGAACGCGTCTGAGGTGTCGTGTGCAGCGGTGACCGCGTCTTGCAGCTAGAACGAACAAAGGTATTGAGCGAGAAACAAAGATGCAAAGCCAGGCGGGCCTACTTCTTTGATCTTAACATCTAATTTTCGCATTTTCTCTACGCGACTTCGATCATCATCCGCCCCTCTAATTGCATCCACCTTATCCTTCAGGTATGCACTTAGTCCGAGACCAGAACCCCCTACATGTCCCGATATGACAGCGGACAGGCGGTCACGCTCAAGGGTAACACCTGATAGATAATCTGACAACTCTTCAAAGTCAAGTTGCTTCTGATCACGAAGCTTCAGCACAGCCCGATTAGCACCGGAATACGTGAGGAGCGAGTGAAGGTGAACGAGGAAAGGGTCTGTTGTCGTCTGTGTCTACAAAGTCACGACGAATCAACACCGGTTATAGGTACAAGTCAAACGGCAAACCTTATGCCGAAACAGAGCTGAGAATTCGAGCAAAGTGTTTGAGAAGTGGTTCAATGGGTCCGTGATGCCCGATTCGAGGAATCCGAGACCTTGAGCAGCAACGGCAAGATCGTGGTAGTCCGTCGTAAGGTCTTCGTCGTGTACAAATATCGCGTAGTCCGTCCCATTTAGCCACTAGTTCTAATACGATGGGTCTGTGTAACGGCTCACCGTTTGCCCTTCCGCGGATACGATTCCAGAGGCGTTCACAAAGGACCTGACCATCGTCGAATCTGTTAACGTTCTCCTGCATCTCCAAAAAACGGTCGTCCGGCTTTCGGACACGGGCAAAGGCGTTCAGAAGAGTGTCGGAAATGTTGTCAAGGAGTCCTGGAGTTGGCTCGGGTCCAGGAGGATGTGCGACATGTTGGTGCATGTAGACGTGCTAGGAGAGGGATAAGAGAGAAACTAAAGGCCAAGATGCGTGCCCACCCATTCTGTAGATTCGAGGAAAGCACGCAGAAGCGTGCTACGCTGCAGAGTGGGATGTCGTGATATGCGCTGTAAGAACCGGTGAAGCCTGACAGAGGTCATGGAAGGTAAGTATCAGACAATGATAGAGGCACACATACTCTAATCTGCGGCGCTCCATGAACTCGGGGCTGAACCTGTCACCAGTTATGTATTCTACTAGAAATTCAGTATCGGCCGGGCTGGTTCACACTGGTCTCACCTAGCCGGTGCTTATCAGGGAGCGCCGGAACCACGCATGCTGGAAAGTCCCTGACAAGATGGTCCCGCAAGAACACGAAATCTTGGAACCGCCGACGAGCTGACGTGCTTTGGGAAGAGAATATGGGGAGGTTAGTCTTGCGCGCATGATTAGCACGGGACGCAGACAATGAAGAGACGGGATGCACCTTAGCCACGACCAGATATGAAACATAGGCATCCTTGGTTTCCGCTAATTCTTTCACTGGGTCCTTCACAATGGTGATGAGGTATCCCTCCCACTTGGGGTCATGAGGCCCCTGGGGCTCCTCTGCACCGGCAGTGCTTTGTTTGAACCCAGGTCCTGCGGGCTTTCCAGCGTGATCTACATCATATGGCGCCGAGGCCGACTCCCATGTTACACTGTCAAAGACATCCTCGTCCTCGGTTTGCATGACTGCGGTAACAGGGACTGTGGTCAGTACTTCAGTGATGTGACGTGTGACCACGTGACAAGGAGGGAAGAGGCTGTTGGACAACAAACGACAACAACCGCCTTCTGCATATGCATCGATATTTCGGCCACGTCTGCCTGGCGCTGCTCGCCGCAGTCTCAGTGGTGGCGGGCTATGAGGCCTCATTCGCCGACTCCGACTACTCCAGGCAGGTGTGCTCTGGAATGTGGGGAGGGTCAGACACCTACATCAATGGTACGCCCTATCAGCATTGCTTCGGGACCAATATTCATCTTGTGTTGGCAGTCACGTTCGACTATCGGACATCTCATGGTCAAGTAGCAATGGCCATATACGAATGGAGAGATGTCAAGTATTTCGGTGTCGTTACCTCAGAATCCGATAACTCCCTTCCCGTGAGCTGCTTTTACTGCATTATCAACACCTTGCATTTACCTTCAATTAGCAGAAAACGTACGTATGCACGACGGATGCTGTGAAGTCTGGGTTGTGCTCGTCCAGCGATATTGGAAAGTTTATCTTCTTTGCGCAAGATGGAACCCCCATCGAGCAGACGAGTTTTTGGACTGCGAGTGTCACCTTGAATCAAACAAGCCCGTCGCGCCGAAGAAGCGGTACAGCCTCGATTCAAGTCCTCCACAACCCTCGCCAGCAAGACGACGTTCTCAACCCTAGTCCGACCGGTGTGTTGCCATATACTAGCCCCATACAATATCAAGTTCGCAAGACTGGCTACTACTGTGTAGGCGAGTAGCGCCTACTCTTTGTTGTGCGATGGCATAACTTTTCTTCTTTAGCTATTGTCCCCGTCACAGTCATTTCCTCAACTACTCGCCAAGCTCCAACTGACCTTGTCCCATACCATCCTACCTACAACGGCGTCGTTCTTTTCAAAAATACATTTGATGGTCAACTCCCTGCTGCTGATTATCCCAAAATCAACGTAAGTTCGCCTGGTGTAATCTATGCTCTCCAACTTACGCATTTTGCCCGCAGTTTTACCTCGTCATGTTCTTCGCGTATGCACTCCTTGCATGTGGCTGGGCATGGCTATGCTACAAGCATACGTTAGACTTGCTGCCCATCCAAGTACGTCAAATATATTTCCCGAGTGGTCGGTATCGTTAAATCAGCCTATCGTAGTATTACCTGTCCGGTTTGGTGGGGTTCATGGTCGTCGAGATGGCAGCAAATTGGGGTAAGATTACCGGATGCCCTTACTTATTTTGGGCTAATGAAGTACAGTGTACTATCGCTACCTCAATGCCCATGGCAAAAATGCTGCCGCAGTGCTCTTCCTTTTCGTTGGTTGGAATGCAATTCTCGCAATACTTGGCAGCCTGGGCTGAAATAGTTCATAGTTGCCATTCTCGATGCCGGCCGAAATGCGTTGTCCTTCTTTATGCTCCTTGTGGTGTCTCTGGGCCTCAGCGTCGTCAGAGAAACTTTGGGGCGGACAATGATCAAATGCCAGATTTTGGCCGCGGCCCACTTCGTATTTGGAGGTACGCCAGGATTCTTAAGGTCCATTTCATCTCTTACATCCATGTCATGGCAGTGCTGTATGCTGTTGGGATCGTTGAACTGGAGCTTGAGTCAACGTCGGCGTTGGTTCTTCTCCTGTTTGTCATCCCACTGGCCTTCACCCTGAGCGGCTTCCTCATGTGGATTTTGCATTCTCTCACCGGTATTGTAATCGTTGACCAATACATCCAGTCGAGCTAATGATTGTCGCAGCAACCATGACGCAGCTGGCTGCTCGTAAACAACGATACAAGCTAAAGATGTTCCAACGGTTGTACTATATCTTACTTGCCTCTGTTATCGTGATCGCGATTTTCTTTGTCGTGTCTTCCTACTCGTTCTCGGACCGACTGGCAGAAGGTACGCCCACGCGAATCGGGGAGACCGTTGACTGATGTCGCATAGATTATGCTGCCAAGTCATGGCGTGCGAGATGGTGGCTGCTTGATGGCTATCTTGCCATCCTCTTCTATGTTGCTTTTTGGTCAATTGCCTACCTTTGGCGTCCGACTGAAAACAATCGCAGATAAGTTCTTCTGTCTTCGTCATGGGAGTTTTGCTTATCTGTCTTGCCATCACGCTTGCGATGTCCGACGAGATCTCACAAGAAGATGAGGATGCAGAGGATTATGACCTCGAAGCCCTTCAAAATAGGACTGCAACACGAGAAGACGACGAGATTACACTTGTGAACAACCGCAGGGAACCTGAACCTCTTGCGGAGAACCACGTTGTCTTCGAGATTGGCGATGAAGATGCTGGTAGCGACGAAGAAGCCGACACAGGGAAGAGGCGCAGAGGTGGGGAGCGGAAGGCAAGTGAAGAGCAAGATGACTCTACAGATGAGCGTCGAGGTCTCATGAGGGGAAGATTCAAAGACAATGATGAATAGATTCCCTGGGTGTTTCACGTCTTAGCATGTGCAGTATACATGGACTATGGACTATTTATATTTACTAGTCAAAAGCCCATGGGTCCAAGAATGAACGAACATGGAAATAAAGATCAAATAAAGATCCAAGATAAAGGTGACAACAACAAAGGAAACGACACAATGTAGTCATGCGAGCCATTGCTGGATCGCCTTGAGGGTCGGAGGACATGCAGGGTGCCAGGGAAAGGCCAGATAATCGTGGATGGCGTCAGTCGCCTCGTAGTATGTGACCTGGTCTTCGCCCATATCGGCCACCATCTTGTCCTTAAGAGTGCGTATCTGGTCAAGGAACCTCTCCGCACCACCAGCTTGGATGAATGTTCGGGGGAAGCCGGTAAAGCGAGCATTTGCCAGGGGATGCAGGGATGCAGGAGAAATGTATCGATTGGAGGCAGCCATTCTCAGACCGTAAGGTCCGAGGTAGGCCCGTTTTGCGTAGCATGCAAAGCCTGCATATTCTGTCATGTCCTCCATGATGTCTCCCTCATTAGTAAAAGCGGAGGAGCCGGGGACGTCATGAGAATCACCCAAATCCGCCCAGGGAGAAAGGAGCAAGAGACCGCCAGGTAGGCTGGGTAATGGGACGTCCCTGGTGCCCTTGTTTTCCACGAGGTATCGTACAAGCGCCAAGGTGAGATTACCGCCGGCCGAATCGCCAACAATAATAATGTTGGAAGGGTTGTAGCCAACGATATTAACAAGATAATTATATCCAGCGAGTGCATCAAGGAGAGCAGTTGGGAATGGATGGCGGTCGGGTAATGGATGTGTGGATGAAAGGCGATACTCTACTGCTAGAGCACGCGGAATGGAGTTGCTCAGCTCAAGAAGTGAGCGAGATATGGCGGTCGTGAGGGACCGTGGGTGGGCGGACAGCAGAACGTATCCACCGCCGTGCAGAAATAGGAAGACCTTTTCTCCAGGCCAAACTGGTGACTTTGGTTCCGGCACAATGCCCTTTTTGCCAAACCAGTAGCCTGGAATGCGAATCGGTTCGACCTTGGAAAGGGCAGTCCAGAGTTTGAGATCAGCAGTAATGAGCTGGGGTGTGCCGTCCATCCAGACACCCTGCGCTTCTTTCGAGGACACGATGGCACGATGATCAGGGAGAGAGGGGATGCTGCCCACGCTATTCAGAGTCACCAGCAGTCAACAATATGGCATTGTTGGTGTAGGAAAAGGCAACTGACGTGCAAGCGATAGTATTCAGATGGCGACAAACTGCAACCTTAATCGCGTGGCCCCACGACCAGCCTGGTCGTGGTCGAAATATCGGGAAGGCATAGGTCACCGCCCACACTGGCAAAAGAACGCAGGTCGTAGGAACTTGGAATGCGAGGTAGAGCGTTTTCCACGGCTGCTTGACGCATTCGAAGACCATGACGACCAGGAGGGCGAAGAGACCGCCTGTGGGAACAGAGAAGACTGGGACAAAAGAGTGGAAGGGCTAAAGAGAGACTAGAAGGCAGTGGGGAGATTGGAGGAGACCATACTCCAATGGCTTAAGTTTGAATCTGCTCAAGGGGCGTCTCGCGTGCCTGGATCAAGACAACCCCAACCAACGGAAGAATGCATCCGTTCTCCGTCACTGCTAGCGTAAGTATGAATCAACTCCTAGCGTATTTCGCTTCAGCACATGCACAAATTGCGACGCACCGGGTCACAAGGCTCAAAGAATATGGATATTATAGTACCCTACACATGACAATATATCGATAGCAATTTTAGTGGACTACGGTGGGCCCAAATACTCAACTGGCCGTATCTCTGACTCTCCCAGTTGACGTTGTATAAAGTCGAGCAGCAATATTCATGCTTTGCAATTCCTGTTGCGATGTCAACAAAGAACCACGGTCAAATGAGACCGCACCTACCTGGAATAATAATTTGGCTGCGTAGGGGATGTACAATTGTGAACATGCTGTCTTGTTTTTACATGCCCGACACTAGGTAAATGCTGGTAAGAACAGCAACACGGTCACAGAAACGCATCTCATACCTCGAACGTTTGCTTTTTCTGAACGGAAAACGACGTTAGGTTGGACACCAATACTGACCATCACGTAACACTCACGAGATTGGCAATCGCAGTCAGCCCACACCTTCTCATCCACGTCAGTATTAGGGTTCTGTCAAGATAAGGTGCACCACACTTACATATCGCACACATGCAGACGATAAGCATCACTGGCTTCGAACAGCCGCTCCTTCAGGAAGGCTGCAACGCCATGCGAAATCATACAGTCGCGTTCCATCTCACCGAAACGAAGACCACCATCACGACTGCGACCTTCCACAGGTTGTCTCGTCAAAATTTGCACTGGACCTCGTGCGCGAGAGTGAATCTTGTCGTCGACCATGTGCTTGAGCCGCTGGTAATATGTCGGACCGAGGTAAATCTGAGCTTGGAGCTTCTTGCCACTATGACCGTGGTACATGACCTCCAACCCACGGGATTGATAGCCTTTCTGGCGTAGGAAGGTGGAGACCGACTCGACAGTAAGCTCGGTGAATGGCGTAGCGTCACCCTCGTTGCCCAGAAGCGTGGCGACTTTCGAAAGGAGACATTCAACCAAGTGACCAATAGTCATACGCGATGGAATGGCATGAGGGTTGATGATAATATCAGGGGTAATACCCTCTGCAGTGAACGGCATATCTTCCTGACGGTAGGTGATACCAATTGTGCCCTTCTGACCGTGACGAGAAGCGAACTTGTCCCCAATTTGAGGTATACGAGTGGAGCGAACGCGCACTTTCACGAACTTTTGCCCTTCTGAGTTGGTCGTGAGTAACACCTGGTCAACAATCCCGCTCTCCGTACTTTTCAGCGGTGTTGATACGTCCCGCCGAGTGTGTGTCCGCGAGCGCTGTCCAAGTTCCTCGCTATCCGGAGGGATCGGTGCTGTCTTGCCGATGATAATATCTTCTCCACGCACACCCGTTCCAGGCGCAATTAAACCATCGTCCTCTAGTTTGTCATAGGGACCATGTTTCATCCGTAGGGTTGTCTCGCGCGTCGGTTTTTCGAATTCCTCCAACTGTTGGATGCCACTCTTCTTCTCCAAGTCCATATAACTCCGGTAGTACATACTCCGGAATAGGCCGCGGTCGATAGCACTCTGGTTCATAATAACCGAGTCTTCTTGGTTGTAACCACTGTAGCACATAATGGCAACAATTGCGTTCTGACCAGCAGGTAGCTCACGGAACTTTAGGTACTCCATAGAGCGCGTGGTGGCGAGAGGTTTCTGCGGGTAGTATAGGATATTTGCCATTGTATCCATACGAACCAAGAAATTGGTGAGGTAGATGCCCATGGCCTGTTTACCCATGGCAGACTGATAGGTATTACGAGGAGACTGGTGGACAATAAGACTCTCAACGCGGTAATGCTGCTAATCAAACTCACCTGGTTGTGGTCTGGGAAAGGTATGATACTTGCGCAAACACCCAATATCATACTGGGGTGAATTTCGCAATGGGACCAGGTGTGGGCACTTGTCTTCGCCTTCAGCCGTGCCGTCGGGTCATAGTCGCCATCGTTCTCGTACGGATTGATGCCTGCAGACTGCAGTCTCGAATTTTCGAGGCCTTCCGGTGTCATGCAAATCATTACTGTCTCCTCTTCTTCAGCATCTAGAAGTTCGACAATCCCATTCTTGATCAACTGCTCCCATTTAAATTCCTCGCCATCATCACGGTAACCCTGGCTGAGCCACTTGATATGCTTCTTCTGCAGCACAAGCTGCTGGTTCTCAACAATGAAGAGCGGACGACATACACGACCTGCATCTGTGTAAAGCCGAAGCTCCCGTTCACGAATATCGCGAACTACAGAAACTTCAGGGCTAATATCATCCTTCCGACGAAGTTTCTTGATTGTTTTGACAAGGTTAGCAGGGTCTCGATGGACCCCCATCCAGACACCGTTCACGAAGACCTTGGTGCAGGGCGTGGAAGAGTGCGCATTTTCCTCCAGAGATTCCAGACCCCACTCTTCTAAGAATTCGATGACAGGAGCAGAGTAAGAGCCCACGGATATACAAGCCATCAGAGCCAAGTTTTTGACGAGCCCACAAGCCTGCCCTTCCGGAGTTTCCGCCGGGCACACCATTCCCCAATGGGTATTATGCAACTGGCGAGGTTTCGCTATCTTTCCTTCACGCCCTAGCGGTGTATTACACCGCCGCAAGTGCGATAGGGTCGACGCATACGTATACCGATTGAGCACCTGGGACACGCCGGCTTTAGCGGCCATCGATTTCTTCTGGTCTCCCCAGTTTCCCGTAGCCAACGAATATTTGAGACCATTGGTGATGGTTTGATGTTTCACGGCCAGCGAAAGGTTGAACTCTTTGTGGGTTTCAACACACTATATGCCGAATAAGAAAATGGAAGGCGTCGATCAGAGATGGCATACCTTCTGCAGATACCGATAAACGTCCCTAGTCAGCTTCTTAAACAACATTCGGAAAAGATTTGCCAACAATGGCCCAGCTAAATCAAGTCGCTTCTTGCCAAAGTGGTCACGATCGTCAAGTTCCCTCCTTTCCAGAGCCGCAAGTAGCAATCGGTGGATCATGTATCCGAAGAAGTAGGCCTTCTTCGACTCTGAACCCTCGGCCATGGAAACGTGTGGAAGCATCTCCTTCTGCAATATCTCCTGCGCGTAACGTATACGTCTCTCGCGAGAAAGACCTGTAGTGGTGCCACGATTACCAATGAAATCCAAAGCAACCTCGCGATCTTGGATGACAAAGCCCTCGTCAATACAAGGCTTGAGTATTTCGAGCATCTGGGAGTCCTGCATATCATAACAGATGTGTTCGAGGATGTCTCGGTCTGAAATGACGCCCAATGCACGGAAAACAACCCAGATAGGAATGTCTACTCGGATGTAAGGAATGGTTGCCTTGATGACGTTGCCCAACTGAAAAAGGATGAGGATAGCACAGTGCAGAAGATACATATATTTACCGATCGTTCTTGGTTACGGTGGAACATTTTCACTTGGAATTGACTGATTGTTTTTCCTCCCTTCTCTACGGCACTCCGTATTTCAGCTAAGAAATTTATAGGAGACGGTTGTGCTTTCGCGAAAACGTATACATGATTGGTAGCCATGCGTTCCTGTGCAATTAGCACCTTCTCGGAGCCGTTGATGATGAAATATCCTCCTGAGTCGTACGGACACTCGTTGAGATCATACAGATCTTGGTCTTGCAACCCTCGAAGTATACAGAAAGTCGAGCGAAGCATAATAGGCACCTACATAGCACGTCACAAGAACGCTTCGGTATCGCAGACTCGCCGACTTACCTTGCCAATCCAAACTTTCGTCGTGTCATCTGCAGTTTCCTCATGCTCCGGTTCCCACAGAATGTCTCCGGCGGCACCATTAGGATCCTCTCGCCCTATGAGCACCCTCTTCTTCATTTCAATGTAGAGAGGGGCAGAATACGTCAAGTTCCTCAACCGCGCTTCCTGAGGGAATACGGGGACAACAGAACCGTCTGCTTCTGTGACAGTAGGTCGCGAGAGATAGATCTGCCCGAATTTGATCTCATAGCGTCGCGTCATGTCTGCTTCGTGCCCGGTGTGTTGATCTGCTTGATCCAATATAAGGTCTGCATTCTCGTCGACCAGCTCTTGCATCGTGTTCTGCACGAATTCGTCGAACGAGTCCAGTTGTTGCCGGACAAGACCCTTTTGTTCGAAGAAGCTGGAAATGACGGTCCAACAATCCTCCTGTGTGATCTCTTCATACTCCTCCTCCCCTTCATCCATCCCATAGTTGGGATCTCCGTAAGTGAATGGCGTTTGAGAGGTATCCATGTCTCAAACGATCGTTTAGATACAGTTCCCTGGTAAATTAATGTCTGTAGATACCTTGGCTCATAATGCAAGGTTAACAACGCGCTGTCGTGACAAACGAATGTCGCAACTGCTAGAATCGATCGCGAAATGCAGGCCTCGACCACACGGAAAGCCGATTCTTTTTTACTTGGTTGACGAACGCCGCCAGAAATGGTGGTGGTTAGAGAACAACGTCCCGTGCAATGACAAGCCATGTTGACAGATATTTGGGTACATGGATTACTAATTATTTTTTTGACAAACATTTTCGAAAAAGAAATTAATGAAGGGTTTCCTCTTGACACGCCTCCAGCAACCTGTTCATCTTTCGAAGTGCACTACCCGCATATCCTCCCTGTTGCAGGTCCGTGTCAGTGGGACACCACCCTTCTTTCATGCCACTCACCCCAAACAGTACGGTGTGGTTTAGGTAGTGGTAGAGCTCATATAGATCTCCCCGGAGTCCGTACTGCTGGACAGGCTCCGTCTTTGGCATGTGCTTGTGATATGCGGTGAAGAAACTCCCCGGTATCCCTCCAAATATTCGGGCAATGGCAAGGCTACGTCGGCGTTCAGCAACCTCTGTGATTTGTACTTGCATGGCATTCACGTACTCTGCCTCATTATGCCCATAGTAAGAGGATGGGTCGAAAATGACCGGCTGGCCTGATTCTCTGTCCGTACCCGTGTTGCCACTCTGCCAAGGTGTTTAAATCGATTTATACAGGGGGAGGGGTCACAGAACACACCCAAAGGTCACCGTGCAGAAGAACTGGTTCGATTGCAAGCGGTCGTAACAGCCATGGAATGACTCTGCTATCTCAGTAACTCATTCTCGCCTTTGAATGCATACCCGACACACCTGGTCCTCACTTCGTCCCCTTTATGCAGGAGTTCACTATACCTCACACCCTTGGGGAGCTTCAGGAGAATGTTGTTTATCATCGTGCCGTAACACTCCTCCCAAGTGTCGAACCACCCATTATCTTGTCTGGTGGCTCCACAGTATGTTGGCACGCTGAAACCATAGCCATTCGGACTCTTGAAGGTGTGTAATTCTTTGGATAGTCGTTCACCTAGAAGCTTTGCGGAATTGATGGTCAGACTTCCGATGTCCCTGTATTCGGACAAGAAGTACGGCTTCCATCTCCCGGATGGATACTCCTCTCCTGCTATCCCGCTTGCCAATAATCTTGGTGCCAATCCAGGTGCAGCTTCGTAGATAGCACGAAGCGATTCTGCCTCTCCGAAGTACTGGTCCTTCTCTTCAGCCCTTCCTACTTTCGCGTAATACCTTTTCCCTGCAGAGGAGGCGATAAGTGGAAAGTTAATGGTGAACTGCACATCTGGTTCCTCGCTTAGAAGGTGAGGGAGGAAGATGCTGATCATTTGTTCGGTGATAGAGTAATGATGTCAAGTTACCCGATTTGGCCATGCATTCGTCGAGCTGCAGTCCCACGTTGGCCTTTAGAATGCAACCAGTCAACCCCACTAAAGAACACAAATCAATTGCATCTCAGTCAGGTGAGTGTCTATGCGCAACCTTGCCCTTTCATGTAGCGATATAAGATGCCAAACATTGACTCCTGTGCCTCATACCATCAGGCCACGGGCTCTTCTCTTTTGAGCATATTTTCGGCATCCAAGTATCTTCTTTGGGTGCCTTCGATGACATCTGCGTCAATATCCCAGCCCTTGTCGGTACCCTCCGGTCCCTTCTCCAAACCTTTCCGATACCCCTGGGAGACCAACCAGTCCCGCACATATTGCTTATCGAAACTTGGTTGAGATTTCCCTAGCTCGTATTTATCGAGGGGCCAGTAACGTGACGAATCCGGAGTGAGAACTTCGTCGACGAGGATAACTTCCTCTTCTAAAGGATGGGAAGGAGAGATCAGACCAAATTCAAACTTGGTATCGGCGAGAATGAGTCCGCGCGAGATTGCATATTCAGCCGCAGTCGTGTACAGTTTGAGAGCGATTGCTGCAACACGCGAGTACAGCTCCGTGCCGATGATTTCTTCGGCTAAATAACATAAATCCATTGTAGCATTGAAAACAAAGGTTGCAGTGCGTACCCTTCTTTGGAGAAATGTTCTCGTCGTGCTCTCCTTGTTCCGCCTTCGTTGAAGGCGTCACCAGTGGCTCGGGCAGCCTCTGAGACTCTAACATGTTCTTGGGAAGAGGTAGCCCGTGCATGGTACCATGTTTCTTGTATTCTATCCATGCTGAACCTGGCGATGACAAGAACCTGAGATCAGGGGATAGTGAATCGTGACGTGTCACTCACCTGTGAGATATCCTCGTACAATGAACTCGATGGGAATGACTTTGGCTCTTGTCACGAGCATAGAACGACCCTCTAATTGATTGCCATATTTCCATATTTCCTCGGGCATCTGATCTATGTCCGCCGTCACAAGATGATTGGGAACAATGTGCTTTAGCCTTTCAAACCAAAACAGCGAGATTCTCGTCAAGACCTTCCCCTTGTCGGGGATACCCTGTGGTTCGAAGTGAACACCGAGCAACCGTAGCGACAAGATCACAAAGATCACCGACCTTCGTGAGGATGACATCGAATACCGATATCCTATCCGTCGCGACAAACAGAAGGCGGTCTTCCGAGGAGGTCCTGTAAATGTCACGGACTTTTCCCCTCGATATCAGTGTAAGATCGGGAAGGTCGGTTGTCACAAGCGCCGAAGCCATCGCAAACGAGTGTGACGATGAGCGTCTGGTATACTAGTTAGTTAGTCTCTTATGAGAGGAGGATTAGTCCCACGAGGGGTACTGTACAAATACCCTCCGAGTCCGAAACGTTACGAAGCGCGTCCAAATATGCAATGTCCCGAGGCCAGTTGTAGTCACATCTTGAATCTTGCTAATCTACTGGATCTATTTATGTCTTCGTCCGCGCCGGATTTGTTCGGAATCAATCACATACAACCTGACATGCACGTCAACGGCAGTCCGTTTTCCTTCTTGTGGAACACATTGCCGAGGGCTGACATATATCTTAGTCAAATCTCGTTATGCCGGCCTGCCTCTGCTGGGATAGTAGTAGCGCTTTCGAATGCCATGGATCTGACGTGCACACCTTTTCTCTCCATGAGCCAAGATCACCCAGGCGGTACACCTACTTCGCCCACCAACGATGGCCGCCATGTCGAAGGGCTCTCATCACTGCAGTCTTCGGATAGTTCGCCTGTCTCCCAATACACCATCTACACTCTTCGTGAAAAATGGGCTATAGTGTCAATGGTCTCGTTTGCTGCCCTCTCAGGGTAACATCCCTTTATCCATTGATTCAACTTGGAGGCACTAATCGTCGCACTAGTCCATTCGCTGCAAACAGTTATTTCCCTGCTATTTTAATTCTAGCCTCTGATTTTCACAAATCAATTGAGTTGACGAACTTGACCGTCACCGTTTACTTGGTCTTCCAAGCCATTTGTATGTGTCGTGAACTTCGTTAACGGTGACTTCTGAACCGCACTGATCTGTGACCCTTATCCCAGCTCCAATGTTTTGGGGAACGCTGTCAGATTATATAGGAAGAAGACCAATTTTCTTTGCCTGCCTCCTAGTCTTATGTGTTGTGTCCATTGCACTTGCCTTGATCCCAACCTCAGCCTACTGGCTCCTCTTACTGCTCCGCTGTATTCAAGCCGCAGGTTCAGCTAGTACCATAGCACTAGGTAACTCTTTCCTTTCCTGACCGATACCCCATCACTCATCCTAATTCCGCGGAAGGCGCTGGCGTCATAGGGGATATTTCAACTCGTGCAGAACGTGGAGGCTTCTTTGGACTCTTCTCTGTGGGCCCTCTGGTAGGCGAACCTTGGTAAATCAGATATTTCCACCAGGTTTAACACATGAAGTTTGGTCCAACTGTCGGTCCCGTTATCGGAGGTGTTCTTACCCAGACCCTCGGGTGGAGGTTGGTATAGTATAACTGCTGAATCTCCATGCTACCCTTCTTGTTCTAGATCAATCTTTTGGCTGGTTTCTATTGGTTCCGCACTCTGTCTTGTCTTCCTTTTGACGTACGTGGTTCCAAATACATGCATCCCCTTAGCTAAATCTTTTGCAGATTTCTACCCGAAACATTGCGAAGACTGGTCGGTAATGGAAGCATCTTACCGCCGAAGATATATCGGCCCCTCATACCGCTAGTTGGTCGGGAACGTCAAGTCATAGTTTCTGACCGGGCTCCACGTCCACCGCTGAAGAATCCCCTCCGTATCTTAATATATTTGGATGTGCTACTTCTCCTGCTCTTCAACGCTATCCAGTATGCCATATTCTATGCTCTCATTGTTACCCTATCCACGTTATCTAAATCAACGTACCCCCATCTCAACGAAACTGAAATTGGCCTGTGTTACTTGGCCCTTGGATCCGCAACCATCACTGGTGGATATGTTCATGGGAAAATTCTGGACAGAGATTACAGGTTGCTGAAGGAGAAGCTGATCCGGGAACGTGAGGCCCCCACAGGGGCGCCTGCTCATTCCGATGATATCACCAACGAAGAGAATTTCCCCATTGAGAAAGTAAGGATGAAAAGGGTCCCCGTCGAACTTTTCATCTGTGTCGCATGTTGTGCCAGTTACGGGTGGTGTCTACAGCACAAGGTCAACCTTGCGGCGCCGTTGGTACTGCAGTTTATATGTGCGTCGTCCCCCCTCTATAGATGTCAGCAATTTGGTCTTGATGTCCCTTCCAGTCTCTTTCGCAGTGATAGGTATACTGAATAGTACCCAGACTCTTCTTATCGACTTGTTACCGACGCAGGGCTCGTCAGTGACAGCATGTGTAAGCCGTCCCTCACGATTCAAGTCTTTCTTCGTAGTTCTCAAACGGTCTTTCTAAAGAACAACCTCATACGATGCTCGTTCGGAGCGACATGTGTTGCGGTCATAGATTTGATGATACGCGCCGTAGGGACCGGATGGACATACACGATCCTCGCAGCAATTGGTCTGTCTGTGGGACCCATGATCCGGCTGCTAGTGTGGATTGGGCCACGTTCTCGAGCTAGGCGTCTCACATACAAGGTCGAGGCCGTTGAGAGGCGATAAACATGCCATGAATAATGACTTTACAACAACTGTGTATATGTACAATAACCAACCTGTTTCACCCAGCCAACACTCTTCCGATCCCCTGTGGCATTCCCCCTTTCCGTCAACTCGCATAGCATTTTCGGAATAAGCGGGGCTTGGTAGCGACCTTCGATGCACTCGAACATGTTCGGTTCAATCGTAACAGTAGGTGATTCGATTGTTCTTTCTGTCATCATGAGAACAGAAAGCCGCAGGTCAGCGTACTGCGAGTGCAGCATTGCGCCAACACGCGGGTGTGATATAATCTTGACTAGATCCATTCCTGAGGTGTTTGAGACCCGAGGTTAGACAGGTAAGCAACTGTGACGAATGCTGCCTACTATGCTCCATGATCAATTGGTCACATTTGCATCGTAAATTTTTTTATCTGCATCGTCTAGAACTTCAGTTCATACGCTGGGCATAAGCCTGAATTCACATGATTACAATCAGTATCGTATTGATGGGCCTGTAACGCAGTAACATACCAGTCGTACTTGACCATGTCATCGACATCGACGAACGCAGCCGAAGCCAACTGTCTCGCCTCCAGCCATACCCAGACCTATTACATTCGCGTTAACCTTTAGCAGTA
>Ga0307518_10000880_pt1 | contig 22352 bp, 23 predicted proteins | sample 25_EM_MG_FD_203889 | JGI IMG/M metagenome (GOLD analysis project Ga0307518, IMG submission 203889) | Populus trichocarpa ectomycorrhiza microbial communities from riparian zone in the Pacific Northwest, United States - 25_EM | ecosystem: Host-associated > Plants > Roots > Unclassified | place...
CAGTATAACACAGGGGACACTGCCACACGAATGGTACCGTAGTAATAGCTATGAGATGCAACAACCGCGGGTAAGATGCAGCCATAGCGGGTTAGATGTCACTACCGCGGGTTAGATGTCACTACCGCGGGTTAGGTGTAACTACCGCGGATAAGGTGTAGCTATTGGGGGAGGGGTGTAACCACTACAGGTTCGGTGTCACTTCCGCGGATAAGGTGTAGCTATTGGGGGAGGGGTGTAACCACTGCAGGTTGGGTGTCACTTCCGCGGATTAGGTGTCACTTCCACGGGTATTATGTTACTATTATGGATAGGTATAACCACCGCTAAGTTAAAAAAGCCACGGGTGAGGTGTAACTATAACGGATTGGACGTCAGTACCACGGTAAGGTGTCACTATCTTGGGTGGGGTATAGCTACAGTGGGCAAGGTGTGCAGGTGATGTACAACAACCTTGGGTAACATGTGCACTGTCCACTACAGCAGGTTATGTGTGACTACCGTGGGTCTAAGTGTGACTACCGCGGGTGACATGTCAACACTGCGGGTGATGTGTCACTACCGCGGGAGAGATGTAGCTACTGCGGTTTCGGTGGGGATGAAACAAACATTGGGAAAAAGGATGTACTGCACCATATAAGCAGCTTCATGGTATGTGATGTCATTAAAAAACCAATTCCCATGGGAACAAAAGTACATGATTATAGGTTTATCCCGTATAAGGAAAGTATCAATTACAAACTAACCTTAGAGTATTTGGCTGGCTCCACACATGGCAAATATTCTATGTCCTTTTGTGTAAGTCGGTTAGGGTCAAAGTAGGGTTCTAGTAGCATTTGTACCCCTGATCTACGCACACATATAGGTGTAAGTGTGCGTGGAACAGTACATGTAATGGTTCACGCACATCATATACCCCCATGATATGCGTAACACAGGTGTATGATTGATATATATTAGAATACTGAGATTTGTTGGTATGATCTGCGCATATCATGGGGGTACTTGAAATGCGCGACAGCATGGATGGATAATATATGGTACAATACCGTAATATAACACTAAGATTCACGCATATCGAAGGGGTCCATGAAATGTGCAATACAGTGTCACAGTTGATTCAATCCACCAAATGTGAATAAAATGACAGGATCTGCGCAAATGATGGGGGTACATGAAATGCGTGACACAGGGGTAGTACAACACATGTTATTTCAAATCCATGTGGCATAAATTGATCCGATTTCATTTGGAGTGTGGAGATTAAAACAATCAATCATGTGAATCAAACAAACAAAACAAACAAAATTACATGAGATGAAAATATGAATCCTAAGAGTACAACATGTGTGGTAGTGTACTGAATACATGGGGTGTCTGTGAACAAAGTGATAGATAATATAAAGTTGAATTATATGTCCTTTTGTGTGACTCAGTTATGATCACACTATGGTTCTATTAGCATTTGTACACCTAATCCAAACACTCCCATAATTGCTTGTATGCATAAAGCAGTACATAGAGCACACCACACAAATCATATAACCCCGATATTATGATACCAAGAGGGTAGATGATATGTGTGACTCTGTATCATATCTGATTCCAATCGATGTCACTACTTATCAATAAGGTGACATGATCTGCGCAAATGATGGGGGTACCTGATATGCGTGCTACTGGGGTAGTACAACTATACAACATGTCAAATAACATGTGGTATATTTCGATCAGATTGTATTCAAGAGCGTGAACATCAAAATGATAAACCATGGAGATAAATTCTAATTACCGTTATTGTAACCCCTCAATTAAATAGTGGAAAACGCGCAAATCAAGGACCCCCATGATTTGCGCAAAACAGGGGTCTCAGAATCAATATACACTACATCCACTGTGTTGGATTATCATAATCATGTATGATCTCAACCATTATTTTACAACCATTGGATCATTTATTATTTATTATTTATATGCTAGTCATGCACAAACAATTACTATAATATAGTGTTTGCTTATCATATATTGACCACCTGATAATATTTTACGGCATTCTATAGGTTTTTTGTAAGTGGGTTGGGGTTGGACCAGGTTAGTTCATTAAAAAACCTTCAAAACGCGCAAATCATAGCACCCTGTGATTTGTGCAGAATGCATGTTTTTGTATCTTGCGCAAATCATGATACCCCATGATTTGCGCAGAATGGGTCGATGGCAGTAATACATGATTTGTGCAGAATATGTTGACAACATTGATGTACCTTTTCATCCAAAGATCTGCGCAAATCACACACCATATTGATTTGCACATATATATAAAGTGCATGCTGAGTGACCAAAGGTATATAAATAGACATTTTGAAATATTAGGTCCAGAACCACAGATCACTTGACTGTTGGTGGAAGGTGCAGGGGGAGTCCAAACCTCTGGAGTATATAAAGACTCAAACCAATGGACTCATTTTATTTGAATCGTGAGTGGGAATACACTCTTTCAGTGCTGGAGTGTGTAGATTGAGCCGATGAGAATTATAAAATACACCGATCTGATGGGAAGCAATACGGGGATTTCTAGAAAGGAGCAACAACACAACCAAATACAGGGTCTAGGGTACGGAAATGTATTATATATCGCACATTCCCATCGTTCCTCTCTCACCACATCCCGTCACTTACACTGTCACTCAGTGCCTATACTAGAGTCACACTGATGGGTCCTAAACTTCAAGATCCTGGGACAACAAAGGGGAAGAAAGTTACCAACCGTCAGACTACAGGCGAGGCGAAGGTGAGTGTTGAGACGCATCCCAGTAGAGCGATTCTGAGCAGGAAAGTCTTCAGAAGACACGTGTGAAAGACACACTTCTGGTGGATACAAGATCCGAGAACACACCAAAACTCGAGAACATTGTAGAGGCTGTGAATGAAAAGAATGAGAAAAAAGATAATGCCAGGATTGGTTTCGCAAGATTCGACGTACTGAAATATGAAGACCACGTTACGTTTGGTACGTGGAACCCACGGCCACTTGTCGACTCGCAAGTCAAGGACCTAGAAAATTCGTTCTGGGTCAATGGGCTCAACCGCTTCCATGATAAGAACTTAATTCCAATTGTGGTCAACAAGGTGTGGTTGAAGAATGGCACGTACAGCGAGACATCCGATACTGGCCAGTCCCTTCCTGAACTGAAGTTCACTGACAAAATTCCAAAGGACTGGAAGGTGAAGGCGGCCAGTGGCCAGCACCATGTTGCTGCGTTGAAACGATGGCTGGAACAACGTCAGAGCGAGCTCACGGGGGTGAAGGCCGAGCTGGAGAAATTGATGTCCCAGGATGCACAGACACTTGATCGCATGGACCTTGACTTGATGAATAATGCCAAAAAGAAGGAGCGGGATGAGTTGGAGGGGATTATTGCTTACAATGGGAGCTGGATTGTCGCTCTTTATGACGAAGGTAAGTCAATTCAAATATTTTTGAGCACCATACATTCTGCGCAAATCAGGTGTATATTGGATTTGCGCGAAATGCATGTCCAAAATTATAACTTCTCATCCTCCTTCATTTGCGCAAATCACAATGACCTTTGTTTTGCGTGATATAGGACACTTTCACTGACATACCCTTTATATTAGCCCAGGTCACCCCCTCTCTTGGCTTACATCTCTCACGAAATGAGACACAACACGTATATATGGAGACCCCGATGGAGGGATTGATTCAAACTCACCGAATGGAAAAGGCTGAAGGTCGTGACTGGCATGATATCAAGAAGATACCACAATCAAGGGGAAATGCCGCGAAACAACTTGACCTTCTCAACCAAGACTATGTGTGGGATCTTATGAAGTTCTTTGACAGTGCTGGATCTTACTACTGGATCGCACTGATGCTCAAGTTCACAACATTCTACAATACAATGTTTTCCAGCTATGGAGGAGTACGTCTTTTTAATTCTCAATCGAGCTACACTTGATCAACATTCAACATGCTGTAGGTCTTGGCATATACGATTCAGAAAATGGAAGAACGCACACGCATGTGCTTCAACACGGTTGATTTAAGCAAGGATGAATTGAAGAAGATCCTGCGTCTCTTACGCAATGCAAAGACCAAGCAACAGGGAGAGGACTTGTTACTCAACAAGTATATGGAGTTGAAGGATGTGAAATGTGTACAGGATGCGATCAGCGAGGCCATCCGTGTAGCCTTGGACGAATCCTTCAAGTCCCATATTGCCAACACCGCTGCTGTCGATTACTTTGGGAATGGGCAATCAGACGAATGGGCAAGGGTTTTCCAACCTTATGGCCAAACTGTCTGCTCCAAGATGCAGGCTATTGTCGATGAGATAATCACCCGTGGAGCGATTGATACCATGGATCCAGATGTTTCGACTGTGCTCAAGACCTGTCCACTTAAAGCCAAACTCATATTTGCGAATACATCAGCACGTGATGACTTTGCTTCTTTCCCTTTCATGAGCGCCTCTATTTTTTCTTCCCTAAAGGCTCATCTTGAGCGCATCGAGGGTGCCATTCTTGAGGTATGTGATACACACCATCTGCGCAAATCACTGTATGCCTCGATTTGTGCAAACACGACCTCACTCAGTTTGCGCAAATCATCATATGCCTCATTTTGCGCAAACGACCATATGGATCTGTTTGCGCAAATCGTTACATGCCTTGTTTTGCTGATGATTTGCGCAGTTCTCATAATCAAAACCTGCCACTAATTACTCTTCCTCAGGTCTCATCGTGGTTCTCGCCGTTGTTGTATTGGGAGAAAGTCCACCCGAAAGAGTGGTGCCCAGGCTCTGCAAGTGCTGACATGATGCGTGCCATCTGTGCCCACCCTGATTATCACCCAGACCATCGAATTTGCCTTTGGGATGAGGTACATTCCTGCCCTATCAATCATCCTTCTGCTGCCCACACTAACATCTCAACATACAGATCGTTCTATACATATTCAAATACTACCCTGCATTTCTCAACATGGAAGGGCAGCTCTCCGCACTCAATATGCCGGCCAGAAACCTCTCCCAGCACGAATTACTGCGTATTTTTGGTGAAAAAACAGAGAAGGGCGACAAGAAGAATGAAACTATCGACCTTGATGCCAATGCCGATGACGATGACGATGAAAATGATGTGAAAGATGCTGAACTTGAAGATGCAACCACTCATGCTGGTGATGTAGAATGCGCTGAACGTGCAAATCAAAGGGCTCACACCAAAGATCTTGCTGTTGCCCGCAAGGCAAGCCTTATCCAGGAAGCTTTTGCAGCCGCATCGCTCCTCAACAATAGTCCGAAGGTATCCAAGGCCATCAAACCTCAAATACATGAGCCTTGGACTCGCAGATCTATCATCTCAACTGATGCTCCAAATGACCTGTTTCGTGGCCAGAAACTTGTTGAGTATCACACATGGGAGTGGAGTTCAAGCATCACATCTTCTCGGATGCGTGAGATGCGCATTGTTGCCTTCAGTGCCATCGCTGAACATACTGCCCTCCTACGCTATCGAATCCAACTTCTTTCAGATCCTGAAGGTGGCGCATGCTTCTTGCGCTCTACAATCGAACGCAACACTGAATGCCATCGCATCAGTCGCCTGAAATCTACTCCTCGCCAAACAAAGCTTGGTCAGCCTCCTGCCAAACAAAGCGGTACTAGTGTTTATGTCAAGCTTAATTGGCCTGACGAAATCAAGACCCCAAAATGCCTCACCACTGGCTTAGATCTCAAGGTCGAGCTTCGTCGTTACTCTGCTACCCATCTTCATTGCCAACAGCGAGTCGAACTCCAGAAAGCTATTAATACAATCGAGTCCCTCCGCATTGCATGGCTGGATACCACTAGTGTCCCAAATGCATGTGACTCTCCCCCCATTTCTGTCGATGTCAACCGCAGTCTTCGTAAACTCTCCAAGGTATGGCTTATATTTGAATTATTCTTTCCACCCATGCTCATTCCATCCCCTTCCTTTCCAAGTATCTACAACAGAATGCATATTTACAGCGTCTCCAGAAGCATGCAGATGAGGTAGAACTCTCCAATGCTTCCAATGCTTCTGAGTCCCTTGCAGTTGAGTTCCGTGGATCGGAACAAATCCCTACCAAACGATTGTCTTCAAAGGTCAAGTTTCATGTGTTGTCACCTATGGAGGAGAAAGAAATGTTGGCTCAGCAGGCATTGGATGTTGAGCAAGATGACGACTCGGACTTTTCAGATTGTGTGGGTCAGCAGGCTACCACAGCCATCAAAAAGGTTGCAATAAAAGGTATGCCAAATCTTTTATTTCATCGGTTCATTCATCTTCAATGTTATCCCAAAATATCTAGACAGGATTGTTGATGACATGGAAGGCATTGAGGACCAGCCTCCCAGCAAGAATACCAGAAGTGTTACAAAGACTCCTTCTCCTTCTCCTGTTCCTCAACCCTCCTCTCTTCCTCCCTCAAGTGATGATTCATCTGATGATGTTCCAACTACCGATGACGAAGATGGTATGTTCCATATACCTGTAGTTTGTCCCACTCTTCAGTTAATGTTGTACTACAAATCACCACAGATCGTGCCAGGGTCATGGCCAACAAACCACCGTTCACTCAATCTGCTTGCCCCTCCACTCCTATTCCTTCCGATGATACCATCCAGATGATACCAGACCAAGAACAATGTATGTGTTTCCTTCTGTTTTGCGCAAATCATGTAGTACCTTGTTTTGCGCATTTTTGATGATCAACCCAAATGATCCAATGGTTGTATGCTTCTCATCTGCGCAAATCAGGTGTACCCTTGTTTTGCGCACTTCCACACATGTGTCATTTCACGCAAATCATACCACGCCTTCTTTTGCGCATGTCTGCACCCTTTCTTTGCTAGTATCCACTCACCGTTTTTGTCACAGAACACACTGTGCATTTACCTGTCACTGTTGGTAAGTCACAAACATGCAGCCACACATATTACCTACTCTAACCTATACCATTATTCATTAAGTGCCCTCTGCGGCTTCATCGTCTACCACCAAAGTTCTCCGCAATACATCGTCTATTGGTATGTCCACTTTCCTTTTCCACCTTTTCATACACTCAATTCCTTCTTTTATTATCTGCAACCCCTTCCCTTCTCCTCTCATCCTTCAGCTAAATCCCCAAAGGGTATCCTCAAGTCCACTAAGAGGCGTCGCTCAAGCGGTGACAAAAACACTCGTCTGTGCCTTTGCCCTTAGTCAATCACCTGTCATATTCATCTTTCCCTCTTCTTTATTTCTCCAGGAAACATCCGTTCTCGTGCTCCAAAACTCTCTGCACATACTCAACCCAATCCCACGTCCTCCAATGAACATCCGGAAGTCGATTACTCTCTCCTTCTTCATGACAACAACATGAATGAAGATCTTGTTCCTGATGAGGAGTTGTTGTAGCCAGTCTGTGTAGCACTCTCATGACCACCTTATGTCTGATTGCTTTTGTGCTTTCATTGTTGTACTAGTATCAAATGTGACAAATTATTCCCCTTTTCCAAGTTCTACCCCATCTTCCATTGAAACCACTGTTCATCCCCCATGCCCCATTCCCAAGTTTGATAATACTCGCCCTATGGTTTTTGGTTGGCTAAGGATCTTATGACTCTTTACCCGAAATCACCATCCTCCCTGACATCGCTTCCGCTTCCCTCTCTGTTACCATTGAGCTAACCTCCGCTAACCCCTTCTCGTAAGCTAACCCAATTTGCTTTATTCATTCCCTCTCCTCACGCCATCGCTTATACTGAATATTCCCACTGCTCCGTCTTCCCCCACCCTCTCTCTCCTCTTCTCGCCCGACGTGCTATTGTCCATTGTTCCTTCAGTGACAGCCATGAGCGACTTCCCTGACCCTGCTGATTTTTCCAGTGATACTGAGCTCAAGTGAGTTTCCTCTAAAATTTATGACTGCCAATCGGTCATCTCACCCATTATATTTTTCCTTCACTCCTCAGTGCACCTCCACCTGGTCTTGTTGATGACATCGATCATGATGCTCCCTTCGACGTCACTGCTCTCCCTGATCAACTTGCCACTACCGATGCCTATGATCAAGTTGACCTACATGTCGCACTCTACCAAGACCAAATCGGTCGCGAACATGCTTTCATTGATAAGTTCAACGGTTCTCGCAAAAAGGTTGTCACTTTCAATGATCTACGTGGCTTTCACAACAATGGACATGCCAGGTCTGCCATGTCCTTGTTACAAACTCGCAGTCGCCTCAGTATCGATGATGAACATCATGTCGATGCCACCAGTCCTGATGTCATTCCTCGCCTTGGTCCCCATTTTCTGGACTACACGCTTTATGTCGGTGATCGTCTTGGTCTTGATGCTGCCCTCCCCAATGTTGTCGCTGACCACAACTGGACTGCTAAGCTCCAGCTCTCCATGACACACCGACTCTGGCCTGACAGCTCTCGCCAATCCCTTCCTTTCAATCCAAAGGGCCGAATGATCTATATTGGTTCTCGTCTCGATGATCAGCTGTGGTTGGCCCTCGCTCCTCTCAGTTTCTTCAATGTTCATGATCCCAACCATGCTCTCGAACGATCTCCTGTGTTGGGCGCCCCTTCGACAACTTTGATTTTAAAGCACCAACTTATGCTGATCTTGTTTATTTCTTTTGTCCTGGAGACCATGCATCATGAAGATATTGCCTGTCACCCAAGGTATCCTGAACCTCTCACATGGGCTGCTGTAAAAGCATCAACGGAGGTACTGTACATCTATCTTTCTTTCCATTTTCTACACACCATTTAAAATGGTCATTTTGCGCAAATCACACCCTGTCATGATTTGCGCATTCCACCTATTATATACTGCATTCATTGCTAATCCACCATCTTTCAGAGGTCACATGGGTCAAGCCCATCGTCAAATCACTTTGCGCCTCAATGACATCAAAAGTCTCCACCGTAGCTTCAGGCAGTTGTGGCAGCCTTGGGTTCAAGATGCTCCTGCCTCTTGGAAACGTGATGGCTTCTTAGAACATAATGCTCCTGTTGGCATCACCATGCGATATGGCCAAAACCAACACATCAGGGTCACTAACTCCACTGATATTGAGCATGCTAATTGGCAGGACGATCGTGATTACACACACATCTATCAACTTTCCTTCTCCCTTGCAACACATCTCAGGTCTGTTTCCCTTTATATTATCTCTCTTTGTGATATCAATGGATTTTATATCTCAGTTACCTCACTGTTGACGAATGGGAAGAAATCCCCACCCAGCGTATTCAATGGGATAACCCTCTCCTATATGATCAACCAGACGACGATGAGTCACGGCAGGAAGTTGATATTGCAGACTTGCCTCTCCTCAACCACAATGGTGCTGAGATCAATGTTTACAACAGTGATGGATTTCGGGTCCCCAGGCGCAAACCCATTCGCTTTCAATCTTGTGGGGTTCTTCTCAATCTCAACCAGGTACATGAAATCTTTCAGGGCCCAGAGGATGCACATGGTCATGTCCAAAATGAGGTTCCTTTCACTGTCTACCCTCTTGCATTCACAAAGCTCTTTGGTAACATCAAATCTCCCTCCATCATGCCTGCTTTTTCTCACAGAATGAAACTCATCAACAATACCATCGGCCCTCCCATCCGAGATGATCATATGGATATGGATGCCAATGATGATGATCCCGATGCCATTCAAAGAGGAGCTCCTGTCCTTCATCCCATTGGATCTCAATTTTACAATGCCCTGTCTCACCGTGTCCGCAATCAAGCAAAGTTCCATGCTGTGCAGCTTGGATTGGTTACAAGTGCATTTGCTGGTGCCGCTGTCAAGAGCCCTGTAGGTATTCGTCATTGGCAGAGGTGTCTCAATGCTTGTGAGAATGCCCTGCCTCATCAGACCTTCGCCCACAAAGTATCTGGTGATGGTCAGCCCCAAGCTCTTCGCCTCGAGAACACCTACACACTTGATGTCCACAGAATGCTCCCTCGCCATCGGAATGGAGTGTAAGCATGGCTGTTGTTATTTCCTGCTGATCCAAACTGATCCCTTCCTTCATTATCAGCGCTATTTATGACCATGTCATTTGCCCTTTGCTCAAGTCCTGGGGCCATCCTACCATCATCAATCCAATCAAGGACGTCATTGCTGTATTTCAACCTGATGTATGTCTCCCATTTTTACATTCCTTCTTTGACCAACCCCATGTGTGCAGTTCATTCCAGAACTATTCATATGTGCCACCTATCCCCTCACCGCTCTCATAGAAATGTTTTGGAACAAATATCTCCCACAATTGAAGGACCATATCTTTGTCCACCCTTCCATAATTGAGATTGTTTCAATGTTGGAACGCACATTAAACTTTGCTCACACAGGGAATGCTGCTGTGCTTTGCAAGAGGCTCATGGATCCTGCATGGCTATCGCTCAGTGTCATCAATGATGGATTCCCTTCGATCTCTGATGCTTTTATGGCCATGAGTGCATTGACCCTTGGCCAACTCACTGTACACCATGAATCATGGCCCATGGAACCTCATTCTCGTCGTCCCTTGACATCGTCAAAGAGGTGCCAAGAACTCACATATGGTAAACAACACTATGAGGTATGTTTCACTATCCTATCCATCCATTCTCACCTTTTGCACATCATGATAAACATTGCGATATTGCGCAAATCACTATGTGTGGTGATTTGCGCAGTTTCTCATATTCCAATCCGTTGACACACTTTCTCCATCAAACATGACAATACATGGATATGGGCTATTCTGCGCAAATCCATATGTGTCTGCATTTGCGCATTTCACCACCTTTACTTCTTACTTGGGTTCCATTTGAATCACACGAATGATATTCTGACATACAAAATACAGGCATATGAAGCCCATTTCACCATCCGTCTTGCAATCAACAACTTCCCCTCTCATGCCTATCCATCTATTCAAGACCTGTCATTCAGATCTGCCTGCTATGCAGCTGATGTTGCCCTCCGAGTCTACTTTGCTGATGTCAAACGACTTGTCCACAATGAAGTTACCTCCCTCTTGCAACCTCTCCTTTCTGATGATGACCGTACCATAAAGCAAGAGGCCAGAGACAGATCCGAAGCCCTTTCCAAATGGGAGGACGAGGAATACCCCCTTTCATATTCCCATGGTGTCCTCAACAATCTCATTCATGCAGTTTCAGAACCTCGGGATGGAAAATTCACCCTCACAGCTGCTGCCATTGGACCCAAGCCCATCTCCTTCTTTGCTGATGCCATCATCAATCAATGTACGAGGGAAGACAACCGACGCCATCCTCCTTTCATTGCAGGTGGCAATTTCCTCCCTGTTGCACGTGTGGCCCTCAGTGAAATGCGTTCCTTTGCCCTTCGTGACCACCTTCCTGCATCTGATGCAAAGCGCTTTATTTTCGATGCCTTTTGCACTGCAGCAGGTACTCTCAAGATTAATCATATCCCTTGGATCACCAATCCAAATGGAAACTTTGGCCGCCCTTCATCTTCCATTGTCCATGATGTCTGGCTTAATCTTGGTGCCAAACCTCCTCCATCGCTGGCTTGCACACATTCTTTTGTATCAAGACAGCCTTCCACTAGTACCCTTGCTTATTATGCATCAGAGGAAATACAGGCTGCTGACCCTCGTGCAGAATGGTCTGCTTTGGATCCCCGCCTAAACAACTTCAAGGATGTCCTTCACAAAGTCTCCCTTCCTGTCGAATGGGATATCAATCATGCCACCTGTGATGGTGGCCCTGCATATATCACAGAAGCCTATCAATATGTTCAGCGGATCTATAATGCCTCTGAACCTCTTCATCAACTCACCATGATCTGTGCTATCATCTGTGCAGGTTTATTGCCTAGGATATTCTCTCCACCATTCCAAGGCCGTCCAGAATCTGTTAATAAATTTCCAAGATACATCGCTGGTTTGAAATGGGTTATCAAAAAAAATCATAAGGGTGTCTCCCAACCCAATCCTTTCATCACCATGGTCTCAACATTTATTATCTGTCACTTTGACACCAAGTCCCCTATTCACTCTCAGTCCAACTTGTGTGCCTGGTTCAAAAAACATAGTGAGTCCTCTTGTGCCCTTATGTTCTACACTAATGACCTGTTTTAAGCTGCAAAAGGTATCACAATCTTTCTACTTTGTCGTCTGGGTCTTGCCACAGCAATGAATGGCAGTGCGTTCCATTCTGCAAAGTGGGGGACTGATATCTGTCCACTTCCTCTCAGCACCATTGCAGACAAACATAAAGAGGTGGTTCGTTTGATCAAGATGGGGAAATATGGTGGATACGATGCAGTCAAGGAACTTGCTGGCACTAGGACTGCAAACCGTTTGAACCAAAAGCATTACGTCTGCGGGTGTGCCCTTCCTGCATTATCACATGCTGCCTCTTCATCCAAGCGCTCCATTGGTGACTTGCATGAGTATGATGACAACATTGATGTCACCACAGATGATGATGATGATGCATTGTCACGAAATGTGAAACGACGCAAGTAGTAGACATTCATTCAGATAATGTAATTTATTTTAGTGATCAAAGCGCATACTAATGCAATCTGCGCAAAACAAGACATATATGGATTTGCGCAAAATGCAGGTCTGACTTTCATAGACACATTTGTGCTCCTGTAGTGATCAACATGGGTTTGGAAATCCATGATGGGTCATGGGCATGGGTGGGGTTGCCATCTTCTGACTCATTGACCCACAGGAAACCCCCATGTACCCCATCAATAAATCTCTTGTTTTGGTACAGCACTTACCAGAACTTTACCCAATATAGAATGGCCCAATGCAGACAGGTGATTTTGGCTGATAACCTTGATTGACTGCCCCATCTACTATTGTCCCTAACCTACTGGTGGTTAGTACCCTGAAAGTAGGATTGACCGACCATGTTGATCACAAATCTAATATCCTAAAAGTGGTGGTGGCTGATCAGATGGTCTGGAAATATAAAGGCCTAAAAATGAGGTTGGCCCACCAGATTGTCTGATGGTACAGTGGCATGGCATCAGGAAATTGGGGAAGTGCTGGCATGACCAGATATATCTTATAAATAGATGTTAGGATGCCATAGATGGATAGTTGCTTAGCAGCCATTACCTTCCACTGATCATGCCAGTGCCAAAAAGTTGTGTGATTGATCATTTAATGCCAGATGGATGACTGTGTGATGACAATATATACCTGCACGGTGACTTGTGGTGAATTTATAGGCCATTATCTTCTTACCCACAGTCTGATGTTCATTGACAATATAAGTGCAATAATGTTATTTTTCTGAACAAGTAATATCATTCTGACATTCATTAATAACCAGCTAGTGCTGGTGCCTGCCTTTGGCAGGCAATGCTTAATCCTATTTTTGCCAGCCATATATTAGTAAGGATAAAACCACAATACCTTTCAAACCTTCTTAAACATTTTCAATTTCAATCACAAAAAAAAACAATGAATCAAATCAAATTTCTAAGCACTTCAGTAAATACAACATTTGTAGTCAATGTACTATTCTGTCCATGAGGAAAAATGGCCTTAACATGATGAGGGTGGGTACACCTGGAAAGAGCCACATAAAGTTGACCATGTGAAAAAACATGTGTACATAAATTAGTGTTGCCGCGGCTTTGGCTCGGAGCCAGCTCAAGTCAAAGTCGAGGCCCCAGTTAGCCGAGCGCCCTGTAGTCAAGCCAGGCACATTACCTACGGCTTGACTCGACTCAGCTAGTCACAACTTTGCAGCTTCAGTCGACTAACCGCAAAAAAAAATTATACATTGTGGTGTAGCATGGTCTACCGTTTACAGTGAAATTGTACTACTTAAGTTGGTACTATGTATTGTGCTGCAAGCTAATTGAAGAGTGATCAGGATTCAGGATATATTGACTAAGACAAAACGGCTCCTCAAGCTGGTTCTACTCATGGCCATTTTCTGTGCGGGACTCTTGCCTGGAGTTGTTGAGTGGTGGTTTCGAGGTGCTTGACATGAGCGGCCTTGAACCAACGATAATCATCATTGAATTCATCGTGGAACCTTTGCTCTGACTCAGTACGCCACTTGCGAATAGTTCCATGATGGGCATCAGTAGTGTTGGAGGCTTGGAGCTACTAGCAACAGGTTTGAACTTCGAAGCCAGCGTCTTCCTTGTTGGAGCCCTCATCACACGACTGCCGAGTAGCCTTGGTCATGGAGCGAGTGGTGGGGGCAGTGGTGGGGTTGGATCGATGAGAACGGGGGGACGGTAGTGTAGGGGACGCTGTGGACTGACATGGGGAGTGAATTCCCTGCCATGGATGCATGCCCAAAGTGAGGCCGCCAGAGGACAGCTCACCTGCAGCCTGCAGGGAGGTTGTAAACAGCCGGGGGGAAGATGTTCTCCTGGGGTGTAGAAATGACCAGGAGAGGCAGTGGTGTACAAGGTTGACAAGTATGAGTACTTGCTGATGGTGTTGATCAGGTTAAGCATGATAGGGGAATGAGGAGGGTCTAGGCACTGTCATGTGAGGTTATTGGGAATGGTGATTAAATTCTGATGGGACTTACCAGCCATGGTGGATATGCTATACAGAAAGTGTGCATACTGGATGTACAGGTTGAGGGAGTCCTGCTGCTGGGTGAAGTATTGATGGGGCTCTGAGGGGGAGTAGACTACATTGCAAAATAATGAAAAGTGTCTGTTCATATGGCAGAGCGCAGATGGAAGTGAGCGGTGAATGTCAAGCTTGGGAGTTGGGAGTCAGGATGGGCAGTGGTGATAATGGCGAATGGAGTGATGGTGACTGTGCGACGATGGCACAATGAACAGCAACGACATTGATTCAACGTGACTTGAGGCTGGCCAAAGATAGTCACTGAGCACATGCGCCAAAGTCCAATATTGCGAGACAATGGCTTACCAGTGTTGCTTGGGCCACCAAGTCCACAAAATGTTGTTATGAGGTTCTGAGACTGTGGTGTCGATGGGGAAGAATCAAAGCCTAGAAATGTTAGTTGAGCACTGAATATCGAACACACCTACCTTGGTTGAAGTGGTCAGTAGGTTGTAGATAGCAGGTGGTTGCATGACTCATGTGTGGACACTGGAACAGTCCAAAACACAAGTTTTCAGGCTTATGTACTATAAATCTACGTCAAGTTCAACATACAGTGCCCATGAAGTATGTAAGAGACAAAGAGAGCAAGATCTAGCAACAATGATATGAGTAATGAGACTTCAAATTGAGTAGTAGATGTAATTAATACAACTGCACATGCTCTGGGACAGTGTCACCTTCTGCTGACGCAATGGCATCAATGGCTTGGACCATTGCATCATTGAGGTTACCTTCTGCAGTCACGAGGTGAGCTAATGCATCCTCTGTATCCTCGTCACAAACCATGTCCTTCTCTGATGTTATCCACTGTCACGTAAAATGTAGGTGGTCCTTCTTCAGCCAAAACTTGAGATGATTTGTAGCGCTTCCATGAGGGCAGGACTGATATGGTTACGTTTTTTGGTATCAGTCTCAGCACTTGATGAGAACACACGCTTGCAAGGGACAGTTGATGCTTGGATCGGCAAGTAATCCATTGCCATCCGGAAAATAGTGGGGTACCTGAGACGTTCCAACTGAGTGGTACATCAGTGAATGCAGTATGCTATCAATGAGATCTCACCTTCCAGAATGCAAGCACATCAGAATTCCAATAAGAGATCGTGGCAGTGTATGAAACAAATTCATCTTCAACAGATTGTTTCCCAGAATCCTCTTGTTCATTGGTGCTAGGGGCAATTTGCATATTTGGAAGGCCATACCGTGAAGCCAGTGTCATAAATGCACGTGGCTGGGCAGGTTCGGGACTCGACAGTGGGTTGGAGGTAGGGTACTTGGTATGGTATTCGTTCATCTGAGTTATTGGTTAAAGTCAACTGGCATGCTCGAATGAATCCAAAGACCTGCCTTTGCTAAGATGTGTTCTTTCACTGATGAAGATTCAGTGTTCCAGTGTGTCTGCGCCCATGAGAACCGGATGGAAGGGTTGACAACTTTTGAGGTTCGACAGGGTAAAGTTAGCTAAACATTGCAGAGTAATACTTGACCTACACATTGCAAATAGATAGGCTTTGTTGGCCTGCATATGTTTATGATAGCTTGTTGCCCAGGAAAGTCCCTCTTGGATGAAAGGGGCCAGTTGTGGGTGGTTCAGTGATGTCGCCATCACTTGCCATTGAGCCACAAATGTTTCATATGCAGGTAGAGTACCACCAAGGAGCGGGCAATGCTCTCCTGACATTGTTTGCTGGGCAATGGAGGGGGCCTTCATGTAAGTCATAGTGAGTATGGAAAAGTGTAGTGTCATTTGGTAAGAGAGGGAGAAGGTTTGTATTTATATACCACAACAAAGAGTACATGACACAGTGACCCAAGGGAAAGTGTCATCTACAACAACTAACGAGTCGTAAGGACTGACCTCCAAAATAAACTTGAGATCTTGCAGCACTTCCCAATCAAGCAGTGCCATCTTGTGGTGGGCAACATCTGCGTTTCTTGGTGTGGCCATGAAAAGTTCAATAGCCTAGCAGTAAGTGCATGTGTCAGCTGAAAGTTTTGAAGTGATACCTTGACAAACCTGGTGTAGGGTACGGAGATGATTGATCATGAAATATGTAGAGTCCCAGTGGGTCCTGACATCTCAAAGAAGTTGTACAACTGGGAGATTGATACATTCGCCATCACTAGTGAAGGACTGGTTCTCATTGCCACTTTGAATGGTTTGGCGGAAGTTGGATCAATGCTGGCCTGAAGCGCGAAGAGCATGCACACATTCCCTACCAAGCTTGATAGGATCCTGTTGCACAGCCCTAAGATATGCAGTTTTGTTGATAGGCTGCTGAAGTGTGTTGAACCATTGAGCTGCAACATTGGTGAAATCGGCATCTGTGTACTTGTCGATGGTATGGTGTACACAGATATGCATGATGTGGGGAAAGCAGCGAATCCAACATTCATCGGGATCAAATGTAAATTCACATTTGTCCAATAAGAGTTGTGCAAGCTTCTGCATGGCTGTATTGTTATTTGAGGCATTGTCAAGAGTAAAGTGGCCCATCTAATTGGATATGAATAAGGGTCTACTGGCTCAGTTGGACACTTATGCTTGCCATCGCAACCTTGACACAATCAATGAGATATGGCATAGTCTTTGCGATTTCTTCGCCAGTGTGACGGGAAGGGAGATAGTGGAATGCGATGAGCATGGCCTTCATTGTAAGCACACCTGTTTTTTCGTCTCGTCCAATCCAGTGTGCCATCATGGCCAGATACAAATCAAGATTGTCTGCAGACCACATCAGGAAACCCACACTTTTACTGAATGTCTGTTGAAGCTGAAATGCTGATACTGTATACTTGTTCACCTGAACAGCTGGAATCATTGACTCCCTGTAAATCTGAGCAAACTTCATCACTGACCTCCTGTAAATGTAGTTGATCTGACCAGATACCACACCTGACCTCCTGAACACCTGATACATCTGAACAGATACCATACCAGACTTTCTGTAAATCTGAACAATGCTGATATACTGTACATAGGATAGCTGGTTGGATGAAGTACTGAATGTCTGAAGGGCAGAGCAGTAGACTGCCAGAATAGCAGGTGAGCTGATTTTCTGATTGCTGATTTGCTGTCATCAGAAGAATCAGAAAATCAGACAAATCAGAAAATCAGACAAACCAGAGAATCAGAGAATCAGAGGAATCAGAGGAATCAGACAAACCAGCAAATCAGAGAATCAGAGAATCAGAGAAACCAGGGAATCAGGACATCAGTGAATCAGAAGAATCAGTGAATCAGACAAATCAGGGGATCAGAAGAATCAGCGAATCAGGTGAATTAGAAAATCTGCAAATCAGACAATCAGACAAATCAAGAAATCAGACAAATCAGAAAATCTGCAAATCAGAGAATTGGAATAATAGGCCCACAGTCAATTAGGATATTCATTTTTCAGTGGCTTATACTACCTGATAGTCAGAACAAAGGGACTTTGGTAATTGGGATGTCTGTTTGTCAGGATCCCATACTACCAGCTAGTCAGAGTAATGGTACTTTGTTAATTGAGATGTCCGTTTGTCAGTGGCCCATACTACCAGCTAGTCAGAATGATGGTACTTTGTTAATTGGGATGTCTGTTTTTCAGTGGGTCATACCTACCATATTTCCTACCTACTGGTCACTCAGTCTATCAGTAAACCAGCCCAACCATGTACAGTGTCCCACAGACTTGCTGACACATCTGTGAATCTCATTTACAGTACATCTAGTCACAGGGTCAATAAACCAGCTATATGGAAATTGTGCAACATTCCACTAGTATTACAGTACAACAATCAACAAGCCAGACAACATCATCATAGTCAGTAGGTACCTTGTTTAATGTGCATAGAAGGGGATCTATAAATAAAGAGGGATAGAACATAGGCAGGTATGAGAAGGCAGCACAAAACAGGGGGAGGCACATTGGAAGAGCAAATCTCTGCATGGAATCACAGCCAGTCTTGCCAGAAAAAAATGCACACAGAATGTACTTTACCCCCATCTTGCATGTAGCCAGAGGAGACAAGCTGGGACACCTTGACACAATGCAAACATATTTTTGAGCACCTGCGATCATTAAAACAATGTCAGATGTTGACATATAACGAGAGACAGAAGCATCATCACCTAGCTTGCATTGGCATTCTGGGGATGCAACATCATTTGCGGCATTTGCAGCATATGATAACAGAGTAACCAGAACTCTGTCATGGTGCTGCTGCAGCTACAATGTCTGGGTGTTGTGCACATGTGGCGGTGCGGGTGTGCTGGAGGGTCAACAGTCAGTAAAAAGAAAAAGAAAACCTTTCACTGTGTGTACCAGTGCCACGGGTGTAGGTGAAAACTTGATCTGTAATCATATTAATTAGCAAACGAAACAGCCAAAGAAAACATGCATGCAGATATACGTCCAGGAGATATATCACTTTGTGAGCGCTTTGCCCGTCACTGTTGTTCACGACCCATGCACATGTTGTCGTCCATGTCGTCACCGTTTTTGCCACCGTAGTTGTGGTTGACACTGGTGTACAGAAGAACTACAATAATGGTTGATAAATGAAACAGGAACAAAAATAAAAATAAAAACAAGGTACTGTGTGCGCGTGCAGACAGGTGTTCCATATGGACTTGAGACTTGGTTGTGTGATGTGTGATAAAATCAAGGATACCATCGTCATGCAGCATATGCATCTATGGCACCAGCTTCACTGTCAGCCTGCATTTGAATTGTTGCTTACTGCGCGCTGTAGAGACAGTCCTGTCTCTAGGTGTGTAGAATTGGTACTACTGATACTGGACTCTACCTTAGCTATGTAGGCTTGTCCTTAGCTTACTAAGCAACAACTCTCTCTTCACTGTACATCTTTGAGCTCAGTCCTGGAGTGACTGAACCATCCATCCTCTCCCTAGTTCTCCTAGTTTCCCCAGTCCCTGGGAGCTCTGCCAGACCTCCAGAAGCCCCTGGGTCGAGCGTGCCTCACCTGAGGCAGCAGCAACACCCAACCCCCCCCTACAGTGCTCGATGATGTGTCCAGGATAGAAATGCCAAGGGTCCATATTGCATATTGCTATGCCAGCACTGTATCAACTGTACCTGACCATGATCAGCATATACAATCTTTTGGCTATGGGCAATCACTACCATGCTGAAACTTCATCAACACCCAACCTGTGTTCAGGAAACCTGGGTGGCCTTTCATCATGATGTCAGTTGGTCGAAAACTGCTGCGTGGGTCAGTGGAATGTAAGTGTTGGCTGAGTATGTGAGTGTTCTGAGTAAGAACACCGTGGTCGTGGATTCTGGCAGGGAAGTGGATGGATCATGAATAAAGTAATAGATAGGTCATGCAGGCGATTGGAACACGGTGATGAAAAGAGAAAAAAAAAGGATGCGCACCTTCGTGATATCACCATGCTTGCAGAGTTTTTAGCCATCCTACTGCTTGAGGAATGAAGTGCGACTTTACCTACATCCACCTTCCACCGTCCCTGACGCACGTGAGGTAGAAATGCACAGTGTCTAGTACACTGAAGTTTTTCATTGCTTCCAAAGGTCCTGTGGCATTCCCAAGGGATTTAGACACCTTTTTTCTGGTTCACAGTCCAGTGGGCATGTGGGAGAAGTGTTTTGGCATGACAAGGCAAAGAGAAAGTAGGATGGAAGGTAGGTAAACTGTATGCCTATATCAACCAAGAGAGCTTGCTGATGACAGAAAGAAACTTACCGGATGATACACATTCTGATCACTTGCACATTGGCTATTGGAGATAGATGCCAATCAGCCACTGCTATGGGTCAAACAGAACAAGAAGAAGTGAATGGACCAACCTTGCTCATAGTTTATCTTTATCTAACTGTGCCTGCATCACCATCCCCACCTCCATCCTCTGCATCTTCATTGTTGTCTTGCTCAGACAGCCATGATGACAGATGATTAACATAGTACGTCTTCACTATGGGTATCAGCTTCTGGAGGACGATGGCGAGCTTGCCAAAGTTGTGGTTGACAAATGAACTGTGACTCTGTGACATATTCTGTATACTTAAGCAGATGACCAGCTTTCATTGACTCCTGTTTGTTCCGTCCCCTGTCCTGGAAGTTTCACCCCTCGAATGTAGTTGTTCTGGATGTGCGTTTGTTCCATACTTGGTTGAGTTGTCACAGGTGAGTGACCTGAGCTAATTGAATGTATTGTTTTGGATGTGAGTATGTTCCAGACTTGGTTTAGTTGTTATAGGTGGGTGAATTAAATTGATGGATACGGTTGTGTAGGTTTTGCATATGGCTATTCCTGTCATGGAAGGCTCAGTCTTGATGCTCTCTTTGTCAGAGCTTAGATCTGCTCCGATACAGGTTTTCTATTTAATTCTTCAACATGCATGGTAAGCCCCCACCTCAACCTGCACTGTCTTCACTCAGTGTAATTGGATTCCTTGGGCCATGCATGGACAGCAAGCCCACCACGGAGACACTGACAATGACAGGCACTACCACACACAGCCAACGACAGGCAGTCAAGACCAGCGTGCAGACGTTGCCGATGATGACGGATAAACAATGCCACACATGAATGATGACAACAGTGACAACAGGAAGTCAAGGCCCCCATACAGACCGGGACGACAACGACAACATTGGGCAGCCAGTGCCAGCATGTAGACAATGACAACGACAATGGTGGGCAGCCAATGCCACATGCGGTGTCACACACCAAACAGGTTTGGTACAGTGAACATGGCAGATAACGTCAATATCAAACGGTCCTGATGTGAAGGATGAGCACGACGGAGCCTCATCGTAGCCATCTATCGCACAAGAAGACTATCCTGATGCAAGAGACGACTGCCAATGTCTAGCAGTCATCACTCGCACAAGAACCGCCAAGAAGCAGAAGAAACTGAAGGAATAACGTCCATTATGGTATGAGAAAGGAATGCACACTTCTGCAGTCCAACTCCCATACCAGAACGAGCAAAGAAGCTGAAGAATTGATGGAGAAATGAAGGAAAGAAGAGAAGAAACGATGTTAGCGCTCAAATGTCATGTTGAGGCGCCCAGTGCCAGCATTCCGATATTTTGAATAGCTCCACCGTTTCCAAAGCTATCAGGCACATGACTATACCGTCAGAGAGCCTAGAGTGTGGTCTATCTGCCTGTCAAGTTCCGACGTGGATCTGTTCATTTCCCACGGAGATATTCCCCCCGCAATCCAGACGTTCGTCTCATCAGTCACTATGGAGTCCATATTTTCTCTGGATCATTTCTCCACTATTGCTGCAGATCTCCACTATGTCCTGCTCCTAGGACAGCCTCTCCCAGAGTTCCTGTGCACTGCCTGGCACATATCTTCCCAGCCTGCTCCCTCAGTCCCCCTTGTTCTTGGTCAGCGCGTTCTCCTCATCAGTCCTGCGTCAAGGACGTACTTTGGTCATCTTAGGTCTATTGTCAAGATTGAGAAGTCTTCTCTGGTCGTCTCTGTGTCCCCTGAGCCCTCAGCCTATGGTCCCTTCCTCCCAGATACTTGCCATGTCCATCTTCCTCTGTCGTTCATCTCACTTCCCTGGATGCGTCGAATTCAGTACTCTATCCGCTTCCCTACTTTCAGACGGCGTCCTCCAGCACCATGACAGTTATATCCCTACTTTAGAGTGCTATTAGGAAGAAGAACCCTCTCTTGTTCTTTCCCAGAAGAGAGCTCGTCAAGGGAGCCCATGGT
>Ga0307518_10000881_pt1 | contig 22336 bp, 26 predicted proteins | sample 25_EM_MG_FD_203889 | JGI IMG/M metagenome (GOLD analysis project Ga0307518, IMG submission 203889) | Populus trichocarpa ectomycorrhiza microbial communities from riparian zone in the Pacific Northwest, United States - 25_EM | ecosystem: Host-associated > Plants > Roots > Unclassified | place...
ACTCGAAGGCCGACAGCGAGTCCGCGTTCGACATCGGCGTCGAAGGCGCCTGAACCCCTCAGGGGCTCTCCGCCAGCATGGTCCGGCAGATCTCCACGAAACCGCTCGCCAGCGCGCGGTACTCCTGATGGGTCAGCACCGAACTGCTCTCCAGTGACCGCGTGAACTCGGCGAACACAGGAACGTCGAGGACGACGAAGTCGCTCGCCATGAACGACAGCCCGTGCGGCACTCCGTGGCTGCCGGACAGGCTGTCCGCCATGTCCACGAACAGCTTGCCGACCCGCAGCGCCGGGCTCCACACGGTCTTGCCGGACGCTTCGAAGATGTAGCTCATCGCTCCCCTTATCCCCCACAGCCCCACAGCGCGTGAAGGCCCCCTTCCCTCGGCTGAGCCGAGGGAAGGGGGCCTTCACGCGTGTCTACCGAGCTAGTGCCCGGAGGTGATCTCCTTGCGCTCCACGGAAGGCTCGCCACCGATGTCGTCGACCTTGCCGTTGCCGTGCCCGTTGGACCGGGCGCGCTCCAGCGCGATCGTCTCCTCGACCGGGTCCGGGGACCAGGTCGAACCGGCGACGGCGTGTCCGGCCGAGCCGAGCTTGTTCATCTTCTTCGGCACCGACGCGCCCTGGTACTCGAGCGGGATCGCGTGGCCGTGGTCGTCCACCGGGCCGAGCGGCTGGTGGATCTCGATGAACTCACCGTGCGGCAGGCGCTTGATGATGCCGGTTTCGACACCGTGCTCCAGCACCTCGCGGTCGGCCCGCTGGAGGCCGAGGCAGATCCGGTAGGTGATGTAGTACGCGATCGGCGGCAGCAGCAGGACACCGATCCGGCCCGCCCACGTCGTCGCGTTCAGCGAGATGTCGAAGGCGAACGCGATGATGTCGTTGAAGCCCGACAGCATGATGACCGCGAAGAACGTCAGGGCCATGATGCCCAGCGAGGTCCGGACCGGAACGTCGCGCGGGCGCTGCAGCAGGTTGTGGTGCGCGGTGTCCTTGGACAGCTTTCGCTCGATCCAGGGATACATCACCAGCAACCCGATCAGCAGCGGCATCCCGACCGCGCCGGGGAAGAACACCGCCGGGACCGTGTAGTTCCCGAGGTAGAGCTCCCAGGCGGGCCAGATCCGCAGCATGCCGTCGGCCCAGGCCATGTACCAGTCAGGCTGTGAACCCGCCGAGACCTGCGCCGCGTTGTACGGGCCGATGTTCCAGATCGGGTTGATCTGGAAGAGGCCCGACATCAGCGCGATGACGCCGGTGACCAGCGCGAAGAACGCACCGCCCTTGAGCGCGAAGACCGGCATGATGCGGACGCCGACGACGTTGGTCTCCTTGCGGCGCACGCCCGGGAACTGCGTGTGCTTCTGGTACCAGACGAGCGCGAGGTGCGCGGCCACCAGGCCGAGCATGATGCCCGGCAGCAGCAGGATGTGGATCGTGTACAGGCGCGGGATGATCTCGTTGCCGGGGAACTCCCCGCCGAACAGCGCCCAGTGGATCCAGGTGCCCATGACCGGCACCGAGAGCACGATGCCCGACAGGGTCGCGCGGATACCGGTACCGGAGAGCAGGTCGTCCGGGAGCGAGTAGCCGAAGAAGCCTTCGAACATGCCCAGAACCAGCAGCAGCGCGCCGATGACCCAGTTCGCCTCACGCGGGCGGCGGAACGCGCCGGTGAAGAAGATCCGGAACATGTGCACCATCATCGAAGCCACGAAGATCAGCGCGGCCCAGTGGTGCAGCTGGCGGACGAAGAGACCGCCCCGGACGTCGAACGAGATGTCGAGCGTGGTCGCGAAGGCCCGCGACATCTCGACGCCCTGCAGACCGGTGTAGCTGCCGTTGTAGACGACCTCCTCCATGGAGGGGTCGAAGAACAGCGTGAGATAGACACCCGACAGCAACAGGATGATGAAGCTGTAGAGCGCGATCTCGCCGAGCAGGAACGACCAGTGCGTCGGGAACACCTTGTTGAGCTGGTGCCGCATGCCCTTGGCCAGGTGATACCGGTCGTCGGCCCACTTCGCACCAGCGCCCGCGGCCTTCTCGACCGGGTTCGTCCCCTTGGTCGGGGTGGTGAGTGAACTCATGACTTACGCTCCCAAAAGGCCGGTCCGACGGCCTCGTTGAAGTCTCCGCGCGCGATCAGGTAGCCCTCTTTGTCCACTGTAATCGGAAGCTGGGCCAAAGGCCGCGTCGCCGGCCCGAAAATCGGCTTGGCGTAGTGGAGCGCGTCGAACTGCGACTGGTGGCAGGGGCAGAGGATGCGGTTGGTCCGCTGCTCGTACAGGGAGGTCGGGCAGCCCACGTGGCTGCAGATCTTCGTGTACGCGTAGTAGTCGCCGAAGTTGTAGTCCTCCTGGCCCTGACGCTTGACGACCTTGGCGGCGTCGGTCGGACGCAGACGGATCAGCATGACCGGGTTGTCGACGCGTTTGAAGGCGGCCGACAGCGCGTGCTCGTCGTGCTCCTCGGACTTGCGGTACGGGAACACCGTCTCCATCGCGCCCGCGTCGAGGTCCTCGGCCTTGACCAGGGAGATCTCGTGCGGACGGCCGGTGTTGCGGCGCAGGTAGACGACCTCGTCCGGGAAGTTCTTCTTCCAGCCCGAGTGCCACAGCGAGTCGCGGTTCTCGGTGTCCTTCCAGGGGTCCTTGATGAAGGACGCGACCGGCAGCGCCGCGACGGCGAGGCCGAGCACACCGGCACCGGCGCCCGCGGACCGCTTGATCATCGAGCGGCGGGCGATGGTGCTGCGGCTGCCCGAGTCGGCGAGCTGGGCGATGATGGTGGCCTTGTCGACCTCCTTGGAACCGCCGTCCCCGCGCTCCTGGACCGAGACCTCGGCCGGGATGAACTTCTTGGTGTAGAGGATCACACCGATACCGAGGCTGAGCACGGCGAGCCCGAGGGTGACCCCGAGCAGCGGCGTGTACAGCGTGTACTTGGTGTAACCGGTCGTACCCGGCTCCTTGTACTCGAACCAGTGCGGCCACGCGATGAGGACCACGAACGCGAGGCCGGACAGCGCGGCCAGCACGAACCAGAGGGCGACAGCGCGCTCGGCGCGCTTCTCCGCCCGTGTCCCCTCGACCGGCCACGGCTTCGGGTACTCCACGATCTCGACCCCGTCGAGCGCGGTACCCAGCTTGACGAGCTGGTCGCGATCCATGTCCGCCAATTCCGCCTCTGTCGGCGGCTTCGGCCCTTCGGCGCTCATGCCTTCGATCCAATCCACAACGTCACGCCGATCAGCGCGGCGATCCCGACGATCCACGCGATCGCGCCCTCCGAAGCCGGGCCGAGTCCGCCGAGCGAGCTACCGCCGGGAGCGTTGTTCCCGTCGCTCACGGACTTCACGAACGCGATGATGTCCTTCTTCTCCTCCGGCGACAGCTGCCGGTCGGAGAACTTGGGCATGTTCTGCGGCCCGGTGAGCATCGCGGTGTAGATCTGCTCTTCCGTGGCCGGGTCCAGGTTCGGGGCGAACTTGCCCGAGGAGAGCGCGCCGCCGCGGCCGGTGAAGCCGTGGCAGGAGGCGCAGTTGAGGCGGAAGAGTTCGCTGCCGCGCGCGACGTCCTCGCCGCGCAGCGCGTCACCCTTCTCGGCGGGACGCTGCGCGCCGCCGCCGTTGGCCTGGATGTAGGCGCCGAGGGCGTTGATCTCGGCCTCGGACAGCTTCGGCGGCTTCCGCTGCGCCTGGGCTTCCTGACGCACCGCGGGCATGCGGCCGGTGGAGGTCTGGAAGTACACGGCCGCGTCGCCGATGCCGATGAGGCTCGGGCCACGGTCGGTGACACCTTCGAGCTTCGGCCCGTGACATTCGATACACGTGTTGTTGTAGAGCTTCTCGCCCTCGCGCAGGAGGGCGGATTCGCCCTGCGCCTGCGCGGTCTGCGGCTCCGGGGCGAAAACGGCGTACAACCCGCCCACGCTGAGCAGCGCGATCCCGAGCGCCAGCGCGCCGGCGAAACGCCTGCGTGCCTTCGACCGCTTGCGGAAGCGGCGCTCCGTGTTGTTCTTGCTGGAGGTCATCTTGCGGCAACCCTTGCTGTCAGTTCAGGCCGATAGGTCGTGGTGGCGGCTTCGTTCACGGAAGGATGTAGATCACCGCGAACAGGCCCACCCACACGATGTCGACGAAGTGCCAGTAGTACGACACGACGATCGCCGAGGTGGCCTGGGCCGGGGTGAACTTGCTCAGCTTGGTGCGGATGAGCAGGTACACGAACGCGATGAGCCCGCCGATGACGTGCAGGCCGTGGAACCCGGTCGCGAGGAAGAAGACCGTGCCGAACGGGCCGGACGGGATCGTCATCCCCTCGTCGATCAGGTGGAGGTACTCGTAACCCTGGCCGCCGACGAAGATCGCGCCCATGATCAACGTGATGATGTACCAGCGTCGAAGGCCGAAGACGTCGCCCTTCTCCGCGGCGAACACGCCGAACTGGCAGGTGAACGAGGACGCCACGAGGATCACCGTGAACGGGATCGCCAAGGCGACGTTCAACTCGAAGGGCTCACCGTGCAGCGGCGGCGGCCACTGGCCGGTCGCGTTCTGCGCCTTCACGGTGAAGAACATGGCGAACAGTCCGGCGAAGAACATCAGTTCGCTGGACAGCCACACGATGGTGCCGACACTGACCATGTTCGGCCGGTTCAGCGAGTGGACCCGCTGGCTGATGGTGGGAGCTGCCGTTGTCACGCGTCGCATTATGTCCTCTCACGCATGGCGCCCGCCGGGTGGGTCCACGGCGGGTCGCGTGCGTGTCGGGTCACATCTGAACGAAAGTGGGAACCGGGCTACTCATGGGTTTACTAGATCGGCTTCGTGACCTGGTCAGGAAGCCTTCCGGGCCGATCCTGACGGTCGACACGCCCGGCGTGGAGATCGTCGTGGAGGCGTTCGATCCGGCCGAGGCGGATTCTTCGGCGTTGGCGAGATCACCCGCTTGGGTCGCCGAAGCGCCCGCGATCCTGCGCCATCATCTGAGGCTGCCGCCCGAAAAGGTGGCGGAGGCGGCCTCGATCCTCGCGCAAGACGGCTGGGAGCTGCGAGAACAGGGGCCCGACGGCGAGTTCGCCCTCGCGCACGCGCTGCGCGTCCAGACCCTCGACGCGCTGCACTGCGCGCAGGAACGGTCACGGATGGCGGGGCTCGCGCAACGGCTCGGCGGCGACTCCCTCGGCTGGGACGCGCTCCAGCCGTCGGGTGCGTCCACGTGATGTCGGTCATGGCGGATAACATCGCGGGGTCGACATGACTAGACGAGGCGGAGGCGCGCTCATGGGCGAGCAGGCGATGCGGATCCTGGTGTTCAGCCACAAGGCGGAGGTGCGCGAGGCGATCATCAACGCCGTCGGCCGCAGGCCCGCCGCCGACCTCGGCCGGGTGGACTACACCGAGGCGTCCGGCATCTCCGAGGTCCTCGTCGAGATGGACGCGGGCAACGTGGACCTGGCCATCCTCGACGGCGAGGCCCAGCCGACCGGCGGCATCGGGCTGACCCGTCAGCTGAAGAACGAGATCGAGGACTGCCCGCCCATCGTGGTCTCGGTGCGGCGCAAGGACGACCGCTGGCTCGCGACCTGGTCGCAGGCCGACGCGGTGCTGGTCCACCCGCTCGACCCGCTGACCGCCGCCGAGACCGTCGCCGACGTGCTGCGCGCCCGGCGGGTGCCGGCCGTGCACGGCTGAGCCGATGGGCTCTGCCAAGACCTGGCCGTCTCTGCTCAACCAGCTCATCGCGCGCGCGGATCTGTCCGAGGAGGACACCGCGTGGGCGATGGACCAGATCATGAGCGGGGCGGCGACGCCCTCCCAGATCGCCGGATTCGCCGTCGCGCTGCGCGCGAAGGGTGAGACACCGGCGGAGATCTCCGGCATGGCCGACGCCATGCTGGCGCACGCCAAACGGGTGACCATCGACCGGCCGTCGGTGGACATCGTCGGTACCGGCGGCGACCGGTCGAACTCGGTCAACATCTCCACCATGGCCACGGTGGTGACGGCCGCGGCCGGTGCCCCGGTGGCCAAGCACGGCAACCGGAGCGCTTCGTCGAAGTCCGGCGCGGCGGACGTGCTGGAGGAGCTGGGCGTCACGATCGACCTGCCGCCGGAGATGGTCCAGCGCAGCGTGAACGAGCTGGGCATCGGCTTCTGCTTCGCGCCGAAGTTCCACCCGGCCCTGCGCCACGCGGGCCCGACCCGCGGCGAGCTGGGTGTGCCGACGACGTTCAACCTGCTGGGTCCGCTGACCAACCCGGCGCAGCCGCGCAGCTCGCTGATCGGCTGCGCGTATCAGGACAAGACCCGCGTGCTGGCCGAGGTGTTCGCGCGGCGCGGCATGAACGTGCTGCTCGTGCGCGGCGACGACGGCCTGGACGAGATCACGACCACGACCACGAGTTCGGTGTGGGTGGTCTCCGGCGGCGAGATCACCGAGCGGAGCTTCGACCCCGCGTCGCTGGGTATCGCCAGGGCGACCGCGGACGACCTGCGCGGCGGGGACGCCGCCCACAACGCCGACGTGTTCCGTCAGGTGATGGCCGGGAAGACCGGGCCGGTGCGGGACGCGGTGCTGCTCAACTCGGCGGCCGCGCTGGCGGCCTTCGCCGGGTTCTCGGGGTCGCTGGAAGACGATCTGGCGGCCGGGCTCGAACGAGCGGCGGCGGCCATCGATTCGGGCGCGGCGGCGGACCTGCTGAACCGGTGGATCGCCTTCGCCTGACCTCGTGAGTGGCAAGGACGGTTAGAACCGTCCTTGCCACTCACGAGGCGGTGCTGAACCGTGCGCGGTAAGCCGTAGGCGTCAGCCCCGTAGCCCGCCGCAGCTGCGTGCGCAGGTTCGCAGCGGTTCCGAAACCCGAAGCCCGCGCCACCAGGTCCAGCCGCTGCTCCCCGCGCTCGATCAGCCGGCACGCCAGCGCGATCCGTTCCGTCGTGAGCCACGCCAGCGGCGTCGTCCCCAGTTCGGCACGGAACCGCCGGTGCAGCGTCGCCTGGCTCGCCGCCGCCCGCGCGGCGAGGTCGGCGACGGTGAGCGGCCGGTCCAGCCGTTCCCGCGCCCACTCGAGCACCGGTGCCAGCGAGGTATCCGGCACCGGCGGCAGCGGGCGTTCGACGAACTGCCGCTGACCGCCGTCCCGGTGCCCGGCGAACACCAGCCGCCTGCTCACCGCGTTCGCGATCTCGGCGCCGTGATCGCGGCTGACCAGATGCAGCCCCAGATCGAGCGCGGCCGCGCTGCCCGCCGCGGTCAGGACGTCGCCGTCGTCGACGAAGAGGACGTCCGGCTCCAAAAGCACTTCGGGATACAGCTCGCGGAAGAGCCCCGCCCACTTCCAGTGCGTCGTCGCGCGCCGTCCGTCCAGGACCCCCGCCTGCGCGAGGGTGAAGGCGCCCGTGCAGAAGCTCACCAGCCGGGCACCCCGCTCGGACGCGGCGCGAACGGCCCTCAGCACCGAGTCCCTGGCCGGGCTCTCGGGATCGGGCCGGTTGGGCACGATCACCGTGTCGGCGGTTTCCACGGCTTCGAGCCCGGCGACACCGGTGAGGGTGAACATGCCCAGGTGCATGCGCACGGACGGTTCGGCCGCGCACACCGTGAAGTCGTACCAAGGCCTGCCCAGCTCCGGCCGCCGCAGGCCGAAGAGCTCGGTCGCGACGCCCATTTCGAAGGGGTTGGAGCCCTCGTCGACCAGGATGGCGACCTTGTGCGAGGAATCATGCGACATATGCGATTCCTAGCACTCACTCCTCCGGCGGTCCAGCGACGAGGATCGGATCATGAGCAAGCAGCCGATCGATCTGGAAACCGCGCTGGCCGGGTTCGACGAGATCTGGAGCCCGCGGATCGTCGCCCACGTCAACGACTACGACGTCCGTCTCGCCAAGGTCGCGGGCGAGCACGTCTGGCACGTGCACGAAAACACCGACGAGTTCTTCCTCGTTCTCGAAGGCACTTTGGACATCGCGTTGCGCGAGGAGGCCGGCGAACGCGTCGTCACGCTGCCGCGGGGTTCCGTGTTCGTCGTCCCGCGCGGGACGTTCCATAAACCGTCCTCAGTGGACGGTGCGTCGCTGCTGCTGTTCGAGCCGACCGGCACGCTCTCCGTCGGCGACGAACACGACGAGGTCCCCGACCACGTCCAAGTGACAGTCGGGCAGGAAATCTCCTTCTAGCCTGCGGAAAACGTCCTCCGGTACGCACTCGGGCTGGTCCCCCGCAGCTTGCCGAACTGATGCCGCAGCGCCGCGGCGGAGGCGTATCCGCAGGCGACGGCGATGTCCTCAATGGACAGACGTCCCTCTTCGAGCAGTGACTGCGCGCGGTCGAGGCGGCGTTCGGTGAGCCACCGGTGCGGCGTCGTCCCGGTGGCCGCCGAAAACCGGCGCAGGAACGTGCGCTCCCCCAAACCGCTGCGACGGGCGAGCTCCGCGACGGTGAACGGCTGGTCCAGCCGCCGCTCGATCCATTCGAGCGCTTCGGCGAGCACGGTGTCGTCCGGCGCGGCGGTCTCGGGCACCGGCGCCTGCACGAACTGGGCCTGCCCGCCGACCCGGTGCGGCGCCGCGACCATCCGCCTGGCCAACGTCGTGGCGGCGGCGACACCGCGCAGCTCCCGCACCAGATGCAGGCACAGGTCGACGGCGGCGACGGTTCCCGCGCTGGTGAGAACGCCCCCGTCGTCGACGTACAACGCCTTCGGGTCGACCTTCGCCGTCGGGAAACGCGACCGGAACTCCTGCTCGTAGACCCAATGGACGGTGCAGTTCCGCCCGTCGAGCAGCCCGGCGTAGCCGAGCGAGAAGACGCCCGCGCAGAAGCCCGCGACCCAGGCGCCCCGGCTCGCCGCGTCACGCAGGACCTCGAGCACCGGCTCCGGCGGGCTCGCGCTGCGCGGCGCGCAGGTCGGGACGATCAGCAGATCCGCCGACGCCGCGAAGTCCAGGCCTCGCAACCCATCGAGCCCGAAGCCGGACCAGCTCAGGACGTTCGCACCGCCGGGTGAGCAGACCGCGAAGTCCCAGCCCTCGATGCCGTCGGCGCTGCGATCGGTGCCGAAGACCTCGCAGGCGACACCGAGTTCGAACGGCGAGACCTGGTCGGCGAGCACCACCGCGACCTTCTTCACATCCATCCGGGCAGTGTGTCACAAGTTTTGCGGTCGATGTCATCTCTGACACTGGTTGAACGCGGACACGACGGCGAAAGTGGTCGCCATGAACAAGAACAACCCCGTGTTGCAGTGGACGGCCGCGATGGCGCTGTCCGGCACGATCGGCGCCGTCGTCCTCGAAAGCGGCGCCGACGCCCCCGCCGTGGCGTTCGCGAGGAGCCTCGTCGGCGGTCTGCTGCTCCTGGTGTGGAGCGCGGCTCGCGGCTGGCTCCGCCCGTGGACGCTCAGCCGCCGCGACCTGCTGCTCGCCGTCCTCGGCGGCCTGTTCCTGGTCGGGAACTGGGTGCTGCTGTTCGCCTCGTACGCGCTGTCGTCGATCGGGGTCAGCACCGTCGTCTACCACACGCAGCCGCTGATGCTGGTCGGTCTCGCCGCGGCGTTCCTCGGCGAGAAGATGGCGAAGAGCCAGCTGATCCGGGCACTGATCGCGTTCGGCGGAGTGACGCTCATCTCGCTGTCCGCGCACGGCGCCGACGGGAAACCCGTGCGCCTGGAGGGGATCGCGCTCGCCCTCGGCGCGGCCGCGCTCTACGCCGGCGCCTCGTTCGTCGCGAAGCAGCTCAAACACGTCCGTCCGCACGTTCTCGCGGCCGTACAGCTGGTGACGGGCACGATCGTGCTCGCCCCCGCCCTGCTGGTCACGCCGCTGCCCACGGACACCTCGGGCCTGCTGTGGCTGGTCCTGCTGGGCACCGTGCACACCGCGCTGATGTACGTGCTCATGTACGCGAGCATCGGCAAGCTGCCGACCACGACGGTGGCGCTGCTGTCCTACGTCTATCCGGTGGTCGCGGTGGTCGTCGACGTCCTCGCCTACGGCCACCGGCCGACCTGGCCGGAAGGCGTGGGGATGCTGGCCGTCCTGGCGGCCGCGCTGGCTCCGAAACGCGCGGAGACACGCCAACCCGCCCGCGTTTAGTCCTCTGAACGCGAAAAGCGGCGCCCGGTCCGAAGACCGAGGCGCCGCTTCCGGCGTCAGAACGTCACTCGTGGTTCGGACCGGTGTGGTACTCGAACACCAGCCCGCCGATGGCGATGATGACCAGGCCCAGGGCGATGATCAGCAGCCAGACGTGGAAGAACGCGAGCGCGACACCGGTCAGCGCGGCGGACGCCGCGAGACCGATCGGCCAGTAGCTGCCCGGGCTGAAGAAGCCCAGCTCACCGGCACCGTCGCTGATCTCGGCGTCTTCCCGGTCCTCCGGCCGCGGCTCGATGCGCCGCGCCACGAACTGCAGGTAGCTCCCGGCCAGGAAGGCCAGGCCACCGGTGAGGATCAGGGCCACCACACCGACCGGCTCGACGCCGTCCCGGGTCATCGTTCCGGTCATGTACGCGTAGATACCCGCCACGACGACGGAGAAGACCGCGACGAGGAAGAAAATCCGTCCTTCGACCTTCATGGACGTTGCCTCACTCCTGTTTCGGGCTCGAACAGCCGGGTCAGTTGGACGCGACCCGTGCGGTGCGGTCGGTGTTGAACGGGGTGGTGGTGACGGCGTAGGGCGAGCACAGGTCGCCGCAGTTCATCGCCGTCAGCGCCTCGGAAGCCGTGTTCGGCTTGCCGCTCTTCGGGTTCACCGTGCCGCGGAGCTGGATGTACTGCGCGTACTTGTCCGGCGAGAGCGCCCTGACCTCGAAGTTCATCCCCGAGTGGTAGGTGCCGCACAGTTCGGCGCAGCGGCCGACGAACGAACCTTCCTTGTCGATCGAGTTCTGGAAGGTGAAGTCCTGGTTGTTCTTCTCCGGGTCCGGCATGACGTCCCGCTTGAAGTGGAACTCCGGCACCCAGAACGAGTGGATGACGTCGGCCGACCGCAGGTTGTACTGGATCGTCTTGTTCGTCGGCAGGACCAGCAGCGGGATCTCGGTCGAGCTGCCGACCGTGGTGATCTCGGGGTCCTCGTGGTTCTTGGAGTCGCTCTTGTACTTGAACTCCCAGTTCCACTGGAACGCGACGATGTCGACCGTGACGTCCGGGTTCTCCGTCTCGGCGAGCACCCGGTTCTCGGTGGTCGCGGTGAAGAAGAACAGCACGCAGACCATGATCGTCGGGACGACGACCGTGAAGATCTCCAGCGGGATGTTGTACTGGAACTGACGGGGCAGTTCCTCTTCCGCGCCGTCGGCGGTCTTCTTCTTGCGGTGGAAGATCGCGGTCCAGAAGATCAGCGCCCAGACGATGACACCGACGGCCAGCGCGGCGATGACGGTCCACGTCCACAGGGTCCGCATGTCGTGCGCCTGCGGGGTCACCCCGACCGGCCAGCCGAAGCGGAGGATCTCGTCCCCGGAACAGCCCGTCGCGGTCAGCATCACCAGCGCGGCGAGCGCTGCGACGCGACCAGCCCGCTTAACGGGGATGCGCTCTGGATTTCCCACTGCGCCTTGCCCTTTCACCCAGAGCCTCCTCGACCGATCTTCTTGTTCACGCGGAGCCTAGCCGAGTTGCGGGGCCGCGCTGACCAAGGGGTAACCCCAACACGCGTATCCCCCACCACATCCGGGTGTACACACCCACCGGCATACTGGGCCCTTCTCCCCGCTCGGCCAACAAGAGGTGTGTGAACTAGACGTGTGCGGCCTGCTTGGACTGATCTGTTCGACCGAAGCCGACGCTGCGAGCGCCCGTGACGCCGTCGACGCGGCCATGCGCTGCCAGCGGCACCGCGGCCCCGACGAGCACGACACCTGGGCCGACGCCGAGGTGGTCTACGGCTTCAACCGGCTGGCCTTCATCGACGTCGACCACGCCCACCAGCCGCTGGTGTGGGGTCCGCCGGAGGCTCCCGAGCGCTACACGCTGAACTTCAACGGCGAGATCTACAACTACAAAGAGCTGCGCGACGAGCTGGCCGCCGGGCACGGTGCGAAGTTCGCCACAGAAGGCGACGGCGAGGCCATCGTCGCGGCGTACCACTACCTCGGCGACGAGGCGGTCAAGAAGCTGCGCGGCATGTTCGCCTTCCTGATCTGGGATTCGCAGGAGAAGGTCGTCTTCGGCGCGCGGGACCCGTTCGGGATCAAGCCGCTGTTCTACTCGGCGGGCCCCGGCAAGGTCGCCTTCTCCAGCGAGAAGAAGAGCCTGCTGGAGCTTTCGAGCGTGCTCGGCGTCCAGGACGAGCTGGACAAGACGGCCCTGCAGCACTACCTGGTGCTGCAGTACGTGCCGGAACCCGAGTCGATGCACACCGGCGTCCGCCGCGTCGAGTCCGGCACGTCGTTCCGGGTCGTGCCCGGCGGTGACGTGCAGTTCACGCGCTACTTCCACCCGACGTTCAACGCGAAGCCGGTGAACAGCCAGGCCGAGGCCGACGAGCTGTACGAGCGCATCGCCGATGTGATGCGCGACTCGGTCGGCAAGCACATGATCTCCGACCCGGACGTCACGGTCGGCGCGTTCCTCTCCGGCGGCATCGACTCCACGGCGACCGCGACGCTGGCCAAGGAGCACAACCCGAACCTGATCGCGTTCACCACCGGGTTCGAGCGCGAGGGCTACTCCGAGGTCGACGTCGCCGCCGAATCGGCCGCCGCGATCGGCGTGAAGCACGTGGTCCGCACGGTGTCGGCGGACGAGATGATGGAGGCGCTGCCGCTCATCGTCTGGTACCTCGACGACCCGGTGGCGGATCCGGCGCTCGTGCCGCTGTGGTTCATCGCCCGCGAAGCGCGTAAGCACGTCAAGGCGGTGCTGTCCGGCGAAGGCGCCGACGAGCTCTTCTGCGGCTACACGATCTACAACGAGCCGATCTCGCTGGCGCCGTTCGAGAAGATCCCGGGCGGGATGCGGAAGATCATCGGCAAGGTCTCCACGAAGATCCCAGAGGGCACCCGCGGCAAGGACCTGCTGCGGCGCGGGGCGCTGCCGCTGGAAGACCGCTACTACGGCAACGCCCGCAACTTCCGCGACGACCAGCTCCGCAAGGTGCTGCGCACGTACGAGGACGGGATCGGTTTCAAGGACGTCACCGCGCCTTGGTACAAGATCTCGGAGAACTGGGACCCGGTCGCGCGGATGCAGCACGTCGACCTCTATACCTGGCTGCGCGGCGACATCCTGGTCAAGGCCGACAAGGTGACCATGGCGAACTCGCTGGAACTGCGTGTGCCGTTCCTCGACGCCGAGGTGTTCAAGGTCGCCTCGACCATCCCGCTCGACCAGAAGCTCGCGCACGGCACCACGAAGTACGCGCTGCGCCAGGCGCTGGCGAAGATCATCCCGGGCCACGTGCTGAACCGGCGCAAGCTGGGCTTCCCGGTGCCGATCCGGCTGTGGCTGCGCAACGAGATGTACGACTGGGCCAAGGGCATCATCTCGGACTCTCAGACCGACGCGCTGCTCGACAAGAAGGCCGTCCTGGCGCTGCTCGAAGAGCACAAGGCCGGGCAGCTCGACCGCAGCCGCCAGCTGTGGGCGCTGCTGGTGTTCATGCTGTGGCACGGCATCTTCGTCGAGAACCGCATCAAGCCCGAGGTGCCGGAACCCGTCTACCCGGTGAAGCTCTAGTCACGACTCCGCACTGGCCTTCACCGGTCACCTGGTGAAGGCCAGCATGGGCGGATGGACTTCGTCCTCGTGCACGGCACGACGCAGAGCCCGGCGGGCTGGGACCGGGTGGCCAAGCTGCTCACCGCCGCCGGGCACCGGCCGATCGCGGTGGACCTGCTGACCCCGGTCGAGCTGCGGGTCGAGGGCTACGCGCAGCACGCGCGAGACCAGTACGACGGCGAGCGGCCGGTGGTCGTGGCCCATTCCGGCGCCGGGGTCCTGCTGCCCGCGATCGCCGAAGCCCTCGACGCGCGGGCGCTGGTGTGGCTCGCCGCCTACATCCCCGATTTCGCCGGTGGGCGAAGCCTGCGGGACGAGGCTCGGGACGTACTCGAACCGGACTGGATCGGCGTGGACCCGACGGCCGATCCCGCGAAGGCGTCGGAGTTCCTCTTCCACGACTGCGATCCCGAGACCGAACGGCCGGCGCTGGACAGCCTGCGCTTGTTCGCCCCCGCGGTGCTCGCGACGCATCCCGCCGGGGCGGCGCCGGAGATCCCGTCGACGGTGATCGTCCCCACGCGGGACCGCACTCTTCGGCCGGACTGGCTGCGGCGGGCCGCCCGGGAACGGCTCGGGGTCACCGCTGTCGAGATCGACGCGGGGCACTGCCCGCAGCTGTCCCGGCCCGCCGAACTCGCCGCCATCCTGACCCACCGTGCGTGAAGGCCCCCTTCCCTCGGCTGAGCCGAGGGAAGGGGGCCTTCACGCGCTAGGACTCAGCTCACGCGGGCAGGATCGCCGCGATCTCCTCGGCGGACTCCGGCCCGAAGGCGTCCTTGAGCCGGCCCAGGACGTCGGCGCGGTCGAAGGACCATTCCTGCGTGCCCACGGTCTCCAGCACCAGCACCGCGATCAGCGAGCCGAGCTGCGCCGAACGCTCCAGGCTGAGCCCGCCGTCGATACCCGCGATGAACCCGGCCCGGAAGCCGTCGCCGACACCGGTCGGGTCGACCTTGCCGCGTTCCGGGACGGCGCCGATCTGCAGCGCGAGGCCGTCCTTGCCGATGATCTCGACGCCCTTCTCCCCGAGCGTGGTGATCCGCATGCCGACGCGGTCGAGGACCTCGGCCTCGGTCCAGCCGGTCTTCTGCAGCAGCAGTTCCCATTCGTAGTCGTTGCTGAACAGGTACTTCGCGCCCTCGATGAAGGCACGCACCTGCGCGCCGTCCATCCGGGCCAGCTGCTGCGAGGGGTCGACGGCGAAGGTGTAGCCGCGCTGGCGGCATTCCTCGGCGTGCCGGACCATGCCTTCGGGGTCGTCCGGGCTGATCAGCACGAGCGACAGCCCGCCGGCGTGCGTGGCGACCGGTTCGAGTTCGATGTTGCGGGATTCGGCCATCGCGCCGGCGTAGAAGGTCGCGATCTGGCAGAGGTCCTCGTCGGTGGTGCAGACGAACCGGGCGGTGTGCGCGACCTCGGACACCAGCACCCCGGCCGTGTCGACGCCGTGCCGCTCGAGCCACGAGCGGTAGTCGGCGAAGTCGGAGCCCACCGCGCCGACCAGGATCGGGCTCTTGCCCAGCACCCCGAGACCGAAGGCGATGTTCGCGCCGATCCCGCCCCGCCGCACGACGAGGTCGTCCGCCAGGAAGCTCAGGGACACCCGGTGCAGCTGCTCGGCGATGAGCTGCTCGGCGAACCTGCCCGGGAAGTGCATGAGATGGTCGGTTGCGATACTGCCGGATACTGCGATCCTGGCGCTGTCTGCCACCGGTTCTCCTTGATCGGTCGGCCCCGCCGAGGCGAGGACGGCTAAGTTACCCGCAGGTCATGCCCCATACGGGTTGCTTCAGGCACGGCCATCAACACTACCGGTTGGTAGTGGTGTCCGACTCCACGATGAGTCATTAGCTTGTCGTTCGTGACCACTTCCGCGTATCACCTCGAGCCGGAATCGATCGGCGAACTCATCGCCGACTGTGCCGGTATCCCGTCGTCGCTCCAGGCCGAGAACATGCCCCTCCCCCGGGAGAGCGCTCCGCCCTGGACCGTGGACGAGCGCTGTCTCGCCCAGGTCGCCGATCTGGACGCCTACGTCTGATCCAGGTCCGGGCATGAAGAAGGGCCGCGACCTGGGTGAGGTTCGCGGCCCTTCTTCATGCCTCGACGCGGCTCAGTGGAAGCTGTCGCCGCAGGCGCAGCTGCCGGTCGCGTTGGGGTTGTCGATCGTGAAGCCCTGCTTCTCGATCGAGTCGACGAAGTCGATCACGGCGCTCGACACGTACGGCGCGCTCATCCGGTCGACGGCGACGCGGAGGCCGTCGAAGTCACGGAAGAGGTCGCCGTCGAGCGTGCGCTCGTCGAAGAACAGCTGGTAGCGCAGGCCGGCGCACCCACCGGGCTGGACGGCGATGCGCAGGTGCATGTCGTCACGGCCCTCCTGCTCGAGCAGGGCCTTCGCCTTGACGGCGGCGGCGTCGGTCAACGTGACGCCGTGGGTCTCCTCGGCGGTTTCGGCCTGAGCTGCGGCTGCCTGCTCAGCGGTCGTCATGGTTCTCCCTCTGGTCGAACTCGCTGCGGGTACTCGTCTTGCACATGGTCCAACACGTCGGAGTCCCGATCTGTTCCCCTCCATGGTGACATATCGCTCGGCCTGGTGCGTGGCACCGTGACGCCCGCGACTACCCTGGTGACGTGAGGTTCCTGCGCCGTAGCACCACAGACTCCGCCACGACGGACACCGAGACGCCCGATACCGAGGCCGTCGAGGTCCAGGCCAAGGCCTATACGCCGGGCAAGGGCAAGGCCACGCCCAAGCGGCGTGAAGCCGAAGCCAAGCGCCGCGGCCCGGTGGCGCCCCCGCCGACCACCATGCGGGAGGCGATGAAGCGCAACAAGGAACTCCGCAAGTCCGCGAAAGCCGACCCCGAGTACAAGGCGAAGCAGCGCAACGCCGCCAAGGAACGCCGCGAGCGGATGATGGCGGGCGAGGACAAGTACCTGCTCCCCCGCGACCGCGGCCCCGTCAAGGCGTACATCCGTGACCTGGTCGACTCGCGGCGCAACCTGCTCGGCCTGTTCATGCCGCTGGCGATCCTGGTGTTCGTCGCGCTGATCCTGCCGTACCCCGAGGTCCAGCGGTACGCGACGCTGCTGTGCACCGTGATGCTGCTCGGCATGATCGTCGAAGGTTTCCTCAGCGGGCGCCGGATCGCGAAGATGGTCCGCCTGAAGTTCCCGAACGAGACGGTCAAGGGCACCTCCGTCGGCTGGTACTCGTTCATCCGGGCCAGCCAGATCCGCAAGCTGCGCGTCCCCAAGCCGCGGGTCAGCCCCGGCGACAAGGTCTGAGACCAGGCGAAACCCAGGTCGTTAGCCTGCCTAACGGCCTGGGGTAGAGTCGCGCCCATGGAGTTTCGACGACTGGGCCGCAGCGGCCTCAATGTCAGTGAGATCTCGTACGGCAACTGGCTCACCCACGGGTCCCAGGTGGAAGAGGACCAGGCCCAGGCCTGCATCAAGGCGGCGCTCGACGTCGGCATCACCACCTTCGACACCGCCGATGTTTACGCGAACACGGCCGCCGAATCGGTACTCGGCCGGGGCCTGAAGGGCCTGCGCCGCGAAAGCCTGGAGATCTTCACGAAGGTCTACTGGCCCACCGGCCCCAAGGGCCCGAACGACCAGGGCCTCGGCCGCAAGCACATCATGGAGTCGGCGAACGCTTCGCTGAAGCGCCTCGGCACCGACTACGTCGACCTCTACCAGGCGCACCGGTTCGACCGGACCGTCCCGCTCGAAGAGACGTTCCTCGCCTTCGCCGACCTCGTCCGCCAGGGCAAGGTGCTCTACGTCGGCGTCTCCGAGTGGACCGCCGAGCAGATCACCCAGGGCGCGGCGATCGCGCGCGAGCTCAACGTGCCCCTCATCTCGAACCAGCCGCAGTACAACGCGCTGTGGCGGGTCATCGAGGCGCAGGTCGTCCCGGCGTCGGAGCGTGAGGGCCTCAGCCAGATCGTCTGGTCGCCGATCGCGCAGGGCGTGCTCACCGGGAAGTACAAGCCCGGTCAGCCGCTGCCCGAGGGCTCCCGCGCGACCGACGAGAAGGGCGGTGCCAACATGGTCGCCCGCTTCCTCAACGACGACGTCCTCGAGCGTGTGCAGCGGCTCGAGCCGATCGCGGAGAAGGCAGGCCTGACGATGGCCCAGCTCGCCGTGGCGTGGGTGCTGCAGAACCCGAACGTCGCTTCGGCGATCATCGGCGCCTCGCGGCCGGAGCAGGTGCACGAGAACGTGAAGGCGGCCGGCGTGAAGCTGGACGCTGATCTGCTCGCGGCGATCGACGAGGCCCTCGACGGCGTCACCGAGACCGACCCCACGCTGACCCGCTCGCCCTGATCCCCGCGCATTTAGTCGACTAATTGCGGATGCTTTTCCCGCAATTAGTCGACTAAATGCGCCGTCAGTCGCCGTGCACGCGGGACTGGTACGCGATCTGACCGTCGAGGTCGAGGGCGTCACCAGGGGCCCGCAAGGGATCGATTCCCAAGCCCCGCAACAACCTGCTCGCGCCGGCGACCCGGTCACCGGTCCGGCCGTCGAGCCGGACCGGTGCGTGGCCCCGCTGGATCAGCAGGCCCTCGACGTCGTCGATCAGCCGGTACGGGTCGTAGACCTGCTGTTCAGGCATGACCACCACCGGGAATCCAGGTGTTCCCGGTGATCCTTTCGTAGACCTCGGTGTAGCGCTTGCGGGTCGCCTCGACGATCTCGGCCGGGATGGCGGGGCCGGGTGGCGTCTTGTCCCAGCCGGTCGTCGTGGACCAGTCGCGGACGAACTGCTTGTCGAACGCGTGCTGCGTCCGGCCCGGCTGGTACTCGTCGGCAGGCCAAAAACGCGACGAGTCCGACGTGAGGACCTCGTCCCCGAGCGTCAGCACACCATCGGCGTCGAACCCGAATTCGATCTTGGTGTCGGCGATGATGATGCCGTTCTTCGCCGCGTGCTCCGCGCCCTTGGTATAGACCTCGAGCGTCAGATCGCGGATGCGGTCCGCGGTCTCCTGGCCGATTTCGTTCACGACGTCGGCGAAGGTCATGAACTCGTCGTGACCGGTGTCGGAGATCTTCGTGGTGGGCGTGAAGATCGGCTCGGGCAGCTTGTCCGCCTCGACCAGACCGGCGGGCAGCTCGACACCGGAAACCTTGCCGTCGCGCTGGTATTCGCGCATCCCGAGACCGGTGAGATAGCCGCGCGCGATGCACTCGACCTGGATCATCTTCAGCGGCTTGCAGCGCATGGCGCGGCCGGCGAATTCGGCGGGCACGTCGGTCGTGGAGACGACGTGGTTCGGCACCACGTCGGCCATCTTTTCGAACCACCACGCGGAAAGCTGGTTCAGCAGCGCGCCCTTGTCCGGGATCGGGGTCGGGAGCGAGACGTCGTAGACCGAAACGCGATCCGACGCGACGAGCAGAATGTCGCCGTCGATTTCGTAAAGGTCCCGGACCTTACCCGCGTGAATGTGCTTCATGCCCCGTCCTCGATGTTGTATTCGTAGAAAATCCAGTGGTCCGGCAAGGCCGCCGATTCGCCGTACTCGAGTACGTCACCCTCGGCGGACAAGAACCTGTTGCGGCTCAACAGAATCGCCGAACCTTCGGCCACGCCGAGTTCCGCCGCGTCCTCGGCACCCGCCAGCCCCGCGGCGTGCTGAGAATGAGTCGAGGTCAGCACCCGGCCTGTCCGGTCCGCCACGTATTTGACCGTGCCTTCGACGATCCGCACCGGCTCGAACAGCAGAGGCGCCTTCGACGCGACAGCGCCGTCGAACCACGAAACCGACGTCGACACCGGCCGTCCTTCGCCCGCGTACGTGGTCCTTCGCCGCCGGATCACCGGAGCACCTTCATCGATTCCGAGCGCGCCCGCCACTCTGTCCGGCGCGGGCATGAGACCCGCTTCGCGGATTTTCGCGTAGTGGCCCGGTGGATAAACCTTGCCGGTTCGCGCGATCGAGATCGTCCGATCGTGCGCGGACCGATGCAGCGCCCTGGTCTGCACCACTGTCCCGATCCCGCGTACCGCGCGGACCAGACCTTCGGCGCGAAGTGTCGAGAGCACCTTCATCGCCGTCGCCATCGCGACGTTCCAGTTCCTGGCGATCTCGCGCGCGGACGGGACCGCGTCGCCTTCCTTGAGCCTGCCCGAAACGATGTCGTCGCGAATGTTCCCCGCGATCTGGAGATACGGCGGTTCGGGTCGATCGACGGCGGGCAAGGTGACTCCTCACAAGGTCGCGCGGTGCGCACAAGCGTTCTAGCACACCAATGGGCGAGCACCAAGGATCCTGCTCACACCCCATTATTACGTACTAGTACACATTCTGGACGGTGCTCTAGTACACCTGTTACTCTCCGAGAAGTTCCCGAAACCCGTTGGGGGGCTCGATGAACCATCTGAGCATCGACGAACTGCTCGAAGAGCTTCGAAGACGCCGGTGGGTCGTCTACATCTTCGGTCCCCGGGAGGAACCGGAGGTCTGTGCCGCGGTGTTCCAGTGGGACACCTGCGCCGACGTCCTCATCCTCCGCGGGGAAGAACGGGCGAGCGCCTTCCGCGTCACCACGGTCGCCGACACCGACGTCTTCCGTCCGGCGCTCGTGTCCTGGCAGTACCACTCGACGGCCGACTGGACCCTGCGCGCCGTGCTCACCATTCCGCCGCCCGGCGACACCGCCGCGCCGATCCAGCTGCTGCAACCACATCCGGACTGCGTGATCCCGATGGAAGCGCGGCGTCCGGTCACCGTCCTGCCCGCCATACCGACCAAGGCCGACCAGGGAGATCCCTAACCTCGGCCGATCACCTGCTCGGCGACAACGAGGTCGTGCGGGTAGGTGATCTTGAGGTTCTCCGCGCTGCCCGGAACCCACCGCACCGGCAGCGCGGAGAACCTTTCCATGCACGAAGACGTGTCCGTGCCGACGAAACCCTCACGCTCGGCCGTTTCGTAGGCCGCCAGCAACGGGGCGGCGCGGAAACCCTGCGGTGTCTGCACCCTGATCGCCCCGGGCAGCGCGCCGGAAACGGTGTCGCCGTCGACGCGCACGATGTCGTCGGCCGCGACGCCGGGCACCGCTCCCCCATGGCGCCGCGTGCCGTCGAGGACGTCCGCGATCAGTTCCGGGGTCACGAGCGGGCGGGCCGCGTCGTGCAGCAGTACCGCGTCGATCTCGCCGCTGTCGATGCGGGAAGCCATGTGGCGCAAGGCATTCAGCTCCGAACCCTGCCGGGTCGCACCGCCGTGGACGAGTTCGACCTCGCCCGGATGCGCGGCGAGCACCTCGTGCGCGAGTTCGGTGTCCTGCGGCCGGATGACCAGCACGAGCACGTCGATTCCGGGCACGCGGGCGAAGGCGTCGAGCGACCACGCGACGACCCTTTTGCCGGCCACCGGCAGATAGACCTTGTTGAGCTTGGCGCCGACCCGGGTACCCGCTCCGCTCGCGAGCACCACCCCGGCGGACTTCGTCTGAGCCACAGGCAACTCTGGCACAGCCGGGTGGGTAGGTTGGGTCCGGCCACCAAAGTGATCCGAAGGGGCGGGGCGTTGGACGACGAAAACCTCGAGTTCGCCGAAGTCGAGCAGCCTGATGAACACGCGCGTTCGGCGGCGATCGCCCTGCACACGAAACTGATCAAACCGGCCGGTTCGCTCGGCAGGCTCGAAGAATTGGGCGTCTGGGTCGCGGCCTGCCAGGGCCAGTCGCCGCCGCGGCCGTTCACGCGGCCCCGGGTCGTGGTGTTCGCCGGGGACCACGGTGTCGCCGCGAAGGGCGTCTCGGCCTATCCGGCCGAAGTCACCGCGCAACTCGTCGGCAGCATGCTGACCGGTGGCGCGGCCATCAACGTCCTGGCGGCCTCGGCGGGCGCGAGCGTCCGGGTCGTCGACATGGCCGTCGACAGCGACGCCCCCGCGACCCGGTCGATCGGCGAGTTCAAGGTGCGGCGCGGATCCGGCTCGATCGACGTCGAAGACGCGCTGACCGACGAAGAGGCGCGCGCCGCCGTCCGGGCGGGCCAGGCGATCGCCGACGCCGAGGTCGACGGCGGGGCCGACCTGCTCATCGCGGGCGACCTCGGGATCGGGAACAGCACCCCGGCCTCGGTGCTGGTCGCGGCGCTGACCGGCAGCGAGCCGGTGGCCGTCGTCGGCCGCGGTTCCGGCATCGACGACAACGCCTGGATGCGCAAGGCTGCGGTGGTCCGGGACGCGCTGCGGCGGGCGAGGACCGTGCTGGCCGACCCGGTCGCGCTGCTGCGCACCGCCGCCGGCGCGGACATCGCCGCGATGGCGGGCTTCCTCGCGCAGGCCTCGTTGCGGAAGACGCCGGTGATCCTGGACGGCCTGGTCGCCTCCGCGGCCGCGCTGGTCGCCGAGGAACTCGTCCCGGGCGCGCGGCAGTGGTGGACCGCGGGCCAGCGCGGCGGCGAACCCGCGCACGCGCTGGCGCTGGAGCACCTCGATCTGGAACCGATCCTGGATCTGGACGTACGCCTCGGCGAGGGAACGGGCGCCGTCGCGGCGCTGCCGCTGGTGTTCATGGCGACGCGGGTGCTCGCGGAGATGGCCACGCACGAGCAGGC
>Ga0307518_10000882_pt1 | contig 22319 bp, 32 predicted proteins | sample 25_EM_MG_FD_203889 | JGI IMG/M metagenome (GOLD analysis project Ga0307518, IMG submission 203889) | Populus trichocarpa ectomycorrhiza microbial communities from riparian zone in the Pacific Northwest, United States - 25_EM | ecosystem: Host-associated > Plants > Roots > Unclassified | place...
TGGACTGCCAATCTGCACACCCCTGTCAGCATCCCAGACTCTCACAGTGTTGTCATGTGAGCCTGACACAATCCTTGTGCCATCAGGGGAGAATCCAACTGATGTGACCCCAGAAGTGTGGCCTTGAGGACTGCCAATCTGCACACCCCTGTCAGCATCCCAGACTCTCACAGTGTTGTCATGTGAGCCTGACACAATCCTTGTGCCATCAGGGGAGAATCCAACTGATCTGACCCCAGAACTGTGGCCTTGAAGTGGACTGCCAATGTGCACACCCCTGTCAGCATCCCAGACTCTCACAGTGTTGTCATGTGAGCCTGACACAATCCGTGTGCCATCATGGGAGAATCCAACTGATCTGACCCCAGAAGTGTGGCCTTGAAGTGGACTGCCAATCTGCACACCCCTGTCAGCATCCCAGACTCTCACAGTGTTGTCATGTGAGCCTGACACAATCCTTGTGCCATCAGGGGAGAATCCAATTGATGTGACCTCCTTAGTGTGGCCTTGAAGTGGACTGCCAATCTGCACACCTCCATCAGCATCCCAGATTCTCACAGTTGTGTCCCATGAGCCTGACACAATCCTCATGCCATCAGGGGAGAATCCAACTGATGTGACAAGGGAAGTGTGGCCTTGAAGTGGACTGCCAATCTGCACACCCCTGTCAGCATCCCAGACTCTCACAGTGTTGTCCCATGAGCCTGACACAATCCTTGTGCCATCATGGGAGAATCCAACTGATGTGACAAAGGAAGTGTGGCCTTGAAGTGGACTGCCAATCTGCACACCCCTGTCAGCATCCCAAACTCTCACAGTGTTGTCCCATGAGCCTGACACAATCCTTGTGCTATCAGGGAAGAATCCAACTGATGTGACAAAGGAAGTGTGGCCTTGAAGTGGACTGCCAATCTGCACACCCCTGTCAGCATCCCAGACTCTCACAGTGTTGTCATGTGAGCCTGACACAATCCTTGTGCCATCAGGGGAGAATCCAACTGATGTAACCTCCTTAGTGTGGCCTTGAAGTGGACTGCCAATCTGCACACCTCCATCAGCATCCCAGATTCTCACAGTTGTGTCCCATGAGCCTGACACAATCCTTGTGCCATCAGGGGAGAATCCAACTGATGTGACAAGGGAAGTGTGCCCCCACAATGAACCCTGAGCAGCTGGCCAATCTTTGTCATGTCCTTCTGCAATTTTGGCAATGCAGGTAAATTTGACCCTTAACTCCCCATATGGTATAGCATTTGCAGGAGCAAATGGTAGTGCAGAGATGTACAAGTGGGGGGTGCTTGTGGCAACAGCAGTGGAGAAGTTATGGATGAACTTCACACCATCCCTTGCCAATGCTGCAACATCCTCAGATCCTGTCTTCCCCTAGACAAATTGTATGTTATCCAGGAACTCACCATCATACTGGTCCATGTACTCACCTGAGACCATCTTGCAGCACTAGAAAGGGCATATACAGCATTACCAAGTACCCCCAGCAAACTCAATACCTCAAACCAGAACAGAATCCTTTCATTCCCAAGAATATTTTTCACATGTCCTGCCAGTGTAGGATCAAATTTGGTTGCCTCCAGATGCTTTGCCCAGAAGAGAGATGAGTATGACAAATGAGATGTAATCTTGGCTTTAACTCTCTCAGCTAGACCAGGTACATCTGAATTGAGCAGGAAGGAGCTCTCCAGTCCACAGACATTGAAGCACAGACCATCATGAAGGACACAGAGTGATGCAACAGCTAGGTCTGCCTGAATACCCAACTCGCCAACAAAATAGTCTCCACTGCGTGACTGATCAGTTAAGAAGTCGCGGAATGAAGAATGGAGGACCCGGATGGGGCTTTTGTGGTCAGTGACACCACTCAGCAATGAACCCATGTAGTCAACAATGAGGGCAACTTCGAAACGATCATCTTGATGTGGGAAGTACGTGCGCATTGCATGCAATGCACCCATTGGGAGTGGCTCCAGCGTGTAAAGAATCTGTCGCATCAAGGACCGGAACCGTGCAAGAGACTTTTGCCTCCTGCCTACAGCACTTTCGAGGACTGCAAGGTATATCTTGTCTAGGAGTATTTCCCCTTCTCGTGACGTGCGCGCCATCAAGTCGTCGAAGCGTTCCTTGTTTGTCTCACCAGCAATCCCTGGCCTGATCCATTCGCAAGCGAGTCGGGCCCACTCGAACAAGCCATCGGCTCTGCGCACGATCTCGTTGATCTCTGTTGCACCAATGCCTCGTCGATCCTTGAGTTGCTTGGATACATACATATGAATATCACATTCAGCAGAGAAGTCGTCCAAAGAGACCGCTTTCACGTGCTGCGCATCGCGAAGAGCATCCACGATGTCGGCTAATGGTCGGGACGTGAGAAGTATGCGGAAGTTGGAAGGGAGAGAGGCAGCCTGAGCAGTGAGCACCTCCAGGATATGCTCTCGAGATCCATCGGGTCCGCTCTCATCCAATGCGTCGATTACCACGACGACGTTTCCAACTCTCCCACCTGAAACCTCCGATAGAGGTTTCAGGAGCTCTCTCCACTGTCTCATCACGTCGTGTGTCGTCTTGAGCGTGTTGTCCTTCTTGATAGCTCTAACCACTGCTCGTACAAAAGCAGCGTCACGGTTAGCCAGGTCGCAAACAATGGTCGACAACATCTTTTCCTCTAGACGTTCCGTCCGCCGATCGCGCGTGAAGCAGAAGCATGACCAAATCCCCCCAACATTCTTGTACTGCAGCGCGATGGTGTGAGCGATGGCGGATTTCCCCCTGCCGGCCTGGCCGTGAAGCCAGAAGATCCGCGGCACATTAACGTCGGCGTCGTTAATCCAATCCACGATTACTTTCAGGATTTCCACCCTCGTTCCATCCAGGCATTTCTTCCTCGTATCGAGTCCCGCGCCATCTGCGTACACCATTCCATCTAGACACAGGTCCTCGAGAATATCAAGAACACGGTAGACGTTAACGCAGGTGTCGCGTACTGTGCGATCGCGGAATTCTTGCATCAAATTATCCAGCGCATTGTTGTATTCCTCGACGACGGAATGTGTTTCGGAAAAGATGTTCTTCGTGGCTCGTTTCCCTGACATGATACTTAGTTAGAAGAGCGTCATGGAAGTATTCGACGTGGCATACAGAAGTTCTTGGTTTCGGAATAGTTTTCGATAAATTGGGCACAGCTGCTGATCACCTGAGCGATGCGTGCCAGTGTATCTTTCATCGTATCCAGGGCCTCGGTATCCTCTTTAAGAAGCAACTCATAGACACTTTGAATTTTTGAAAGTAGGCCAGAGACCGAGTGGTCTAGGTTCGCTTGCGCGATGATCACCTGACAGTGATGTGAGAAGCATGTCTCCGCCAACCAGAAGGCGCACCTGAGCAGCTCCTGTGAGAAGCCCCAGTGCCATCTGAGTGTAAGGGTGGATCTGTGTATAAATGACATCCTGCTTGTCACTCAGAGTAAAATATGATACAGTACGTTTGCAATGGTGCTGACTACGGTATTGAAAGCCTTGAGTGGTTCGAGGTACGTCGAGCTGATGGTGTCTATTTGAGAGACGGTAGTGTTGATCCCACCGACAAGTCCGACGGCCTGTTGCGTGGAAGGAGGTACTAGTGCATCGAGCTCTTTTTTGGCAGCATCGATCTCGTCACGGACAGTGACTGCCTGGTCCACTGTGCTTGTCGACGCGGGCGGCTATTTTGTAGATGAGCGGGTCAGCAACCACATGACCTTAAATCCGATTGAATAAATGCACTCACGCTCATTGAGGCACTGGCGATCGTTTGGTTGGAACGACTAAACGGTAATAGATTCTTCAATCTCTCCCGTTTTCCCATGGCGATGTCAGTGGATCTCGCCGATGTGGAAGCGACATTGTGGGTAGGGGCTGGCGATGGCCCTTGAGTCTGGTTTCTCGTTGGTTGACCAAAACAATCTCCAATTGCAAAGGATGCATTGCGTACCAGAGCGAACTGAGGGTCCGATGTGGCTTGAATGGGTTTGGTTTTCCAGGGTTTCAGCTTAGAGCGACGAGTATTGGCCATGTGTGACAGGAGAAATACGGGTTTGTTGAAACCTTGCACTTGCAGGTCGAGAGCAGCAACGATGGGACCAGGGAAGCGAGAATTTCAGGCTTGCACCAGTTATGTACACGCTGCAGAGTCGGGTTTTCAAATTTCATTTCATTTCAGCTTTGGCATCTGAGAGGAGCGTGCACCGCAACTTGCCCAACATATGTAGCCTAGATTGAAGGCGTTCGAAGGTGTCCGTCGCCTGGGCAATGGGGTGAGTGATTCTTCCGATTGGCTAGCTCGTCTGCAGGGAAAGCTAGCCATGATACACAAACATTTCCAGCTCAAGTTCACGGTGGACTTTATCTGGTCAAAAGGTGCTCCCCACTCCTTTATTCGTCTCTGGGCATTCCGCAGGGTACGCATGATACCCGCTTCGATGACACATAAACCTGATGGGTGAGTGCACCAGACTCCAGTGCAGGCCTTAGCATTCGGATTATGATATGCCCCCTTCCGGCGCTGCTGCCCTCAGCCTCGGTGAATCCTATCGCATCTCGCGTCCGCAGTGTAAGCAGCAGGACACTCTGTTGTAGTGACCCAGCTGGACGTCTCCCCTTGTCGTTGTCTCCTCTGCGTGCATACATTGAATTTTTCATCTCTTTGGGACTATCTCCCCTGACGCGCAAGCAGATGCTACTGAACTTGCTAAGCTTGATCTTCAAGTACCATCATAGGTGGGTACGAATCGAAAGCTCCGGGATGGCCAATGTTCGTCAACAGATAGGAATTCGTGTCGGCGGTGAGATTTATACAAGAACAATGTACGTTCTCCCTGTCTGTTTGGTGCCGCTCACATACATACTTAGGACGTGCTCATTGGATCTCTACCTCATCATGGCCAGTCAGCTATTGCAATATATGTGACATCCAATACGGGGGCTCTATAGATCAGGAGGGACGGTCGCGGTCGCGCACTTTGTCATGCATAGCGGATGGAAATGGTGAGTACTGGTATACCTATTGTTACGGGGTTCTTTGGATGTACGATATGTGATTGGCTCTTTTGAGGGTCATGCCTTGACCCGACTACATCAGGCATAACTGACACCCACCGCAAGCCTTATCCCGTTGCAGAGGAACCCGACAAAGTGAATTGGGCTGGACTATGTTAGCATAGTGGTTGCCTTTTAAACTTTATTTTCTGAGATGGGGGTGGTACCGCCTGGCTGCCCATCAGTGATTTTATTGTATCTGCCAGACTGAGGATGAACAAGACGAGATGAGAGGAACTGTGGGATGGAGGGTATTTAATCTATTGATGAAGTGAGATTGAGAATAGACAAGGGTTAAATATGTATGTGACGCGTACGCCGATTCAGTTTCCACTAGGTGGGATTGGCATCATATATTGTCGTGCGTCTATACGTGCACAGACTGAATACCGAAGCAGTCTTCTACGAAGATAAACTCGTTGCCCGAAGCCACAGTCCATGAGCTATTGAGTATAGGAAATACTTTCAATGCACTGTGAATTCACATCCCTCGTCTTGAACACTGGACACGGTGCTGAAACAGGTGGAGTCGGATGCAACATGTGAGATTCAGATGCTCCTTGGTCAGGTGGGCCTTCCAACAACTGTATTCCAGGCGGAGGGAGTGGCATAGGACCTTCAGGAAGTATGTCCCGAAATCAAAGAGGTAACTGACGATTGAGCCGACGTGATCTCTGCTGTGCCAAAGGTAGTGCCTTGTCTTCCAACTGTGGGGCTTCAGGTGTATGATTGCCACAAGGGATCTATGCTGGCTTGGTCAGAATGACAAAACTGGATCCTCGCAACATACCGGTTCAGCATGGGATGCATTATTACCATCATTAGCACTTCCAATGCTAGGCTAGATCGCCCCAGTCAGAACGACGAGATTTAATAAAAATATTTTAGCACGTACCGGTTCGGGATGAGGTGGGACATCGTCATCCTCAACCCGTTCTGTTTGAACTTCTCCCAAGTCCGTTCGCAATTTTTTTCGTTGATATACCTCCTTAGCCTTGGATAGCGCTCCAGAAAGTCGTTTCTTTCCTTTTGTGCACCCCCGTTCGTGCTTGGTGAAGTCAGAAACACGGGAGAAAGAGCGGCCACAGACGCAAGTCTGGAAAAATTGTTCAGCCATCGAGCCTGTCACGAGCTGTGATGAATGCAAAGTCGCTCAGTTTCAGTTCCAGCGGAGTATCCAAGGCCAACTAGTACTAGGGCATGGAAATCTAGTTCACAGCCACCCAAACCCGAGTTGTGTCGCAGCCCGAGCCTGCGGGAAGAATGGAGTTTGACAGTAGCAAACAAAGCGAGCGACAATGAGCTCAGTGCCCGGTGCCGGCACGATGAAGACGGCGAACGACATCGCAGCGGTGACGGTGAGTAGTAGTACTCGTAGTACTAGTAGTTGGCTTTCTAAGATAGCCGAGGCACGAGGCATCTCATAGAATATACTAAGTACTTACTACTACTATGTAAGACTGAAAATGCACAACAACCATGATAAGTTTGGAACCAAGTTCATGTAATAAAATATGGTAACTACTATTGGTCCATGTCACATGTTTCACGGTAGAGGGTGTTGCAATGTGTATTGCAACAATATATACACACCATGGTAGTATCTAAATCACAACCTCATAGTAGTATTGTATCTCCCATCCTGCATCTCATCGCCGTCGTCGTTGCTGCTGTGGACACATGCGTGCGGCATGTCATCATCGTCGATGAGCCGTGGTGGAGGTGGAGAGGGTGGTGGCGAGACGGTGAGGAGGTGGTGGTTGGCATCTCCTGGATGCGTGGTGGTGGCTACAGTTGTGGTGGTGGTGGTGGTCGACGTGCAGTAGTCGTTGTTGTCGTGTAGTCGGTGGCGTCGCCATCATTTGGGATGTCGAGGTGACGGCTGGCATCACCGGTGGTGGTGGTCAAGGTAGTCATCATCATCATTGTCAATGTTCGCTTCGATGGACCTTGTCTTGGCTTTGGTGGTGGTCCCCATCGTGGTGGTGCTGGACAATCATGCAGCCAGGTCTACATTGTAGTGTGAATGGAAGTCCGGTCGAGTCGTGGGGTTGCACGTTCGTGGGATTGTTGGCTGGGCTGTCGTTCATATGTCTGGCTCTGCACTCACTCGTGCTGGCTTTGAGGGCATTTGCAGGTAAGGCTAGGTCCGTGCTCGTGTCCCAACTGACTGGGCGGTCGCGTTATGACTGCGATCTGTGGGTGATAGTCCTCAAGTGGACGTCGTTCCGGTGAAGGAATGTTGACGAGATCGTCAAAGAATGCCTTTATTCGATTAGGTGGCGGCGCTGTTCTAGATGTCGTAAATAGTGGAGGTTGTCGTCCGCGAGAGGCTAGGGCTGGCACGAGAACGTGAAGTGTCATTTGGGCGATGCCGAGGGAGGGAACGTAGGATGAGACGTCAATGTCGTCTTCGTCTCCATTCTGAGATTGACGGCGGGATGCAAGGATGGGTGGTGGTGGTGGGTGGTAGTGCAGAGGGTTCCGAGGAAGTTGGATTGCATTGGCGGCTATATGTGTTTGAGCGCATAGCTTGATATCAAATGAGATGAGCTCTTACCCTTTCCAAAATGGCCCCATTCACCAGCCGCGAGCTGCACGGCATCGATGACCAGCACCTCTGCTCCTGTTCTCCGTGCCAATTCGCGTACGGTCTCATCAAGAACATATTCGCCACCTTCCACGGGACAATACAGGGCGCGTATGGGGATGAAGAGCGATGTGTAGATTCGTTAGTGCGTCATCAAATAATTCTGGCAGGGATAAAATATTATTTCTCTGAGTCCAATGATGGTAAGTCATGTGGGAGCCAAAGGATATTGAGTCCTTGTGGGAGCTGGGGTCTATCATCTGGATCTGACTCCCTGTCTCTCTGAGTGGACATATTAGATGTGCTGCTCGCCGATGTTCGTGCGTCGGGGTGGTTTCTCTGGCTCGGAGGGCGGGATGTGGTGGAGAGTCTGCGTGGAGCTGGATTGGAGATTGCTCGGCATCCTGGGCAGACTTTTGGGCAATGGAACTGCGTGTGTGGATGCCGGAAGACTGTCTTGCGAGGCTGTTGGGATCTGAGGTGTCCCTTGGCACCTTGGTGCGTGCAAGTCGGGTTGGGATGACGAGTCTTGTGTTTCCGTGTACCCTCTGCATCGTTGTTGTTAGCGATGGTGGTAGTGAATGTCGTTGTTCGTGTGGTGAGCCAGCTGTCGCATCGCGTGGTGGTGGCCATTGTCATTATTGTGGCTGACTGCATAGCAGTGTCACCATTACCCGCGATCGCGTCTCATCGTTGTCGTTGTCGTCGCCATGTCACCATGGCATTGGCCATTGGTGTCATGTCGTTGTCATCTTCATTGTGCTAGCGCAGACACGCCATCGCTGTCGGGACACTGCAGACGTGTCACTATCATCGTGTCGTCGTGTCGCCGTGGCATTGGATATCTGGCCAGTGGCGACGCACGTCACATTGTCGTCGTCGTTTGATCGAGGGCACAAATGCCGACGTGGACATATCAAATGCGAAGCTGTAAAGGTCAGTGAAGTGCGAGAAAGCGACATGACTTACCTGGGTACATGCAGCCACCCAGAAACCAGTTGAAACGTACTTGTGGGGTCGTTGGACACAGGCATTGACGCATCAGAAGCTTGAAGATGCGAAGAACAAAGTACCGCGGGTGCTGCAGGTTCTGGATGGCCACTCACGACCTGCACCTGTTTATCAACTAATTGATGTTGTCCATGTGTCGCTGGCTGCAGGAAGGCGGTTGAGGTGCTAGTGGTTGGTGGCAGTCATCATCTTTGTGCCGATGTAAGTGGCCAACATCGCCGTCGTCATAAGGATGGCACTTACCGAGTTCGTCACTGATGGTAGCCTTACCTAGCTAAAGAAAAAGACCTGGTGGAAAGAGATGGGAAGAGATACCAGTGATCAGATACGCATGAGATGACACAGATACATACATTGTAGTAGCATACACCGTAGTAGTACTTGGATTGCCATTAGCATTGCTCTACGCCTCGGGGCGCTCAGCTGACGGGAGGTGGATAGTGATGTAATGAACATTGAATGGATGTACATAGGTACAGGGGGGATGGTATGAAGGGGTTGGGCAAATCCCTGAGGGCTTCCAGCCCGAAACGAGCCCACAGGGGAAAGGCTGAGCTGTGAGGGTGGGCTGGGACACCAAGCAGGTCAGCTGGAACCGATCCACTGGAGGTGAGCGGGAGACAAGGGGGGTGAGCGGAAGGACACGGGGAGCTCCCGCAAGGACCTAAGAGAGGGAGTGGTGCGGTGGATGTGAAAGAAAGGCTGAGCTCATTGAACGGTGGGGGCCGCAGCCTTTTGGTCTTGCGGTGTGCGATGAGCGGGAAAGAGAGGCGCCACGCTTTGCTCACCTAATGCGTAGACTTCTATGCCACTCAGCTAGCATTTTTGTTTGTATCTGTATGGCACACATGTTGAGCCTACATTTTTCCATGACTTACAAACAGCATTTTGAGAATGAAATATAGCAAGCCATACATTCAGATTTGAATAACGTTGTGATATGAAGGTACAGTACATGACAGAACAATGTCCATATAAAACAAGGAATCAACAATACAGACTTGAACCATGTACAAAAAATAGATCATCATGTGGCAGGTATGACAAGTGAATCCAAAACCTGCAGTATATCCACCTTAAACCTGCCAAGGTTTGTGCCGGTGTCTTCGCCTCGGTAGTATGCTCTGTGATAGTATTGGACGAGCTCAGGGCCAAGGATTTTTGTGAATCTATCTTTGAAGCTCTTGATTTTTTGCAAGGCTAATGCTAGCATGTGCACAGCCTCCTTCTGGATGAGTGCAATGAGCCAGCACTTTGCAAGTTCCTCATACTTGCCACACTGATTCAGTTCCCCTGTGAAAACGACCTTTATTGTTGGAATCAGTAACAAGAGCAACTTGAAACATCATGCAAGAACTGACCGACATTCTGGAAAAGGCCTGGTCGAGGTTGGTTTCTATTGCTGAAATGGGATCTATGGTAGACAGGCAAATAGACTCAACACAAGAAGGCTTCAATTTTGAGAGGCCTGCCTGCAAAGAAGTTGATGATGCATCACTGCCATTTCGGCTGTGGCACAAAGTCGGGGATGATGATCCACAAAGCGTCGGCGTAGAAGAGACAGAGTCTGTGGGACTGGCAGGCTGCCCCATTGGCTGAGAGTTGGTTCATGGGCAAAAGGACGTAGAGGTCAAATCACGAGGCTCAGGATAATCCTGCATCGTAATGGTGGGGTTCATAGTAGTAGGTTTTGAAAGTGCTGGTTCAAGATACGCTCCCACCTTCATGTACTCATTTTAAGCGACGCTACAAGTCCTCAAAGTGGCTGTGCTGATTAGCCCGATTGAGGTGGATCGTTTGCGGAAAAGTAATGTGGAAGTGGCTGTGATATCAGTGATTAAGCCTTTTTCCGATCAGAACACGTTGTATTAGATTAATTTAATGGACCTCTGAGTGGCTGTGGTGATTAGCCCCTTTTAATCAGAATGAGCGAGGACACTCAAGCTGCAAATGAGACGCATATAGTAGCTGATTGCGTGCAGATAAGCATGAGGTTCCCAAAAAATGTGGGGCGAGGCAGCGCTATGAGGCTACAGCACAAGAATACAAGTACGAATAGTACTGGTAGTAAAGGGCGACAAACTATTGAAGCTGAACTTTCACAGGCACCAAGCAAAGATTGAGAATGACAGATTGGTTCCACGGACTTCTGAGTGGCTGTGGTGATTAGCCCGATTTAGGTGGAACACCTGATTGATTTGAATAGAATGGAAATAGATAGCTGAACTTCGAGATCTATTACATAGCCGTGTTGCAGCACAGTGCAGTAAGGCTGCAGATGGTCAGGCTTGGAATGTATATCAGCATAGTACAGTGTAACTAACAGGTATTATTACTATTATCATCAGAATGTCCTCACAGTTCATCTACACTCAACCCGACATTCCCCAGGGCGATTTCGACGACCACTACATCCCACTCAAACACTACACATGGGATCAACTTTTTGCTTGCTCAGATCCAGCGGCCTCGTTGTGGATGCCAGATGGGACTTGTCCTGAAGTCCCCCAGACATCTGAAGTGGCCGATTTTACTGAGGTGCTGAATCAGCTGATTTTCCCCGGTATGTAGTAATTGTGGACTCAATATATTGTGAATCTTTCTAAATTTGCCAACAGACCTGGACGCCTCCGAACAGCTCCAAAATTTTGGCGTGCCAGTCCCAGGTGCCGCTCTCAGTGAGGACCGTAAGTGTGCAATCAATCCACCCTCCTGGACACGTCTTACTCAGACAAATTTGTCTGCAGATCCACATGTCAATTTCCCGGCCGCTTCAGAAGACACACCAGGATCATCTGCAGCACCATTCCCAGAAAATTCAATTTCTACATTTTTCCCCGTGGACACTGATGCAATAAATGAGGGAATGTGCGACGAGCCAGTGGTGCAGGTCCCCGCAATCTATGCCATTATAGATATTCCATCAACACCACGTTACTCGCCGATGTACCTTGTGAGTATCAATTCAACTATTTAACCACCTAAGCTAATTTCATCCAAAGGCCACCTTGAATTCCTACAAGAACTCCTACCCCTGCCCAGCTGGCGGCAGCTCTACAAATTTTCGGTCATGTTCACGTGGTCATACCAAGCACGCATAGAACTATTACCCAACTTTAGTTCCATTGTTGGTATCGTGATAACTCATTCTCTAGCATCCCGACACAAATTATTGCCAGATTGGGCCCCAGAAGACCACCCCATCCAACTACAGTCCTTGGAGGGCAAATTGGGACACGTGGAATAGCGTTGAGGGGACGTTCAAGGAAGATGCACAGAAGCTATACCACTCCCACCGTCAGAGGATACCACCACCCCCACCAACAGCCAACGACAACAGCTACCACCACTACGTTGTCCGAAACGCCAGCCACCACCCCTACCATTAGCCAACGGACGACGATGACGTCAATGACTGCCATGATCACTGTCATGCAGTCAGTGGCAGACGTTGACAACAGCCACAAGATTCAGAGCACATATAACGCGTACCTCGTTGACATTGATCCTGTGGCAGGGCATGAGAGCTTGAGCTCATGGAGGAACAACTCACGCACATGCTCGAAGCATCCATCACATGAATGTTTACTAACCGCACGAACCATTCGCAGGTCCAACTGAGTGTTCGACACAGTTTTGTCAGTTCTCAAGTTCCTCGCCCTGCCAGTCGCACACATAGCCCACTCCTCTCGAGCGGTGCTCCGTGTTTATCAGGTACGCCCATTCTTACATGCTCGTCATGCTGACAACTTCCTTCGAGCCGTAGAGTCCTTCGACTCCTACCATCCCCACTATCATGCACTATGGTGGCCCACACACATGACGACCACAGTTGTCATTATCTCCACCACCACCATACCCACTCTTTTGTTCGCCAAGAAAAAAGTATAGAAGGATGGGATGTCGCCTGGAGAGAACGTGTAGGTTTCCGTTCATCTGTTATTGCTACTCTAATACAGGACGCCTTAATAGGTTCGTGGATTGAGACATGTTCATGAGGTTCCATAGCGGCGGCATTGGTCATTGAGTGACATGCAAGTGGGTAAAATCCCCCGATGTAAGGACTCGATATTGACGTGGACACTGATTCAGAAGTGGAGATGAAAGAGGTCAAAATATCGAGACGATAGGACAACATACTAGTTCTCAATGCCGAGGTGGAAATGGAGGAAGTGAGTATGACGTGACATCGCAAGGCGAGGGACTCAGATGACAATGTTTCAGCTGACGAGGGGTATAGTACCAGACATTCCCTTGCCTGACAAGGGGTCTCCATGTCTGTGTCCCCAGCGCCTGCGATCTGCAATGGGGGTACCCTTGGCGCTGAAAGGGTTCATTAGCGCTGGCTTGGCTGTTATGGGGACTGACTGCCGACCTTCTTCGCTGTGTTCTGCTTCCATTATCTCATTCAATTCGTTGTCATCCTGCTCATCTGCTATGATCTGATGAGAGCACTGTAAAAGGGTTTCCGTTTAGGTCACACCTTTTTCCTCAGGCACGTAGTCGTCATTCTCTGCATCCAAAACACATACATCGTTGGATTGGCGAATGATATCAGTGAGCTTTTTTGGGAACGTCATCAACAGGCAACTGTTCCAAAACAGCTTCGCTGACTTCCGTGTCAATGAAGTGTGGGTTGTTGGCCTTCAACCATAAGAGCGCCTCTTGTACCACCTCTCTGCGCACTTGGAAAATTGGCTGCAGTCAGGCTTTGGACAATTGTCCAGGGCCATAGTATGTAAGTCACTGAAATTATGGATGCCAAGATTGTGGGCCGCCAAGGCACCAACTTCTCTTCCACCATAGACACCACCCCTTTCGTATCCATTGCATAAGATGTCACATTGCTGCTCATCGCGCGCTGCAATTGCGAAACGTCGCGCACACTGCCCACCTTCTTTGAAAACAATTTGACGACGAATACGCAAGGATATATGCCCTAGCTACGTTTCGTGGGTGTCATTGTTTCAGCAATATTAAGGGGTACATGTTCGTCTTTTAGAGTTGAAATCTAGTTTTTCTTTCACCCGGGCAGTAACTAGAACATAGCCGTCGGAAATGGCAGGCACCTTGTTTACATGCATGCCCATGATATATCTCTAAAACTGACGTCCTTGGTACATGCTGGCAATCGGAATGACTGCCATAAATTTCTTCGCCTTATTAACAGAGAGCTGGTACACTGCGCATGGAAAATTGTGTAAACAAGGAACAAGGTGATTAGGAGGTCTAGACTGATGTCATCACAACTAGTAAAGGGCTGCCATCAGGCAAGGGTTTGCCGACGCAGGCGGCTTTCGAGTTGACAAATATTGTTTTTATCTACAGGCCAATATAAGATTGAATGACTGTCTGGTATTTGTCTTGTAGATATATTCTGCCGCCTGCAGTGGTGCTGTCTTTACAATACCGTAATACTCGTGTCACGACAGGTCATTGTTTTCCTCTGTTTGATCCTGCTGGCATCTCCAAGCATGTCTCACAGTCGACGACATTTGATCTATTCACGGATAGTGACCCATGGCCTGGCGACCATGCCGAACTCACTGGGTCACCCGGTCTCGCATACGGTATCAGATTGCCGGTGTAGTACACCAATAGGCCTTTCTGTTTGGTGAGTCACGCACCCGAGTTACAGTCGCCACGCTTTGTATTTTCGTACAACATCATCACAATCTTCAATAGCGATGTCATCGATATCCTGTTGTTGTGGGCACTCTTTTTCAACCTCTGCAGCCTTCACATATCATTCCAGAGGATGCAACAAGAACAGGAAACGCCTGTCCAATGTATTGACCAGGGCGCAAGAGTTGTATAACATCAAGAAACGCTGCCTCAACCCAGACCAAGGTACAAGCCTGGGCGAGGTATCTTTACAGGACCTAGGCTCACCTAGTGGGATTGACAGTGCTGGTCCGCTGCCCATGCGTCCGCTCAGGAGCGCAAGCACAGTAGAAAATTCTGAATCTGAGGTAAGGATTTCCAAGAGAAATGCTCTACTATGACATTGGCTAATTGATCCCCTCCTCTGACAGGAAACTATGGACCAGCTCGGGAATTCGGAACCCACGAGTTCACTTCTGTGCCAGGACGACTCTTTACCACTTTCTCTTCAACGAACACGACAAGTTCACCGAAGGTTACCGAAGCGATTTAGGGACATGATCCCTGAGCCACCCCAACCGCTGCCTCCTGCCGATTTGGACAATTTGGTTCCCTCAACCCCCACTCGTATCCCATCATTGCAAGTCGCCCATTTCTTGACGGAAGCTGAACCACAAGGCCTGCCTTTGTCTCCTGACCAGGACATGGATGGGTCCGACTCTCTCGCCAAACAGACATTGGTACTGAGACCCCATCAGCTTTATCAGACTCAGTTAAATTTGTTTGGATTGTTCCGTCGCTATGACAAGGAAACCCTTCCTGTATACGACCCTGAAGATACCTCTGACGGCATCGCTGTGTCGCAGCCAACTGCAGCTCGGATGTTTGTTTCCACTTCAGACCAGTTGTTGGATACTGAAAATCAATTCTATCCGTATCCAAACAAAACTTCTCTGCATTTAGGAGATTGGTATTGGAATCAAGGCACTCTAAAGTCTAAGGTTGACTTCAAGCGGCTTTTGGACATTATTGGGGACCCCTCCTTTAGAGCGGATGACATTCGAGATACTAAATGGGCATCAATTGATCGTGGCTTAGGCACCCTAACGACTAGCGATGATCCTGAATACTCGTCAGAGTGGCTTGATGATGACGCTGGATGGAAGTGCACGAGTGTCACTATATCTGTGCCCCTTTCCCGGCGGTCTGCAAATCCTGGCCCTGTAGACTACTCTGGTTCCCAACTTTTATCATCGCTCACTCCTTTCCATCATTTGCGAGCGCGTTTCAGATCCAAATGACCATCATTTGTTCCATTACGAACCATATGAACTACTCTGGCGAGGCTCAAACCATGACATCAGGGTTCATGGTGAATTATATACTTCAAAAGTACATCTTGATGCCCACTATGAGCTCCAGGAGTCATTGCCAGAACCTGGATGTGCCCTGCCCCATCGCATCATCACACTCATGCTTTGGTCAGATGCCACGCAACTCACATCATTTGGGGATGCGAAGCTGTGGCCACTGTATTTATTCTTTGGCAACCAAACAAAGTATAGGAGGGGCCAGCCGTCAGCTAAACTTTGTAACCATGTCGCCTATTTCCAGACGGTAAGCATGGCCTTTTCTTTAAGAGCTATGTTTCAGCTTTACTTAATGGATCTGGTACATTAGTTACCCAATGCATTCAGGGATTTCGTCTTGGAACACACTGGAAGCAGATTACCTGGTGATCCATTCTTTACACATTGTCATGGAGAGCTGTTCCATGCTCAGTGGGCAAAGCTCCTTGATGATGAATTCGTCCATGCATATGAACATGGACTTGTGCTCATGTGCGCTGATGGCATAGAAAGGCGGTTATATCCCTGCATCTTTACTTATTCAGCTGATTATCCTGAGAAGTATGTTCATCGGGCTCACTGGTATTGACCTAGCACTGACATTTCTAGAGTTTTGATAGCAAATATTTGCAACCTTGGTGCATGCCCATGCCCGAGATGCATCATTCCCAAGGATCGCATACATTATTTTGGGACAGATCAAGATATTCTTCAACGCCAGGTTCTCGCATGTAGGGACACCCAGGAGAGACGGAACAAGATCGTTGCTGCATGCCGGCTCATCTATGAGCAGAACTATGTGGTTGGCACACCACAAGTTGAAGCACTGCTGAAGGAAGAATCCCTGGTTCCAACAAAGGTGCATTTCACGTTCTGCTTTGTGATACATGACACTCATGTATGTCTAGAATGCATTTTCAGAAAGGCTCAGCCACCTGGGCTTTGATTTTTTTCTTATGCTCGTTGTCGATCTGTTACATGAATTCGAGCTGGGGGTATGGAAGGCGGTATTCATCCACTTACTTCGGATGTTGGACACTCTTAAAGTAGATGCATTGTCTGAACTTGACCGTCGGCAAGTGCATGTTGATACCCTTGTTCCAGCACTGAGCACCACCTTAGTTACCGTCAAGTCCCAACCTTTGGATGTGATGCAATCCGGCGCTTCCGGCGGAACATGTCTGAATTAAAACAAATGGCCGCTCGTGATTTTGAAGATTTATTGCAGGTAAATGAGTGCTTCATTTGTCAGCATTAGCTCATCACAGGGTGCATCTAACTTTTCTAGTGCGCAATTCCAGTTTTCATGGGACTTTTCCCTGAACCTTATAATTCTGTGGTTTGTGAGCTCTTGTTTCTTCTTGCCCATTGGCACAGCTTGGCAAAGCTATGAATGCACACAGATGAAACACTGGAGGTCCTAGAGGGCATCACGGTTAGACTTGGTAGCCAACTTTGCACGTTTGTTAATGAAACGTGTCCCGCTTTCGCAACCAAGGAGCTTCGCCGCGAAGTTGAGTCCCGCAGAAGGCACCCAGTTCGGGAAGGCCAGAGTGGTATAACCCAAACACGAGGGGCGTCTGCCACTGTCGTAGGCGATCGCCGCCCGAAGTCCCTTAACCTTCGAACTTATAAACTTCATGCACTTGGAGATTACCCACCGCAAATCTGAATGTATGGGACTACTGATTCATACTCGACACAGCCGGTAAGCCCTTGATGGTGTTACACCTGTAACCCTTTGCTCACTATCGTCTCCAGGGGGAACTTGAACACCGGACTAGTAAAGCTCGTTTCATGAGAACAAGTCAGAAAGCATTTATTCCTCAGCTAGCTGCCATGGAGCACCGTCAAGCCCGGATACGACACATCCAAATACAACAGGAAAGGTTGAGATCAACTGACCCGACCCCAGAAATAGTCGAACAGCACCACGTCATTGGCAAGTCGCATAATGCCCCTGAAGATATTAACATGTTCTTGCAGAAAAACTGTGATGATCCAGCTGCCAAGGTAGTTCCATTGTATTCAATGATTCTAGAAGGCTCACTGTGCGAATCTCCATAGAACTTCCTCCTGAAGCTTAGGACCCACCTTCTACCCCGTATCTGTGAAATTCATTCGAGCCTAGGCCCTCCAGGGCTCACGAATGACACTACCTCGACTTTGAACCATGTACTTTTCAAAGCAAACCGATTCTATGCACACTCTCTGCTTCGAATCAACTATACAACATATGATCTCCGTTGCGAGACAGGGACAGCAACTGTTCATGTTCTGCTGCAGATCTAGATGATTCAGGCTTGGACACCTTTGATGTTGAGATTGCGGCCATGTATGACTGGGAGTCCCAGGATGAGGGTGAGGAAGAGTACAAGTTCTAGTTACCTGATGCTCCTGTTCCCTCATTTGTTCCTATTAGTTCTCACTAAAGTGTCAATACTTGGGAAGTGCCAGTTGGCGCTGGCTTAAACATCACTTGTCCCGGGCAATTTGGCAACCTCCCTGTGGGATCTTACTTCAACCATGTCATAACACATAAAAATCTACTAGTAGTAATTCACTACAGTTCAACTCGCCACACCCAATCGAGACCCCAGTCAGCTCGCGACAGGCGCAGTAATCGTATTTTTTATTCTGAGCATGGTGAACGTAGCCTGTCAGAATGACTGGGGCAGAAAGACTCACAATGGGAAGACTGGTGCTGTCTGCAGCACGCTGCACATGACGCCAACACCCTTCTGTGTCCATGCCCTCCATATCTTGTCCTATGATGAGCCCAACGTCTGCACCTTCCTCAATGTCCTGAGAGGAGAACATAGGCGGCAGACTTTCATGGCCATGCAGTAGCCTGAGTCCCTGGCCCTTTTGCTCTTCGTCACAATCTGCGATCTCTGTCCTGCTCGGTCATTCTCTGGGTTCACAAGCCTTGAGTGCCATGAGTTTCGAGATGAATCTGACGTTTGGGGATACACCGCGACGGCGAGCGACGACGGACGCATATTCACGTGAGAGAGGGTGGGCGTGGATGAAGTAGGCCGTGACTGCTTCAACAAGCGCTCAGCTTCGCAATGGATGTATGTTACTGCATTGTAAAGTGCAGCTTCGTCTGTTGAGGGATTCCGCAGGTCGCAAAGTCTCTCGTCTCAAGGTCCACCAGAACCACGACCCCTTGTTCCCTGCCACCTGGGTGCACTCAACTTGGACATGCAAATGTTAATGTTGGCCAAGTTCAGCCCAGTTGAAGCGCCATGCCTCCACTCGCTCCTCCGAGTCAGTCCCACCTGTTCGCAGTATGCTTGTCCTCGTCATCCCCACACCATCTCGACTCCCCTTTTCACTCCATCTCTGTCCAGCAAATCACCAACCCCACACGGCGGCAGCAACTTTGCTCCAGCAATGCCGTCCATGGCTGCAAACAACGACGCCACCCCAACAGGCTCCTCACCACCCCCCACAGCCACAGAGATAGAGTGCACTGTTCTCTCTCTCTCTCTCTCTCTCTCTCTCTCTCTCTCTCTTTCTACACATCTGCCAGCGCAGTGCCTGTGTCATCCCAGGCACCCCCACTCCCCACAGCTCCTCAGCAGGTCTCCTCCCCACCCCCACCCGCTTCCTTGCAAAGGACTGGCCAGTCTCCTCCAAATAACAGTGAGGCCCAAGGCAAGTTTCTGCTCAAGCAGCTGATGGCTGGGTAAGTCCCCATTTTCAATCTTGTATATAGTTGCAGGTGGTGCACGGACCCATCTGAAGTACAGATATTAGAAGTAGTTCTATTCTTCATCAATGGGACAGCCTAATGTTCTCATTAGAATATGTTTTGGTGCGTGGTGATGGAACGTTGGGACCTCACCTTTGCCACGAGGTTTAGATCGCTCTCTTTTCAAGCGATACCTCTATCCTCCTCTTCCCCTCCTGCTCTTCGCCATCCATGGCGTCTTGTCGATACTTTTTGGCTGATGCCTTCAATAGCACTGCGACCCGCCAAAACTACTCGGAGCCGGCCCCGGCCGCTGTGCAACCCTTGCCCCCAACATCATCCGCTCAGCGAACAAATCCTACCTTTCAAGTGAAGGGCCATTGGTCATCCCAGAGGCCCCGCAAGACCTTCCTCAACCAATACCGCTGCCGCAGGCTTAGCAACTGACTCCCCCCTTCTCCACCCAAACCCATGTTCGACTTTGTTTCTCCTTTCAGTGCCCTTGCTTCCACAGCTACTTCCAAAAGAAGCAAGTTCTGACCGCAGGCGCTAGTTCATCCAGCGGCAACGAAGATTCTTGGACCTCGGCATCGCTTGGCTCCCTTGCCAACGATCCGACAAGTTGGTTGCAAACTTGATCGACCAATTAACTAGGAGTCAGGCGCCCTACATTCCCAGACAGTCATCTCCGTCACCGACCTATGATCCATACAATACTGCCGATGAGTACTTCCAGGTGGAGTCCAACCAGCCTGCTCCCCAGCAGCAGCAGCAACCCAGCACAATGCCCTCGCTCCTTCCGCCCTCGCCCGACTGTGTATCACCGCCCAAAGCACTTGTGCAACAACAGCAACGTTCACAGTGACGCTCAGCTAAATCGCCCGTCGGCCATCCTATTCCTCCGGCAAGGAAAGAAAAGGATGGGTCTCTGGGTCCATGCCCTTGGAAGAGCGATGGCCGAGGAAAAGGTGGGGTCAAGGGCAAGTCTCAACCAAGTCCCAGGTATGATTTTTTCCCCATCTTCAAATACATTTTCGGTATTGCTAACTTTATCACAGTACTCAACTGCAAATCATCTTTGACATCTCTCAACCATTGGACGAGGTCCAGGCCCCTCGCGACACCGCCAAATCCACCGCCATTGCCTTGGTCAAACAAGATTCCATATTCCTTTCAGGGACAATGGTTGGTGCAACCCACTGGATTGCATATGCCATGACTAGAGGTCGCATGCGTGTCAAGTCTCGTTCTAGCGGTGATTGTACCTTGCTGCAGCTGCCAACCGTCTTTGCGCTGTCAACCCAGGTAGATATGGCTGTCTACAGCAACAGACTTACGGGTGTCACATCTGATGGTGGTTTCATGGTCTGGGAGTTGCCAGAAGTGATCATTGACGATGTTTCGTGAGTCCTCATGCTTTCCGCATGGAGGGTGCGATCTGCTTGTGTATGCGCTCGCAAATGGCAGTGGAAGCTCCGAATACTTGTCTCACGTCACGCACCGCTAGTCACAGGACTCACGTCCATTTGTTCAAAAGTGCATCGCCTGGAGAGGTCGAAATGGAGACACTGGAGATAACCGAAAACAGTGCGATACTATGTGTCGCTGATGCTCGAGAGGTCAGTGGCAGGAGAAATGTTATCAAGCTTGTTGGGAAAGGCGTCAATGTGAGGAATATGGTCACAACAATAACAACAGCACTGGCAGGGTTTCCCAGGATCCTACTCGCACAATCTGGTTCCTTCAGATTACTGCTGAATCTCAGCACTGGATACCAGCTATCAAGAATGCTGTTTTAAAGCAAGAGGTTTGTGGATAGAGCCCAATTTGATTGGACTAGCTCGTGAAGCTTTAACCAACTTGTTACCCTGCTCCAGATCACCTTCTCTGGGTGCATCACACTCTAATAACCCCGCAGGGTCATACAGAAGAGTTGTTTGGATTGGCACCTCACAGGTATGCATAGAGTCGGTCACTCATTTTATACCCTTACTCACACCAACGCTTCTGAGTCACACACTCCCCAGGTGCCAACCCATTGGAAGCCATCAAGACACAACAACGGTGGATCACAGGTGCGATCTTGTTTACTCTGGCCACACTCATGCTCAGGTATGACTACGATGATTACAACTTCCACGCCCACACCCACACCCACACCCATGCCACCATGTCCTCAACTATCACAACCATTGGCCACCATGACCATTGTCGACTTGCACCGTGTCCAACACGACCCCACGCACCACGTCCAACACGCCCAGTCCACGCATGCCGAGTCCACATGAGGTCCGCCCCCATGTCGAACACACCCAGTCAACCAGTCCATTGCATGCCCAGTCCATTGCACACCCAGTCCATAATGACCCACACCCATGTCTTCCAGGTTCACGCCTTGGCAACATGATGGCACAATGACGATGAGACAATGCATGCAGCCAATGCTGCTGTGCTGCCTCCATCGACGACGTGACGGTGCTACAACAATGACAGAGCGATGGTGACAGCGACAACACATTGACGGCGATATGACAACGATGTGGGTGACACGTCAACAACAGTGTCCGTCGATGGCGACAACAAGGATGATGTGCACAGGGCGACTGGAGACGACAGCATACAGTGGATGACACCATGGCGACAACGGCAATGGCAACTCGACCATGATGGTCATGATGGGGCAACACACACAGTCAGGAATGCTGTTGTGCTGCCACCATTGTTGACGACGTGACAGTGAGAAGGCAGTCGTTGAGTAGGGTACTAGTGGAGCAGTGAGCAAATAGAGTGGTGGAGAGTACAGTCGTCATTTGTACAGCATGTACTACCCCAGTATGAATATGTCAAAAGACTCGTCTGAACAGAACTGGTTGTCAAGTATAGGGACCAAGCCCAAGGTGCCCTTGGTCTTGTGCTGGTCCTACTACTAGTAGGACTTTGAGTTCAAACACTACAGTCTGATAGATATGAAATTATACATA
>Ga0307518_10000883_pt1 | contig 22299 bp, 21 predicted proteins | sample 25_EM_MG_FD_203889 | JGI IMG/M metagenome (GOLD analysis project Ga0307518, IMG submission 203889) | Populus trichocarpa ectomycorrhiza microbial communities from riparian zone in the Pacific Northwest, United States - 25_EM | ecosystem: Host-associated > Plants > Roots > Unclassified | place...
CACAGGGCTGGCAGCCAAAGAAACATCAGTTTAGTACGCTTTCATTCACACCTTGATAATGTTGATCTCAAACCTAACAGACTTTGAGAGAGCTCACATTGATCATGTCAAATACCTTATGGTCAACGGAGTAAAGGTGTAATAGAGAAATCCCGGGGGTGGCCAAATGACTCGCTCGTCATAAGATACCACACAGTGAAGAACGAGGAGCTAATGCTTGGAGTTGGCACAGAGTGCAGTACCAACAGAGTCTCGTCGGTCTGTGGATGAAATCCTTGTCCAAATGAATATGGTTGCGCTCCCTGTCTCCTCCCCACACTCAACGACGGCTTGGATTCCTTCTTGACGGTCATGGCCGCCAGTCTTGTTCGAGTCCTTGCCAGCGGCGGTGCTAATTGCTATATGGGACCTGCAACGACACAGGGGAAATATCGGTCGAAGCGATATGGATAAACTCGAAGCTTGGTCTGCAGCAGGTCGAGGGCCTTTCTTGAATCCGATTTGAACATAGACGACAGCTTAGTCGAGGCTCATTATCGTTTGCTAGCTCGACAGACAATCATACGGTTACCAAAGAAGGAAGGTCAGTTGTCAACTGTTCCCACGGCAAGTCCCAGACACAAGGGGCCCAAACTTGAGTTCGAGACATCACCTTGGAAAGACTTCGGAGGCGTGTACGAGCCCGATCAGCGGCACCTTTGCTTCTGGCCTCTGTCATGTCTGTGGTATCTACCGTCGCATTTCACTAGTACTTTTCCTAGTAGCATTTGATTATCCTTCGTGCGAAATTTAGCGAGGCAATTCCTTTTGTGGTGACAAGGTGGACGGTCCACCCAGCCTATACTAACTTGCACTCCTACTACACAACCAAGTGCCACAGCACTTGAATGCGTGGTCTCTGACTCAAGGGAAAAGGAAAACGTACCAGTTTATCTGTCGTCTAGCTCTCAGGACACCCGCCAATTGGCTCGTGTCACCAACGCACACATCGACAGCAATATCACGTCGCCCCCGTTTACGAACCGAAACACCTGCTCAAACCGATGTCGTCTCCCCACGATTTCCATCGACCAGCGCCCGGCGCCTTCTCTCCCCACGATGTCAGTCAAACGCGTTTCTCTTCATTCTCGTGCGACTGAAGCTGTTGATCGTTGACCGTCTAGCATCCTGTACGACGCAGGTCGCCCTCTCCGAGGCGGCCAGCCTACGACAGCTATGTTCCCCACGGCGGCGCTCTCTACCGTGACGAATACCCAAATGTCTATAGACCTAACATGTGGCGCCCCGAATCGTACTACAGCCGTAGTCCATCTCCGGGACGTTACGACCGTTCAAGACCAGATTCACGGCACTGGGAGCCGGGAACCCGTCGACAGTCGTCGTCGTACTATCCCGATAGACGATCTCCACCAGGCTCTCCGCGGGACAAACCTCGTCGTGATACCATGGCCGAGAGGATGTTCGAGTTTTCAGATCCATGGAAATCCTCACATGTCGATAGATCAGCACGATATGAACCGTACGTCGAGCCGCTGAAGGTGAGGTCCTTGTCTCACCCTATTTTTTCATAGTTCGGATACAACGTCGGACCGCTGCGGGGACCGCCGCGCATACCTCCCACGGGATCCAGCCCCGCATAGACCTGCACCGCGTACAGAATTTCCACATTTTACAGGTGATTGCTATCGTCCTGGCAGTCAGGGTTCCCGCGAAGCCTATCCCTTTCGTCCTGCTGACACATATCGACCCAATTACGATGATGAACTTAGACGCCTTTCTTACTCCACTGACAGTTTAGGCTCAAGCAGCCACCGCGGGAGATGGCTTGATTGCGATTCAAGTTCCATCGCAAGTACTCCGCCTCGTCAACATCCCCGCTCGCCCACTCCGCATCGTCAATATGCCCAACCTCCGCCTGCTGATGGGAGTAAGAAGAGGACGTCCAACGGTCCGCCGTACTCGCCACGCCGATCCACCTCTAAGCCCTACATGACTCCTCCTCCCGATTCTCACCACCAATCGCCCGGCGCGCCTTCCCTGCACCAACAATCGTCACAATTACCCGAGGCACAACTTTCGTACAATGCGCAACTAGTACATTCGCAACGGAGTCCGACTTCTGGAGAACCCCCGCGCAAAAAATTCAAACCCCAATCATCACCATCACCATTTAGGGCCCCGAGCCAAGAACCATTTACGGTCTCCACCGCGAAGCAGGTGCCGCCGACTGATCATACGCCACTCCAACTCAATCGCACAACGGGGGTGGTACCAAGGATAGCTGGGGAGGTCGCTCAGACACCTGAGACGCTTCGTTCGGGGGTTGATGATCAGAGTATTCCTCAGGGAGCGCTAATTGACCCCAGCACTTCCCAATCCGTCGACCACGAGACAGTACACGTGACCAGCGGATTATCGACCAATCTCGAACTTCATTCGTCACTTGTAGCTCCTGCTGACCATAGTAAGCCTTCCCAAGGTACGTGCCTTTCTACCCCAAAGTGGCACGGCTGGGTGGCAATGTTAATGATTTACTGATTAGCATCCCTGGGGAATGGGGCCCACCGCGTGGACGGAAGCCCCGCAGGGGTAAATCCCCTTACAAATGTCTCTCAGGAACCATTGGTCAATAGCAATACCTCAGGTACAGCAGAACCATCAGCAGCCTCTGAGCGACCTCCCCAGCTATCCTTGGTACCGCCAAACGTCGATGACGGGGACCAGTTGACATCTTCGTCTACCGCCACTCCATCGCCGGTATTCCATCCCCCCAGAAAGGATGTCCGTTCAGTCGCAGATTCCAAGGTTGGTTCAGGCGTAGCCACTGTTTCCCCCCAAATCGTGGTCAGCGACCATAGTGAGAAGCCAGTAGCTTTACTTCCGAACCCCGGTTCTACTTATCACCAACAAGCAGAGGAACCAACGTCTATCCGGGAACACCTTCGTGTCGTTGTTCTCGCACGACTTCGTTGCGATCGTCAAACACGAGATGAACGTGTCTATCCTCTACTTCGTGCCAATCAGGTGGTATCGGAATTACAATCTGCCCCTGGATCCTCAGACGATCAACGCCCCTTTTTCGGGGAAATCATGGATGCCGCTCGTTTACGCGAGCGAAATATAAAACATCGCAAGCTGCGGTCTGCGGTCGTCGATCTTTTTGCACAACGCCAGTCCAGGATTTCTACCAAGGCAGCTCAGCTAAAGGAAGAGTACCTGGCCCTTCACGAGCGTTGGATGGAGCACTGTGCACGGCTTGATGACGAACACAAGTCCGGATCTTCAGACGAGGTTGCTGTCCCGTCTGGTGGCAGGGCGACCCGGCGCTCGACCGCGATCTTGGGAGATGCTGTCCGATCCGATCTGGAAATGGAACAAATCATAGCCAGCTTAGGCGTTGAAGAACTCACTGATCCGAGCTACCTCGCAATCAGGAACGTCGCCAAGATTCCTGACATGATCTCAGTCACGCAGGGTTCTGTCCAATACCTCTTCGATGACACGAACAACATCCTCGATGACCCTGCGGAGTTCTATGGCGCGTCTTCGAGGTCAGATTACTGGACGGAAGAGGAGCGCAATATATTCATGAAGGAATTCGCTGCTCACCCTAAACAATTTGGCGTGATTGCAGAGCGGCTCCCAAACAAGACGGCTGCGCAATGTGTTACCTATTACTACCTGCACAAAAGGCAGGGGATAGACTTCCGAAAAGCAGTGTTACAGTATGGTGCTGGAAGACGACGCAGGAATGGAAAGGGTGCCAAACAGCGGGGCAACGCTTTATTGGCGGACATCCGCCGCCATGACGATGAAGTGTCCCGGGTGTCTTCTGGCGGTGCACCCAACGGAACGACAAGCGGAAAGCGACGACGAACGACTGGAGAGCCGAGGAGGTTGACTTCCAGAAGGGCTGCCGCTCAACCCGATGCAACTCCTGCATCTTCTGCCACGACACCGGATCCAGAGGCAGAACATCCACGGAGGAGGCGGAGACCTGCAAGTTCTGGACGCTTGCTGACAAACTTGGTGGTTGATGGTGTTGACAACGATACCACGGTGGGTTGCCTACGATCTTCGTTGAAATTGAAATTGATGTACGCTATGATCAGGAGAAAGAGATTGAATCCAGGCCCGCTAAAAGGGGCAGGAAATCGCGGGTGGCTGCTAGCGAGACTATCCCAACACCATCCGAAGAAGTTCTCACAGCTGTGGTGGAGCCCAGTCCTTCTGAGGATCAAGAGGAGCTAACGGCCCAGCGACTGCCATTCACACCAAATACTTGGCTAGAGGATGACAAAAGTGCCAATCATTACTTTAATGCTCGTTGACGCATTGACTCGGTGGTTTCAGGCTTGTGCCTGCCACTCCTTGTTCAACCTGGTGATGATGTCGGGCATCTGGCAGCTCTTGTGCCTCCTCAGGTTCGCCCATAGTGTGCTTCCTTGTAACCCCGTTCTCTTTGTTTCATCCCAGATAGTTGTACGAGTGGCAATTGATCGCAGGCGCAATGTAGGTTCTTGGAGATCCCTATCGAGGATTTCCCAGGAATGCATCGACATCAGAACATCCGCTCCCATCTTGTTCATCGATCTTCAATGCTCGATCCTACTTGACGACGAACGAGCTATCTTACCCTACACATCTTATAATTTCAACTCTTACATCTGCCGCTCGTTATACGTGAATTTCACTGCCTCCAGTCGTCCGTCCTTTCGTATTATTTGCATACCATGCCCCATGGCTAGATCAATGCTTGCTATCGATTTGTTGTTTCAGGCAAGTAACCTACATATCTGGACCACTGTACCGCATTCGCTGGCCATCGCCATTTATTATTGTTGACGCTGTCTGCCTGGTATCCTGTTAGTGCTGTAATATTGCTGTCGAATTTCTGTAGAGTGTAACAGCGAGGGTAATCCTTCTTGTAACCATGGGTCGACCAACAATAATTGTGAAGATTCAACGCCTTCCTTCAACCATGATAATGTGGTAGCCGAAGTTAGTTTTGACCAGCGACGAAAGGACAGGTTTGTCGACGGTCGAAGGCTGCAGAGTGAACGCTGCGTCTTGGAAGGGACCCTGAAAGTTGTAATGTTCGAAACATTCGTCGTTCATGACAAACGGACCACTTACGACCATGGATCCTCGAGTCATCCAGCCTAGACTACCTCCAGCTTCGAGCTCGTCAGACCTTGCAGATATCACAAGGGAAATACTCTTGATTCTTACCCTTCGCTTTGTCCTCTGAATACTCCTGCGCGACCTTGTCGAACCGTTGTCCCCCCTGAGTGCGTGAGGCATGCGTCATAAGCCTGTTGGCCACCCCCATATTACCTCTTACCTGGATCTTCTCCATCGCTTCCATGGCCTTCGAGTGCTTCTCGCAGAGTATGTGGCGGACATTGATAGCAGTTGCGGGCTTCAACGAGCCTTTGCCCTGCTCAACATAGTAATGATACGACTTCCATGAGTAGTCTGTTGATACTCCTGGAGGTGTAGGTAGACCAGACCTTGCTCTCAGACTTCTCGGCTGGTGCTTTGCTTGCATTGGCTTTCTTCTCGTTCGAACCCGATTTATTCTTCCCCATCTTTGATCGTGGACGAACTTCGAACCTGTTGACGCCCACGGACTCGAGGCTAGGATAGTCCAAATAAGGCAGTCGGGGCTCACGTTGATCAAGTACACGACCGATCTCCACAGCGAACACAGTTCCGCATCACAGTCACACCAGCCTATCAACATCAGCCATCGCAAGATCCATCGCGTTCCAAGACTGCGACGAATGGCAGACAAGATCACCCGAATTGCAATCGTAGACGCAAATCGCTGCAAACCGAAGCGATGTGCTCAGGAATGTAAAAAGGTTAGCCACATATTGGTCTGCATGATGATAGAGAAACTGAGAATTTTTGGGTAGTCATGTCCTGTCGTGAAAATGGGTGCGCACCAATCCGTGTCTTCTTATTAGTACATTGATCAGCAATCTGACAGGAAAACTCTGTATCGAGGTGAAGCCGACAGATAAGATCGCCTTCATCTCAGAATTTTTGTGTATCGGATGCGGTATCTGTGTAAAGAAGCAAGTTTTCTATCACTCCAACGAATCCCCCTATTCTTACAGAGCTCGTCGTGTCAGATGTCCGTTTGAAGCCATTGCTATCATTAACCTACCAACAAATCTGGAATCGGAGGTCACCCATCGCTACACTGCAAACGCATTTAAGCTTCACCGCCTGCCGACTCCCCGTCCAGGCCAAGTTCTTGGATTGGTCGGAACAAACGGTATCGGGAAGAGCACAGCCCTAAAAATCCTCGCTGGAAAACTCAAGCCTAACTTGGGTCGTTACGACGTGAGCAAACATTCTGCTTTCAACGTCTCGGCACTTATGAAAGGAACTGTTAGGACCCCCCTGATTGGCAAGAAATTTTAAAGTACTTCCGAGGCTCTGAGTTGCAAAATTACTTTACAAAAGTGCTTGAGGATAACTTGAAGGCTCTCATCAAACCACAATACGTCGATCATATACCGCGAGCGATCAAAGGAACCATGTCCGTTTCTGACATGCTGGATTCAAAGTTGGAACTTGATAACAAGCAACGTCTATGTGATGAATTGGAACTGAACCATGTTCTCGACCGTGATGTTTCCCAACTTTCTGGTGGAGAATTACAGAGATTCGCAATCGCAATGTCGTGCATCCAAAAAGCAGACGTGTAAGTCGATTACAACTTATGTGCTGACCGTGCAACCCTCACACCCTAATAGCTACATGTTTGACGAGCCATCGAGTTACCTCGACGTTAAGCAGCGTCTGAAAGCTGCCGAGGTCATACGTTCCCTTCTTAGCCCAAACTGTTACGTTATTGCTGTTGAACACGACTTGTCAGTATTGGATTATCTCTCTGATTTTATTTGTTGTCTGTACGGAAAGCCATCAATGTATGGGGTGGTGACGATGCCTTACTCTGTCCGCGAAGGTGCGTGTCCATGCGCCTTCTTCAGTAAAAGCTGTCGACGAAGAACACATGACAGGCATCAACATATTCCTAGACGGTTTCATTCCCACCGAAAACCTTCGTTTCCGAGAAGAATCATTATCCTTCAAGATGATGGAGACTGCTGAGGAATTCGTTGTGGATAAAACCGGACATTACCAATACCCCGCCATGACGAAGACCATGGGGAACTTCAAACTTACCGTGGAGGCAGGAAGCTTTACTAATTCTGAAATAGTGGTCATGTTGGGTGAGAATGGCACCGGGAAGACAACGTTTGTTCGGCTACTGGCAGGCGTCACATCGCCAGACATTGAAGAAGACAAGATGGAGCTGTCCGTGTCCTTGAAACCACAAACGATATCACCCAAGTTCCCTGGAACGGTGCGAATGTTACTCCTCAAACAAATCAAAGGGGCGTTCATGCACCCACAATTCCAAAGCGATGTCCTCAAGCCGATGAGTCTAGAAAATATCATGGACCAGGAGGTGAAAACGCTCTCCGGAGGAGAGTTGCAACGAGTGGCCATCGTCTTGGCCCTTGGTAGGTTCCTTTCTTGTTAGAGTGCGTTGTTATTCCGACAGTAATGGGCCAGGAAAACCCGTATCGGTTTACCTACTGGATGAGCCTAGCAGGCATGTGCAATTCACTGCCATTTCTCGCTTACGAACTTACTCGTCGCCAGTTTCTTGGATTCCGAGCAACGTATCATCGCCAGCAAAGTCATTAAACGGTGTGAAACTTGGTTGCAAAACGAATCTTCAGTATTCAATTTCTTCTAGCTTCATTCTTCATGCGAAGAAGACAGCATTTGTCATCGAGCACGACTTTATCATGGCAACTTACCTCGCAGACCGTGTCATTGTCTTCGAGGGTCAGCCTGCCATATCAGCGACCGCCACGCCGTGAGTTCGAGTGCGTTATTAGTTCGGTCAATCGGCGAACTAACCTTTTTCTGCTAGTCCCCAATCTCTGCTCACCGGTATGAACCGCTTTTTGGCATCTCTACAGATCACCTTCCGGCGTGATCCCACAAACTTCAGGCCCCGGGTCAACAAACTCAACAGTGTCAAGGATCGCGAGCAGAAGGGTAAGAAGCACTGATGCATTGACAATGACGTGACTCTAACGGGAACACTTAGCCATGGGCAACTACTTCTTCCTGGAAGAGTGACAGCTTGGTTGCTGATACATACACATGCAGATGAACAGGTATCGGTGCCTGTTTTGATTGGCAGTGTCGAATGATTATTGAACCATTGTATTGGACGCATCACTTCTCGCGTTGATGTCAGAATTTAATTGTATCGCTAGAGAGCTGTGCGGTTAGGGTAATTTGGGAGGAGATTTGTGTTCGATAGAAACAAAAGGTATCCTCAAACAATCATGTCACTGAATGTCTTACTACATGGATTCTGGGTGGCATGATTGTTCATCGTGTAACAGGAATTCAGGGATCTATTTTTCGTTGGGGTATACTGTGTAATGAACGGCCCTGGCGGATTCCATTATGAGTACTCGGTAACTTGTGTGTAGTTCAAGATGTCGATGTAAATAGCCTAGACCACGGCCGGTCCACCTCCAGCCAACTCAGTAACTCTGGATGCAATCTCTACGGCCTGAGGGGTGTCCCTCTATCTCAGCTCCACAGTTGGCCACCAAGCCTTCCTTCTATCCCATACTCGGCCGCCCACTCAAGTTCTGTACCATGGCCAAGAGCCGTGTAGCACAAGAGAGCCCCTGTCTACAGGATAGGACTATCCTAGAATTGCATCCCTCCAGCAGCGACACACACCCAACAAAATTCGTCTCTGAGGGTTGTTGCCTGTAATGGTTTGATACCGTAGATCTGAAAATCGCAAATCCAGACGAGGAGCCCGATAGGGAAGTGATTGATGTTCAGCTCATCGATTGTACTTCAGTTTGAATGTCCGAGTCCAGGATATCTTGTTTCTTGCTCTCTAGTCGCTTTCGCTCAGCTCGTGCCTCAGCAAGTTCATTAATGGCCCTAGCACTATCAAAGAAGCATGTCAGGACGTGGCTCCCTTCTTTAACCTACGGCCCCAATTTGCCTGTTGTGTTAGTCTCCCAAAGCCAGACTCTAAGTTAGAGGAAGATAGTCGTTCCACTAAAACTGTTGTGTGGTGTCCGGGTTGATAATGTAGTGTCATGAGGGGTCTGAATTCAAGTGACTCATGTTACTCCGGACGACCAACCTTAGTCGTGGGTTGCTGTGCTTATCCACCTTGGTACCAAGCTTGCAGTCCAGCTGAACAGTGAGAAACTTCTCATATGACTGTTAAGCAGAATCTAGAGTATGGGGCCTATCAGACACGAAGACCCGGTGGTCGACATCAAATACAGTACATGATAGATGGACCCTGACCTGACTGAGTTGGTCCACGGAGGTGCTTTGCTATGGCAGGCTGCATTCAAAATTAGTCGATCGTTCTTTACATAGAATGTTGATTGCAAGAGGTTGTGGCGCGCGATGAACGCGACGCGTCCCTCATTGAACGCCCATCTACCGTTCGTGACAATGGCAGAAATGATATCTCCCAGAGTCAACTCTGCGCGTCTGCCTACTTTTATCGGGCGCACGGTAAGACTCCCATGCAAGGTACTCAGGGTTAGTGGCAATATACATCTCGTGGAACTTCAGCACTAAATGGAAGCTGCTGATAGTTCCACAACTCGTCAGCGATTGTCGAGGCTTGCGATGGGGGTGAGGTCGAAGTGCGGCTTAGTCCGGTATGTATCGATAGTAACTGAGCACGACCCATCCTGACATCAGTGATTCAGAACCATGAGCTACCAGGAACTTTTGTCGAGATAATCGGCCAGGTTATCGGAGAATCCACAATCAAGTTCATGCAAGGGCTTAACCTCGAGACGAACAGGGAGCTGGGTAAATATGTCTTTGTTTCGTTGACCTGGCTCACGTTGCTCCACAGACATGAAGTTGGTGAACGATGTCGTCGAATTGACATTTGATCCACGTTTCAAGAAGATGTTTCCAGAATGATGTGGATGTTCTGTAGCTTCTCTTACACTGTTACATAATTTCACAAATGATTGTACAGCAAAGCTATCCAGATGGGCCAACGTTAGACTTTGCCATCTTTCTATCATTCCCCCTCTTTCGATTGTGATTGGCGAGGCTCGCCTTGTGCTTGTCCTTGAGTGCTCTATCTCGAGAAGAACCTCCAGATCCATCTCCTCCACCCCCACGACCCCGGCCACCGCCACCTCGCTTTCCTCCACGGCCCCTTGCACCAGGGAGGCCATGCGGTCTACTGGAAGTATCTGAAACAGACATATCAATGGTGCTGTTTCCTGCAAACTCATGTTTCTGCAATATCCGCTCCTTCTTTGGCTAGTTGGGGTTTGTAAGCTGAGTGACTACATTTGCAAGTCTGCGAAAAAAATGGGTACATACGTTTCTCTCCAACATGACTCTCCACCCTTCAATCTGCTCATCTACCCAGCCTGAATATCTTGCGTGAGAAGAGGTAACCATGCCATTGTGTCCAGGTACTCACCTGTCTGTGCCTTGAGATCCGCGCGGGCTTTACTCCTCCGGGTCTCAGCATCGCGGTTGAATAACTTCGGGTCGCAAATGTATGCGAGCTCAAGGATTGTCTCAGGGGAAGTCCGTGCAGGGGGACTGTCCTCGTCATCATCCTCTCCACTCCCTTCCCCGTCCCCCGCGATTTTGACGCTGGTGTTTCCGAAACCGCCAAAGTCATCATCGAGTAAGTAGGGGGTTTCTTCCTGGCTTTGGTCACCATCTGAGTCGTCATCTGCGTTCATGATTTCGAACCGATGCAAAATGTCTGTTTTGATATGTTCACTCTCAGCCTTGCTTTGAGTGAAAATGGTTTCATTTATTCTGTAAGGCGGGCGATGCAGGTTAGTCAGAAGGCATTAAAATACCACACACGAATTCCCACTTTTTTTTCCCAAGGCGCACTCGCGAAAAATCCATATCCTCGTTATCGAAAATGTTCCTTCTCACGATTGGTCCTGGATCAGGGGGAAGCGGAATAGGTTTCACGGGGCTTTCTCCAGCATCCGAGCCTAGGGCAGCCTCGTTAGGGGCAGTGCCCTCCAGGAGTGCTTCAATAACCTTCTCTGCACTCCCCCTGAACGGATAGCTGGGGTGTTCCAGCATCTTGCGAACATATCCCGGAGAGAGATCAGGAAATATATCAAGTACCTGAACAACTTTGACGTCGGTTTCTGGATCTTGTTCTGGGACAAGTACTGTAGTCTGGGAAGATGCTCTCGCTTTCCCCTTGTCCACTGACACTGCTCCATCCAACTGGACCGGTGGGGGTCGACCTGACGTTTTGAGCACTAACTTGAGTGCACCCGGGTCCCTTTCCCCATGTGGGCCAAACGAGCGCAGTGCAGCGTCTAGAGCCTGTATGCGTGTGTTCTCCTGTGCTATATTTCTCAAAATAGAAGACAAGGTTCCATTTAAATCATATGCATGTTGATAGTCCGCCAACAACGGACGATCAAGGAAGGGTGTTCCACCACCATCAACAGCCTCATCGCGGGCACGTTGAGTGGATGGAAGGGCAGGGCTGATTTCCAGCATTGCATTCACGAGTCCGAATGTTCTGTCTGCTTCTACTGTGGCCTGCGACCCAGACGCAGTCGAGAGGTCTGTTACGAGGCGCTTCAAAAGCACATGGAAGGCATCGATGAGGTCCACCTTGGTTTCTATCCAGACACGCTCCCAGTCATCTATTATACGGGAGCCATTGATGTCCCGGATCCCGCCATAGGAGCGTGAGATGGAAGTAAGTCCCTCGTCATATGCACGCGCTAGCGCGAGGACCAACTCCTTATTGTGGACAAATGGCCGCACCAGCTCGGGTGGACAGGGACGAAGAAGGCTGAGTAGACAATGTGCGGTCTTGCGGAGCGCGTATAGCCCAGAGGAGCTTGCGGGACTCAAATGTATTGTAAAGGCGGGGACGACTTCGACTGCAAATGTCGATGGCAGAGAGGGCCCCCCTGTGAGTGCACCGGCTAAAATGGCCTTGAGACGTGTCGAACGGGTGGGAAATGCCACACTTAGATCGAGTATGGTGCGCAGATCTAGCCCGTTGGGAAGTGACGATGCGAGCTGTTCTGCAAGGATGAGCACACGCTGGCAGATCTGCTCGTCGAATCTGAGGGGTTCCGAGCTCTCCCAGATGAGATGTTGGAGGACCTGATGAGCGGCATCGCTAGCATATGTCGAGATGAACAAGCGAGTCGGTTGCGTGTCCCGTTTTGCTGGAGGTAAAGTGGCGATCTCGGCGAGAGTGCTGGCGACATTGCAGTGGAAGTGGGCTAGCTGGGACGCTGAAAGGGACTTTCTAACTTGAGTTGAAGGATAGAGTGGGAGCGGACCGTCGACTGGCATCGCTAATCTCCAGTCGACGTCGGTAGTATAATTTGCAAGTACAAGGTAACAAGAAGGTAACGATCACAAATAGCAACAGTAGAAATGGAATGGGAGGGGGTCTTCGATATAGTGAATTATGTAGAGCTAGACTTGTCAGTGGCTACATAATAAAATGACCCTTGTCCAAAACAAAGAATGAAATCGGAGGAACAGCGACGGTGCGGTTAACCAATGTACCTGACTTGATCCAAGCAAGCTCAACGCAGAACCTAGTGTAAACGGCGCTCCTGCCAACGCTGTTGACAATTACGGGCTTGTTGACCGTCCATGTAACCCATGCGACCGTGACCATACGGTTCTGCGGGATCCCTCCCGAGCATGCCCAACTGCTGTTTGATGCGTGCATTCTCAGCAGGAAGATCCCTCATCAAGCGAAGTGCTGTAGTACCGCTCAAAATGCTACTCCTTTCCTCGAGAACTGGGACACTTACCTTCTTCCAAAGTGTCGCAGTGGCCATTGGGCTCGCGGTTAGTCAACTGTGTGATCAGGTTATGAAGGTTGTTAAACGCTAATTCATCGTCGTTGCCGCGGTATCGTGTCTGCAGGTTTGGGTTGTTTCTCTGGGATATATTCCAACCACCTGTCCCTGCGCCATTGAATGATTCCATCTTGCTTATTGTAAGGCTGCAGGAACTTTGGAGGGGAATTGACATAACCTACTTCAAAAACGTCCCAACTTTTATAGTTGTGCAGTGAATGACGGAGTAAAAGGGATCCGTCTTTCGGTCTGTAGATAAGGAGAACGTACGCGCGACCACATCATACTTGAGGCTTTTGGCCCACTAGAACGGGATAATCTGTCACAATTTCTTTTGGGCTTGGCCTTCACTAACTTTGAGGGGTAAGCACTTGGTTCCTATTTAGCGCTGAGATCCGAGTGCCCCTGGAACGTTCCCGTCCACTGTGGGTCACACGGGTCGCAACTGCCACCAGGGTAACCGTTGTACTACAGTAGGTGACTTCTCGCCACCAGTGGAAAACATCTCGCCCAATGGACGGTGTTAATGTACAGAAATACAACTGGTTGTACATACGTAAGACTATAATCGGCGCTAGTCAACCTTCCGTGGCGAAACCAATTCACTCCATTGGAATGTATCCAAGTTCGAGATGGAATTGCGACTATCGCTTGTCGATGCCACGATTCTCGGACTCGCGCTCAGCCGAAGGCTTGTTCGACTGCTTGAACGTGAGCGAGAAAAATCGTGAGAGAAACTGGAACGTGAAGAGTGCGAAGACGATGACGAAGCACGTCGGTGGCGCATACGTCTCGTAGGGTCTACGTCTGGAATATTGGCAACGACAGCAAACTGAGAAAGGACTGACAGTGGAGGTGTCAAACATTGTGTGTCCGTGTACAAAGGAACACCCACTGTCAACAATTGAGACAATTCCACACAGATTTCCCGTACTGGAAATGGAGTGGGCAGGAAGCAAGTAGTCGTTATCAGTTACAAAAAGGCGGTGTGAATTAGCTGTACATGAAAAGACGAGCGCTCAATGGCCACAAGAATAGCCAACCACAAGAAAACGCACTGGCAAGCAGCTTCTGGATTGCGTATGATAATGTATTTGTTGGAAACACGAGATAAACTGACGCCAAACTCAGAAAGATTGCCGCCGGATGCGTCAGTCAAATTACTTACTAGGATACTTGTCAATGCCGTCTGTAGATCCGTCAGGCGCCTGTGAGTGACATTAACGGTCGAATTACATCAGCACCCAGTTAGACATACTTTAACTTGGGCTATGAACTGGTGAAGGGGTGTCGAAAGTATTTGATTGTTTTCGCATGGAACGACAATCTATATATTCCGGAGGTTAAGCACAAAATCTCCATCGCAATTATTCCAAACCTTTCCGATGTCCGTCACGCTGACAGCACTCAATAACGTGCCAAGCTCTTCATCAATTACGGCAATGCTACTGACGCCTTGTTCACTCATGAGACGCATTGCATCGAGTACATGAGCGGTGCTGATGGTTGCGACAACCGAAGAGTGGATATGCAGTGAGGGGAGAGAAATGCCATATAGCGAATTGTCGAGGTACGAACGAAAGCTTGGCGTACGTTCAGCATACGCGGAGAACCAGGACAGAAGTGCCCTGTCAGATACCATTCCAAGAAAGTCATTTGAAGGAGCAGGAGATTGGATGAGCACTGTTATCGGATGAGTATTATTGAACTCCTACGTCTCGGCAGTGTTTCATTACCTCTATGTGTTCCACGTGCAAATTTAGCCAGTAAGGAGACAGCAGTCGCCTCATACGAAACTATCTCCAGGAAGTTCTTCTCAGAAAGATCTGTTATGCTTGTCAGGTAATCATGCCCCATATTTAAAAGTATACTCACTGCTAACAAGATGGGTGGGGACATGTCCTGCACGAGCTGCAGACATGATTTGATCTGCCTGTGAGTTTGCTTTGAGCTCGTGAGGCAGGATAGTATGCCGAGTCGCGGCCAATGTCAAGAACGCATTTACATCTGAGAACTACCCTGGTTGTAAGGTACTGAACTCGAACATGACAGATCGACTCACGTCAAAGAGACCAGTGTAAAGATTAGTCGTAGAGCTGCCTGGAAAGGCTTTAACGGCAAGACAGGGAATATCTTCAGCTAGAAGCAACTACGACGGTTTTAGTTTCAATACGAGCCAACATATCGTTTAGGATTTACTTCGCAGGCATGTTCGACAGATGCGTCTGCCTCTACAGCAACGATATGGGAGTCGATCAGATCTGGACCAGGATCACATGAACGTATGCGTGCAACGTCTGTCGTCTGAGCTGACCTCTTGCATTGATCTGCATCCACTGCTTGACCCACTCGTCTGATTCAGGACCCAAGACGCTCGATGCAAGCGCTGATGAGGTTGAAGGTGATTCACGGGCGGCCGCAAGTCTGGGGCTCGCCATTGATATGGAAGCTCTTCGCTGAGCCATTCTAGGGCGTAATAATCGCTGAGGTGCAGTTGACCGTAGTGAACGGTGACGAGGATGAGAAGGGCATGCACAAGAGTGTGTGCATGGCTTGGCAGCGTGACACGGACGAAACTGAAATATTACTCCTTTTCAACTCTCGCCGGAAGTAAAACATGTCATTGGCCCTGCAACCGTACATCCTTCAACCAGTCTTGTCTGCCGTGGATTCAGGCGAGATATCCTGCGCACAAGCATTGGGTACACCGTGCTCGTCTGCCGTATGTCATCAAGACTGAACCTAGTCTAGGCTCCGAGGTCTATGTAGGATGTATGAATGGTTCGCTGCTACGGTACACCATTCACGTCGGACCGGATCAGCAAGGTTAGCATAGGGACCATACTTCATACTCTAGTTGCTCACCTCTGTCAGAATCATACAGCCTTTCATCACGCCAAAGCCTTCCCAATAGCAAACCTATCGACGAGCTGGTCCTGATTCCCTATTTATCACGCGTCCTCATTTTGTCTGGTAAGTATCATCGGTTTCTGTCCGACTGCTAACCGCGGTGATTCAGATCGACAAATTCATTTCTACTCCATACCATCCCTGGACCCCATCCCGAACGTCAAGCCCATCCGCAATGTAGACACGTTTACGGTGGACCACCAATGTCTCCTGAGATCCCCTCCGTCACCACACGATCCACACACAAGACTCCAGCCAGTCGACTTATGCGTAATTAAGCGCATTTCAATTTCATTGTTCAGCCTCAGTGAAGAACGGTTACAATTCCACAAGGCGAGTGGCTTCCTGTTTATAGTTCCTTGATTGTTGAAATTAGCCACTCGACAGGACATCCCGTTCCAACCTGGGACCCGACTCGCACGGCAAACGGGGCACCATCTTTGCATTGCAGATGCGGACAATTACAACGTGGTTGACGTGCAGAATTCTCAGATGATCTCGCTTCTCCCAGTCAGCCAGGCCATAGATAGTGTGGTACCCGTGAAACCGTTCATTTTGGTGGTGAGCGAGAACGAGTTCCTCATTTTGTCCTGGACAGGCGCGTCCACTATTGGAATATTTATTACTGGGGAAGGCGATCCTGTTAGGGGGACCCTCACGTTCTCAAGCCACCCATTGTCTGTTTGTGAGTGAGCCGTAATACCTCAGCATGGCATTGATGTGGATTTGAACCGTAGGTTTGGATTATCCGAATGCCACGGCACTTTTGGAGAATGGATCAATAGAAGTCCATGACATTGAGACCCAGTCCATTGTACAGGTTATACCTCCGCCTCCTGAGAACGAACCAAAACAAGCGAGACGTGTCGGAATCGTATCATCGGTAGGTGGGTACGTGGTGCCGTCACAGGAACACGGCAACAAGCTTCGGAAGATGAAGGTGAGACTGAGGCGGGGTCCGGTAGATTCGAATGCCTGAAATGCTGAGTACATATACTGTACGTACCGCTGTCTTGTTTCCAAGTCGGAAACAGGTCACGTGCGCGGGTCACCATGTACGTGACTTGACGGACTTGCTGTTTTATGATCATTTGGGACGTTCTGCGCCCAACTAAAATCTCCCCATTCCGCTACTGTCTTCCACAGCACCGTCCGTCGAATTGCACATGATTCGCATTCGGGGGTATTCCACTCGATCGGTGTCATTTAATGAATTACAGACCGTCATCAGACACCATTCTTCAAATCATATGTTGTCCTCACTCGGGCCATTTGAGGGATACTTCCGGGAATCCACTGTAAAGGTGTCGCGTGCATAGCATCGGAGCAAAGCACGATATGACCATAGACCTGGGAACAGCAAGTTCAAATCATTGTTCCTAACCTCCATCATAACCACGGGGCATTATTAGGTGATCTGTGACAGAGCGTAATTGCTGCCAGGTATTCCCATCCGGGAAGTGTCGCATGATACACCTTCCTTTGATATCAACGATTTTGGATGAATGGGTATACATCGCACTTGCCCCGACCTGTATAGTAAGGTTGGTACCAGCACCCTGTATAAATGGGGCGCCGGAAGTGTGGCAGAGGTCACTTCCGTGTGCGAGCTTCTCATAATATCTGAGAGCTATGTCCTGCTCCATCGGAAGAGAAGAACATGTCATCATGAAGGGGTGGCCCACATAGCGGCATGTAGTGGGTGATGTCGTGCTTTTTTGAGTTCTACGGAGGTGATCTGGATGGGCCCTTCAAAGTTCATGGCCCATGATGTCCTGGGGTGATGACCAGGAAGCATGCAGCTGCACTGTCACCCTTCCACCGCCACTGCAACTAGCCGTAGAGTACCCATCTGGGCAATCAAGCTCGCCTTGAGATTGCCTTGAAACCTAGTTGAGAGGCGACAAGAGTACATACATATTCCTTGATTTCCCTAGATAATCTAAGACAAGCGAACAATACCGCAGGACTTAACGCCCCTTGACTGGTTGCCTGTGCAATTTTAGTTGGCCACAGCTGCATCAGCTGCGCTCAACGCAACCTCGAACCACCTCATCAGCACCTCCCTCTCTTCCATCCCAACACTAATCCTCACAAGCCCCTCCTCAACACCATACCCTGCTGCCCATTCCAGCTCATTAAAGTGCGCCAAAATCGTATATGGACACGCGAGTGTAAAGTTTGTGCCGAGACTTGGACCCTTTTGACACGGTAACGCGTCGAAAAAGGCCTGAGATGCCGCAAGGGATGTAAATGTGACCGAGAAGAGCCCACCGTATCCACTGTGAGGGAGCTGACACTGCGCATAGTTGGATGGGGTAGTGTATTTAGGGTAGTACACCTCCTTGACCGCAATATTTCCCTGATGGGTAGTATTCCCTGCAAGGGAGCGAGATCGCAGGAGATCGCAGACAGCTTGGGTATTGGCGTCAATGATATGGATGCGTTGAGCGAAATCACGAGAATTGCGCTCCATGAAAAGCGCATCTTCGTTAAAGTAGATGTCTTCATAGTTGGCAGATATATACTGCTTCAGTGCAACATAGTGACGACCGTGAGGGTTCAGGACAAGGCTGCGTGTATGAATCCCAGATGAGTAGACAGAAAACAGAGAAAATCTCCAGGTGCATACCTGCCACCCATAGTATTGGCACAACCGCTGAAGATCTTGGACAAACTGCTAACAGTGATATCGGCATATGGAAGAGCCTCGATATTTACGAAGTTCCCGATCGTGTCATCGATGACCAGCAGAAAGTCGTATTTGTCCGCCAGGGTGCGGAGACGAGGAATATTGGGTGAGCGTAAGAGAGGATTGGATGGGAACTCCGTGAAAAGGGCGAGTATAGGCGAGGTCGATGGGTTCTCGCTCAACTTTTGTTCAATTATATTTTCCAGAGTATCAATGTCCGAGTCCAGACCATTTCCCAAGAAATGACAACCAGGGCCCCACTTCTCAAGTACTTTGAGTGTATCAGTATATGGGAATCTGGGCAGCGACCACAGTGAAAACTCGATATTTCCGCAAACACCCTGTCAACTTACCCGAAACAGACGCTTTTGGCTTCAGGTCGAACTGCAAGAGCAAGTTGGTGTGCGTTCCATATTGCGGACATGCCAGTAGGATAGAGAAAGACATCATCCTCCGTCACATCTTTGACGCCCCTGCTGCTCGGCCCGACCTCGACGTCCAGCGCTCCGGCAGACGGACCCTGAGGTCCATCATCCATAGTGTCATGCACAAGCACACCCGCAATACGTCTCCGTAAAGCCCTCTTTGCATATTCTCCGGCGCTCAGAGGTAAATTCCTCCCGTATCGCTCTTCAATATAAGTTGTCTGGTCTCGGCTTAACGTTTCTGGTCGAGATGCGGAAAGCAAGGTGGATGATTTGCATTCCCCATTACCCGAAGTCGGTGCTTTAGGTACATGTTTCACAAAATAGTGCCTGTTGAGGGCCATAAAGGGAGAGCGCGAAGAGATTGGAGATTGCGGTGGTGAGACAGGTGACTGCGGTTGTTGTGAGTCAAGCAAGGCGAGACAATGATCGGCAAGTCTGGACGAGATGCCCATTCCTGCATGCTGCCAGAATTGCCTCGCGATTGGGAAGATATCCTCTGGGAACAGTGCGATGTGAAGTCCGACTCGGTCAGGCGAGACTGCCCTTTGGGAGTATGATAACTGGGAGGGTAAATCCTCGGGACAGATGCAATATTGGACAAGGCGGACGTGGGTGGAGATACCTGCAAGGGCCGCGCGCGCGAGAATGAATGCTCTGCAGTGGTCCGCTACTCGTTTTGAGGGACACAATAAACACTTTTCGCCGTTGATGCCGAATTTTTGCTCGCAGATGATAGCAAGCTGGCCATCCGTGTAGATGAGACGGGCACCGATCTGAAACAAAAGAAACATACTTTCTGGATACTCAAATGGATAAAGAATCGTGGATATCCTGTTACCATAGCCTCGACGACACGCTTTTCGCCTTCCTCGTACCCGACGTTGTCCCTCCATGTGGGGAGTGACACAGAGATTGCATGAGAAGTAAATGGCGGGACTGCATGTCCCAGGGTTTCGCTGCTGACTGCGACGATGGCAGTCATAATGGGGGATTGCTAAACGAGGACTGGTGGATACTCGGTGTTACTTAATGTCTATCAGTAGTTAACTCACCGCTCACGAAAAACCCGCCGGGGTCCGACACCGATGTCAAGCTCGTGGCAAACTCAAAAGACATCAATCAGTAGTCATTGGGTTTGATATATTGATTTTTCTAGCTACAGATAAATACTTCGTAGTCGTATTACCATGTAATCTCATCGCGTTTGGACCTGGTTTGTCACAACCCATCAACCCATCGTGATCCTCAGCGCGCGAATTCTAACACATATGTCATGGCTTTTGTGGTGATTTGCCATGGGATCGACATTCCTGTGGCTGAGTAGGTCGTCATCCCAATTCAATCCTTCGAACTTCTCACACTTGGTAGTACGATGTACATCCTGACCTTCTGGTTTTGTTTAAGCCGATTCAGCAGTTCTCAGCACAACCTTCTACGGCCTTCAAAAGTGCCCCCCTGGCTTCCGTCCCTACACTTACCCTCACCAAACCCTCTATCCCATATCCCGCTGCCCACTCCCGCTCATAATGAGGCAGTATTGTACATATATGGGCAGCACGAAGTGAATGTCGTACCGAAGCTCGACCTCCAGTACGTCATGGGATGCCACTGATGAGTCTTGATCCTCGTGAATGTAAGCGAGAACACACCTCCGTATCCTCCGTACTCCGAGTCAATTTCATCAGCAGGCAGACGGCGACGACAGACTTCGCAGCTTCCCCGGTACACGTACTTGGATAATGTTCGTGGTATGCATACGTTCTGAGAAGTCGCAAGAATTTCTTTCCATCAGTATAGCGTCTTGATCAAAGTAGGTGTCTTCGAACGTCGTTGCAAGGTGTGCTTCGAGGAGAGTGTGGTATCGCATCCGGGAGTTGACGAGAAGGCCAGGGTGAGTAAAATTGTGCAACACACTGAGCGAGAGTCTCCCAAAGAGACCCTCACCTCCCGCGAAGCGCAATCCCATAACCACACACGTGATGACGATATCGGCGTAAAACATCGACGTTGGATAGTCTCGTTGATGACGAGCAAGAAGTCGTATCTGTTCTCTAGGGCGCGAAGGCGTTTCCGGGATGTTCGTAGTTTGTAAGAGGGGGTTGGTCGGACTCTGGTCCAGGTATCGATATCAGAATCTAGACCACAGCCGTAGAATATGGCAACCGGCCGAATTTTCTCAGGTAATTCGACTGCAACGCGTAGAGAGAAAGCTGATTGCCCAAGCTTGAAGGCCATGTGGGTCGTGGCTGCATCCTCCTACGACCAGTTTACGATGTCTTACCCCAACTTGTTTTCTGCAGGGAGGGACCCCATCAATAATTGGTGCGCATTCTACTTATAAAGCGGACATGCCAGAAGGGAAAAGCAACACATGATCCTCGGTAACGCTTCGGCATTGACTCGTTGCGAACGAAAAGCCCAGCTATTCGCCGGCGAAGCGCATCCGAACCTGTGTCCAACGGAGGCTCAGATTCATTCTGTGGTTTCAGGACCAAAACTCTTTCGATGGATGTTTTCCATAAGCACATGGAAATTCCGATTTGCGGGAACCCAGCGATGCCAAGACTGAGAGACAGTATTCAGCGAATCGAAAAGAGATACCGAGACAACAATGCTGCCAGACCTGTCTTGCGATTTTGAACGTCTCAGCACTGCAGAATACGTTGTAAAACTCGACTAGCAATGGATCTAAGACCACAGGAAGCACTGATCAAAGTACTCCCAGCCACACTGACGTCGTATCGGACCACTACCGACGTCCGCTGATTTACTGGCTTCTAGTGCTTGACTACGGATGAAGTCTTTCCCGTGTTCTGCATTCCTTTGGGTGGGGAACAGAAGACAGAGTTCACCCTCTAACCCAAACTTTTTAGACATACATATATCTGCGAGCTGTTAGCACGTGGAACTTTTATCAGCAACGAGCACAGAGGAGAGCCAGCAAACGAATCATGAACCTTTCGAATACTACGGTGAATGAAAAAATCGGGAGTCATGGCTTCGACGGGGTGGGCACGATTGAGACGCTTGATATTCTCATGCCAGTTGGGAAGCGATACTAATGGTGTGTAAAACAGAACAAACAGGCCAACCCAGTGTATTGCTACTAATGGCGATTGAGTTGCCCATGGTGAGTTGATGTTTTTAGTTCAAGAGACGATAATGAGCCTGTCGACATAGGGACTGGTCCCAAAACGGCAAGTCACCTTTACAAGTGTCAAGGTGTTTGTCTCGCCCGTGAATATAGTGCTTTCGACCGCCTGAGCTCCGCACGTTGTGCGTCACTTTAGGCGGCAGCTGCGCAGTGATTTCTTCCTATAAAGTT
>Ga0307518_10000884_pt1 | contig 22276 bp, 21 predicted proteins | sample 25_EM_MG_FD_203889 | JGI IMG/M metagenome (GOLD analysis project Ga0307518, IMG submission 203889) | Populus trichocarpa ectomycorrhiza microbial communities from riparian zone in the Pacific Northwest, United States - 25_EM | ecosystem: Host-associated > Plants > Roots > Unclassified | place...
GGCAGAGACACAGAGCGGAACACACCGAATACTGTCCCTGACGACGCCGGACAAGTCTGGGGAACCCCTGGGGAGAGCAGGACCCTGACGCGCAGCAGTGTGGGTTGAAGAGCATGCTAACAGATGCAGGAGTGTGCATGGAGTGCGCGCGTGGCTGTGCTGAGAAGCGTGAGCAAGCAGAGACAACCCGATGTTGTTCCGAGTGACTGAAGCGCACACAGGGAGAGATACAGAGAGCGCACTGATGCGGGACCTTCACAGGGTGCTACAGAGCACATATGGCTGCGTGTTGGAGAGCTAGTGTGCGCGAGAAGTGCGGGTGGCTGTGCTGAGTAGTGCGGATGAAGGCTAGGTGAATACTGAGCGCGCCGACACTGCTGCGGGTGACTGAAGGAGCTTGAGACATGGACGGAAGGCTGCAGCTCTGTGGGACTGATGCATGCGCACCCAATAGGGAGTCCTGCGTGCGCTAGAGCGCCTCCAGTGTGCATGGGTACCTGCGCTCCATAGCTCCTGGCCAAACCAGCTCTAATGTGCGGATACGCACCTAGAGATGTGTGCGTCTCTACAGCGCGAGCGAGTTTGGATTGTCCTGGACATGGGTGATTGTGAACTCGTACAAGACTAGAGTTCAAATATACTGTCAAGACCAGTTCTTCACTGATCTGATCTCTACGAGGGGTCTGGGGGTCAGGGGTTGGCCTAGCGGTAAGACCGAGGTGCTACGTAGCATAGTCGCGCTTCCTGAATGATAGGAAGGCCGACTGAGGTTTATACGGAGTGTCCAAGGGTAAACGGTCTACGACCGAGTGCTTGCACGAGACAGAGACGGAGAGTGCAAAGGGAGAACAGAGGAGAAGTATCTTATTTGATATTCGAACTGAAACTACAACAGACCGAGTATCTAGGTTTTTATACTAAGTAGAACGGATGAGGCGATGTATGGGGAGTCGGGATTACCGACAAGCGACAAGCGCAGTCGCGCTGCGTGCTGAGTAAGTACGGTAAGTGCGATAACCGGATTACCGATGAATATCGTATTAGTAATGGAACGGGACGGGAACGTATAGTGACCGGAAACAAGAAAGGAAACATATTAGGTAATCGTACAGAGAGACAGATCAGACAATGCGCTCACCGATCGGTGGCGCTACAAGACAGATAGAGAGAAATGGAAAAGGGGAGTACATACTATAAACAGACAGCGAACGCATGGACGCGATCGGACAATAGGGTACAGGGTGATCGGATGTCACGGTCGTGACAGACAATGCAGACCTACAAGCATAAATACCGCTCCTCGTGTTGATGGTGGTGAGTACATGACTTATTGGCCATTGGCTGGATTCTGAAGACCAATTGTTATCAATTAACAGGTACTACTGAAATGGAAGTTGATACTGACCCTGTGTCCAACAATCCCACTTGTAGTACTGGCTCCTCCGATCTGATGCATAAGCCATCATCCAATGGCATTTCTGCTAGTAGGAACAACGTTCGTGCGCTGAAAAGGCACAACGCAATGGCCACGCTGGCCGATGTGGCTGTTGACGTTGAAGAGCAAGAGTCAGCACGTGTCCAGCAAGAACTCAAAGTGTTATTCCATCAGTTGTGCGTGTTGTTTGGCTTTCTAATCATGTTATTACTGCTCACCGAATCTACTCTCTATTGGCTTAATCGTATCTCGACGCCCAGACCACCAAACAAGAGAGCTCTGCTCCTCGGCCACATCGATAAATGGACGAATGAAGTCAATGTCGATGTTGATGACGGCAATGGTACCCCTTCCAACACGCTCGCCTCCAACTCTTTGACCAGTGGAACAGCCGACCCTCCATCCTCTACTGTGCCATCCTCGACAACTAATGCAACCACTGTCAGTTCGGCAGCATCTGGTGTGGCTGCAGCTGGCAAAGTTGTAGGCAAACGTCCATCCAAGGTAGGCCTCTATTTGTTAATCAGCTTTATTCTTCATTCATTTCTAGGTCACTCGGCGCGATGTGCACCCCATCAACCAAGAAGAAAGCGACAATGACTTTGACGAGCCTGTCTCCAAATTAGCTCAGACAGGTTCCAAACGCAAGCACTCTGGTTGCGATGATTCTCAATATGTTGCCATGTCCGACCTTGGCGAAGCAGACAATGAAGAGTCCGATACCAGCTACAACGATACAGATGTCCACTTGACACAGGCAGTCAAAAAGCCTCGTGTGACTGCAATGGTACGTCTTTTATTCTTTACTTTCTAAACTATTTTATGTCAAGTAATGGCAGACCAACGTTATTGCTGGTAACCCATCAAAGAGAGCGCGGACTGGTGCTGGTGCTGATGTGGAACAATCGAAGGGATCAGCTTCAGCAAGTGTCATTTCTGGCCCAACCTCGTCAGTTGGGACCGCTCGCACGGGTGGCAAACACAGCCATTATACCATTGCAGACTTACCACTTGCGCTTCAAGAGGATAGGAAGTGGTCTAAACATATCCTTCCTGCTCTGCTGACATGGGCCGGCAGTCTTGATGATCCATGGATGATCGCAGATCAGGACCTCATGAACAACCTCCGAGCAATTGTCACTGCTGTTATCCCGCATTTCAAAGATCTCACCGATATACGCCCTGGAGCACCTGCTTTTATTCTCGTATTGGCGTCCTTTTATTTAATTGGGTTTTGACTGATCATACTCAACAGGCGAGTCAGCGGCTCAGTATCTGGCGCAATAACTTTGGGTCCACTGCCATTGCCATTATTGCTCATTTTCTTAGCATGGAATATGATAAGCCAGTCAAGGGGAAAATAGAGGATGCGGATCAAATGGAGGACACGGATCAAATGGAGGATGCAGACCAAATGGGGGACGCAGACCAAATGAAGGTCGCGGATGAAAGGAGGAGCCCTCAGGAGATTTCTGATGACCTCCTAACTGGACTTGCCTTTTTATTTAAAGATCTTGAACCCAAACCGGAGAACACGTTCCGATCGCCATTGGTATTGCAACTCCTTGCTCACACTCATCTGTGACCTTGTGTTGGCTGCCCCAATATCCCGAGACTCAATACTACTGCTCTGAAAGCGCACGGCGTCAAAGGGGCAATTTCACTCTGTTGTGCGGCGGTAAGTTGTGCATATTATTTAGCAGATCACACTGCAACGTTCATTTTCAGCTCGAACGTGCCCTTCGCCTGATCCAAAGGGGTGACATTGATATTGGTGACCAGATCAGTGCTCGCGGTAAGGCTACTGTGAAGATGCCTTTCAAATTTAACAAGGCGACTGGGAAAGAATCATCAGCTGCTTTGTTGTTCTCCGAACAGAACTGGGGGTCATGCACCCGTGAATACCTCATGTCAGTCAACAAACGTGATGTTGCTACACTGAAGGAAATCGTCTCCATGGCGAGTGCTCTCAAGACATCCGCTCTCGACGGCATCTTGTTGGAGGATGGCAGTTGTCAAGATAACACAATGGCAAATGATCAGATGGTGGCCGTTAATCAGCGCAAGAATATTTGTAGGAATTGTGCTACTTCTCTAAGATAGTTACTAATATATCTGAACAGGATAGTACCTGGTACTGTTCTGAAATCCTCTCTGCATTCGTATCTCGATCAACATTTTTTCGGTATATCTTTTGGAGTTTCCCCACCATTCCCGTGGATCCACCCCATTCGTTATGATTTTTTGCCTAATTGATATCCATTCATGTTGGTACTACTGCGTCGTCACATCGTTGCATCATCCCCACCGTCCTTCCTCATATTACCACTCATTTAATCGCCTGTCTTTTACTTCAGAAATTGATGATTTGTCGTGCTAATATTTGGTGTGGTTTGTAAGCAAATTGCACTAAGCGAAAAGGACGAAAAGTGGAGAGTAGCGCAGAAAGTCCCCCACCACTGAAAGGCAGAAAAGGCAAAAAAAAGTCGCAAAAGGAAGAAAAGTCGTTGACTTTTAAAAGTAGAATCTACTTTTAAAAGTCGTCGACTTTTCTGACTTTTCTGCCTTTTTGCACTTTTAAAAGTCCAAAAAGCCCAAAAAAGTATTATGTTATTTTCCTGATGTAGGTGTCGCAGTAACCATTCCTCTTTCACCGCGTTGTGACGCGCACTCACTGCACTGCCCACTAATAAGATACTGTATTTCCATTCTTAGTGTTAGAAAAAAATGCTTTGGATTGGTGTTGCCTACCATTTGGTTCAGATACAGTGCAATTGCCGCTGAACCGGATTAAATTCCTTGAAAGTCCGAACTCGGTTTGAAAGTGCCACAGTGGTTCGATAGGGTTCAGTACGATGAAGAACGAAACCAAATTAGATTCAAAGCTTATGATCATCTCTAACAGGTAACTTGAATCTCTCTAACCTGCGATTGATTGGGACTTTGCCTTCATTTCGTTCGAGTTCAAAACGAACTTTTGGTTCACAGTAACAGATGTGTAATGATGGGCCGACACCCTGAAATTGTGACATTATGAATGACCAAGTGGATGACCATGGGACCCCTGACTATGCCTCATCCAGATAGAAACCAACCTTTTGGGGTCAAATGACCAGGTCCCAGAAACTCGCCCGGCGTTCCACGTCTGGACATCCCATAGGGGCTGACTCTCTGACCCAGGCACTGCTCCGATTGCAGGGTCAGTTGTAACGTGAACGGTGGGTCGACATATTGGAGTCAGTGACTCCATTCAGCTGTCTGACATTTTTAGGAATCACCTACCAGTACAAGATTTACTCACCCTTCTTGCGCCGATATTGTGGCATTGGAAGTTCGTCAAGCGGGAGTGGATTTGGAACGCACAAACGAAGCGCCCTACCATATGTTATCATGGGGCGGGAGCGAATAGCCGCTAGAACTGGGTTAAAATAATAAATGCCATCGAGGGACAGAGAAACGGCAATCAGACCTATGACCGAACCGCCCTGGTGACTCCCTTTCAATTACAAGCATCATCACACAGTCTGATGACGATGAAGTTTTGATATGCGCTCGGCGAGCTGTCAGCCATGCATAATTCCCCCTATTGCTTCTGTCTTCAACTCATCTTTTTTCGTACATCCTCCGATATGATTCCAGGTGTTGCACCTGGCCCATCTTTTCACCTGCAGCAAGCTCAGCTCACCCTTTCTAATCTTCATTCCTTCTTCCCACCTAATTTTCTTGAGAGCCTCGCTTTGGAGGTGCTGAGTAGGATCATCGGCAGATAGATGACACCTACGCGGTATCCCCAGTACACTGACCACGTCATCGGGCAGTGGAAGTGGTTCTCTCAAGACCTGTGGACGACAGGTACTTCCCGGCAATACTGTACGAGCTTGATGTGCGGCAGCAGGACATGGAGCAGGGAACACGGCATTGGGTCAGACAAGAAGTTGAGGCGTGCCGCTAGGTGATGTGGCATGCAAACAAGACGTTGCTCGACCATGTAGTAAGGCTGAACGGGCCGTTGTTCCATGTCATGGAGTACAATGGGAGGACAGCATATGATCTAGGGGTATAGCGACAGCAGTACTTGAAGTCGGGGTCAGGCATAGAGCATCACGCATTATTAGTCGTGGTATATCGTATGTTGGATCTTCCACCACGAATCGGTTGTCAGTCTGTACACCATTGACCCATCTAGAAGACTAGTTAGCTTCCCATGCACTAAGCACGCACTGGCCGGCTTACCGGATTGTTGATCTATACTATGTGTTGGCTGGAGAATAAATGGCGTAATGGCAGATTATGTAGCATGGTGTTTGTTCGAAGTACAATGTCGACAGGACTCTACAACGATATCTCATGTCCGCCTCAAAGCACTGAAATCCCTTTTCTGAAGTTTGCCATGGCCTGTAACTTCAGCTACTGCTGTAACTCTTGCTTTTCATGATGCAAAATAAAGTAGCAACTTGAACACCTTGAGATTTGAAGCTTGAAGTCGTGACCACCTTCCGAATGAGTTGCTTCGTATTGTCTGAAGCATGGTATTCGATGAATGCATGATTTCCGCACTGTGAGATGTGCGGAGAGCATCGGATCGTCTTAGTTCTGCTATTCTCCTTGGGTATCGGTGTCGCCGAGTCCGAACGACTCAGTCGCCCTTGCAAATTTTACGGGTCACTGCCTCGCCTGCAGAAACAGAACGCGAACTGCTTCCCCTATACGACTAGAACAAACTTCCCGTGTGCAAAGAAATGCAACGCTCACAACGCTCAGCACTTCAAGTCGTTATGTATACATCCATACCTTTCTGATTCCAAAAGGACAACTGTTGATCGATGCTCCAACATTCAATGTTAACGAGAATAGGATCAAAGGCTCCATGGAGGTGGCTGTTCCTTTTTGACTACGAAATGCACCCCTTGGAAAATATTTCGTATGCCCAGCGAATTTCAAACAAACCAAACGGGCAGCACCAGTGACTGTCACTGTCGATCTCCTTCCAAATATCTATCGTTGAAGCTGAAGCCTGCGCGGATAGGTAGGACAATTCATGTAGGGAAAAATAACGCTCCAATCAAATTCAACACTCACATTCATTCTGGTGCAGGCTCCTCTATTGAGACCCAGGCTTGAATGAAACAATATTCATCTTAACATGCAAAGCGTGTGCACACTTTGAGTGGAAAGGCCCATGTAACCCTCGCTAACAATGACGGTCAGCATTCAAGGAGTAGTCGACAGTCTCATAGTATCCTTCAGAGGGGAGCGCCAGTGATTAGGGTCGTTCAGACCTCGATTTCGCCTGTCGATTCAGCCCCAAGAGGTAATCAATGACCCTGCAGTGCTTTCAAGCATAGCAACCGTCCTAACCTAACGGTTGAACATCGTTTTAACTCGGGTAGGAAACAGGATCACGATCAGGCCACTCGTGCCCATCCTATAGTTGCGATTGAAGCGGATAGTCGATCAATAATCATCAAGGGCGCTCAGTCGGGATCCTCGAACTGTGAAGCAATTCCCCTCGTTCAAATATCCATCCATTAACAGGTAGGAATACTCGTACTCACGATTTACAACGCAGCATCATCAACTAGTAAAGCCTGTTCCATCCAGCTCATATCACTCCTTCCACGCGGTGATCTGGGATAGTCAATGAGCCGAAGGTGGTGGTCGCCCCTCGGCAATGCATAGCTCCACCAATCGCCCTTGTGAATGGTTTTTCGGATATGTTGTGGCACCCGAATTACGAGAAGGGGGCATGGGTGATTGGCGCTGATTTCAGAAGACCACACAGGTACTTCCGTTTGTCCCATCTGGTAGTTCCTCTAACTTCCCGGGGTGGCCGATGATGCACCAAGAGATACATAATGGAGAGTGATGCAGACAGTGTTTTCCAGGCTTAGGTGTGTCACTTAGGCGAGCCCCCACGATCATTTACACTGACTGGTCCACTTCTGTGATGACCAACGGGGATACCCAATACTGGAGCATAAGCAAGCTTTTGGGTGCATCAATCGATAAGGCTTGAACCACGGAAATGCCTAGTTTGTGCGACACATGTTACTCCAAAAGCCCTCCGAAAAATGCAACTGTTGCACAGTCGTCTGCGAACCCAGCTAACAGGTGCCCGTATTAGCACACATTTTATGATGACATCCCACATCATCTTCCGTTCTTGGAGAGAGGTCTGTCTCGTACCCCCCAAAATTGGCACCCCTCCTGCACATTACCTCATTGGCAGCCCTCCCCTCCATACCGCTGCCTCCCGCCCTCCCGCAATCTCGCTTTTGGAGGTCGTTGGCCATCGATGAATAGTATATAAATGCCAATCCTGTACAAGGAATGGTTCAGTGGAAATGTCTTCACAGGAGATAGGCCACTACGAGGGTCAACCGACCAGGTGCGTTGTCCTTACCTGTGTGCCATTGTCGCCAATCTTTATAGTACAAGTGCAAGCTCCTCATCGGACAATGTCTTCGGAAATGGAAATGTTTTTGAAGAAGCTCTCTGGGCTGGCCACTATGAGGGTCAACCAACTAGGTGCGTTGTCCCTACTTGTGCTCCATCACTGCCAACCAGTCTTCATAGCACAAGCGCAAGCTCCTCTCTGGCCAATGTCTTCGGAAATGTTTCTGAAGAAGCTCTCAAGTGGGCTGTACGTCATCTTACCTGTTACTTCACCAACAAGTGCTGATCGAGTATCGTATCCCTTGAATGACAAAAGGTGGCTATCTTCCCCAGAACGTATTGTCTGTGGTGGGGAACGGATACACTACTACTACCATGTTGCAGCCTTATCAGTGATGATGAGGTGTCCGATCACTTTAAGACGGTCCATGGAATAAAAAACAAAGGACGAAAGGAGAAAATCCTTTGTCGGTGGGACAACTGTGGAGAGGTGATCAGTCGCCATAACTTTGTGCGGCATATTCGAGAAATCCACCTTGGTTCCAAGAGATCATGAATTCGGGTTCTTCAAAAAGTTTGACATTCACCTTTCTTCTTCTTCTTCTGAATTTCATGCCAGAGATCATAAAAAAATTAGGATGGAAAGTACCCAAAATGTATTATTTTAGACAGTATGGGGTTTTTTTTTGGAATGTTTCAATTTGTTCTAGGAAAGTCACCTTTTCTTAGAGTGCTGCCACCTGCCCCATACTTGAATGCACAGAGTTCCAAATCCAGAGGATAACTTATGTTGACAGCGGGTCCTAGTGTTTGGCAGGGGTATACCCAAGGGGCCCACACCCGTACCCGTAAATACCCGTTGCCCTTGTACCCGTATCATGCACGGGTACAGTACCAACCCTTCGTAGGTTTACCCCAGGGTATGAAATATGTACAAGTCATATGTTCCAACTGAAACCATGTATCATTACTTCAAATATGCTGTGTAAATGCATAATAGATCTATGTGAAAGTGATGGATAGTACTGGTGGACGAGCTTCGCCATTGCCATCGTCATGCATGGGCGTGGTGGAATGGTGGCCGCTAGTCACAGCACTCCGCCGCCGTCGTGCGTGCTGCGGTGGTGGTTAGTGCGTACTGCAGTAGTCGATGAGTGTAATGTGGAGTGGTGACCGCAATCACGGCACTTATCGCCACCGACGACGTTCGTGCGTGCGGTGGTGGTGGACGCGAGAGGGAGGTGATGGAGAGGTGAAGTGGTGCTGGTTACAGCGCTCATTGCCGTCGCATCGCCGTTTTCATTGTCGTGCATACGGGCGGTGGTGGTCGACGTGAGAGGGAGGTGGTGGAGTGTGCCAGTCACGGCACTTACCGTCGTTGTCGTTGCTGTTGTCGTGCGTGCATATGATAGTAGTTGAGGCCAATGTGATTCTTGTGCTTGCGCTTGAACTCCTGGACGAAGTAGTTGTAAGGTGGTTGTCAAGGTCCTCACCATCCAAGTGAATGTCATGTGAGGAGGTTGCGCTCACCAGAGACCTTTGTGTCGAGACCGCATGCAATAAGCTTAGCAGCAGCGGTAGACTTGTTGATAATACGGAGGACGTTCAAACCAGTAATAACACCCGCATCCTTGGTAGCCTGTCATCGCAAGTCGTTGAAATATGCGAGGTCAGTGATAATAGCTTTTGTAACGGTGGTTCGAGTCAGCGATCTCCTTCATTTTGATCTTGTTTGGAGAAGTTGTCGCAGTGAATTCTGGAGAAATGAAAACTTACCTCTGGAAAGCTTTGGTGAGCGTCTTGACCGTGATGCACACGCGGATGAACTAGTCGAAGGGATTCCGGGCGGCGGGCGTAGGACCATAGGCTGTCGTGGTCTCTGAAGCTAATAATAACACCCCCACAAATACCATCTTCCCACCACCCGGATCCTTGTCCCCAAATGCCATTTCACGTGACTTGTCAGCATGAGAAATTTGTAAGCAAAAACACGCCAATGTTGGTTATCTGGTGGGACAATCCATTTGTGCTGGAGGATGGAGTGGGCGAGAGGCGATAGCCAAAGGTCTGCAAAGCTTCCGCCAGCTCTCGACCTTCGATGGTTCCTGAATGGTCTTTATCGAAGTGTTTGAAAACACCTTGCCACTCTGCTATAAACTTCCATAGCCCAGCAAACTCTGTTTTGCAGTATGACGATCGCGAAGTTCAAAAAATCATTGAATCCAATTGTCCCATTGCGATCGACATCCTGGTCATCAATGTGACTAAACGAACCCAAAATACCTATTGATATGAAACTCACAAACATGACATCAGCATCTTGACGGTGTCCAAATCGAATCCTATGAATTGCTGGATCAGCCGATCAGAGCCTGGGAAGACATGAACCAACTCACTGGACCGGTTTCTGGTCAACCAGCATCGCGATTAGCGCACAAAACAGCCAACATTTTTAGATCGCACCATAAACCAACACATTCTGTAACTTAGTCAAACTCAGAGCTCCTGAACGATGATTTCAACGATTCGTATCGACAGCATTGAATACTTGCCATAGATGCGGATCAGCTCCGGCTGGTGGGCAACCATATACAGCACTCTCTGCTGGTACGAGTGATGACGATTGATGGTGGTAATGGCTCGAGCTGGGCGGGGGATAAAACTTGTATTGGAAGGGACACAGTGGATGTGGACGAGATCTCTTCAGTTAATTAGATAAATGATGTCATACAGGACGACTTACCGCAGCACTGAACCTAGACGTAGCTTCTGGCCTGCCGCCTTGTTGATGACCTTGAAGGGGAAGTGCTGGATCAGCCTACGCTTACAGCGTCGTGAACTTCAAGTTCCAGCTGCTGCAGTTGGTCGTGACTGTCTTCCATATGCGTCGCTTCATTTCCTGTGTCCCATGACAATGAATTAGACGAAAAATTTTGGTCAATGCGAAGAGCCTATCAGCGCGTCGGATTAGCTCGGATTGGGGACCGCTAGATCTAGGGTGTCCGACTGTCGGTGTCGTAGTCATCCTTGAAATTTTTACGGTCACTGCTTCCGGCCTGTACAAATTGTATATAATAGGATTCCCAGTTGCTTCCCATACGACCAGGAAACTTCTCCGTGTACCAAACAAATGCAACGCCCACAATGTTCAGCACTTCAAATAGTTATGTATACATCCACACTTGCCAGACTCTGAAGCTGAGAGGACATATGTCGATCGATGTTCGAACGTTCAACGTCAACAAGAAATTCCAAGCTTCAATAAGATCAAAGACTCCATGGAAGTGGCCGTTCCTTTTCGACTACGAACCCTTCGCGTCAGTCCGGGGAATATGTTTCGTACGCCCAGCGAATTTCAAACAAACAGCACGAACCCAAGAGCATCGTCAGCGATCTTGTCGTGTACATCGTCATTGGTAACCATTGTCGATTCATTCTAAATATCAATCGTTGAAGCTGAAACCTGCGCAGGTACTAGGGAGGACAATTCATCATAGTAAAGATAGCGCTCCAATCGAATTCGATGCTCACGTTCATTCTAGTGCAGGCTCCTCTATCGAGACCTGGGGCTTGAATGGAACAATATTCATCTCGACGCCCATAAAGCGGGTGCAGTTTTGAGTGGCAAGGCACATGTAGCCCTCGCCTACAACGACTGTCAGCACTCAAGGAGTGATTGACACTACTGACAGTCTCGTAATGCCCTTCAGATGGGAGCGCCGGTGATTGCCAGTCCTTGGGGGCAATCGATGGACCTGCGGTGTCTTCAAGAATAGCAACCGTTCTAATCCGATGGTTGCACGTCATTTTCATTCGGGAAGGGAGCAGGACAGCGACCAAGTCGCTCGTGCCCACAGATCAGTTGCGATTGAAGAAGATAGTCGATCAATCATTGAGCGTACTCGGCCGGGATCCCCAAACTGTGAAGCAATCTCCATTGTTCAAATATCCATCCACTAACAGGTAAGAATGCTTGTACTCACGATTCCACAAGGTAGCACCGTTGGCCAATAGAGCGGGTTCCACCAAACAAAATCAGCCCAAATCAGAGCACGCTCCTTTCATGCGGTATAATCGATGAGGCTGAAGGTGGTGAGGCCCCCCTCTGCAATGCATACCTCCACCAATCGCCCTTGTGAACGGCTTTTCGGGGGGCTGTTGTGATATACACAAGTTATGGGGTGATTGGCGCTGATTCCACGAAAACTGCACAAAGACTTGGTTGATCGTTCCTCTGACTTCCGGGATGTCCTTTGGTGTCCTTTTAAACGGTTTCATTCGGCTGGCCGGTGATGTACCAAGAGATGCGTATGGGCAAGCGGAAGGCGATGCAGAGTTTTTCTCTGATTCTCAAGTTAAGCAAGCCCTCACGATCATTTTATAGATCCCCCTGAGACCCTGCATAAACAAGCGCCAGACGCCGGATTTATGTATTCAAGCCCTCCATGTACCCTCAAGGTTTATTACAGGATACATCGACATCGGACCCAGAGATGCCGAGTAAGCACAACCAAAAGCCTCTGGATAAATGTCACAGTTGCCCAGTCGTCCGCCAAACCAGCTAACAGGTGCTCTCCAGAAATTACTGACACGTTTTGCGAGGTTCTGATATATCCAGTTGGGTCCTTCCCGAAATATGCGTAGTTCGCTTCTTTATTGGGCGAGATGTATGCGCCACGCCCTCCCATGAGACCTCCCACGATGGCTCGATGGATGCGCTCATGTATCAAGCTGTCCACTTGCTTCTTCGCTCAGTTGTGTGACAGAGGCTCTTCCATGCAGCAGAATCTCTACTCCGTTGCACATAATGGTGCAACAAATGTGCATTTAACGCAGGAGACACAGCAGACCTACCACGACTAGCCAGCTGCACAGAGTGGTGCGACGGAGGTGCATCTCTTGCATCAGCCACCCCACTACAACTTCGGGCCAATTGCACCGAGTGGTGCGACGGAGATGCACCAGATGCCCCGCTACAACGGGCAAGCGACCAGGTGGGTTGACTTCATTCGGCTTCATCGCCGCCAACTGATCTACGCAGCCCGTCTTCGCTGGCCAATGCCCCTGGAAATGTCCCGAGCGCTGTGCGTTGTCCTACCTTGTGCTTGACCATTAGGCGTTGATGGAACATTGTCTTCTTGAATAACAGGATTTAACCCATCCCGTCCCGGTATGTCAGTGGCAGGGCGCGAATGGAATGCTGTGCAACACTCCCATCACCCATAAGGGTGTGCCCCACCATTTTAAGAGGGTGCACGAAATCAAGGACATGAAAAGAAAGACCAAAATAAAATGTAGATGGCTCAACTGCCAAAGCACAGTTGTGCGTCATAATTTCGTGCGACACGTACGTGAAACACACCTTGGCAATAAGCGACGTAAAGCCGCGAAGAATTGAAGAACCAGATCTTAATGTATGTCATTCATTGTTTTAGTAGAATTTTAAGTCTCCAAGTTACTACTACGCCTCTGTTGACGCGAGACAGGCTAAAGAGTTTTCTGGTTAATGTTAACGATAGCCTTAATGTAACGACTTCCGAATCTTAACGCCTCGGATTTACTTACTCTCTTCTTGTTTCTTTGCTCTCCCCTTTTAAATACTCGTTTATTCTCCCGCCGCACGAGAAAGTACTTAAGGACGTAGGATACTCGTTGTATTTCCCCAGTCTACCTCATACAGAGATTTTTGGTCAGTTCTTCCTGAGCCACCCAAGAACAACCTCTAATCGAGAACGGACTACCGTGTGGCTGAACTCTACCGACTTCCGTTACACCCAAATCCAGAATGTGCCATGTTCTTGTAAATGCTGCAGTCCACTGGTGTCACCACTGTGTACAGGGGAAATCTGGCAAGTCGCTCACAACTTTCGAGTCATGTTCGAGCCGGCAACTAAATCCGCGTTGAGATACCAGCTCTAATGCCTGCTACGTAAGCAATATTCTCCAGACTCCAGAGAACCAATGTTTCTCCTAGCACTGCTGCCCTTGTTTGTAACTCTGGAACATCACTTCTCCAGGGCAGAGACTACATCAGACGAATCCAGTCTTGTCTGGCCACCTGAGCTCTACTCCCCGCTTATTCCTCAGAAATTGCTCAACACCTCCTCTGTCCAACATACACCTGCGCTGTATCCTCAGTATTGAACTGACCACACTATCGGGAAGTGGAAATGGCTCTCTCCGGACCTGTGGGCGACAGGCTTTTTTCCGGCGGTGCTGCCTTACGAGCTTAATACGCGGTTCGTCAGAGACCTGGCGCGGGCGACGCGGACACGGACTGAATAGTCGGACTGGGGCGAAGTTGGAGTACAGCAGAGGTGCCACTGGAAGTGAAGAACCACCTCGAACACGATGTGGGATTCATGACCGTTCGTGAATAGCGACAACAGTACCTGGAGTCGGGGCCAGGCGCGGTATTATCCATGGATTCGCGAACAGTACGTTGAGTCCCGATCTGTTATTATGGGGTGGTCTTGGTAAAATTTTGAATAGTGTTTGCGCATACCAAGAACATGAGCTACTTGGAGATCTCGCGCAAGATGGCGATTTACTTCCTGGATAACCTTTCTCTTGACAGCGTAGTGCCATGGTGCGTAAAGTGTATTCCACCACTTTCATTTCCCATGATTTCATGATAGGGACTTTGATGCGCCGCTGGTGCCAATGTGTCCACTGATATCTCTGTGGCGACGATAGTGTGCATGAACCTCCTACTCCTCGCACAACAAGAGAATTCCCTTTCACAGGACCATTGAATTTCTGGCACGTGGAAGGTATTGACCCTCAAGTTGCGTTTAAACACGTTTCCCCTGAAGATCATCGATGCGGTCACGCACCTTGCATGGAAGCCTTCCTGCCAATCGCTCTTATCTAACGGGATGGTGAAAACCATTATCCTTCTGGGAACAATGACACAGGCGCCGTCTATGGTATGTTTCCATTCATGGGTTTTACTGACAATCAGGAACTCCACTCATTTGCGACAGGCGACTACTATTCTGTGAAAGTGGGGGACGAACTCGTCAAGATGGGATTTGCACATTCTGAGGGGATGGGTTCTTTCAGGGTCACTATGAGGATCAGCATGAGATCGCTCCAGGAAGTGAACTTGGTTGCGGCAGTATCTTCCAATTCATGAGGATTTTCCTGTTCATTTGCCACTGCGCCAATCGTCAATGTGCTGGTTTATTTGATAGTATCGATACGAACCAAAATGAAGCATATGAACTGAAGATAGTATGGCCCTGCATACAAAGGAGTCAGTCAACAGACTCGCCGGCACAAACAGGGGCAAATAGAGATACTAATAGGAGTTTTGAATTTTGAAATTTCGAAGTTCCGTTAGTACCGGTGGCCCTTATCAATGGAACGCCAATGAGATATAGATGTTGACAGACCTATGGCCGAGTTGCCCCGGTGACTCCTTTTTACAAGCGTCATCGCGCAATCGGATGACGATGACACGGACGTTTCGGTATGTTGAGATAACGAGCGCGATACGACTGAGCGATGCGGCTGAGGGGATAAGGAGGATCCAGAGGTACTAGGGCGAAGGGACTCAACTTCTATTCAATCAATTCACACTACGCGGAATATATACTCGCTGCACCTTGAAGCTTGAAGCTTGAAGGCTTAATATTGTCTCGGGACGATTGCATCCGCGGCGGGCCTATCCGCACTCGGCGTCGACTTACCACCGTGACTGGAGTCAGCTTCAACACGGTATGCATCTTTTCCCCCTATCACTTCAACTCATCTCCTTTTGTACAAGTATGATTCCAGTTGTTGCACCTGGTCCATCTTTTCACCCGCAGAAGGCCCAGCTCACCGGGCCCCTTCTAATCCTCACTTCCTTTTCCCGCCTAACTGTCCCAAGAGCCGTGGGTTGTTTTTCCATGTCGTGCTGCATGACGGCTGTCCAAATCGGCGACCCATCTTCGCTGACCTTGTCATGTCATCTCTGCACGATAATTAGCAGCGATGTCACAAGATCCTGCAGTCATGCACGGAACACAAACCCAAGATAGGATATCGAATCTTCTGTACTATGTTCGTCCTAATTTCTCACATGGTAGCCTTTAAGAACTGCCATTTAACCTTTTTGCGTCCGCAGTGTCCACCTCGCCGCTAGCTCTGGAGGCCCGGAGTAGTAGTAGCTCGTCATTCTTGCGTCTGCGTCTGCGGAGTCATGCTAGGAGGTGCTGAGCAGGATCATCGGCAGATAGATGACACCTACGCGGTATCCCCAGTACACTGACCACGTCATCGGACAGTGGAGGTGGTTCTCTCGACAGGTACTTCCCGGCAATGCTGTACGAGCTCGATGCGCGGCAGCAGGACATGGCATAGGGAACACGGCATTGGGTCAGACACAAGAAATTGGAGCGTGCGCTAGAACGTTCGTGCAGGGCTCCAGACTTTGTTGCGCGATTCATTCCCAGTGTGGGATACACATGTGCCTGGGACAACCCCGAACCTGCGTTGTTCGTCGACAATATTATGATGAACCTGGAGGTGTTCTTTTGTTTTCTGTGCATTGACAGGGATCCTCGTGTGATGTGGCATGCAAACAGACGCTGCTCGACCGTGTAAGGCTGAACGGGCCATCGTTCCATGTCGTGGAGTATAATGCGGAGACAGTAGATGATCTAGGGGTATAGCGACAGCAGCACTACTTGAAGTCGGGGTCAGGCATAGAGCATCACGCATTATTAGTCGTGGTATATCGTATGTTGGATCTTCCACCGCGAATCGGTTGTCAGTCTGTACACCATTGGTACAACTACGTGTTGACCGGGTTCTAACTTTGGCGGATTAGCTTAGATATGTAGCATAGTGTTTGTTCGAAGTACAGTGTACATTACAGTAATGCCGACGGACAGCAGGCTACAACGATGATGCATGATGTCTACCTCAAAGCACTGAAATTCCTCTTCACGGCCTGTACCCACTTCAGCTACCGCGGTAACCCTTGCTTTTCATGATGCAAAATAGTAAAGTAGCAACTTGAACACCTTGAGATTTGAAGCTTGAAGTCGTGACGCATCTTCCGAACGAGTTGCTTCATATTGTCTGAGGCATGGCATTTGACTATGAATGCAAGATTTCCGCAAAGTGAGATGTGCGGAGAGCGTCGGATCGCCTTAGTTCTGCTATTCCCCGTGGGTATCGGTGTCGCCGAGTCACGACTCAGTCACCCTTGAAAATTTTCGGGTCACTGCCTCTGGCCTGCAGAAACAGAATTCGAACGCGAACTTTGCTGTCCCCCATACGACCAGGACAAACTTCCCGTGTGCAAAGAAATGCAACGCTCACGACGTTCAGCACTTCAAGTCGTTATGTATATATCCATACCTTCCTGAAAGGTTAAGTGTCGATCGATGCTCCGAGATTCAACATTAACGAGAAATTCCAAGTTTCAATAGAAGGATCAGAGACTCCATGGAGGTGGCCGTTCCTTTTCGACCATGCACCCCTTCGCTTCGGTCTGGGAATATTTGTACGCCCCGCGAATTTCAAACAAACAGACCGGACTAAAAACCGCTGTCAGCGATCTCGCCGCGTGCATCGCTATTGGTAGCCATTATCGATCTGCTTCCAAATACCAATCGTTGAAGCTGAAGCCTGCGCAGACCCGATAGGTAGGACAATTCATGTAGGGCAGCCGAATAACGCACTAATCGAATTCGAACTCACGTTCATTGTAGTGCTCCTCTATCGAGACCCGGAACAATAGTCATCTTCCGCGCTTTGAGTGGCAAGGCCCATGCAACCCTCGCCCACGATGGCTGTCAGCATTCAGGAGTAGTTGACAATCTCGTAATGTCCTTCCGATGGAAGCGCCAGTGATTGCCACCCCCCAAGAGGTAATCGGACGGCCTGCGGTGTCTTCAAGCATAGCAACCGTCCTAACCCGACAGCTGAGCATCATTTTAACTCGGGAAGGGAGCAGGACCGCGCGATCAGGTCGCTCGTGCCCACCCATTAGTTGCGATTGCAGCAGATAGTCGATCAATCATTAAGGACGCTCGGTCGGGATCGCCAAACTGTGAAGTGATTTTCCTTGTTCAATTGTCCATCCATTAAGAGGTAGGAGTATTCGTACTCACGATTGACAATGCGGCATCATCGACCAGGAGAGCCGATTCCATCCAACCAAATCAGCCCATATCATTCCTTCCATGGGGTGATCTGGGATAGTCGATGAGGCCAAAGGTGGTGGTCGCCCCTCCGCAGTGTATAGCTCCACCAGTCGCCCTTGTGAATGGTTTTTCTGGGTTGTTGTGGTGCCCGAATTACGAGAAGACACGGGTGATTGGCGCTGATCCCTGAAAATTGCACAGATACTTCTCTGATTTCCCATCTGATCGTTCTTACTTCCGAGAGTGACCGATATGCACCAAGAGATACATATGGGACGAGGATGCAGACGGAGGGTTTTCCAGGCATAGGTGTGTCCTCTCAGGTTAGGCAAGCCCCCACGATCATTTACAGTAACCGACAGGTCCGGCGATAGAAAGTGAGTCGACGCGCATACCTCGTAAGCAAGTTTTTGAGACCTCCATGATATGATTGTTCTTCAAGCCCTCCACGCTCCTGTGCGGCTTGATTCTCTATCTCACGAAAGCATCGGATGCACCAATCTACGATAACGCTCGAACACGGGACCTAGTTATGTGACACATGTTACACCCAAAGCCCTCCAACAGATTCAACCTCGCTCAGTCCGCGAACTCAGCTAACAGGTGCTCTCCAGAGCTTACTAGCACATTTCACCATATCATCTGCCTTTCTTGGAGAGACCTCCCGGGTCTTTTCAGAAGCCTCCAGGCAGCCCTCCCGTACATCGCCATCTCGTCCGCCCTCCTTTCCATGGCACTTGTCTGCCGGGAGTGTACCCGCCCTCCCCATGATTACAACTTTATTTCTGGAGGTCCCTGATGGCACGATGGATGCCTTCATGATTAAAGCTGGCCAGATTCACTGAGTGATGTGACAGAGACTCTTCCATGCAGCGAAGAGTCTACTACAACCCGCCAGTTGCACTGACTGGTGCGGCAGGCACGTCTTTCATGCAGCAGACACAGCAGGTGCCCAACGACTACTGGCCAGGTGCACCGAGTGGTGCGATGGAGATGGTTTCCATGCAGCAGACACAGCAGGTGCCCTACGACTACTGGCCGGGTGCACCGAGTGGTACGACGGAGATGGTTTCCATGCAGCAGACACAGCAGGTGCCCTACGACCACTGGCCGGGTGCACCGAGTGGTGCGACAGAGATGGTTTCCATGCAGCAGATACAGCAGATACACCACGACCACTGGCCGGGTGCACCGAGTGGTGCGACGGAGGTGGCTTTCACGGAGCGGCCACAGCACTACAGCGGGCCAGCGACCAGGTGCGTTGACTTTATTCGGCTTCACTGCCGCTAACTGACCTACGCAGCCGGTCTTCGCTGACCGGTGCCTTGAGAACTGTGCGTTGTCCTACGTCATGCTTGATCAATAGGCGTTGATGGGGTATTGTCTTCTTGAATGACAGAATCTCACCGGCCCCATCTCAAAATGTTGCCAGTGGAAAGGTGCAGATGATACACTGCCCTGCTACGTGGAAATTGGAGGAAAAGAAGTATCCGCCCATTTTAAGGCGATGCACGGAATCAAGGGTCTTGGTCGAAAAACGGAAATTCGATGTCTTTGGGGCGACTGCCCACTCACAGTCTCGCGTCATAATTTTGTGCGACACATAGTTGAAGCACATTTTGGCGAGCGACGTCGGTAGGGCATGAAGAATCGAGGAAACTGATTTTCATGTATGTCATTTATTTATTTTTCTCTCCTAGATCCACGTCAAACGTTAATTGTTTGCCTTCAGTAGATTTTAAGCCTACAAGTTACTACCGTACCTCTGTTGGCTCGAGATGAGCTAGAGAGAATTGCGTTGTTTGATATGCGGACAGCGCAAAAGAGGTTCACTTGTCACTTGCTAATTCCATCTTATGTAACAATATCCCCTATATGCATCAAATTCAGAATCTCATGTTCATGAAGTTCTCTACTTTTAAATACTGTAGTATTGTGTGCAGGGGAAATCTGGTAAGTCACTCGCAACGATGCGCTACTTTCGAGCCATCGCGCAACATTCGAGCAGCGGCAAACACCCAAATCTGCGATGAGATCCGCGGTTTGATGCCTGCTACGACAATAAACAATGTTTTTGAGAGAATTGATGTTTCTCCTAGCATTGCTGCCCTTCTTTGTAACTCTGGAACAGCATGTCTCCGCAGCAGAGACAAGACCAAATATATCCAGTCTCACCTGTATTCACCACTCATCCCTCGGAAATTGCTCAAGACCTCCTCTGTCCGACACACACCTGCGCGGTATCCTCAGTACACCAGTGACCACACGATCGGGAAGTGGGAATGGTTCTCTGTGGACCTGTGGACGACAGGCTTTTTTCCGCCGATGCTGTATGAGATCAATGCACGGCAACAGCTTTGCCACGGACTTGGCGCGGGCGACGCAGATGTGGATTGGCTCGGACTAGGGCGAAGTTGGCGTACAGCAGAGATACCGCTGGACGTAAAGAGCCACGTCGGACACGACGTGACCTACCCATTCGTACAGGAGCTCCTATTGTGTGTGCCTTCCAAAAGTAGATATGGTAGCACCAGGCGTCTATCAGCACTTTAGTCGCGTGCCTCACTTATGGTTGCAGCACAAACCCAAGTAACAAGACTGCACTCGAGGCGGTGAATGCATTCGCTGCAGACCTTGCTGCGCGGTTCGACCCCACAGTGGGATGTACGCGTTCGTGGGGACAACCCAGACCCGACGCTGGTTCGGGTCATTGGCATCGATAATATGATGAACCTCTTTACTTCGCGGTATCGCATGCAGGCAGGACGCAATATTGGGCAACCACGTGGGGCTGAACGGGTCGTCGTGGAGTACAATGCGACGACCGAAGAGGTAATTAGGCGAGTTACAGCGTAGAGGTATAGCGAGTATAGTACCTGGAGTCTGGGCCAGGCGTGGGGTATCCATGGATTTGCGAATAGTACGTTTCCGAACCTGTTATTATAGGGCGGTCTTGGTAAAATTTTGAAAGGTGTTTGCGCATACCAAGAACGGAGACCTCGCGCAAGATGGCGACTTACTTCCTGGATAACCTTCCTCTTGACAGCGTAGTATTAGTGCCGTGGTGCGTAAGGTGTTCACATCACTTTGGTTTCTCTTCACGATAGGGACTTTGATACGCCACTGGTGCCAATGCGTCCCGCCAATACCTCTGCGGCGATGACAGCGTCGATGGGTCTCCTGCCCCTCGCACAACAAGAGAATTCTCTCTCACCAGGGCCAATGCAGCTCATTGAAATTTCTGGCACGTGGAAGGTATTGATCCCCCACATAGATGCACAATTAAACTGCGTTTCCCCTGCAGATCATCGACACGGTCACGAACCTTGCATAGAAGCCTTCCTGGCAATCGCTATCTAACGGGACGGTGAATAACCATTATCCTTCTGGTGACAATGATACGGGCACCATCTATGGTACATTTTCCATTCGTGGGTTTTACTGACAATCATGAGCTCCACTCATTTGCGATAGGTGACTACTATTTTCTGAAAGTGGGGAACGAGTTCGTCAAGGTGGGACTTGCACGATGGTCATATAGAGGATCAGCACGCTCCAGGAAGTGAACTCGGCTGCGATGGTATCTCCCAATTCATGGGGATTTGCTTCGTTCATTAGAGGAGTTGCACGGTGATTGATTCATTGGTCGTCCATTTGATACGAACTGTTTGGCTCCCATTCTTCGTGTCACATGTCACCCCACAAATAGCATGTGGTGCCACTTTTGTGGGCTTATCAATTGTTGTTGCCTTGGAATCTAACAGTCATGGGACCGAGGACAAGGTAAGTTCCGATGCTGATGGCAGAAGGTAATTGCTGGCGACCGCTCACAACGGGGGCAGCGCTGGTACTACAACCTCTCGTCCAAGCAGCTGGTGTAGAGGATATGAAACGGACATAGGGAGGCGAAGAATTCGAATATGGCGAGCGTTTGTCCAGAAGCGAAGTGCGAAGCCGAATTGCACATGCCTCGTGTTCCTCCCCAGGCAGTGCCATTCCTTTCCATCAGAGCGCAGGGCTAGATGCGGAAATGGACCGTAGATGTTCCCTAACCAGGTAGTCGTTCAAGAGGACTCCCCCATCTACACATAGACACCCGCTGGGATACTGCACCTCCTTGAGGGCTCGATACACTCCCCGAACCACCGCGACCGAAAGCGGTGGGCGCAAGAATATGTGGTGTAATGATGTCAAGCAGCACGTGAGTTCGCGATGGTGTTGTTTGTCAGGGGCCAAACAGATGACCGCCGTTGAGCCGAGTACATAAACCACTCGCTCGCGAACACCCCTCTTCCTTCCCCAC
>Ga0307518_10000885_pt1 | contig 22272 bp, 20 predicted proteins | sample 25_EM_MG_FD_203889 | JGI IMG/M metagenome (GOLD analysis project Ga0307518, IMG submission 203889) | Populus trichocarpa ectomycorrhiza microbial communities from riparian zone in the Pacific Northwest, United States - 25_EM | ecosystem: Host-associated > Plants > Roots > Unclassified | place...
CAGCAGGTCGTAATGGCATTACTATTGCATTGCAATTGTCACACTATTACTTTTTATGGACATTACATGAGGGGTGGAGGGTATCATAATGGTAATATAACCTCCCGGCCCTCACTATAATTGGCATTACGATCACGGTTGCAATGAGCATGGCAACGAGTGCCGTGCGTCGCAATGAGAACTTTAGCATCGTAATCTCATTCCAATTATGGGGTTTCATTATGGCATTTTAATAGATTGTAACCCATTGAAATAAATTTATAAATTTTCCGACACATTTCGCCTCTCGCCGGTTGAACCCAGTATCTAGTTCCATGCTGCCCAAAAACGTTCAAAGCTCGCCCTCTACAGGGACGGAACCGTGTGTCTGGTCACCCCCTTTTTTTTGTCACTGCTTGACGCGGCAGGTACGTTTTGTGATGCAGACCAAAAAAATCTTGGGTATGTATTTTGGCTTTACAGTAAGCATCCTTGTCTGACTCCTGGGGTGGATCACAGCCACATCATTTTCGCTGGGTGACCTTGCTATGGTTCCTGGTTGTCGATTCCTACATTCAATTGGCCTCTCTACCGTAATCATCGACCTCGCATTCTGCCACGCGTATACTCCAAAACGGTCGGGGGTAGCCGGCGGCCTTTGATTAGCGCCCAGGATTTTCTGTTCGCCGGACTGAGGGTGGCGAGATGTTCTGATGGCCGTCAAGTTCTTGAAATGCAATTATGAAATATAAAGATGACAAAGGGCATGAAACGTTCAAGACCGTTTGACTCACCCTACACTTCGCGCACAAATGCTCTATTGGTCGCTCACCATTTGGCCTGGCTCTCCAGCACAATGTTGAATGTTGAAGGTAATGCGAGTAGCAGTCCGTATAGGGTTCATGCTCCGCGCGATGGGCAGAATAAAGTACCTCCACTAAACCCTGTTTGGAAACTTGCGGCGATAATGAAGCGTAGTCAAGTGAGTGTGGTCATTATTTACATATCTGTGTCTTCTTGTTCCATGTGCTGTACTCCAACTGGCATCCGTGCTGACGAACTGCCACTTTCCCATATGTAGCATCTTCGCCTCGAGCTTCACAGCGCCTTTATCTCTCTACAGTTCACTGTGTGCAACGTATAAAAGAACCACGCTATCGAGGCCACACCCAGATATTTAACCTCAGTACCTACTATGGCGACAGCGAACGGTTCTCCGATCCCGGTGGATGAGCTCCCTTCGTACTATGATTTGGTGTCAGCAATTCAGCTGGACAAAGGGGTTCACCGTAGGTGTACTGATCTACTCCGGTGTCTCCAAAGTTGAAAACATGCTTGACAGTGGCTATTTCGGTGGTTTTACTGTATGAATACTGTGAGTCACTAGGGATGTAAATATTGGAGAATCCCTCGTTGACAAGGCACTGGGCTAGTTGTAACCCTTGATCAGGAGGTGTGTAATATTGTCGTTTCCCTGTTACCTTACCTATCCCAATCATCCTTTTCAGATCGAGTTCATCTGGGTATTGCCTTCGTTTTTTGTTTTGGCTTCTGGGGGAATACTGACACGGAAGATACAGAAACAAAGTCGGAAATCGTCCAGTGTATTATACATACTTGTGCGGATTTGTTTGCCCAGTTCATAGGCTCTCGGTGGGTTTTGACTCCTAGGCTGGGATAGGTTCGGTATTTCGGAACTTTGTATAATCTGTGAACCATTTCTCTTTGCATCGTGGTGCATTGTAAACCGAGGCTTATACCGCAAACCTATAGGGTCTCTACAATCGGTGAGTGTGGATTCGATCTATATTCGCAATATTGATCGCCTTCTTTGCTGAAGTGATGTTCTTTCCGCAGTCAATCCTAGTAAGTTCTTATAAAATCCTTCGCAGTGAACCAGCTAAGCCACGACAGCTGTACGATGGTGTTTCACTTCCGAATCTGAGGATGCATTACTGAAATTCCGTGGTATCTGGTGATTATGACTAGATGTATGTGAGACTAGTGCTGCTGTTGACTCTTCCTCTGTTGACAAAACTTAGGCAACTTCGCCCTCAACTTCGAACCATGGGCGGGTCCTATAATTTGGTGGTTGGTACAAGGTAATGTTACACTACACCACATAGTATGGTCCTGCCAAAGTTGGTCACAGGGATACTACAGATGCGGCTTTACGCACTGTACCATGGCTCTAAGAGGCTTCTGGTCTTCATGATCATACTTTTTGTCGGGGAAATTGGTTCCATCATGTGGATGTTGATTTCAAGCAATCTTTTAAGTCGTGGTACATCTTTTTCACTTTCATCGAGACTTGACAAACTCTGACTCCTGTTGCCGGGACAGTATCCGTGTTCCGGGTTTCCTTCCCGGGATATCAGGAGACCGACGTGTGTCTCAGTGAAGTATCTATAGCGTTCCCGTACATCTGGGTCCCTTGTTTCATTTTGGAGGCTATGTTATGTTTACTTGCCATCTATGCTGGTATCAAACAATCGAGGGGACGACCGTGGCGGTCAACGAAAACCAACAGACCGCGACTGTTTGATATTCTGATCCAGGGAAGTGTCATCTATTTCCTCAGGTTGGTTTTCCTGTGTCATTGCTGGGAGTACTAAGCTGACGATGAGAAACAGTCCTCTCACAATGTTTATCCTACTTGTGATACACTCTCCTAGCCTCAAGGTTCAGTGGGTGGCAGATGCTTTTCTCTTCAGGGCACCATTCGTAATTTTGGCTGGTTGTCGTCTTATCCTTTCGATCAGAGAGGCAACTTCCGGGCTTCGGTCGGACCAGTCAGTTTCTAACTTCCCGTCAACGGTCGTCTTTGGAGATAGAAGTAATTTAAGCCACGCATAGGAAAATGTCCGAGGCTGTTGTAGGGATTTAACATAGGGTGTAACGAGAACGCCGAGGGACGAAAAGGGGTTCAAATTCTAGAGTGGACGGCGTTACAAAGACTAAATATATCCTGTGCTGTGCCGCACTCACGTCCATAATGCCAACCTGACTGCATCACAACAACTACATGCCTGCCGTTCCGATCCAACCATCTTTTAATTCTGTTGAAGGTATGGATACCACTCACAATTGATGTTCTGATGCATACTTGTGCAGCATGCGCCTGATCAACGTCAAAGCTTTTCTTGAGAGGGAAAGCGAGTGGATCGTCGCGCCAGAGTCCTCGAGTTCAGCGATGACGAAGCAACAGAATATGCGATTCTATCCCATCGGTGGATCGCGCAAGAGGTGGACTATGGCGAGATGGTCAAGCTCGCGAGGATGGCGGTGGAGGAGAGAGACGAAATTCGCCAGCGCGATGGCTATCAAAAAATGCTTCAGAGCTGCAAGCAGGCTCAGAAGGATGGATATGAGTGGTTGTGGGTCGACACTTGCTGCATCGACAAGCGAAGCAGCGCAGAGCTATCGGAGGCCATAAATTCCATGTATCGGTGGTATGAAAACGCGAAGGCATGCTATGCATACCTCCATGACGTCCCCGATCCATGGTTTCCCACTGCGGGTGATGATGAGAGGTATCCCGATTTCAATGGCTGGCCGGAGTGGTTCTCGCGTGGGTGGACACTGCAGGAGCTGATAGCCCCAAGCAACGTTCAGTTCCTCAACAAGAATTGGCAAAGCATAGGTGACAAGAGGACACTTGCACCTACCTTGGTGGGCATCACCGGAATTCCGGAGCATATATTGATACACGGACTTCACGGAAACCGTCCGTGTGTTGCTCAAATCATGTCGTGGGCGGCCCATCGGACGACGACGCGAGTGGAGGACCGAGCTTATTCACTAATGGGTCTGCTGGACGTGAATATGCCGATGCTGTATGGCGAGGGGAAAAAGGCGTTCCACCGTCTTCAGCTGGAGATCATCCGCGCATCGAACGACCAAAGCATCTTTGCGTGGCATCCCGGCACAGAAAAGAGGCAGCCTAGCAGTATCCTCGCGGATGACCCGAGTTTCTTCGCGAACTGTGGTGGAATGGAGTTGATAGCTCACGACGAATTCATCGAATTGCTCGCAAAGGACGCCCAACTGGACTCCGTCGAGGATCAACTCGGCACCTTCCCGATCACCAATCGCGGCATCCATATTTGGCTGCTCCTCCGAGCCTGTTGTGGCTCGCGTTCACGCTTCCAAGCCTGGCTGCCGTGCCGCTCTCGTTCATCGGGTCCACCAGTGACCATCCTTTTGGTTTTGTGGGAATCCAACTACTACAGAGGTCCATACGTTGTGTATGCCACCTCAGGGTCTGGACCTCCACAATTGCGCCAGGTCTATCCCAGATACCAAGACCCACCGCATCGCAACACCACATTTGATATCGACGATGGCACACTCACTGAGAGTGGCTTCACTTTCTGCGACGCATACCCAACGAAGTTCACAGGAAACACGCTCACGCTGGCCAGCACAGATCCCCTTTGCGTCAAAGTCTATTATGATAGTCTAACTAACCATCGCCTTCTAGTGGGCTTTGGACATTTTTTTGGCATGGACTGGATACATGTCGTTTCTGATGAACCTAACATAATCCCGGGACTGTCATGGCAGGACTATACCTGGCAGAAGTACATCGGCATGCTGGTCAGAGCGCCAGAGCATGCACACCAAATGAATAGGGCGCATTCTGGGGCCGAACGCTCTGATGAGATTTGCATTATGCAGACTCGTCTCTCTCAAACAACCAGGATCCTTCAGATTTCGTCCGTCATGTGGAAGACCTCAGGGATGCGAGGAGTTAAGCTTGAGGTATTTCATGATCCCGGTTTTGGTGAGGTATCAGGCGAATGGACAGCCTTTGATGTGGACGTGAGTAGCTTGTTTGCACGTCTCATTGGCACTGATATCACTATTTATTTAGGGAACAGACGATCCCGGCTGTGACTGGCGGGGTCTGATGATACTCAATTGGCCGACGAAGTACGGTGGCTACGAAATAGATGGGGTGCCCAGTAATTTCTCGGCCGCACCAGATGGTATCAAGGTGAGCACACATGCCTTTCATACAATGTTTGAGCCTTACGGGAACAGCTGGGAGACTATGGTCACTTTACGGACTCCAAGGAATTCTGCTGCGAAGGAAACCTCTTCGCTGACCTTGAGTCGCATTCTATAAAGATGGACATCACCCCAAGGCGGCTCGAAATATCTTCAGATGATTATGTGCTGGCCAGGACGTGGACGCCCATCCACTTTCTCCATTTATACAAACCACTGATGCTGTCGCTCTCAAGTCACGACGACCTCAAATCGTTGTTGGCTTCATTCCCTACTCGACTCACCAACAGATACCTTGTCACGAGGATCATACAATGTCCTCCTGATCCTTGGCAGCCCGGCCCGAACATCACAACACCTTTGTACAGCGTTGCAAAGCCATTTATCTGGTACCAAAATGAAAGTGTTTGTTCTGTGTGTGGCAAGAGCCGGCAGGCGTGACGAATTGCGAGGTGGGATGCGATGAACGGTGACCAAGTGAGGGTGAATGGCATAGATGAGATGAAGTCGTTTTCTTCGTCGGTTGCTCTCCCGCGGCCATCTGTTCATCTATACTTACTATGAATTCTTTCGTGTATCATTTCTAAGTATTGCACTTTCTGGAGTGAAGCAAGGAACACGATGATCACAGACATGAATGAGGGGCCAACGATTCGGTAAATCTCTAAAACAGTACTGGAACATCGTCTGAGGGAAACTTTTCTAAGAAATGGGCTATTAGGTGGGGGTGTACACTTTCGCGCGCATCTGCAGTGTTATAAGCTATTAAGCACAGCACTCATGCGAATCCGTAGTTTTGCTATAGCAGATGGCGATGGATTTTCAAGTCGCATCAGAAAAATAAATGAATGACACGAAGACAAGGACGGCGTAAACTAAAATTCGATTGAGAATATAATTCTGAAGCCTATGCATAAGTAAATCCAAGAATAAAGAAGACTAGACAGTAAAAGGTCTACATAGTATGTGGCCAGAGAATCTGTCGCAGATCATCTACTTCGTGCTGTGCCGGGGGCGCACTTGCACAATAACCTCTTCCGCGTGTGTGATACCGATGATGCGCCTCTGTGGTGGTAGTGGCCACCAAGGCGCGGGGGCCCCGCCAACAGGAGTGATATGGAAGAGATGGAGATACAAAATCGCTGACACCTTCAACTCATACATAGCCATATACTTGCCCTTGCACTGTTAGTCCCAATGAAATATATCAAAACATATTCTCAACCGAAGAAAAAGGAAACCAACCACGTGTCTGCCAGAACCCATCGAAAACCAGGGTTTTCCCTCCGTTGGCCACCTGCCCTCACGCTGATCGCAATGAGCAAACCGATCATACACGAACTTCTGGCTATCAGGGTAGCTGCTTTCGTCCGAGTGTGCAGCATCAACGTTCCCCATTAGCCATTCTCCCTTTCGAACAGGTATTGCCCTATCACCATCTTTCAAGTCAAAATCACGAGTGGCGACGCGCAAACCCATGATTTTCACCGTAAGCCTCATGGCCTCAACAATCGCAGATGTCAGCAACACGAAGTGGGGCCCATCCAAGTTTTCGGGGTTCGCATCTGCCAAGAAACCATGCAGATCTCCGAAGACACCTTTGATTGCTCCGTCGACTTCGTCACGTAGGGCATTGAGCGCAACAGGGTCCATGAGCAAGAATAAGAAAAGCCAGACTAGTACACCCTGCGTGTTGGCATGTGTTCCCCATACAAACGCCAGAAGGTGACGGGCTGCCTCGTCCTGAGAAACGTCGCTTTGTCGCAAGGCTTTCATAAATTTACCGCCAATTAAACCCTCATTCTCACCCTGTGAGCCAGCGACGTAGTCGAGAAGGTGGGAGAATATCCGCTTACGCGCCTGCATGGAGGGAAAGAACCAGAATGGCTCCCCAGTGAGGCGCTTGGGCATGCTAGCATCCAGGATATGGAAATCCTCAAACGTGCCGGAGGCGAATCTTTCCCCCAACAGGATGACATTGAGCGCGTCATACAGAGGCTTTGTCAACAGTGGCATGATTGATATCTGCGTTTCCTGAACCCGAGTAAGGTGCTCAATTCTAGCGAACATGATCTGTGCCAGGGATCGGGTTAGGTCTCCCAGAGCGCGTCTGGACAACGTCTGATCGAGAACCGGGAAGATATCTCGCTCGAGATTAAATTTGGTGCGCTTTTGCTGGCGCCCGATGACTGCACGAAACACTTGGTCATGCGTGAACCCTGGTACCGCAATGTCCGATGCGTAGATGGAAAATATCGTGACTGGAGACGAGACAACAATGACATTTCGTCCACCAAGTAGTAGCCTGAACACTGGTCCATGCCGTTTGCTATTAGAGTGTTGTTCAGCGTTCGGTAGAAGTTTTTTTGCGTGCTGTACTCACTGGCAACGGGCCAAAAACCCGTGTGGATCAGAGAAGTAACTAATGGCAGAACCGATCCAAGGCAACAAACTTGGCTCTCTTGGAGGAAACGATACGGGCCTTTGGTGACCAGAGATCCATGATAAGACGGTATAAATGATTGCAGCTAGAGCGACCACCAGGATAATGGTGAGCATCGTGAACAGGTCATGGAAGGGGGCCGAACTCTACACACCACAATGGGGGATTATGAAACGGCGGCGAGGTCGCTTTTATTGCGAACGGGACACATTGGATGGGGATATTAAATGGATAAGATCTGATGGAAGAACTGCATCGCAATTCAGCTGAACCAGGTGTGTAGAATAGTAACCACCGCAACTTTACCCGCGCGTCCACGGCCGTGTGCTTCAGGAACTTGTTTTGTGTTCTAGGGCGCTGCATCATGCAAAGGGTTGCATGTTACAGATCCTAATTGAAATGGCTGTGCCGCAACAGATATCCAACTGATCAAGAAAATGTCAAGTGATGAAAAGATAATCCATGATACTGACGAAAGGCAGTTACTGTAAGTAATCCATTACCCACCCTCTGTCATCAATAACGTTTGTCCAGATGGACGAGATGCATGTGCAAATGCAATTGCAGATTTTCTTGCGCCCCTTCCCGTTTGGCGCTGTTTGTCAGGTGCACTGACTTGCTCCATTAGGTGAGAGCTATCATTAAGGGAGGCACGGTTGTCGTGCTTAGATACTGTGCTGTTCCATGCGTACTCTTCTAGCAATGGCATCTCCAGATCACTGGCGCAACAGCCATATCACTTTCCCCTGTCGCATCCAATATAATGTATATTTGGGTCTGCACCATAATCGACTTGGTAAGTACTACTGGTGTTGCACACAACACCTTTACTTGGCGAGGTGTACAAACCGATTTGCCCTGTGTCCAAGAGCCGATATGATTTTCCCCTGTGTCGGATGGAAGTAATCCGGATTCCAAAAAGCTCAACACGGCCAGCGTGCCTGACATACAATCACTTTCCGGGATTCAATGGAGAGTCTGGGATAGTGATATTCGGCTAATAATACTACTCGAAATACCACCTGCGTCGGAAGAATTGCTTGGCGGAGGCAAATTGAAAGGCAAAAAGTTAATTACTGGTGTTGTGAGCACAATTGTATTGTCATAGAGTTGTGTGTCTGTGTGGTACTTCTCCAATTTACTTTATAAATTCTGCAGCTTATCTGTAGTGGAGGTGTATGTAGGCAAGCCTAGTCAAAGATAACTGTTTTCATACAACCCTCACACTGAAGTTCATGGACTATGAATCCCATATGTTGTAGTTTTTATTTTATTTTTATTTTTACTTACAGTGATTGGAATTATAGTGCTTCAGGGTGGTACACCCCATATTGCAGTTCACTTTCTGTAAGGTATGGATCCCCCCTGTGGCCTGGCCTTCCCTGACGCATCATGGGTGCCCCACTGGCCGGGACTGTAAGGTCCCCCAGTGGTCCGCCGCGCGTGATAGATATTGTAGTGATGGGTCTTAGCCTGTTTAACCTCTATGTCGCGCTATCGTGGAGTTCAAGATGTCAGCCATACGACTGCTGAGTAGTGTTCTGCACGGGTAAACTTACGGGTTACCCTCATCAGCCGGCATTGTGCCACCTTGGCACTGGCCACCTACATCACCTGGTCGTCACCGTCACCGTCGTTGTTATCACGCCACTGTGGCACAGGCCACTTGCGACGCGTTGTTGTCTTCCCTGCATCTCACCACCGGTTATGCCATCGTTGTCGTCCGATCAAGATCCAAGACTGTATTTGGACCGGTCGACAGCGCAGACAAGACGGTGGCGACGAGCGTTGAGAGTGAGAAAATGGGCGGCGGCAACGGAGAACAGAATGTGGGAGATGACACAGCGAGCAGCGGCAACATCAAATCGACACGAGTCGACGGTGTGCAGCTAGCTGGAGGAGCTGGTCAGCACGAATATCCAAATGGTGAAACATACCTGTGTTACCTAGAAACCCGCAGTGCGTCTGTATGGTGGACGTCGACACGGATGTACATCATGTATCGTATCAAATTCAAAGTTCTAAAGGTCTGCGAACCGCGAGAACGCGACACGACTTACCTGGGATATGCACATACCGCGTAGCCACCCCGAAGGGTTGTTGGACCCAGACGTCGACGTAAAAGGTTGAAGGCACGACCTACATACGTTAATCAAGCGCATGAAGGTCTGAACACCTACCTTGGGCCGACATGTAATCAACAAAGACGAGTGGAAAATCTAGGACTTCCAAATCGGGTAACGATGCGCCAGTACATAAACTTCACCACTTATGTACTGCGAACCTGTTCCATGCCGCAACTATGCGCTTCTCTGCCGCAATAACCATCCTTTCTCTATCCCCCGCGACTGGTTTTCGCTTCAAATATAAGTTTTCACTTTGATCGACTGTCTTGGTGAGTACTATTGGTGCTGCACATAATCCTTTGCTTGGCGAGGTGTACAAACTGAGTATCGTTGTTTCGCCTGTGTTCAACAGCCAATATGATTTCCCCCCGAGGCGTCCGTTTCCCCCGCCGAAGTGTCCGAGGAGTGCCAAGGCTGACGGTGCCTGACATGCATTTACTTCCAGGCATTCAAAGAACACCAGAAGTCTGTATATGGTGATGTGCGTATTCGGCCAGTAATACTACCACGCCGAAGGAGTGCTACTGGCCCACCGCTCCAACGCAGGCACATATCAAATTATCTGCAGTATGTAAGATAGAAGACCACGACTTTCTCGTGGTTCGACCGCTCAACTAGTGCTCCCCTCTGCCAACGCCCTGTCTGGCTTTCAAGTTCCCGCTGCGAATCATGGCAATAGTCGTCGGGTCTCCGATACCAGCAGATCAACTTGGTTCGTTGGAGCCCCTTATAGCAGCAGTTCGGTTTCAATGGCAAACCCGCGGTGGGTGTAGCACCCGTTTGTTAAGAAATCATGCGCTGAACTATATGCACTACAGTGGCCATTACGGTGCTCCTATTCTATGATTATTGTGAGCGAAGAAAGGTCCATCTTGTTGGAGATGGAGAGTTGCTGACCATGCAATGCACTAGTCCTCACCCTTGATGATGAGGTGTGTACTACATTGGCTTTCTTTTCTTTCCTCCTCGCCTGACAGCTCCATTACTCACTCTCAGATTGAATTTATCTGGGTATATCTCCTTTATGAATGCTGCTTAACTTGGCTGACACGACCACTACAGAAGCGTCTAAGTTGGAACTCGTCCACTGTGTTATATGTATTCGTACGAATTTCCTTGGTGTGTATGGCATTGACGGCTTCTGACCTCAGGGTGGGATAGGTTCGGTACTTCGGAACATTGTATAATTTGTATGTCGTTCGTTTTTTATACTTACGATGCATTGCCCATTGACGCTTTCATCCATAGGACCGCTACTGTCCGTGCGTATGGCAATCTCCGTTATTTTACCTGAGGTGCTGATGATCGGGGAAGTGATGCTTCTCCGACGAACAGACAAAGTGAGTCCGGAATAAGAATCCATACTAATTACACCAGCTGAGACATGATAGACGTATGGTATCGTTTCGATTCCGATTCTGAGAATGTGTTACTGAACTCCAAGCACACTGGTGTGATTATCTAGCTGTATGTGATATCTAACCATGTCTTCTCTTTATTAACAAAGTAGCAGGCCAATTTCTCTTCGGCGCTGACTCTTGGACGGGTTCTGTTATTTGGTGGGCGGTACAAGGTAAAGTTACAATTACATCATCTAGCATGGCCTTGCCGAAGCTATCACAGTGATACTACAGCTGCGCCTTTACGCCCTTTATGGTTGCTCGAAGAAGCTTCTGGTCCCGATGGTGATATTATTTGCCGCAGAGGTTGGTTCCATGCTGTGGATCTTGATTGGAACCAGTCTTCTACATTCTGGTCCGTCATTGGCCTTCATTAGGGTTTTCACCGTTACGGATTCTGATCTCTGCCGCAGGTACATTTTCCGAGCACATTGACATTACAGGAAACTACTACAGCGATGTAGAACTGTGTTTCGGTTACACCATCCCTGCATACGGGCACATATGGGTTCCTTCTTTTACTTTCGACGCGATTCTGGCCATACTTGCTGTCTGGGCCGGTATCCAGTACTCAAGGCAGCAGTCATATGCCCAGTCGAGGTTTAACAAGTCACGGCTAGTCGATATTCTGATCCACGGAAATGTGGTATACTTCATCAGGTGCTCATTCTCATGTCACTACTGAATGGACCCTGACAATAGGACGCAGTCCCCTCGTCACATTTATTCTACTCCTTAAAGCGGATGTGAGCATGGAGGTTGGATGGTTCGCAGACACACTCCTCTTCAGAGCGCCAATCGCAATTTCCGCTGGTTGCCGCCTTATCCTCTCGATCCGACAGGCGGCAGGTTCCTCGACTAAGCAATACACCTCTATGTCTACGTGGGGTACCTCGAGTACGGTTGTTGCTGGGCCTAGCACTAGCCAGGGGCCCTAGGTGGAGTTGTTCACGGGACAGGACTTCTCGGGGGGAGTGGAGACGAGGCTGGAAACGTTGATTGGAAAGATCTGTCTGTTCTCAGATCTTCATCTTAGCTACTGGCGCCGATCTTGATTGGCTGCAGGAAGCTCATACCACAAACCTATAGGGTCTCTACAATCCGTAAGTAGGAATTCGATCTGTATTAACAACTTTGATCACTTTCTTCACTGAAGTGACGTTTTTGCCGCTTTCAATCACAGCGAGTTTCTATTAAATCCTTCGCAGTGGACCAGCTAAGCATGATGACAGCTGTACGATGTTGTTTCAGTTCCGAATCTGAGGATGTATCACTGAAATTTCGTGGTATCTGGTGTTTATGATGTATGTCAGACTAGCGTTGCTGTTGACTCTTACTCAAGTGACAAAACTTAGGTGGCTTCGCCTTGAACCTTGAACCATGGGCAGGTTTTGTAATTTGGTGGTCGGTACAAGGTAATGTTATGCTCTACACCACACAGTATGGTCCTGTCAAAGTGGGTCACAGGGATACTACAAATGCGGCTTTATGCATTGTACCGTTGCTCTAAGAAGCTTTTGGTCTTCATGATGATAGGTTTTGCTGGGGAAGCTGGCTCCACCACGTGGATGGTGATTTCAACCAATCTTTCCAGTTGTGGTACATTATTGGCTTTCATTGAGACTTTATCCATGATACACTCTGACTGCTGTGGCAAGGTCAACATCCGTGTTCCCGATTTCATTCCCGGGAGATCGGGAGATCGATCTATGTATGGGTGCAGCCTCTGGAGCGTTCGCGTAGCATCTGGGTCCCTGTCTCGTTTTCGAGGCTACGTTATGTTTACTTGCTATCTATGCTGGTGTCAAACACCCAAGGGGACGATTCGCGTGGTGGTCAACGAAAACCAACAGACCGCGACTGATTGATGTTCTGGCCCAGGGAAACGTCATTTATTTTCTCAGGATGGTTTTCTCATGTCATTCCTGTAAGTAAGTTGATGCTTGAGAAACAGTCCTCTCGAAATGTTTATCTTGCTTGTGATACACTCGCCTCAAGATTCAGTCGTTGGTAGATGACCTTCTCTTCAGAGTACCATTCACAATTTTGGCTGGTTGTCGTCTTATCCTTTCGATCAGAGAGGCAACTTCCAGGGTTCAGTCGGACCAGTCAGTTTCGAACTTCCCATCAACGGTTGTTTTTGGAGGTAGAAGTAATTTAAGTCGTGCATAGGAAAATGTTCGAGGCTGTTGTAGGGATTCGACATGTATGTAATACAAGTGATAGGCTCACATGTGCAATTGTAACCAATACACACCAGTATTTAGTGAGTGAAGGTATCTATATTTCTTGCCTGATGGGTCTGCCGTTCACCCTATTCAATCCGCTTAAGGGCACTGATCCCAAGTTCGTGGATCCCTTCAAGGTTGTGATACTCAGATAAATCAGGTCCTATCAACTGAGATCCTGGCGCACGCCGACCTGTGATCGACGGAGCTTTGTCATAGGCGTCCTGTATAAGATCTGGTTGGAGAGCCCAGTGAGCTTCGGGAACTTGTAGGCCATGGCTGCATAGGGTTCAATTCCAAATAATGTCAACTTGAATGCAACAAGTTTGCCCTCGTTCCCATTTGGTGCTGTTTGTCAGATCTGCCGTTCCATGCCGCCGCGGCAATCCGAATGTGTGCTCTTCCAGCGACTGCCGCCGCAATAACCATCCTTTCTCTATCCCCTGTGACTGGTTGTCGCTTCAAATATAAGTCTGCACTTTGGTGAGTACTATTGGTGCTGCACACAATTCTTTGTTTGGCAACGTGTGTAAATTGATTTGCCTGCTTTCAAGAGCCGATATGATTTCCCTCTGTGTCATCCGTGTCCCCCGTCAAACGGTCAAAGTCTCCGAGGAGCGCCAAGGCTGACGGTGCTTGACATGCATTTACGTTCAGGCATTCAAAGAACACCCGCGGAGAGTCTGTATATGGTGATGCGCGTATTCGGCCAATAATACTACCACCGGTTCACCGCTCCAACGCAGGCACACATTAAATTCTTTGCAATATGTAAGATAAAAGATCACGACTTTCTCGCGGTTCGACCGCTCAACCAGCGTTCCCTTCTGCCAACGCCTCGTCTTGTTTTCAAGTTCTCGCTGCTCATCATGGCAGTAGTCGTCGGGTCTCCGATACCAGCAGATCAACTTGGTCCGTTGGAGCCCCTTATAGCAGCTGTTCTGTTTCAATGGCAAACTCGCGGTGGGTGTACCTATTTGTTAAGAAATCATGCGCTGAACTATATGCACTGCAGTGGCAATTACGGTGCTCCTATTCTATGATTACTGTGAGCGAAGCCGGATCCATCTTGCTGAAGATGGAGTGTTGCTGACGATGCAATGCACTAGTCCTCACCCTAGATGAAGAGGTGTGTACTACATTGTCTCTGCTTTCTTTCCTCCTTACCTGACAGCTTCATTACTCGCTCTCAGATCGAATTCATCTGGGTATATCCTTTTTTGCATTAATTCTGCTTACTTAACTTGGCTGGCACGACCACTACAGAAGCGTCTAAGTTGGAACTCGTCCACTGTGTTATATGTATTCGTGCGAATTTCCTTGGTGTGTATGGCATTCACGGCTTCTGACCTAGGCTGGGATAGGTTCGGTACTTCGGAACATTGTATAATTTGTACCTCGTCCATTTTTTATACGATGCATCGCCCACTGACGCTTTCATCCATAGGGCCGCTACTGTCCGTGCGTATGGCAATCTCCGTTATTTTACTTGCGATGCTGATGGTCGGGGAAGTAATGCTTCTCCGACGAACAGACAAAGTGAGTCCGGAATAAGAATCCATACCAATTGCACCAACTGAGGCATGACAGACGTATGGTATTGTTTCGATTCCGATTCTGAGAATGTGCTACTGAACTCCAAGTACACCGGTGTGATTATCTAGCTGTATGTGATATCTAACCATGTCTTCTCTTTATTAACAAAGTGGCAGGCCAATTTCTCTTCGGCGCTGACTCTTGGACGGGTTCTGTTATTTGGTGGGCGGTACAAGGTAAAGTTACAATTCCATCATCTTGCATAGCATTGCCGAAGTTATCCCAGTGATACTACAGCTGCGCCTTTACGCCCTTTATGGTTGCTCGAAGAAGCTTCTGGTCCCGATGGTGATATTATTTGCCGCAGAGGTTGGTTCCATGCTGTGGATCTTGATTGGAACCAGTCTTCTACATTCTGGTCCGTCATTGGCCTTCATTAGGGTTTTCACCGTTACGGATTCTGATCTCTGCCGCAGGTACATTTTCCGAGCACATTGACATTACAGGAAACTACTACAGCGATGTAGAACTGTGTTTCGGTTACACCATCCCTGCATACGGGCACATATGGGTTCCTTCTTTTACTTTCGACGCGATTCTGGCCATACTTGCTGTCTGGGCCGGTATCCAGTACTCAAGGCAGCAGTCATATGCCCAGTCGAGGTTTAACAAGTCACGGCTAGTCGATATTCTGATCCACGGAAATGTGGTATACTTCATCAGGTGCTCATTCTCATGTCACTACTGAATGGACCCTGACAATAGGACGCAGTCCCCTCGTCACATTTATTCTACTCCTTAAAGCGGATGTGAGCATGGAGGTTGGATGGTTCGCAGACACACTCCTCTTCAGAGCGCCAATCGCAATTTCCGCTGGTTGCCGCCTTATACTCTCGGTCCGACAGGCGACAGGTTCCTCGACTAAGCAATACACCTCTATGTCTACGTGGGGTACCTCGAGTACGGCTGTTCCTGGACCTAGCATTAGCCAGGGGCCCTAGGTGGAATTGTTCACTGGGCAGGACTTCTCGGGGGGGGGGGGGGGGGGAGACGAGGCTGGAAGCGTTGATTGGCTGCAGGAAGCCGCACGCTGCGTTCTAAATAGTTGGTTTATGGATGACTATGTAAGGGTATCACAGCGTCGCCATGGACGACTTCACGGCCACGTGGAGATGTTCCTCCGTCTCCGATATCGGTGTTCCATATCTGTGGCATGCGTTTCCCCCGCCAGAGGAGTGCTAAGGCTGATGTTTACTTCCGGGCATTCAAAGAACACCGGAGGGTCTGTATATGGTGATCGGCGCGTATTCGGCTAATCATACTACCATGCCGAACGCATGCACCGCTCCAAGGCAGGTACATAACGAATTCCATGCAATACTATGCTATGCTGTACAACAAGTCCAGCAGTCCTAGCCATGGTCAACCGGCAGTCACAGAAAGGTCACACAAGGTCACACATGCTGAGTACAAACCCGGGAAACCCCACTCGGCACTGCTATGTATGAGGAGTTGATTGACAACATAACTAAGTATCTTAATCCATGAAGTGAGGCTCTGAAGAAAGCGGATTCATGATACAAAAATTCAACGGTTGAGATGTGTGGGGTGGTGTATTCTGAGTTGGTACGGAATGTCGGCAACTTGGCGGCTGCGTGTTTCACTCCGGCTTGGAAAAGTGCTGCAAAAAAAAGGATTTTGGGCAATATTGGCATGTGAGAGATCAGCAACTTGGTAGTCCTTGATGCAAGTCTTCAACTCTTCCGTAGTCCCTTCTCGCGAGATTCCAGGAGCACCACAAGTGCAGCGGAGACCGACTTGTAGAGTCCACTGCAGGCAAGACCATTCAATACTTGTATCTGTGACTCATAAGTGGGATCAGAGGTCGCACGTTTCTTGCCCAATCAGCTACTACCTCCCTTCGACCCGCGAAGTCGAAGCAGCCCCATCAGAGCTGAGACGGCGACACCACCTGTGAGCCCCAGCATGTGACACTTGAGTGACACCATTCAGCATTTGACGTGACAACAGCTTTTTAACTATCTCAAGATGCTCGTTTCATCTTCAATTAACTTCGTTCAACCTTCGCAGTATTCCAAAATATGCACTAGTTGTATTGTGGTTGTAAGAATTGTGTATTTTGTGAAACTGCCGGTTGACCATGACTGCCGGACCTATTGTACAGCATAGTATACATATAGGATAACAGACCACGACTTTTTCGCAGTTCGCCCACCCATCCGGCGTTCCCCCACTCAGCCAACGCTTCGTCTGGTTTTCAAGTTCTAGCTGCGAACCATGGCAATAGTCGTCGGGTCTCCGATACCAGAAGATCAACTTGGTCCGCTGGAGCCGCTAATAGCAGCAGTTCGCTTTCTATGGCAAACTCGTGGTGGGTACCCGCTTTTTTAAAGAAATCCTGCGCTGAACTATGTAAACTACAGTGGCAATTACGGCGCTCTTATTCTATGATTATTGTGAGCGAAGACGCGTTCATCTTACTGAAGATTTGGAATGTGGTTGACGATGCAATGCACTAGTCCTCACCCTAGATGAAGAGGTGTGTACTACATTGTCTCTGTTTTCTTTCCTCCTAACTTGACAGTTCCATTACTCGCTCTCAGATCGAATTCATCTGGGTATATCCTTTCTTGCATGAATTCTGCTTAACTTGGCTGACACGACCATTACAGAAGCATCCAAGTTGGAGCTCGTCCACTGTGTTATATATATTCGTGCGAATTTCCTTGGTGTGTATGGCATTCACGGCTTCTGATGGCAGGCTGGGATAGGTTCGGTACTTCGGAACACTGTATAATTTGTACGTCGTCCATTTTTATACGATGCATCGCCCACTGACGCTTTCATCCGTAGGACTGCTACTGTCCGTGCGTATGGTAATCTTCGTTGTTTTATTCGCAGTGCTGATGACCGGGGAAGTGATGCTCCTCCCACGAACAGACCAAGTGAGTGTAGAATGACAATGCACACTAATTGCATTAGCTGAAGCACGATAGACGTACGATATTGTTTTGATTCCGATTCTGAGAATGTGTTACTGACTCCAAGTACACCGGTGTGATTATCTACATAGCTGTATGTGATGTCTAGCCATGTTTTCTCTCTATTAACAAAGTGGTAGGCCAATTTACCTTCGGTTCTGAAGCTTGGGTGGGTTCTATTATTTGGTGGGCGGTACAAGGTAAAGTTACAATTCCACCATCTGCCATGGCCTTGCCGAAGTTATCCCAGTGATACTACAGCTGCGCCTTTACGCCCTTTATGGTTGCTCGAAGAAACTTCTGGTCTTGATGGTAACATTATTCGCTGCAGAGGTTGGCACCATGCTGTGGCTCTTGATTGGATCCAGCCTTCTACGTTCTGGTCCGTCATTGCTCTCATTAGGATTTTCACCGTTACAGATTCTGATCTCTGCGGCAGGTACATTTTCCGAGCACATGTACATTACAGGAAACTACTACAGCGATGTAGGAATGTGTTTCGGTCACACCCTCCCTGCAGCCCAACACATATGGGTCGCCTCTTTTACGTTTGACGCGATTCTGGCTATACTCGCTGTCTGGGCCGGTATCCAGCACTCAAGGCAGCAGCCTTATGCCCTGTTGAGGTTTAACAAGCCACGGTTAGTCGATATTCTGATCCACGGAAATGTGGTATACTTTATCAGGTGGGCGTTCTCATGTCACTACTGAATGGACCCTGACAATAGGGCACAGTCCTCTCGTCACATTTATTCTGCTCCTTAAAGCGGATGTGAGTCAAGAGGTTACGTGGTTCGCCGACACACTCCTCTTCAGAGCGCCCGTCGTAATTTCTGCTGGTTGCCGCCTTATCCTCTCGATCCGACAGGTGGCAAGCTCCTCGACTAAGCAATACACCTCTATGTCTGCATGGGGTACCTCGAGTACGGCTGTTCCTGGACCTAGCATTAACCAGGGGCCCTAGGTGGAATTGTTCACTGGACAGGACTTCTCGGGGAGAGTGGAGACGAGGCTGGAAGCGTTGATTGGAAAGCTCCGTCTGTTCGAGATCTTCGTCGTAGCTACTTGCGCCGATCTTGATCGGCTGCAGGAAGACGCACGCTGCGATCTGCACTCCACTACTCTAAATAGTTGGTTTATGGATGACTAGGGGTATCAGGGTCGCCATGGATGCCTTCATGGCCACGTGGAGATGTTCCTCCGTCTCCGATATCGGTGCTCGCTGTGGCCCGACTCCCATCTTGCATCGATGAAATACAATCTTGTTACAGATTACAGCGGTTTGCAAAAGTTCGTGCAAAACGCAAAACAATTTCAGCAAGTGCCGGGAAGGACCCCGGAAGCAGCCCTAGACAAATTTAGTATTCAACTTAGTAATAGTCGGTGCTCCTTGTTGACCGCCTCCTACTAGCTCCTACTACAACTTATCTTTCGCCGCATCGTCTCTGTTTTCTTTCCTCCTTACTCTACAGAAGCGTCCCAGTTGGAAGCCGTCCACTGTGTTATGTGTTTTCGTGCGAACCTCTTTGGTATGTATGACATTGACGGCTTCTGACAGCAGGCTGGGTGTCTGCATTTCAGCTCAAGGTGGGGTCTGACCTTGCTCGTATATTTATGTCTATTAAGGTGGCGCGAGTTCATTCTAGATTGATCCGCACAGTACTCTGTCAGATGGTGGAAGGTCGAGGTGACTTACGAACGCGTAGTATACTGAGACTTGGGTGGAACTCTTACAAAGCGGAATAAATCCTCATCATCCGCCTTATCTGGTACGAGTTGTGTGCTCCTCTTTGTTGAGTCCATCTCGCCTCTCGTCGGTTGAACCCAGTGTCTACTTACATAGCTCCATGCTGCCTAACACCATTCAGAGCTCAGGTTTTAGTCGCCTTCAACTACTATATACGAACTACGGAACCGTGTGTCTGCCCACCCTTATTTTTTGTCACTGCTTGATGCGGCAGGTACGTTTTGTGATACGGACAAAAAAACTCTTGGTATGTATTTTGGCTTTAAGTAAGCATCCTTGTCTGACTGGGGTGGATCACAGCCATATCGTTTTCGCTGGGTGACCTCTTGCCATGGTTCCTGGTTATCGTTTTTCCTAATCCATACGTTCAATTGGCCTGTCTACTATCATCGACCTCGCACTCTGCCGCGCATATACCCCAAACGGTCAGGGGTAGGACTTGATCAGCGCCTAGGATACTATGATCACCGACAGGTTCTTGAGGTGAAGTTATGAAACATAAAGACGACCAAAGACATAGAGTGTTCAAGACCATTCAACTCACCCTACGCTTTGCGCACGAATGCTCTATCGGTCGCTGGGGTAATGCAAGGAGCGGTCTGTTCAGGGTCTATGCTCCGCGCGGGAAAATAATGTGGACGGAAAGCAGTGCCTGTCACTGCCAGGTCCCTGTTTGGAAACTTGTGGTGATAATGAAGTGCAGTCAAGTGAGTGGTTGTTACATATAAGTCTAGAATACCCCGTGTCTCCTGTGCTGTACACTAGCTGATATCCCTGGCGAACTGCCACTTTCCCACATGTTGGCTTCGAGCTTCAGAAAAGACCAGCGCTTTTGTCTTTCTACTCTTCACTGTGTGCAGTGTATAAAGGAACCGCGCTATTGGGGCCCCACCTGGAGATTTAACCTCTCGGTACCTACTATGGCGACAGTGAACGGTTATCCCATCCCGGTGTTTCAGCTCCCTGGTTACTATGAATATTCCTCAAAAGTCCTGCTGGACCAAGAGGCTCGCCGTAGGTGTACTGATCTGCCTTGATGTCTTCAACGTTGAAAAAATGCACGCCAGTGGCTATTTCAGTGGTTCTACTGTATGAACACTGTGAGTTACTAGGAGTGCAAATATCTGAGAATCTCTCGCTAACAAGGAGTGCGCTAGTTATAACCCTTGATCAGGAAGTGTGTATTGTCGTCTCCGTCCACTTTCCTGCTGCCTTACCTATTCCAATCATTCTTTTTAGATCGAGTTCATCTGGGTATTGTCTCTTTTTTTTTTGGCTTCTGGGGACCTGATATTGACATGGAAGATACAGAGACAAAGTTGGAAACCATCGAGTGTATTATACATATTTGTGCGGATTTCCTCAGTGCATAGGCTCTCCATAGCTTTTGACTCCCAGGCTGGGATAGGTTCGGTATTTCGGAACTTTGTATAATTTGTGAACCATTTCTTTTCTCCTTGTGATGCATTGTACACTGGAGCTCATACCACAAGCCTATAGGGTCTCTACAATCTGTAAGTAGGAATTCGATCTGTATTCACAACTTTGATCGCTTTCTTCACTGAAGTGATGTTTTTGCCGCAGTCAATTCCGGTGAGTTTTTATTAAATCCTTCGCAGTGGTCCAGCTAAGCCACGACAGCTGTACGATGGTGTTTCAGTTCCGGATCTAAGGATGTATTACTGAAATTCCATGGTGTCTGATGTTTATGACTAGATGTATGTGAGACTAGTCCCGCTGTTGACTCTCCCTCAATTGACAAACCTTAGGCAGCTTCTCCTCTGGCATTGAACCATGGGCAGGTTTTGTAATTTGGTGGTCGGTACAAGGTAACGTTATGCTCTACACCACACAGTATGGTCCTGCCAAAGTTGGTCACAGGGATACTACAAATGCGGCTTTATGCACTGTACTGTTGCTCTAGGAAGCTTTTGGTCTTCATGGTGATGGGTTTTGTTGGGGAAGTTGGCACCATTGTCTGGATGTTACTTTCACACATTCTTTCAAATGATGGTACATTGTTGGCTTGCATTGAGACTTCATCCACGACAAACTCTGACTGCTGTAGCAGGGAAAATATCTGTGTTCCGGATTTCATTCCCGGAGTACTATCGGAAGATCGATCAATGTCCCAATGAAGTGTTTGCAGCGTCCACATGGGTCCCTTGTCTCGTTTTTGAAACTATGTTATGTTTACTTGCTATCTATGCTGGTATCAAACACTCGAGGGGGCAATCATGGTGGTCAATGAAAGCCAACAGACCGCGACTGATTGGTGTTCTAATCCAGGGAAATGTCATTTATTTTCTCAGGTTGGTTTTCTCATGTCACTGCTGTAAGTAAGCTAATGATAAGAAACAGTCCTCTCGGAATGTTTCTCTTGCTTGTGATACACTCGCCTAGTAACATCACAGTCCAGTGGTTGACAAATGACCTTCTCTTCAGGGTACCATTCACGATTTTGGCTGGTTGTCGTCTTATCCTTTCGGTCAGAGAGGCGACTTCCATGCTTCAGTCGGACCAGTCAGTTTCTAACTTCCCGTCAACGGTTGTTTTTGGAGATAGAAGTAATTTAAGTCATGCGTAGGGATTCAACATGTATAGCATGATGTTCACATGTACAATTGCAACCAATACGCACACCAGTATCACCTTGCTTGGCAAGGTCTCAGTCACCCCCGTAAATCGTGAGAACGTGCCTCCTAACGTTCCGCGACTTGCCGCGCTTTACTAGCCCTAGTTCGAGAAAAGGGCTACGTAGATCTCCATCCTTCGATGTTTTTGGATGTATCTTCTGA
>Ga0307518_10000886_pt1 | contig 22270 bp, 20 predicted proteins | sample 25_EM_MG_FD_203889 | JGI IMG/M metagenome (GOLD analysis project Ga0307518, IMG submission 203889) | Populus trichocarpa ectomycorrhiza microbial communities from riparian zone in the Pacific Northwest, United States - 25_EM | ecosystem: Host-associated > Plants > Roots > Unclassified | place...
ATATGCGCCTCCAGCAGAATGTGCTGTACTAATCATGAGAACCGACGAGAAAGGGCTTATTATAAATTTCTACCTTGATTATTCTCGCATATTCCGTAGTTTTTGTTGCCACCCTTGTGCCAGTTGGACAGTGTCCTGTATACATGAGCGTGCACCATGCGAACAGGAGACACAGTTGCATCTACATCAGTTCTGACATCGAGGTTGGTGGCGTATTGCATTCTAATGGTGTCGTGTCTTGTGGCGCCTTGGTTAGAGTGCTTGGCACAATAACTAATGCCAGTGACCTGCAGGGTCCTCAGGGTTTCGTCTGGTACCTTCCAAGTCCTGTCCACACGTTCATGAGCTGTGCGAAACGATATCGCGATCTGTCATCAGGTGGGCATGATGGTTGTTCCAACAGAGCAGCGTCAAGGGATGGGCATGTGAAAACTAAAGTGCATGATAGTAATGTAGTAAATGCCTCGAGAACAAACGGGCTGACAAGGATTTAAACGGATAAACCAGATGCTGCCTAATCTATGGGTCATTCGCGTATTGCGACTTCTGCAAAAACGGTGTAAGCTCCAAACACGAGGAATAGATGCAAGAAACACACTGAAGAACTCGTATGATAGCCAACACAGAGCGTTACTTGGCATATGCGTAAGCACTCGGGGTGATATTCCCCGGAAGAACCCTCTCATTCCGTCTCGTTTCCATATAATCTGCATAGCATCCAGCATCCCCCCGACTCTCCGTAATTCACGGTCTTGCGATGATCCCCGCGTCTGCAATAGGGTTTTGGCAACATCTAAGGGGGTTGTAACACCGGCAGCCACACCTCCAGCAAGTCCTCCAGCAATCACATGAGAGGAGGGCGAGTACTCCCCTGTGGGGTTCAGTTGCCTTTTGACTTGCTCATAGACCGTGAACTGCACGGCCGTGAATGGAACTGACATCGTCAGCGTGGTGGGATAAGAGACGTAGAAAGCAGCGAGACCCTCGTTACGGTAGACAACCCGCATGGCAGTAAAAACAGAGCGGAATTCAGATTGGTGAACCTGCATTCGCTGCTTTATGACTGTAAGTACGATAGATGGTGGGCTAAAAAGAGCTATAGCAGAGGCTGCAAAGAGCTCACCGTCAAATGGGTTCATGAGCGCATCACTGGCGATAGTCGCGGAGGCGCCAGCCATCACTGTAGGAAATGATTGAGTACACAAAAACATAGACATGTGCCAAGCAGGTAAGAGCATACTTGTCGTGAGTGGCTGATTTGCCCCGGTCTTCCCCCCTGCAAATTCCTTCACGAACTCGTACGTCCCAAAGTGTACTGCGTGAGCGGGACCGGCGCCTAATATCACAGAAGAGACTCCCCTCCATAGTACTCGTATACCCTCCGTTGACGATATACGAGTGAAGGCGTTTCCTATCCCTGTGTACATTGCCGCGGGTGATGTCGCGAAAACTTGCATTCGCGTCTATGTAGTCTCACCGTTAGCCCGCCACTGTAGAGATAAGACCGAATGACTGACTTTGATGCTATCTATCGGGAACATGACTGCGTGCTCCGTAATGCCTGCCTGTCGTGGGACTGCGTCAGTTTTTTCTCGGCCACGCAATTTTCCAGCGAGTGTTCAGATGGTGACTTTGATGTAGTCTGTCCATGACACTGGGTCGGCGGATAGGAAGGTAACTTACCAGGGCACCAGCCATCATATTGACCTGGTGGGATGAAAATGAATGAATGGCGAGACAAGTTACACACAGATTACTTACGCCGAGACTTGCATTAGAGGGCAATGCTTCATAGTCCACCTCGTCGGCCATCCAGTCGAATCCTGATGAGAAGATTAGTGTTCTCTGCAGTCAACTTGCGCGAAGTTGATGAGAACAGTGAAAGAGTGTGCAAGTCAACGCGCGGCAATTTTCGGAGCACTTGGACGTGCGACAAGAGAGATCCCGCTAAGCCCAGGAGGGAATGGCAGTATATAGGTGTGGCGGGCCAGTGGTCCTCCTGGAAAAGTCGAGTCGGCGTTTCGGGAACTTTGGTCACTTGAACTAGCTTGACCTTCTCGCGAATCTGACCAAACAAGGTACACACACAACACTTGACCGAAGAATGTACACAAATGACACAATCAATAGCCTATCTTTCTGCCATTTGAGCGTCTATGTTCTATGTAGTCCCTTTTCTGCCCTTGTCCTCTGCAGCCAATCGGTCATGCTCTTCGATATCACTACAGAGGGATCAAAAACACAATTAAGTCCAAGTTGAAGTAAAACTGATGGAAGGTACCTACATTGCTTCCCATGGATAATCCAACCTACGACCCGGCAGAGACGTCACGGATGAATTAGTACTCTATCAGAAGGTTGTCAGTGATCTTACCACTCATCGGCTGCTTCCACGCCGGCGAAATACCTGATAAAGACATGAAACGTGAAGCAGGTGAGGGAATGACGAAACTCACAAGAGATTTGGTGGAAGAACACCGAGCTTCGGCTTATCCTTGTTATGGACTACAAAAACCGCGAATTCTGTACGATTAGCCTCGCGATCGGGCTCTGGAAGATTCTGTAATTCAACCTCGACATCTTTCTGGAGTTCCGAAAGGGCATATCTGTGTGGGGGATATGTCATTAACTTCACTTCCAGCGACGAACATGCTCACTGCAGCGTTTTCCGCGAGTCGTCGACCTCGTCCTGTGGTACGGTAGAAGCTGGATGTCTGAGAGTGTAACAAGATAACCCACGACAATAAGGGCTCTTCTACCGAGGAGGGCTTTGACTGCGCCTGGGCCACTGTCATGGTACTGTTCAGCATACGATGTGGCTGGAAAGAAATAAAATTTACAGCCATTGAGTGCGGATAACTTCGTTTCCAATCTTTTCCGCGGTTGTTTCTGGCAAAGACTCGTACAACGAAAGACCGATCGCTTGTATCGGGATGTTTCTTTTTGTCGAGGGATCCTTCAAGAAAGTTCGCTGGATATTCACACGTCAGGGGTTTTATTTCCAAACTTAGAGTCGCATGAATCTGCAACAAGTCAAACGCCGAGAAACTTACTAGTACTCGAGCAGGGAAGAAGCCGCTGATTGATGACGAGCGTCATGATTACTTTGCGCCTCAGCAAGAAAGAAGGAAAGAAAAACCTACCCTCCCCCTGCCAAGTCAAACGGACAATGACAACAAGAACGTCAATCAACTGAGGTTAAGCTGAACGTATAGTACGAACCAATCGCGATCAATAAGTCTGGTTTGAACTGTTCGGATATTTTGCCTGCGGAGGCCTTGATAATGTTGTGGATGTCATTGTAGGTCGTGCGGACGTGTTCTGGCTCTGACATGGCGATAGAAAAGACAGATTGGTATAGGTTGTTTACGCCGCTGGTATCGCGATCACAGCAGGAGCGATGGTATACGGATTTCTACGCTATTCTCCCTATGTTTCCCGAGATTCCCGAGAAGTGGAAGATAAGAAAATCGATGATCACGTGATTCGTGTGATAATTCAAGTAGATGGTTACTCTACTCACTTGTATTACTTTTTGTACTCATTCTCCGATGACTGACAATGGGGCCGCAGGTTCGCAGCAGGCAGGGCCATCAAGTGCTCCTAAAGCAATAGGGAGCCTGGCGAAGAAGCAATCGGACGTGACTAGACAAGGCACTCAAAGGCTCAAGTTTGTACCGACTCTGCCAGCCCGCAGAAAGAAAGAGTGAGTAAACAGCTATCCTCATACTATCTCTGACTGGATGGATCGACCTCCAGGGAGGTCAAGCAGGTGCGGATCTTCGTTGCTGACGTTTGTGTGCTGATTGCCTGGTAGGAAGCGCCTACAGAAAATGTTCAAGCTACTCCTCCGGCCAGAGGAGACGGACGTGGTCGCGGACGAGGTAGAGGGCGCGGTGGAGAGACGAGAGGAGCTGCGCCACGACCGGCTCAAACAGAAATGATAGCTAGTGGTCCTTTTGCCATGGGTCCCGCTCTGGCTGGTACCTCAGCTCGTCGCACTGCACCCCGGTCAAATTTCACTGCAATTGTGCCGCTTGGTCCGGCAACTGGTGCATCCTTGGGCAGTAATCTATCTAATACACCTGCACCTCAGCTGAAAAGAGATAAACAACACGTAAATTTACTTGAATCCACAGCAGAAAAGGAGAGTAAACGAGAAAGCGACGAGGAAATCTATTCAGAACCAGATGAGGGAGTTGAGATTGTGGACATGGAAGACGTAGGGAAGCTTGACTGGATGGCACCAGAGACTGTACAAGCACAGCGTCGAGAGCAAAAGAAGAAGAAACTGGAAAAAGCAGAAGTCGACGAACCATCGATCCCCTCCGAGTCCAAAGGAAAAGGTAAGCATCCTGCTAAGTCATGTGCTGATCCATCAATATCCATCGTCCTAGGGAGGGAAGTTACCAAAAATAAGGACATAGCCGGCGCAGTGGATCCGAGCGAAAGCGAAGAAATTGAACTCGAGGATCTCATCGAAGACTTCACTTTTCAGGCGAACATCGGACAAGTAGGCATAGCTGTGTCCATAGCAGATATGTATTGAACTTCGCTTTTTCAGGAAGTGGGCGTTCGCCAAGAACGTATATACCTTTTTCAGTTTCCAGACCCTTTCTTCACATTCGTCTCAAATGTAGCCCCACTCTCTGCAACCCCGATGGACACGGATACTCCAGAACCAGGGCCCCCAGATGCGAGGCAGCGTAGGGTGTCGTTTGCAGCGGACGTAAAGCCTCCTGCACCTATGACAACAGCACCCACTATGGCACCTGCTAATGATGCACCTACCCAGAAAGAGCCACCAAAAGTTGACGGAATCATAGGCCAGTTGGAGGTTTATAGATCGGGTGCAGTGAAAATGCGCCTCGGAAACGACATCCTCTTGGACGTAAGGCTGTTCTCACGTAGTCAATTCCCCGACTAAGTCTCTCTTTAGGTTTCTGGAGCTACCCAACCCTCGTTTTTGCAGCAAGCAGTCCATTTGGACATGGATCATAAGCAACTTCACGTCCTTGGAGAAGTCAACAAACGATTTGTTGTTTCCCCTGACGTCGACACTCTTTTGACCGCTATGGAAGCGGAGGACACCGTTAACGCGATGAACCTGGATGATCCCAATCTCATAAGAATGGATCCCTAATCGTTGCACAATAAAGTAATTAAACGACAGAGTGACTAGTGTGAACGGCGTGAATTGTCCACCAAGTGAAAGCTAAATGACGAAGGTGAAGCCTATGAACCCCAGTTTACATCAAGGTTATTGGCGAATTGCCGCCACACTTCCTCCCTGTTTTGGGATTGTGGAACAGGAGGAGCAGACGCGACATGCGACACTTGCGGTGGCTGCGGGAATTGTTGCTTTGACTGCAGCCGTTGTTGCTGAGGACGTCGTGCCGAAATTGACACCTGCTGTGATGGGCTAGACCCGGCAGAAGCTGGGTGAACGACGAGCTGGGACATGTTCGGGGGAGTATTCTGCACTGTTGGATCAAAGTATGAAAACCCCCCTCCAAAACCATCGCGCGAACTAGATGGGGATGCGTAGTACGTGGCAGACGTGAGTGAATCGTGATCGAACGGAGGTGCGCAATAATTCATATGCGAAGGTTGTGATACCGACCCTAATTGATCTGTAAAATCCTCGCTGAGGTTTTTAAACCTATAAGGGTACGAGGCACTGCTTGATGCTGGGGAATGGGACGGAGAACAGGTGATGACGCTCTTGCGACCCTTGAGTACGTCGAGCTCGTCAGCCACAGGACTATGGGAGCGTCGAGGGGGGAGCCTGCTGCCTGCCTGTACACCTGAAAGGGAAGAGAATGCACGCTGTCGCAGTTTCTGAAGGACAGGCTGAGAGGCCGGTGAATAACGTGTCGAGGGGTTATGGGACATTTAGAACATACTAGAGTGGCTGGTGGGCGACAGGGCTCTGATCCCAGTTCGTACAAAGATATGGCTTGGTCTAGCTCCTTCATCGCGTTCGAGGACAATGTGCAGCGCGGGCTTTCGGCCACCAAAGCCCCCAAGATGACCTTGGAATTACTCGTTTCAAGTGCTGCGTTTTGTGGTTGCATGCGATGTACTCACGCATGATGAGAATACGCTGCTCCAGAAAAACCACTGCATACTTGCAGCAGTAGGATGTACGGCGTATAAGCCTCTGAGGCTGAATATCAAGCGACATGCGCTACGATACGCCGCTATAACCGACGGCGAGTACTTGTGCTGCAAGGGGCTGTCCGGAGCTTCACTGATAGCTTGAGCAAAGTAACTTCTGTGAATATACAACAGGTCTGTGCGCAGTGAGTGCAGGGACCACTTTACAGGAAGGGGGGCTGCCTACTGGACTCTCGTATACATAATGCGAAGTACTGCTGCATGGCCTTCGTGCGTTCATGGGACCAAACACGGCCGACTTCCGACGATTCCACTGGACACTGCAGATGAGATGGCACGAAAAACTTGCGGATCTTGAGATCTAGCTCCAATACAGCCGAATAACCTGGCGGGCGCATGTTGAAGACGTGGTTGACAGAGACGGTGAGGCAACTCGCGGAGTACCGAAATTTCCAGCTGTGCCCTGAGAAAACTGGCATCAGATCTTGGCCAATTTGCGGATAGGAGGAAGGAAAGTCATCCTACAGCCCATCTCCGCATTGCCTGAAGGGGTCATTGAGGCATCAGTGTCCTCTGGGAATTTGCAGTCGGTGTGGTGTATATTCAAGGCAGGAGGTCTCCCATTGACGATGCTCTGCAATACGTGTCAGGCCCAGTTAATTGTATCCACGTGAAGGGTGCGATGTACCGTCCAAGCGTCATACATAAACAACTCCCAGAAAAGGGTCCGCCTGCGTCGGACTTCCTCTGGGCCTAGATTCCATCCAGCGCTGTCTCTTTCTTTGAATTCAGCCACCCATTCAGTAACCCCATTGGTCTGGCGCTATTTGCACTTACGTAGCCCAATCTGTTGGTAAACGGGTTTCAGCCTGGAATAGAGAAGCCCATACACCTTGGGCTCACAATTTGTGCGGCCCTTACGCACAGGCCAGTTAAGAGCCACATCCCCTCGTTGTTCGATCGATCCGAGTGGTATATGAAGCGTATTGTCATAAAGATCGCCTGGACTGTTGAACAGGTTGCCTCATTAAGCATTGAGTCGACACATAAAGCAGCCCGTGCAAGTGCATAGTATCGCTCTCTTTCCAGCATCGTGGAAGATTCACAGTCATATAGTGCCCCTGATGCTAAAAGAATAAAGAAAACCGAGAGTGTGTGGGAGTGGACTCGATCTAGATTGGCGAAGTTAAGATTTCCATAAAGCGGATTGATGACACTAGTTATAAAATCGCTTCTCGGGATAGGATCGTGCCTATGAAAGTGGTTTCAAAAACAGAACAGAAGTCGACTGAAGGCAATAATAACTCACATCCATGCCATATTTTCGTAGTAGAGGTCTGTCAGGTAAAGAGCGCGTTCCTGGGTGGGAATGTACGGCGCGAAAGGGTACTTGGTGTATGGGTTCTCTCGGAAGCCGAATGGGTACGCGTTGCATAATTCGATTATCTCGTTGGGGAAACCAAGATTTTTTAGGTCAGTTAAACACTGGGAGATATCATCTGGCTGTTAGATGTTAGCCTACGTCATGTTTGCACGATACCAATCGAGTATCACTAACCGCGAGCAACTGCTGAAAGTACTATCGTTCGAAAAGCGTGAGCTAGTGCTATGCAGAGATGTAACAATCATCACCTCCGAACCAGCAGACTCTCCGTGGTATTTAGCTTGTCCGTACTGACCGATTGAGAGCGATCCCATCGCGTCAGTCGCCTCGCGCACCTGACCATCGTTGTCGAATAGTGTATGTATATCCGGGGGATCCTCGGACACGAGCCGAGAGGATTTCCCTAGAAGGGGATGTAGCTTCGCTGAGTCGGAACCATTCTGTGCCCCCTCTAGTGCTTGTTCAAGCTGTTTAATCTTCTCCGTCATTGATTTTACCTGTTCGGTAAGTCGCTGGGCATGGGCCATAAGGACTCTGGGCACCCAAATCAGACATCCGACTCGGATTATCAACGTAGGACGCAATTGCGGATCAAACGCACTTGTTTCCTTTAGTAGCTGCCAGTGTCCCTGACAGTAGGTAATATTAAAGCATAGCAGGAGAACGTAGGCAACCAATACTGACCGTCGGGACAAATAGCGGCGCATCCGCGACGTATGCAAGATTGACAGGGAAACGTCCTGTGACGAGTTGTGAGTCCATACATGGGCCACCTATTTTTGCTACTCACCTGTCACACTTCAGCTTGGATCTCCAGAGCCGATCAGTTGTGGGGCCGTGAATGGGCTGGCAAAACGATTGCATACCTACGACATTCGGCACAAGAAAGACCAGCTTTCCGACCGCCGCTCCCTGGGCTTTCAGTATTGTTAACGCTGCTCTCTGCTACTGAAGAGCTCATGCTTGATGGATGGGTAGCTGGAACGCCCACGGACTGAGTTTAAGTATATGTAGATGTCGGTGAACCGGTCGCCGTAGGTTATATCTTACCGAGTTACCGAATTTGCTGACAATTTATTTCTGCGGGTCGGGCCATGATGTACATGCCTGTGCGTGTGCGCCCAAAGTAAGTAAGGTCTTATGTCAATCCATGCCGTTTCAGCATGAAATAATTTAAAGGCCGAACTGCAATGTTTGAGGGCACTGACAAATATGCAAGGAGTTGCCTAAAATGCTGTCCTTACGTGGGGGACGAAAGATCTACACGTTTTTTGAGCAAACCAAAGTATATTCGTATCGTCATCGTGTACTTACTTCGGGCTGTCCAATCACGCGAAGTGATCAAATGATCACCACGGGAGGTATCATCAACCACTTCACGGAAGAAATCAAGACGCCGACGCGTTCCCATGCCTGACCTGGAATGACACCGATCAGCGCCCATGAAAGCTAGTTGAACTGTCTTTGCAAGCAATTTGGGGACTTCGGTGATCTCGTTGCCGGAAAACAGACCTCAAGGCCTCATGTTGGTGTCTCAGCAACACTAGATCGGCATAATATAACCATCACAACAGCCAGATTTACTCGATAGAGAGACGGAGTAAACGCGTTTATTAGATTAAGGAACAAAAGCATCGAAGAAGACAGACGTTCAACTTGAAAGTAGTGTCTACGCAGGTCTACGCCTGCAGGTCCGATCCAGCGCATGTACCATCCTGGAAGAGTTACTGATCGTCAGCATGTTGATGAGAATGGAAGGAAAAGGGTCAGACAAAAACGGGATGATACTGCCAAAGCAGCACACCCGAAGGTAGCTGAGATGGTTTTCTGCACCGCAGGAAATCCTGCATAAAGCCAAATGCCTCAAACATCATTTTGCAAGGCTGGAAACCTTGCGAGAGGAAGAAAGACGCGACTACTTACCGAACTGCAGAAAATTTGGTAGAGTGCTAGAGAGAGAAAAAGAACGTGGGAAGTTTATATATGTGGAAGCGAGTAATTCAACTCCGACAAAGCGGTGCCACCGCCAACTATGTCGACGCCAGGACCATCCGATGCCCAAGCTTCCCAGACCCAGCCCGTCCAATATACATACAATCAACCTCAGGGGAATTCAGATGCATTGCAGCAACCGTCGCAGTCGACTGGCACATTAACTGCGTCTAGTTCTAGCACCCAGCCCCAGACGCGTCAAGCAGCGGAAGATGCTCGAAAAGATCGGACATTAGCCGAATTTCTACTTATGCTTGATGAATACGAACCTCTGGTATGTGCATATTTGCACACGCGCTACTAGTACGATCCCATTACTCGTTAGATTCCAACGGAAGTCACAGATTACTACCTTCAAAGAGTAGGATTCGAATGTGATGATACACGGCTGTAAGCAAATCATAAAGAACCGAAAGCTGTACACCCTCAAGTAATTTCTCAGGAAACGACTCCTTGCCCTTGCAGCCCAGAAGTTCGTGTCTGATATCGCCGCTGACGCGTACCAACACGCTCGTATACGTACGAATGCTGCTGGTGGACGTGCCAGAATGAATATAGGCTCAGGAGCTTCCAAGGTGTGTTTGATTTTGTACGTATAATATGACTCCTTGCTATAACCGGGTCTCGCATAGGACAAAACAAGAACTACACTAACCATGGATGACTTAAGCGCAGCACTCGCAGAGTATGGGATCAGTGCAAAGAAACCAGATTTCTATCTTTGAATCGCGTATATTTCACTTACCTCGTTGCCTCGTGTAAGTTGTAATCACTGCTCCTAAGCAACTACGCCAGCTTTGATGCAATGAAATATAGTAAGACTACACCGTGATTCTACAATAATCACATTTCCGGAGATGACTTCGAAGGCACGTCGAGCGAGGGGTTGAACGTTCGAGGCGGCGGCTAGCCCAGCGTGCACGAGTTGTCCTGACATTATCATATGCATCTGCAAGATTTGGCGTCACGCTCTCGTTATAGAGCAGGAGGTAACTCTATCTGAAATGCTGCCGTTATGTTGTGGATTAAACCCTCGATCGGATCGGGCGATCATCACGGTTGTGTAGCGGAGGTGGCAGCCGCACGACAGCCCCATTACCCCCCACATGCACACTCTCGGTGTGCTTAATGCACCGCTGGGACGATAAGGCGACAGTGGGAATATTGTATTTATCTATGACGTGATAGTGGCCACGCACAAATGCATGTGCCGCCTCGCCTATCACCAATTGTATTCTTTTCGATTTGTCTCTCTGGAAGTCGGATGTGATTTCCTCCGAATCATGACTTTAACGCTATTTTGTAGGTCAAAAAACCGTGTAAGTGTGGAAACCATGAGTCGATCGAAACCCTCAATCATTCATAAACCATCACAACCCTCATTGATTGTCGTCACCGGTATCAATCAGATGGTCTGGACAGTGTCCATGCTATACTTGCGGCCAACACGCTTGTGAACATCACATCCGAGGTTATGATACAGTTTATGTAAGTAGTGCCACTTACCACAACAAATGGGACCGCATGACTGACATCCATGTAGAATGCTGGGTGAGGTGGGTCGTAGCATGAAAAGCCTTGCCAGTGATCTCCAGAATTACATTCTGATAAACGGCGTCAACAAGTTCAGGATCGGGTTGGGGTCGTTGCCTCTTGCGGATATGAAAGCCAGAACGCTTGCTCAAAACTGGCCAGCTCACAAGTATAATAAAAGTGGCTTTCGCCCACAAACCTAACGATCGAGGTGTGTTCGCTCCTTACTCCTATCAGGTCTGCATAAATCTTCTTAGCTATTGTCGAAGGATACGCTTTGATTTCAGTTGAATGTATACCATGCACTACCCTCACGATGTAGTCACGGAATATAGTACAATTCAAATTGCGTAAAGAAGATTAATGAAACAGAACGACATCCATCTGTAACCACTTTGTCTCACTACATTTTTCTATATGAAGTGACCAAAGCTCGAGATCCGATCCAGTATCCCCTGAAAAGAAAAATTGGGGGAACTATCTCAACGATGAATATGGAATCCTGACTCGAGAAATCTTGCTACTGGTGGTCGTCGAACCAAATCGGGGAAGTTCCTAAGCATAACTGGTTGACGACATGATTTGGATGGGGACACAAACGCCACTGGAATGTGCACAGCATGGAATGATTTAATTATACTTCGGCTTACGGACAAACGCTGCGCTTGGGGAAGTACACGCACTTTAGGTCTCGATGGTTCGATGATATGTACAGCCCTAGATGGCATGCAGCCGCAACAAAGTCGGTGTGCCTATGGACTATGAAACCATGAAGTTCAGCTCAAATGTCCGTTGTACAAGAGTGGAATTACACCTCCGTCAACAACGCAAATTAAGAAGTACCGCTTTGCTTGGCAAAAAATAACGCTATATGGCAATTAAGACGATGGGGCGCGAGTAAGCAGACGGATAGCCACACGTACGGATTCTGTGATTGATAGAGAGATGTGTCCAGGACGTTTTGAATTCAATTCGAGGCTTTGGGGAGGTGAGGCAATAAATGAAAGATCCAAGGTCACTTGCCTTTCGCCCGGGACAAGAATAGAGGGACCAGGGGACCTCTTGTGAGACATTATAATACTACAAGTGAAGGAATTTTGTATGCACTATTTGGGCCTCTTCCTTCAGTTACCGCAAGCAGCAAATGCAATATTCTGGAGAAATGTTAGATTCATAGGGGTTGTGCTTTCATTTACCTGGGGTTTAAAGACCTGCGACAGTTCAAATCATAGGTAATCGTGTGTAGAGAGTTGGACATGTGAAGGAGAGCCCTAAAGGTAACAACCCTTGGTCTTGGCGAGCAGACTAGTACAACACGAGTTCGAATATCTGTTACATAAATCATCTTAGCAAGTTTATTGTGTGTCCGGAAATGACGCTGCCTGTCTGCCACTGAAAAGGAGATGCTGAGGGAAGTTGACCCCATACAAAGATGGTGGCGATGAGTACTGGTGAAGAGTCTTCCTGCTTGCTCCCCAGAATGGGGCATCAGCTACCAGCATGGAGGTTAATTCAAGTACGGAATTGGGTTGGGCTGAGGAAGAGAAGGCGAGTTTGGACGATATGGAAGTAAGATCTAGTGCAAACCTGTCGAGAACAAATGAATGGCTGATAAGGACAAAGAAAGCAGATCCTATTAGACATTAAGACAAATGAAATGAAAAGGTGACCTATGAAGGGAAAAATGGAATTACTGAATGGCATGTCAGGGGCGGTCAGAAAGCGAACAGACACAGACGCATTTCCATTGTCAGCGGGCAAAAGGATGAAATAATAAACTGGGGATGCTGGTTCGGAAGATGTGTGAGACATGGATATTGACGCAGGACTCGGAGCCCAGGGGGACTCCTGGCAAGGCGGACCTGGACCAGGAGAATATGTCGTTTTCCATGGAGGAATGGCTAGCTTCAGGTTCTGCGGATAGAGGCTCCGTCGATCCAGACAAACATACTGCGAAGAGGACAATGTGAATGTAACACGCTATGTTGCAGATGGGAGGCGACTAAGCAGCCAATGCAACATCTATAAGTAGCTGGTGGAGATGCCCGACATGGTCATGCATTTGAGTTCTGATTACGGGGCGGGACAAGATGGATCAAGGATACCCTGCCAGCAAAACAAGACCAAATGGTTATACCCCGATGGCGGTGCGGGTGCAACCACTCGTCTTCCCCAAACTCCTACCTCCACCATCTAACCGTCTATCAGAACATTCCAGCTGTATAATCTCCTCTCTGACCAATGGCTAAGAAAAACCGCAAGAGCACACCCAAACTGTCCGGCGGGGGCGCGGTATGTGAACTCGACAACCTATTCTGATATCGAGCAGGGCATGACCTGATTTCGTCCCAGCATCTTCCTCGCGCCTCTGCTCCCACCGATGCGGACTCAGCCTCCACCAGAAAGTCAAAGGTCAAACGACTTGGCGACCGCATCCGAAACATTTTTTCCACGGAGGTATGTCGATGTTGTATATGCAATCTCTACCGGGTTCATGAACAGTGATAAGGCGAAAACCCAGGATGAACACACAGAAACCGTAGACATTGATGAACAGGGAACACCACAGCAAGATGAGCAGAATGGACCTGTTCCAGGCGAAACAGAAGCGACGCCTGTGCAGTGTGCGCATGGCCCACTCGTAGCAAGTCCTCTCGGTTCATTCCAAGGAAAGAGGTTGTCTGCTTCGTCGGTAGGTTCAGCTTATACACGTGTGCTGGTCTGATCTGAACTGCTTGCTTGCAACGATCCACAACCAGCCCACTGCAGTCGTTCCTGAAGTTGCCGTGGACATCCCACCTCAAAACTCCACTGTCGGAGCTGATCCTGAGAATGCTGCAGTGCAAAAAGATAAAGGCCAGCCTTCTGTTCCTCCCGTGGTATGTGCATATATCGCCGCTGCATGCACTTCCAGTGCTCAAGGATTCCGCTAGGTCTCAGGCGATGATAAGCCTACTCAAGCCATTCTCAACGATATTCAGGACGTAGAGAAGAAGTTATTGGATATCAATTCCATTCCTCGCGCTGCAGAAATCGGTGTCGATGCAACTGACTGTGCGAATACTGCGATGACCGGCCTAGATACCATCAGTGCCACATATCTTCAACCCCTGAAAACCTTCAATACCGTCGTCAATGCCATTGCTAACGTTAGTTTCGCTACTTGAATGTGCTCTCATCCTCTCTGATCATCCTCTCTGATGCCCATCCGTAGATACATCCATACGCTCAGATGGCGTTGAGTGCGTTGAGTGTAGCCTCCAAGGTGTGCATACATCATACCAAGTGTAGCCGTTGATGCAATTCCGAACAGATGATCCTGTCTCAAGCGAACCTCGATGAGTCCATTGTTACTCTCCTCTCTAGAGTCGTCCAAACCTATGAATTTATCCTGGAGAACAACTCTTCGTCGAAGATCAACGCCATGAAAGACGTACTGGTACAGATCGCCCAGATAATACGGGAATGTGCGTTTTTCATATCCCAGTACTCGGAAACCAAGAGCTTCTGTAGGTTGCCTCGTCCTTTTCATCCTTTTCGTATGAATTCATCTCCTTCACAGGGCGTAGACTTGGGAAGAATGTCTTTAACGAGACAGGCGCCAAGGTCGCAAACTACAACTCGAAGTTAGATAATCTGATGCAGGATCTTCGAGATCGGGCAGTCCTCAACGTCCAAGTGGGTGTCCAACAGATCCGGGAAGACCTTAGCTTGGACTCCTTGGTTTGCGCAGGCCAAGTCGGACTGATCAAAGGAAAGAAGTGTCTCGATGGCACAAGAGCCGAGATCTTGAACGAGATCCTTGACTGGATCAATAACACAGACCCAGCGACACCACCAATCTTCTGGCTCCACGGTCAAGCTGGAAGGGGAAAATCTGCCATCGCCCACACAATTGCTTCGCAGGTTCAGAATCTCGGCATGCTTGGGTCGTGCTTCTGCTTCAACCGTGCTAGACATCACGAAGGACTTCATGTGAAGCTATTCACCACCATCGCACGCCACTTGGCTGATCGCGACCTCCGCCTCCGCCAAAGCCTAGCTGAAGTGATTGCCAATGACTACTCGCTGAGGGATACGGCAGACATCGCAGAGCAGTGGCAGAAGTTCATACTTGAACCCCTTTCCCAATTAGAAGGGCCCTTGTCCCGAAACGTTGTCATCATCATCGACGCTTTAGATGAGAGCGGTGCGGAGGCCACTAGGCAGGATATTCTCGGCATCCTTGCTGCTCATGATGCACAGCTTCCAGCGAACATTCGGATCGTGTTGACTTCTCGGCCTATCATGGACATTAGACAGGCATTGCTGGCCAGTCAACACGTCCAGGCAAGGTCCCTCGACGATATCGAAGCCGAGTCGGTTACCCGTGATATTACTCATTATATTTCCACCACGCTCAAGAAACTCGGCGCCGCATTCTCCGACAAGGACTTGGAACGACTTGCTGCGAAATCAAATGGTCTCTTCGAGTGGGCCCGTCTGGCGTGTGATTTCCTTCGCCCTAGATTTGGTGTTGAACCAGAAGACTGCTTCCGTGAGATCACGTCTCATGCTGCCGGTGATGCAAGCACCTTGCTTGATGAAATGTATACCACGTTTTTGAAGGACCTCACAAAGGGATCGTCACTGAACAAGTTTCGCTCCGTCATGCGGCAGATCCTGTGGTCGAATGAACCACTCTCTATCAGTGCACTGGACTCGATGCGTTGCAAGTTCACTCGGGAGGATGACCATTTTTCCGTACGCGTCATCCTCGGCTACATGGCGTCCTTTCTCACTGGTACCATCGACCCGTTCATTCCTGTTCGTCCCCTGCATGCTTCGTTCTATGACTTCTTGTTGGATAAAACACGGAGTGGCGAATTCTTTATTGACGAAGCTGATGTACAACATGAACTGGCCCTCGCCTCGCTTTGTGTCATGCAAGATGGCCTTCGGTTCAACATCTGTGGACTAGAAACATCATACCTGCGCAACTCAGCAGTGGCAGACTTGGCAACGAAGATTGAAAAAAAAATTCCACTGCATTTGTTGTATTCCTGTCGATTCTGGGCAACCCCACCTCTATGACTCTACATTTGATACAGACCTGGCAAAACATGTCATGGTTTTTGTGACTGGAGAAAAGATTCTGTTTTGGATGGAGGTACTTGGGGTGTGCAAGTGTATTGGTGAGGCTGATAGGGCTTTGACCATTGCTGAGAAATGGCTGCAGGTGAGCAGTATGCTGTATTGCACAAGTTGGGCAGCATGTTAATAATAAGGTGACAGGGAAAAGCAGAGTATGGGAATGCTCTGATGTTCATCCAGGATGGCATCAAGTTTGTGCAACATTTTGCTGGTGCAATTTCTGAAAGCACACCACACTTATACCTGTCTGGATTACCATTTTCACCATCCAAGTCAACATTGACCAACATGCTGACTGCAAATTTTCCAAACATAGTTCAGGTTGTCAAGGGACAACATGACATGAAGACTGGCCTAGTAATCAACACATTCTTCAAGGCCACACCTCCTTAGTCTCTTCAGTTGCATTTTCACCAGATGGAAGGTACATTGTGTCAGGCTCTTGGGATCACACAATCCAAGTTTGGGATGCACAGACAGGTGCACAGGTGGGCAACCCTCTCAAAGGGCACACAGACTCAGTCAACTCAGCTGCATTCTCACCAGATGGAAGGCACATTGTGTCTGGTTCAAATGATCACACAATCCAAGTTTGGGATGCACAGGCAGGTGACCAGGTAGGTAACACTCTGCAAGGGCACACAGGCCCAGTCTGGTCAGTTGCATTCTCACCAGATGGAGGGTACATTGTGTCAAGGTCAGAGGACCACACAATCCAAGTTTGGGATGCACAGATAGGTGGTCAGGTGGGCAACCCTTTGCAAGGGCACACAGACCCAGTCAACTCAGTTGCATTCTCACCAGATGGAAGACACATTGTGTCAGGCTCAGAGGATCACACAATCCGAGTTTGGGATGCACAAACAGGTGTCCAGGTGGGCAGTCCTTTGCATGGGCACACTTTCCCAGTCTCCTCAGTTGCATTTTCACCAGATGGAAGACACATTGTATCAGGCTCAAGGGATCACACAATCCAAGTTTGGGATGCACAGGCAGGTGTCCAGGTTGGCAACCCTCTGGAAGGGCACACTTCCCCAGTCTCTTCAGTTGCATTCTCACCAGATGGAAGGCACATTGTGTCAGGCTCTTGGGATGACACAATCCAAGTTTGGGATGTACAGACAGGTGCCCAGGTGGGCAACCCTCTGCAAGGGCACACTTCTTTAGTCTCCTCAGTTGCTTTCTCACCAGATGGAAGGCACATTGTGTCAGGCTCATTGGATCACACAATCAGAGTTTGGGATGTACAGGCAGGTGTCCAGGTGGGCAGCCCTCTGGAAGGGCACACTTCCTCAGTCAACTCAGTTGCATTCTCATTAGATGAAAGGTACATTGTGTCAGGATCTTGGGATCACACCATTCAAGTTTGGGATGCACAGGCAGGTGGCCAGGTAGGTAACACTCTGCAAGGGCACATGGGCCCAGTCTGGTCAGTTGCATTCTCACCAGATGGAAGACACATTGTGTCAGGGTCAGAGGACCACACAATTCGAGTTTGGGATGCACAGATAGGTGGTCAGGTGGGCAACCCTTTGAAAGGGCACACTTCCACAGTCTCCTCAGTTGCATTTTCACCAGATGGAAGGTACATTGTGTCAGGCTCAAGGGATTGTACAATCCAAGTTTGGGATGCTCAGACAGGTGCCCAAGCAGGCAACCCTCTGCAAGGGCACACAAACTGGGTCAACTCAGTTGCATTCTCACCAGATGGAAGACACATTGTGTCAGGTTCTTGGGATCACACAATCCAAGTTTGGAATGCACAGACAGGTGCACAGGTGGGCAACCCTCTCAAAGGGCACACAGACTCAGTCAACTCAGTTGCATTCTCACCAGATGGCAGGTACATTGTCTCAGGCTCAGAGGATCACACAATCCAAGTTTGGAACATATGGCAGACAAGTGTCCAGGTTGGCAACACTCTGCAAGGGCATACAAACTCAGTTAAGTCAGTTGCATTCTCACCTGATGGAAGGCACATTGTGTCAGGCTCATGGGATTGCACAATCCGAGTTTGGGATGCACTGACAGGTGTCCAGTTGGGCAACCCTCTGGAAGGGCACACTTCCTCAGTCAACTCAGTTGCATTCTCACCAAATGGAAGACACATTGTGTCAGGCTCTTGGGATCACACAATCCAAGTTTGGGATGCACAGATAGGTGCCCAGGTGGGCAACCTTCCAAGAGGACACACCTTAGTCAACCCAGTTGCATTCTTGCCAGATGAAAGGCATACTGTTTCAGGTGTAGAGGATTATCTGATTCAATGCTGGGATGTACAGACTGAATCAGATTCTGTTCAGGCAGGCAACTCCCCCATAATGCAGATTCAGCCCCATCCAGTTCCACCTCAACCCATTTACATGTCAGCTGCTTTCATGCCCTCTGCCTTGCCCAATTCTGGTGGCAAATCATTGACTCATATGGCTAAGCATTCTAGTAGACACTTGAGACATGGTCTTTTTCTGCTAGATGATGGCTGGATTGTGGGCTCTAATGATCAACTGTTCTTATGGGTGCCTCCATCATATCATCCATTCTATTTGTGTTCTCCACCAACTAGACTCATCATTGGAAAGTTTCCTGTGCTTGATTTTAGCAACATGGCCCATGGCTCAGCTTGGTATCAGTGTTTCTCTGCCTGTAGCGATAGCATGTGATTATGAAGTTCCTCACATATTCATCCATAGGATCAAAGCTTTACTTTTTCCCTTTTTCATTCTCATTAACAATATCCCAAAGCATGACACGGACATAGGGCCAATCAGTCATTTTGACCTTCATTATATATATATATGTACATCTGATCCTAGAAAAAAGTAGTACTCAAAATAGGAAGGTGTGAGGAAGAAAACAAGTTACCCATCAACTACAATTTATTTTGAAACTGCAGGGCAAGGCAACATAGACCAAACCTGCCTGTTACCACACTTGCCAAGGGCCCCTTATTGATGAAGTGTACCTAGTATTATATATTCTTAAGTTGTAGTATGAATATAGTGCAATACTAATCTTGTGCCAGCACTAGGTCACATTAATGCTAGGCCACTGTTGTCACACTACTGACTAGTACCTTGATAGCCATTGATGGTGTTGTCATCCTGCAGTGTACAGTGGTGGAGGAAACATGGATGTGAGCACCATTTGAGTATGAGAGGCTGACAGTCCCCTCCTTCCCAGGCATATCATAAGAAATAGTCAGCCAGTATTGTTGGAGGTCCCAATACTAGTGCCAAAATCTCAACAATCAGCAGAAGGGGCCAACACTCCCCCACTGAAACAGGTAGTAGAAGATGCTGCTTACTTCCTATACCTCATCATCCCACCACATAATTGCTCCTAACTCAACAAAGGATCTTTCAATAATCCCTGACTTTGTTCTTGCACACTTTGGACTACACTTGTAGATTGAATTATGTACATCAACAAAAAGGCAATTATTTGGGCGGATATCATTTGATATAGCTCTTATATAACTTCTGTAGGATGTTGTCGACATCTGACAGACTGGCCTCTTTGCGGGCGACTTGTAGGTACATCTCTCCCCTCTCGTTTCCACGATGAATCGCATGCCAATGTTGCGGATTCAAGCTTCTGGAGAAGACCTCAACCATATCAGATTGTCTGTAAAACGTATGAGAAATCGTCCGCGAATGACCCAATGATCCCCGTACTTCTCTAGTAGCTCCTTTGCATCATAAAAGTGGCCCATGCTGGATGTAAATCCCGTGCCTCCGATGACGTAGTCTTGTACTTTCAATACATGACTGTCCCGAGGCTGCAGTATCGTTGACACGGATGGTAGTGAAGAGCTCGGAATTCTGTCACAATATTATACAATGAAAGACTCGCACATGTGGGAGTACACACCGTTTCGCGTCTTCGGTGATAGTCTCATTGATTTCCTCACAGAGCCGAGAAGCGGGAGGTCCCAGTGCTTCAAGATCACTAGGATCTCCGTTGAGGAGCGCGACAGTGATGTGATTGCCCTACATACGAACCAACTTTGAGCACGTTGCTGGTTAATGTCATCACACTGACTCACCTTTAGGAGAAAAATGGTGTGGCCAACGGTGGCCAAATGATCGTCATTAGGTGCAATGAATACGGTAGTCGAAGTAAAGTATGTGTTGTATGGCATTTCGTTGTCGCCACTCGCCTGGAAAGAGCTGGTCGCTGTCTCTAAAGGTAGCATTTCGCTGTCGCCGTTTGGTTGGTGAGAGTTGGATGCCATCTCTAAAGGTGGCGACGTCGGGGATGGAGATCTAGACGGTCGAGGTGTGTCCACATCGGGTAGTGAAGGCCCCTGCAGATCCACATCTTCGTGAAAATCTTCCTCATTGATAGAGGGAGCTACGCTCTCGTGCACAGTCTCCTCCTTTTCGCCTGAACCGAAGGAGTTCGTGGACATTGCATCCTCTAGTGCGCTCCGATCGCACTGTGTTATTGGGTCATCTGCGATGGATTTTGGCAGACTACAAGGCTCTGCTGGTGTTGAACTTCCAGGATTTGTATCAGGACTACGGTTTAAAGAGAATCCACCAGACCAGCTCCATTTCCGAATGTCCATCGCCACAGAAGGGATTCCAAGAAAACCGTTCGATGTTTGTGTTTCTGCCGTCGGAGGTGTGCCGTTGGTCTGCGGGTCTGACACGTCCTGCGATGGCGTTGGGTGTGGTTGCGTCGTGCTAGCTTCATTGCAAGTTCGGGAGACGAGTGTCATTAATTGGCGGGCCAGTGCAGTAGGATAATGTTGGTCTCTATATGCGCTCGAAGGAGCGATGTACTCCGGTGTCAATACGATGGCCAACAGACCGTCAGGTAGACTTGAAGAAAAGGTATCAATAGCAGGCAATATTGTGCGGTATAAAGGGTGAAGCGGCAAACCTGTATGAAAGTAAGTAAATGCTACCACGCGCGAATGAACGAGCATACCGAGGTCCTCAACGAGATTCGAACTTCCTTCTAAATTCCAAGACCATGCCCAGAGAGTGAAAAAACGTTCCAGTTGGGATTCCAGGGCATGTTGGCCCTGCGACGACAAGATAGAAGTGAACGACCCATGCGATATCTATGTCCATACGCAGTATATTGGCATCAGCTTTCCCTAACGAGGAACAAGCAGACCTTGAATGCCTCGTATCCCCTCAGTAAATGTGCACGGATAGCGGAATCGTGCAAAGAGTTGTCATGATACTCGGGCGATAGAGGTGCATCCTGGCCACTCGTTTCCTTGGCCTTCCCCTTCCCTTTGGACTTCGTCTGCGGAACTTGCTCTGTCCTGGCTAGCTCTATAGCCTGAGGGGAGGCCATACCAGTCAGCAGTCTGATACACCACGGAACCACCTAACGTACAGCATGTATCCAAAAGTCGGGTTCGGGACTGAGCATGATCATATGTTTGGACTGGGAGTGCACGTTCTGATAGGGGCCTGTTGAATGGAAGATCCTGCTCGGGGCTTAGCGCTTAGCTCTGGACACACTGACATCTCGTTGTACGCTGTCCTCACTCTGCAAAATGTACGAGAGCTTTCGCAAGTCCAATCTGCCTCAGCATCTTATCCCGTGAGACGGCCTGGTGTCGAGAAGTATAGAAGAGAATCTGTGCTTGTTCCTCTGCGTCTTCGTCATCCTCGGAGGCCGTGCTAACAGGAGGGCGAATAGTAGGATTGTAGATTGTGAGATACAGCAGAGCGGGGGGTATTCGGTTCATATGTTGAACGCTCGAAATGTCATAGGGTCGAACTGCTGTTGCAAATTTTTCCACGCGCCACAACCTCTGCGGAATCGACTCTCGTACTTTCGTCACCAGTACCGCTCTTATATGACACACTTGCTACAGGTGGAACAGGCCTCAAATCCCAGCACCCATCCCATTCACGACATATTTTATGACAACGACAAACCTAAGGCGAGTTGTGTCCGACGTCCCTAATTGGTTTACTTGCTTTCCAGCTCGCCAGCTTGATATTTGTCCTCGCACCTGGTGTATACCTTTCATCGCTCATAAAAGACCTTGTATGTTCACCACACCCTTTGCAACTCCAGTAACCTCGGTTGATTGAGTGTTCGCCGGGGGAGCACCGGCGGCGCGCATATGTGGGTACC